>Ga0315284_10005598_pt1 | contig 17866 bp, 15 predicted proteins | sample YL17G09_16_MG_FD_203696 | JGI IMG/M metagenome (GOLD analysis project Ga0315284, IMG submission 203696) | Sediment microbial communities from Yellowstone Lake, YNP, Wyoming, USA - YL17G09_16 | ecosystem: Environmental > Aquatic > Freshwater > Lake > Sediment | place: USA: Wyoming | collected...
GCGGCCATTGCTCTTGAGGTAGTTCCAATCGTGGGACGACACGATCTCCCGATAGGCGCGTCGGACGGCACCACGGATAGGCATGCCCCCTGCACCCGCGCCCTCGATGCGGGCCAGTTCCTCTAGTTCCCTCACGGAATCGGCAAAACTGAACACCTGGGGCAACATTAGACATTTTCCTCTAATTTTAATTTGTTTCTATCGTAAATTGCCTTGAACTCGTAGTGCGTTCCGACATCAAAGTAATGGGCGTACCGACCTATGACGCCGGCAACGAAATCGTCTGCGACATCGAGAGTCGCAAGAGTGCTACTTCGCAAATCAATTGGAAGAATGATGTCGTTTTCGGTGGCATCAACAGAACCGCCATCAAGTGGACCATGTAAGAGTGTTTTCATAAGAGACTGCTCTCTGGGGGAGTAATTTGTTCGCGGACCTCTTCAGCAATCTTCTTCCGTACAGTCGGCGTGACACTGCCGCCATGCACCCTCTCCACTACACGATCTACACGGCGGTTCACGCACTCGTCGGCAACGCGATAGGGCATACCCGTGGTTTCATCGGTGGGTGGCTTTACACCCAAATCTTCTGACGCCTTGCCGAGTTTCCGGCAGATAGCGCGTGCTTCCTCTCGACTGCCGTAGCAGGCTTTCGGGTCGCCTTGAAATCTTGCTAGGCGGCCATCGTAATGCGTGTTGTTGATATTGATGCCAAGTCTGCGGGCGTTGGCGTGTAGCGCCTTGCGAGTCTGGTTGTTCATGCACCCGTCACCGTCAAGGTTGGCCATGAAGCGGGTGTCAGTGCGAAGAGCGCGCGGGGCGCTGAACTCCAATACCATTGGGCCTTCGCACTGGTTGCAAAACATGCGGGCATGGCGCTGAGCTATTGACCGAAACTCCTCGATACCTAGTCCACAATCCGTACAGCGGTAGTTATATAAAGGCATAGTGCTATCTCTCCCAGGCGGCTTTCTTCCGCTTCATGGACAGTCCCTTCGGTCCTCGCAAGGTCTTGAACATCGACTTGATACCCTTGAGGGGTGCCTTAAAATGCTTGGGGCTTGCCATCATCTTCATTTTGTCATTTCCCCTTTTTCTTCTGAGACGCCTGTGTCTTCTTGGCTGCGATGTCGGCCTGGTGCTTTTCGTGTTGGTGTTGCATCGCTTGTTGATGTTTTTCGCCTGCCGTTAGCATCTCTTGGCTGTGCTTCTCCCGTACTGTCTGCATTTCCAATGCCTGTTGCTGACGTTCCTGTTGTTGCTGATCCTGGGTAGTGGCGGAGTCTTGTTCCTGCTGTTGTTGCTGCATCTGCATCTCTTGTTGCATCTGTTGCAACTTCATTTGCATCTCTTGCTGAGTCGCCTGTGCCTTTGCTTCTGCTTCGGGATCGGCTTGCTGCGGCATCTGCGGCGGAGTCTCCATCAAGAGTCTGTCGAGTGGACTGTCGATTAGTTTGCCTAGCGCCTCGACCATCGCGTTGTACGGAGCCATGTTCTGGAGTTGAATGCACTGTTGCATGACTTGCAGCAAATTCGGAATGGCCTCGACAAGTATCTTAGCGTCTGCCTCTTGTTTCTGTTGGTTCTTCCGTCGGCCACTACCGGCCTCCACCGTATAGGCCAACTCGGTAGCAGCAATGGCGGCGTCTTCGATTTTGCACGAAATCAGTTCCTTCCACTTTTGAGTGAACGGTCCTTCGATGGTCTGCATAGGAGGCGTGACGCCCATTGCTTGCGCTTGTGCCAAAACCTCTGGCGGAATAGTGGGGTCGATGACCTTTCGGGGTTGTTCGCGGAACAGGTTGCGCACCACGTTCTCGTCAACGTAGAGGCGTGTGGCGAGGGCTTCCTTTGAGGCGATGCGGGAGTTCCAATTTTCTACCACGTCGGCAAAGTCGTTGGGCCGAGAAGAGAGGCGAGATTCACGGGCCGACGTGGCGGTGGCAGAACGATCTTGAGTCTGCGGGGCGGCCCCATAGATTTCCGGCCCCATCCCGGCGGCCCGCTCGAAAGCAGATTCGGCCTTGTCCACCACCAACAGCAAGTCCCGACGCAGTTCGGGGAACTCGACGACCTTTATGAGTTTGTCAAGTTCAACGCCCGGTTCACCGTTGTACTTAATGCACTCCAGGTCCGAACCTTTAATCAATCCTTGGACGACACACTCCTCCAGTGCCTTGCTGATGATGACAAGGTTCCGCGACGTAATACGGACCCGCGAGAACATATATGAATAGGCGTGGTCGATGAATGCCAAGAGGGGCATCGGCCCTTCCAGTGGCGACGTTGCCCACGGGTCATTCTGGTTCGGGTAAAAATCACATAAACTACAGGGCCAGGGGTCAGTAAGATCGGCATGGAAGGGAATGGGCCACGATAAGCGCGCCCGCATTTCGGCCTGAGTTGCTTCGCTATCATCAATGAGAACTTCGGGAGGTAGATTCAATGGATGAGGTACACCCGGCATGATTGCCAGATAGATATTTTGTCCCAACTCCGACATCGCTGCATCGAGTTTCTTCAGCGGCTCCGAGGCGGCGTCAAAAGCACTTCCAATTCCCATGCGGCTATAAATCTCGTAGTACACGCCAACGTCGCCGCTCTTGTCGTAGGTGCGAGGAATCAAGTCAGCGCCGGTCTTGGCAGATGACTTAGCAAGGTTGCTGTTGAAACTTCCGCGAATCCGTTCGCGGGGTAGCTCAAACTTCTCAGCGATGCGAACGACATGCTCGCAGCGTTCACGGACGATGAAATTCTGATGCAACCAGGAACGTGAGTCTGGATCACAAAGCAATCCATCTATGGTGTCCATGTACGAACACGGGATCATCCCGTAGGCACCGTTTTGCATTTCTGTCCAATGAATTCCGCGTCCCTTCACTAGGGCTTCAGGCAATGCCCTGCGCTGTTCGCGGAAGAGGTCGTATTCACTTGGGAGATAGTTGAGGAACCAACTGAACAGCATACATTGGAGTTTGTCTATCGGCTCCCATGCGTCCTGTCGTTGTTTGGCCTCGTTGATCGCGAGGGCGATACGGGGATTCTTCTTGATGGCCAGTTCCAATAAATCTGCCGGCAACGGTGGACGCCTGGGCGACACTAGCCGGGTCGGAACTTTAGCATGGACGTAGGGGATGTAGACGTTAATGAACTCTCGGGCCAGGTTGCGCCGGGTCTGAAATACCGCCCCTTCGGCATAGGCAAACTTTTCTCCTCGATCATCTACTGCGTCGATGTAGAGTTCCCGATAATCTTTCCCCAAAAATGCCCACGCCCGATCTGCCGTCTTGCCGAATTGGCGGAACTTTGCCTCTTTGGACCGATCAATGAGATTCAGCCAGACTTGCGTAATCGCCGGCAGATCAAGGTTCGGCATCGTTACACCTCAACGGTTTCACTAATGGTATCTGCGGGTTTCGCAACCTTGCGCGGACGACCGCGTTGCGGATGATACGGTATGTCTGTGAGTTTGCTGGCCAGTGTTTCAAGTTGATCCCCTTCCGGTTTTGCTACACGACTCTCCAATTCGGCGATTCGCTTTTGCATCGTCACCTCGTTAGGTGATAGAGCCGCACGAAACAATGCCCTGCCACGCGGTTCCTCACCAAGCCAGTGAGGGTTTTCTTTGACTCGCGGGTCATCCTTGTGCCGGCAGTCGGGAATGATGATCGGAAATGCCGTGTCACCACGGCGCGACCACACCAAGACCGAACAGGTATTGGTTTTGCACTGCTGAATGAATCCTAGTGCTGGCTTGGCAAAAGCGTTGTCAAACGAAACTTCTACCGGCTGACCAGTTGTGATTTCGGGGAAGGTGAAGGGTACGTCGCTCATAAAATCTCCAGGGGTTGGTTATCCGAGCGTTCCGCTGGCGGAGAGGGACCGCCTGCTCTTGCGCTCGTGTCGTAGAAACTCTTGGTACACTAGGTTGATTTTCTTTTCGGGGGCGATAGTGTTCTCTGGGGCGTAGTAACGGAGTTTGGCGGCTGCGGCATATTCGAGATCGTCCAGCAGATCGCAAGCGTGATGCGTGTCTTTGAGCCGTTTTTCAGGGTCTTTTAGCGATGTGACGGCATTGCGTATCTGCTTATCCAAATCGGGGCAGGCCCCCCTAAACACCTGTACGATCGGTGTCCCTCGGAACGGGCCTTCCTGTCGAATGGCCAGCCACGTATTCAGGGCCACAGTACGGACCTTGACATCATTGACTGCGGGGAAGAGTCCGTATCGGGGACCGTACTGGCGTGGTATAACCTCAGCTTTTTCCAATGCCTCCCAGAATTGCTCGGCGGTAGTGGTGAGGTTGTTGTAGCACCGCATTTTTGCAGCGGTATCGTCGATAATGATGGCCTCAAACTTCTGGCCGTGCTCGCGCTCCTTGACTGTATAAGCCCATTCTCCGACGGATACTTTTTTCATTGTCCAGGCATCAGTCATGTAGCAGTGCTTCTCGTCCGGGTCGATGGCGATAATCATTGTCCCCAAGATTCCGGTGCCTGGATCGACAATGACGTATCGGCACCAGTTCCGGGGCAACGGGTCAATCCGTTCGCAACCGTGAATCCCCATCGGCTCGTAGGTGGGATAGATGGCCCGCATGGAAGCGGAAGGGATGCCGTGGTAACGGGTCTGCCGCTCCGATTCAGGAAGCCGATCATAGAAACGCTGCTTTTCCTCATCGGAAACGTAAGGATTGTCTTTGATGAGGAAGACAAACCGCGCCACATCCGCCGCTCCCGCCAATGCTTGTTCGCGGAGTTCGGCAAACTCTGGATTGGCGACCTGAGAAGTAGCGGTCCAAAACATGCGGGGCGTGTATTCGGGCGACTCGCATGTTCCCACTAGGCCGCGGATTTCCTCGTAATACCAATCTGGCTTCTCCATTTCCTCATCATTCCAGGCGATGTTAAAATGGTCGCCCTGGTCGGGCTTGGAACCAGAGGGTCGAAACTCAATGCGCCAATCGGTCAAGAGGCGAGCAGAACGAGGCACTTGATTGCGGGCGTCTGTCCAGGCGACACGATCAAGTGGCAAATATCGTCGCGGAATCAGCGGTGGGGCATCCTTCCAGCGTTCGCGGTAGGCCAGATCGTAGGGATCAAGGTGCAAAGGATCGTTTGGATCGGGGCGCACGGATCGCCACATGCGAGTGTGTTCATCCTGAATGACGCTGAAAGCACCTGGCTCGCAGAGTTTGCGCCAAATCATGGCAATGTTGTCTTCCTTCAATCCCACGATAATGATGGTGCCAGTGCGGGGATATTTGTTGTAGGGACAACATCGTGTAACGGCCCTTGCTATTTCGATGGCTCCCGATATGGTTTTCGAGGAACGATTTGACCCCTCGGCCAGGCGGGTCTTTGCCAGACTAGCATGAAACAACTCAGATTCAGGAAGTGACCGATACAGTGCCAGCGCCTCCATCTTCAGACTCAACATCGTTTCGATGATGGCTCGCAGGCGGGCCTTCGATGGGAGGGGCTTGGGGGTAGGTGCGGCACGCCTTCCTGCTCCGTCCAAAAGCTCTTGAAGGTTAATTGTTTGATGGGGCATTACTTAATTCCCTCAGCAGATTCGCGCCTGTCTTTTGCAGCAGTTCCGCATTGGCCAGTTCCAAATCTTCGTTGCCGCCCACCTTCCCCAACACACCGAGATAATCGCTAATCATGCGCGCCTGTTGTGGAGAACCAGATGGGGCAAACTTGATGGCATCGGCAATCAATTCCGCCACAGAATCGGTGCCTCCCAAGTGCGCGTGAATCTTGGAAACCAACTCCCGTAGGTCCGGCAGACTGGAGCCGGCCCTCAGAGTCATTTCAAGAACTTCCTCTGGTGTCATTTCCGTTCCGCCCGCTGCCAGTTTGTGATTTCATGCAGTTCAATCGCCATCGCCTCACGCTTGCCGCCGTCCCCTACCGTCCAACAATGCTTCTTTAGTTCGCCCTCTCCCGACACAACGGTTCCTGGTTGTATGGAAGCCAGAGGTTTGGCCATTTGGTCAAACCCGATGATGTCCAGTTGCTCCTCGTTGACCTCTACAACTCCCCGACACATCTCGCGGTGTTCCCCCAGTGCCGATGTCAAGCTGCCACGATCCGCGAGAACTCCGGTGAAGGTGATTCCAATGCGCGGTCGCACACCCTCTGGTACTCGATAAAGTTGAGCCATCCTGAGCCTCCACAAAGTTTGCACTCGTTTCGATTAGCTACGCATCCGCATGGACAAAATGGCATCGAGCGAAGAATCACGTTCTGGGCTTCCTGTAGGTGGGCCAAAGCCATTTCGACATCGAGTTTGCCGGCGTAGGGCTCAAAGGTCCACGATTTCACTTCTCCCGCCATTCCCTGCAAGGTTTTGATTGTTTCTGCCATGATCTTCTGGCCGACGAAGACCTTGGCCAGCGATGGCGGAATGCGCGGATCGGTGGTAAATGTATGTGCGTGCATTACAAATCGGCTGCCCTGGAGGTTAATCCAGGGCAGCCGCTCCATTCAATCTACGCTTGGTAGATTGCTCCTAATCCACCATGCACATAGCACAACGCACCCGCCGCCGCGCTGGCAGTAGGCGCAGTTGCTTGGGACTTGGCAATGACGATCTCGCCAGATTGCGCCTTGCGGAGTTGCCCGCTGGCGTTGACCGCGAGAGGATCATCCATATCCCACGTTGCAGTGTTGGAGGCGTTGTTCGCCGCCTGACACTTGCAGAAGCCTTGCTCCACGACGTAGACGAGATCATAGGCCGCCAAGGTGGCGGAATTGGTGTACTCGTCGTCGAGAGGTTTAGCGACAGTCCCCGATACCGTAGCGATACCGGCAGAGACACGGCCGAAATAGCCGGCCGTGCTCTCATCGAAGCTGAGGCACTTTTTGGCCACCGTGACGGCAGCCGAGAGTTTCACGATCCTCAACGTCAAGGGTCGATTGCTGGAGTCCACCGTCTTGACGATGGTGCCCGCCAGATTTAAGGCGGTGCCGATTGCCAGCGTAATCAGGTCAGTAACTTGCCCGTCCTTCCAGGTACTACCCCGGCGAAACGGGAGAACATAATCAACAGCACCCATAAACAATTCTCCTTTTTAGGTTTCGGCAGTGGAAATGCCCTTGAGGAATCCGTGGTAGGCCGGAGAATCCACCCACCAGTTTCCGAACCAACTGAAACGATACAGTTTGTCGGCGGTCACGGGATCAACATCTTCGAGCGTGCGAATGAACTCATTGCCCATCACGCGCAACTCGCAGTGATCGAAGTTAATCGCGCACCCCCGCCCAGTGGGCGCACCAAATTCCGTCGCAAACGTCATTCCGTCATAGGTCAAAACCTGAATGCCGGCGTCCAGTTTGCGAGAGGTTTCCGCAAGATCAAACTTCTGATATTTGCGGAGAGAGTTCTTGGCGCGTCGCAGAAGGTCCGGGCACAACACGATCACTTGGGGCGTTTCGCCAGTGAGGATTTGCATGTACGTTACCAAGTAACGACAGGCAAACACCCATTGGCCGTCCCAGTTGGAATCGTTATCAGTATCGTCCGCCGGCAAAAGTAGACCGTGATTGTAGTCTACTGTGAGTGGTGACCAATAATGATACTCAAAATCGCAACCGTCAGGGTCGTTGACCCGAGGCCAACCACCACTGGTAGGTGCGCTCCAATCACCCTCCGCACCCAGCGCCATCGAAATGCCAGCGTAAGTTCCCGAGGGATTGCCCACAGGTTCGTTGCTGACGTTCCCGCTCACGCCTGCGTAGGACAAGATGCCGTCAATTACGTCCGTATCAGTCCCGTCCGCATAGAGTTTCGGGGGGAAACGGATCATAAAATCGTTGGCAACCTGCTTGCCAATGTCTTCGGTCTTCTTGAAGAAGGCCGTCTCCTGGTCGGCAGCCGCCAAGAGTTCAATTTCACGAACACTCTCACCCATGTAGCAGGTCTTTGGAGTCAGACGTGCGCGGGTGTGGACGTTCGTATTCGGGAAGGACACCACGTTCGGATTGCCCGGCCCCCATGTGAGGTCGCGCACTCGTTTACGCGGACGCCATTCCCAGACTTCTCCACCATTATTCATGGTGATCTTGCCGCGACTCTTCATTTCGCCGTACAGATACGTTTTTCTGTCCAGCGGCCCGATCCGATCCCGAATGTATTTCGGTAGACCGAGCATGGCGAGTCTTGCAACGTCGGTAATAGCCATTATCTCGCGCTCCTAAGCGTTTTGATGACAGTGAAACGACACACAGAGGGCGCGGAGGGCATGGAGGGATACGGAGGTATTTTTTAGCCAGGAATCGCAGGTCCGTTTGGAGAGTCTGCGATTCCTGGCAGAACCAACCGCTCCCCCCTCCTGAGAGCGGACAGTTTGTATTACTTTAGTTTCGCTTGTTCGCGTCTGGAAATGCTTATCCCGATCTCGGAAAAACTCTCGCCCTTGGCAAGTCGTTTCTCAAACTCATCGGCCACCGACGAATACGTTTCTGCTGTCTGCGCTACTGGCGCGGTTCTCGTAACACGTTTCCCCGGCAATGCCGTTTTGACGGCCTTCTCGTCGCGTTCCTTCATTACCGTCTTGATTGCTTTGCGGAGATGCTGTAATCGAGAGGCATCGGGGTACGCTTCCGAGAGTTCCTTGTATTCGTCTTCCACCTGTTGGCCAAATTCCGTTAATGTCTGTTTCCCACCGTCCGTGCTGTAGATCGGGTACTGAGCAACCAACTGGTTGACGGCGGTTTCTTCCTGTGCCTGAACACTGGAACCCGCTAACGATCTCAATTCCTCTTTGATCTCCTCGGGTGCCCTGGCAAGTTTTGGATAGTCCCGCAACACCTCCCGCAAACGCTTGGATGTGGCATTCTGGTAAGCAAGAAACTTGGAAACGATCTCAGGATTCGCACCACCTACGGGAATGAGGTTGCCTTTCTCATCTCGCGTTACCTGATGCACCCAGGTATCCGGTTCGTCGCCATACTCCTTATGAAAATCATCGTAGTCGAATCGTTCTAGCGACTTGAGTTCCCGTTTCTCTTCTGGCTTTGCGCCCTTCAAGTAGGCCGCCAGTTCCGCTTCCCGGCCCGCCACCAACTGCTTTAGGGCGCGGCCGTAATTCGCGTCTTCGTCCCGCTCCCCGACTTTCCGGGCTGTCGCTACTAGGCCCTTGATCGCTTCTTCTGGTGATTTGTACTTGGAAGCGTCGAAACCTTCGACTTCACGGAGGTAGTCGCGGATGTCTTCGTAACCGTCCGGTTCTTCCTCAGTTTTGGTTTCGGTGGCTGCTTCCGCAGCTACAGGCTTCTTTTCCTCTGTGTCTTCTGTTTTGGTTTCTTCTACTGGCTCGACTTTACCTTCATCTGCGGTTGGCATGAAATCTCCGGGAGGATATAGAGGGATAGCGCATCCGGCGCGCTGTGCCGTGGAGGGGCACTATGCGTGAAAGAGGAGGGAATCACCCACGCATAACTGTAGTATAAACCTGCTAAGGTCTATTCCAACAGCAATCTAGCCAGTTGTACGCTGATTCCTAACTAGGGCGGCAATTCGACAAGAGAGAACGTCCCGTGGGAAGCCACAATCCACCAACATTCGCAATATGTCAGTGGTGGTTATTCCCTCGGGCGGCTTGCCGTCGTAGTTGTGCCCTTTGCGGCCGTGGCCGTAGATGAGAGTACAAGCAACGTCATAGATTCGACCGGCTACTTCCTTGTCCTTAAAGTGGCCGATCCAGTAAACCACGTTGTTGTACTTGATGCGGGTTTCCCAGCGTCCTCGGCGAAAGGTCGCGCCGATACAATGGTCTTTGTTCAGTCTGTTCCAAGGCATACATACATCCTACCATAGTTAGGTTTTGATTCAACAGCGAATTGACGTTGTTTTCAGACTGTGGTATGATACCAGTGCTCTCTTGAATCGGCGCTCCCTCCGCGCACCTCACCTCTATACGGGAGGCCGACATGGCTACCACGCTTACTTATTCCCAACTTCCTGGCATTCGACCTCGAAGACGAAAAATGCCGTGGGAACTCACCGGGGAAGAAGATGACCAACTGCAACTGGCCTTGCCACCGCAAACTACAACCAACCAGGCATGGGATCGTCGGCCTGTATCTATGCCAGAGACCGACCGACTTGCAATTATGCAGGCCCGTGCCATGAGTCGGCCGGGACCGCGTGCCATGTTCAATCGGGGATCGGCTCTTGAGGATTTGCAAAATTTTCGTGCCGGCCAAAACATGCTTACCGGGCAAATGCCCGACCGATTCACCGATCAGCAGGCTTATTGGGCGAGCAGGACGGGCGGACTGGCACCAGGCGCTCAGGCAATGCGACAACAGGCACAGGGATTGGCGAAGGTTGCCGGTCTTGAAGCCCCAGCCCACTTGCTTGCGGCAGGTCAGCCCGAAAAGGCCGCCCAGGTACACGCTCAGGAACTCAGGGATGTTGCCAACATCGAAGCTCCTTGGCGCACGACAGCCGCACAAGCTCCAGTGAAAGCGGCGGAGGTGACAGGTCCTTTTCAAGTACAGGTGGCAGAGGCAGAGGCGCGCGAGCGGCTGGCAGCACAAAAGGACACCAACAGGAACGCACGTTACGTTGCTGATTCTCAGCAATATAATGACAAATTGGCCTCGTATTATAGCCGAGACAAAACGGCTGATGACCAATTGGAGTTAGAGTGGCAAGAGTGGAGGAAAGCCCACTTGCCAAATGCCACTCCTCAACAGCAATATCAGGCTCGTGCAGCATGGAAGGGCCCACGCAAAGCAGCGTGGAAGATCGCCAATCCACTGCCTAATTTGCCAAGCGCACTTCCTGACCGGCCAATAGATGCGCCCGCGTGGCAAAATCCGCCGTCTACTGGGGGGCCGACACCGACCCCAAGTATTTCTCCTACTTCGTTGTCTACTGCACCGTGGCAGCAGCCGCCAGTTTCACAACCACAACCGGGGGGTGCCCCAGTTGGCAGCAATGTAGATGCGGAATTGATGCAGCAGCCGCCAGTTTCACAACCACAACCGGGGGGTGCCCCAGTTGGCAGCAATGTAGATGCGGAATTGATAGCGCAATATGGCACACCACCGTCCAATTTTTCACTAGCACCTAGCGCTCATCCGTATGTCTATGGTGCTGCGGGAACTGCCGCGTTGGCTGCTCTTGGTGGATTGGCAGCAAATAAAGCAATAGACTGGTCACAAGAGGCTGGTGCGCAATGGAACAGGTTGAGGAACAGAGCCAGTGGTCCATTCTCACGATTGATTGACAGATTCAAGACAGCACCACCCTCCTCGATTTCCGGGGCAATTTCAGCAGACACCCTTGGACCGGGAACCTTCTCTTCGAGTACGGTAGGCCCAGAAGCAGCCCCCAACTACGCTGCTGATGCTGTTCGCAGATCAATGGGGACGGAAACGGCTATAAGACCTGTCTATACTGGGCAACCGATGTCCGTTCCACCTCGACCAACCCCACCTCCACTTCCTGTCAATCGTTCTGTTGTGTCGATTCCATCGACGACGGCAGGAAGATTGCCCGTTCAGAGAGCACCGGCAGCATGGGCAACGACAGCCGACGAGGCGATTGCGCAGGGTGCTCCTCGAACGGCGTGGAATCAGCCCACTACTTATCAGCCAGCTTTGGAAGGTCCGCCCCGCGTCCGACAGTTGACCTACAACAAGACGATCATTCCCCCGCGATCTCACCCTTTCCTGCCTGAAGCAGCACCTACTCGTTCTAACGCCATAGCCGAACTAAAAGCTGCTCTAAAACAAGCTCCGATTTCAACAGATGCGCGCACGGCAATTCAGAAACTCATCTCAACATCACCATCGGTTGCAGACGCAATGGATCGACCTGGCTTGTGGAGAAATGCGCTAGAGTTGAAACGTGCAGCCGGAAATGCTGCCGAAAGGATCGCTACCGCAAACGTCGAATCAGGAAGATTGCCCGTTCCAGCATGGGCAATGACAGCCGACGCGGCGATGCCGCAGGGTACACGGTCTTTCTCTGGTAGTCGCGCCGCCCAAAATGCTGCCGAAAGGATCGCTACCGCAAACGTCGAATCAAAAGCAATAGGTAGACTAAGCGGTCTATTGTCTAAAGTAGCGGGAAGTAAGGCGGTTCAACTTGCTAAGCCTGTTGTAAAACCACTCATAAAAGCATTGGGGGTAGTAGGTGCCTTTGTGGCAATTGAGGATTTTGCCAACGCCGTAGAATCGCAGGGCACGTCGGGCCAGAAGTCGCTAAACTTGACTGGCTCGGGTGCATTGGTTTTGGCTGCGCTCGGTCCCAAGGTTGTGGGAGCCCTATTATCGAGCGCCGCCTCTCCCATAGCACTCGGCAAAATAGGGGCAGACATCGTGAACCCGCATGTGCAGCCGTGGTTGCGAAACGAACCACAAGCTGTTCCTTATGACCTGAGGTATGAGGAGAACACCGGACCTTCACTTCTTTTTAAGCAACCTCGGCCTTTGGCTGAGTATTTGCGATACTAACCTATGCCCGATCCACTCGCACAGTACATGCCACGCTTGCCGCGTCTTCCACGCCTGCGCAAGTTCGCGGAAGGTGACGAACAGGAAGAGATGTCCCCTGAGGAGGAACACAGCCTACTCCGTACCGGCATTTCGACCTTGCAGTACCTTGGCGAGACGCTGGACAAGCCGGGTGCTGCGGCGCGGGGACTCATTCAAGGCGCTCTGGGCGGTCAAGGCGTTCAGGCCGGGCCGCAAGCACTGCTCAACCTGATCCCGTTCTCGGATACACTCGGATTGACGAAACCAGAGGAGCGCACGTCGCCCGACGAACTGTATGAGACGCTTGGCGGCCCTGCCAATGAGCCTGGATTCGACGTACACGACATCGGGCGCTTCGGCCTGGGTGTTGTGACCGATCCGCTTCTGTACGCTACAGGGCCGCTAGGAACGCTTCGTGGGCCAGCAAGGGCGGCTGAGGCCGCGTTGAAGGCCGGCCGGGCGACAGGTACGGCGGCAGACGTTGCCGGGGAAGCGACCAGGGCGTTAGGCCAAACACTGGGCACAACCGCTCTGACCGGCAAGATTTTACCCAGAACGGGTGTCAATCTCGCCAAGCAGTTTAGCGAAGGGGAACGCGCCTTGCTGGGGTGGCATATCCCCTTTACTGATCTCGGCGGTGCTATCACGCCCCTGGGCGGAATCACAGACCCATACATCGGTAAGGCTATTAACAAACTGTACTATGGCAAATACGTGGGCAAGCCGATGCAGGGGCTTCGCTACCTGATGAGTGAGAACATAGAGGGTAAGACGGCCCCATTCGGTCAGGTCGGCGAATTGCATAAGGCTCTTGATGTTGCGTGGGGGCGCAAAAAGATTGCCGAGCAGGCGATGGACGATCTCAGGCCCCGATTCGTGGCAGGCTTCGACCGTTTCTTGGGTGAGTTCAAGAACATCGCTGAACACCATGATCTCAACGGCGAATCGGAGGTAGCCAAGCAGTTCTTTGTGAAGATGATGGAGTTTAAGGGCGGGATGCCCGATTTGGACCGTGGCTTAGGCATGTTCAAGGAATCCATCGGATTGCCTAAGACTGCTTCGCTTGGACAGGTTCAGGGTGCTGCTGAGTCGATGGTCGGTGAGTTTCAGAAGATGATGGGTGAAATAGAGACTGTCCAGAATACCCTCTACGGAGAACTCGACAAGTTGGGCGGTGGTGGTGGGGAGTTGGTGGATATACTGAAGCGCCACCTGGGCAGACGACCGGCAGTTGACACACAGGCCGCCCTTGCTGCTGGAGAAAAGACCATACAAAACTCGTTGCGGGCGGGAAGTCGAGAATACGACCCGAAGCGAATGGAAGACATATTCCGCGATTTGCCCGGCGATAAGAACGCAGTCACGATGGACGCCACATTCAAGGCAGACGCGGAAGGACTTCGCAACGCACTGGCAGAGGCCAACGATAAGATCGACTATACGACGATTCATTCCGTGCGTGGGTTGCGTGGGCAACTTGTCATAGAGAAATACATCAAACCGGGTTTAGACAAGATGGTTGCGGACGACGTTTACTATGCGTCCGATAGGACTGCCGCATGGGATTCGTGGATGGAAAGGCCGTTAAAACTCAATAAGGCGGGAAAGGAAGTTTTGGATGCCGCCGGCAACCCCGTGCACAAACTAAGCAAGTACAACGAAGTGCTGGCGAACTGGACCACGAAGCCACTGGTCAAACGTGGCGACAACTTTGTTGCCGGTTACAGTCGCGCCGAAAAGTTGGGCAATTACGTAGCGGATTTGCCCGAAGAGATACATTCCACGGGCGTTTTTAATCGTGCCCCTGTAGATGACGTATTCGACCAGCTTCGATATTTTGTTCGGAATTACGGCACGCTAACATCGGCGCACACACTACTCAAGAACTCCGATTTGGTGTCGGCGACAGCGGGTGGGATGCCGCTTGTCGAGGCATGGACGAAGGCTGGGTTCAAGAAGAAAGGACTCTTGGCAAGTTTTTCTGAGGATCAGATAGCCACTCTGAAGGTGCAACCCGGCGTCGAGCATGTTCTGGAATCCATGAACACCTTGACGAAACCTGCCGAGGCCGGGGCCATCGGAAGGAATCTTGACAAGATCAACAACCTCTACCGCGGCGCGCTCTTTACCAATGTCGCCAACCTTGCCTCGCACACTCGAAACTGGATGACGGGTATTTGGCAAGCACCGAATGGCGGGAAGGTGAATCTTGGTGAGACAATAGTAGGTCACTTGGATTTAGCCAAGGGCTTGACGGGTAAACTCACCGAAGAGACTGCCCCGTGGTTTAAGGAACTGGGTTCGTTCGGAATACTTGAGGGGGCGGCGCACCGACTCAGTGACGTGGGGCAATCTGCTGTATCTATGGGCAAAGAGGCTCCCAAGGGATTTTGGGAACAAACAACGCTCTGGCCCTTCGTGTATCGTGGTGACCCATTCTACAAGCCGGGCGGCAAACAGTCTATTTTGGCGCTCGCGGGGGAAAAACTTTACGAGAAGGTTGAACAGATGAATCGGGGCGGCTATTACTTCGCCCTGCGACGCAAGGGGTACTCTCCCGGTCAGGCCAAGTATCTTGTGGACATGAACCAGTTTGACTACCAGGCCGTCAGCCCATTTACCAAAACTGTTCTACGCCGGTTGGCTCTCTTTCCGACTTGGCCCATCAAGAACATCCCATACCAATTCAAGATGCTCTTTGAGCGACCTGGCGGATGGGGGGCGCAGACCATTCGGGCTGCAACTTCAGCATTGGGAGAGGATGCGGGGCGCAGCGAGTATGCCCCGTCATGGCTGAAGGAAGGCATGGCCATCCGCAATCCTTTCGGTCCCGGAACGCCAGAAGCCGCCAACTACATTACCCAGACCGGCCTTCCCATTGAAGACATTAACAGGTACTTGCCACTGGTTGGCGGTCATGCCGACATCGGCCGGTTGGTGCAAAAAGCAACGGGTATGTTAAGTCCTCCACTGTTGGCACCATTGGAAACGTATGTGCTGAAAAAGCAACTCTGGAGCGATCGGAACATCAAAGATTTGTGGTCGCCCACTGAGGCATTATTTGGAAAACCGATAGGAGTCGTTGACGCTGCACTTGCCTACGGTCCTGCCACCCGTTACGTTAAAGAGGCAACAACGATGCTTGACCCCTATCTCGGGCGCAAGACTGTTGGGCAAATGGCCGCCAATCTCGCTACGGGTGTCCGCACTACCACAGTAGACATCGATAAGTGGAAGATGCTGGACTTGAAAAAGGCCATCGAAAAGGAAGAGTTGGTTGACAATCCAATGGTCTACCAAGACCCATATTTTGGCCTTTATGAACAGTACAAAGGGACGCCCGAAGGCAACCGTATTCAGGGGAGAATTCGCATGGCAAACCGGATGGGGCAGCGGTTGTCCAAGTACACAAAGGCTATGAAAGCTAAGAAACAAGCAGCCGCCCAAGTCGGGGGATGAGCGGCCTGGGATCGTTAGGGGACAGTCAGTAACTTCAGATGTGCCGGCAAGTCTTTAGGCTGCACTATGGCCCGAACCTTTTTGCCTCCCGCCTCAATCTCAGACGTGGTGTAGAGGCGGCAGAATAAGTCCCTGTCAAAGAAGGCTTCGGGGTTCGCCTTGAATCGTCGGTAGATCATGCTGATGGTATTCACTCGAAGAGGGTGTCGTCCTCTCGCCTTTTGGATCGGGGACTCGCGGGTCCAGGGCTTACCTTTGCTGGTCTTGGCCCCCTCTTTGTACAGTGCTGTCGCTACATCCCGCAACAGCCAACCACAGCGATCTATCAAGAACACGATTCTGAATAGTGTTCGCATGTCGCCAGGGTCCGGCACAACTTGCTTGAGTGGTTTGTCCTGGCCGGGCTTGAGCGCCAAGGGCACAGTAGTAAAGCCAAGGCGGGTGGGGCAATAGGCAAATCCGTTTGCCTTGCGCCACTGCATGGCGTTTCGCGTCCGCTCTCTGATGTTCTCGACTTCTAACTCACTGAACCAGGCGAAGATCGAAAATATCAGGCGGCCCACCATCGTATCCAGGTCCATGCGTTGGCCACCCAAGCCGCAGACGATATGCAACGTCACTCCCATATCCGCTAGGCGGTATCCCAGCTCAATCATGTATCGCTGATTCCGCTCCAGGCGGTCGAGTTTGTAGACCACCAAATGGTCCTTTGATCGGAGGGTGCTCAACAGGGAGGCAAACACGGGGCGGTCGAAATATCGCACCTTCCGCGCAGAATCTACTTCCTCCAAAACCGCCCCCTGCCACATCGCCCCATGCTTCTGGGCGATCTCCACGGCCATCTTCTCGATAGCCTCATTCTGCGCTTTGATCCCAACGGCCTGCTCATCGAGCGAAACGCGAGAATAACCCATCACCCTGGGTTGTATATTGCTAACCATAGGCATTATCTCCTCGAAGTGTATGCTGATGGGGCCAACCGGCCCGGTCGCATTTCACAGCATGATACCACAGCCAAGCCGATAGCCAGCCACGCTAGGATGGCAAGCGTCATTTTCCAATCGGTATGTTCTGGTTGCTTTGGAGGCATTGTTCCTATTCCGTTCGGTTGTCTCAAAATCCGCTCTCCGGCCCGGCAAGCGCGGTGGCGGTCGGGGGACTAGGCCCGACCTCAGACACCGGCCTGCCATCCGGTCCCCACCATAGGGCACGGAGAGCGGGGTAGTTTAGTTCTTTTGTATCTGTCAGGAAAAAGCAAAAAGAATCGGCGTAGACTGCGACGAGGTGTGGTTAGCCACCGGGTCGCTTGACCACGGAGAAAGAAACATGGCGCTACGCCGATTCTTGTTGACTTCTCTTGGTTCCATGTTCGGGATGGGCGATCAGGAGCGTACCGGGGTCCAGGTCCGATTCGCAGATGATCCAGGGCAATGGTGTGTGCTCGCTCATGTTACGCCTTTCGTGCTAGTGGGAAATACGATTGTTTTGCCATTCCAGGGGCAATTCGGTACGAGTTTGTGCAGCAGGGCGGTGATTTCAGGGGCGCAGTCCATCCAGGCGTTGTCCCAGTCCGCCCTGGCTTTAGCGTAGTCCGCCCAGGCTTTGTCCCAGTCCGCCCAGGTTTTAGCCCAGTCCGCCCTGGCTTTGTCCCAGTCCGCCCAGGCTTTAGCGTAGTCCGCTGGTAATAACTCAGGGGCGATGTATACTATTGCCCGTAGTCGTGTAGGCTGTTCGTCGGCCGGTTTTGCTTGCCGCACGTACAGAACTCGCTCCATGACGTTGGCCGAAAACTCTATGGCCCGATCATGGTGCAGCAGCCCGAATATGCCTTTAGTGGGGCCGCTGTAGTTGGGCAGTCCGGGGAAAAGCTTGTTGGGTTTCAATCTCATGTTACGCCTTTCGTGTTTGTTG
>Ga0315284_10005599_pt1 | contig 17859 bp, 12 predicted proteins | sample YL17G09_16_MG_FD_203696 | JGI IMG/M metagenome (GOLD analysis project Ga0315284, IMG submission 203696) | Sediment microbial communities from Yellowstone Lake, YNP, Wyoming, USA - YL17G09_16 | ecosystem: Environmental > Aquatic > Freshwater > Lake > Sediment | place: USA: Wyoming | collected...
CCGCGCCGTTGCGGACCAGGTGGCGCACGTCGTGCTCTCGCAGCGAGAAGAGGCAGGTGCGGATCTTCCCATCGGCAGTCAGCCGCAGCCGGCTGCACTGGCCGCAAAACGGAATCGAAACCGGAGCGATGATGCCGATCTCGCCTTGCCCATCCGCGAAGCGATAGCGCAACGCCGTTTCGCTTGGTGTGTTGCGCGTGACTTCGACCAGCGGAAACACGGGATGGATGGCGGCAACGATTTCTTCCGCCGTCACGACGAGGTCGCGGCTCCACGCGTGGTCGGCGTCGAGCGGCATGAACTCGATGAACCGCACTACAATGTCCCGGCGGCGAGCGAGGCGCGCGAATTCCACGATTTCGTCGTCGTTAAAACCGCGCACGAGCACGATGTTCACTTTCACCGGCTTCAGCCCGGCGGCCAGCGCGGCGTCCACGCCCGCCATCACCTTCTCAAACGAGCGCGGCGTGCGGGTGATGCGCGCGAATTTGACGGGGTCGGTTGAATCCAGGCTGACGGTCACCCGCGGCGAGCCCGCGGCCGCCAGGTCTTTGGCCATCTCCGGCAGCAGGTAGCCGTTGGTTGTGATGGCGACGTCCGCGAGGCCGGGAATCTCGTAAAGCCGACGCATGAAATCAATGATGCCGTCGCGCAGCAGCGGTTCGCCGCCTGTCACCCGCACTTTGCGGATGCCCATCCCCGCCAGCACGCGCGCCAGCCGCAGGAATTCCTCCCACGTCAGCAGGTCATGATGCGGAAAGTAGTTCTTCGGGTCGGCGGACTTGCAGTACACGCAACTGAAGTTGCAGCGGTCCGTCACCGAAATCCGCAGGTCGTGAATGTCGCGCCCGAGCTTGTCTTTGAGCATCGTCTGGAGCGGCGCTCTCTGTGCGCCGCCGTTTCCTAAGTACGGCGGTCATAGACCCGTCGGCTGACGGGCTACGGCCAGAAATAAAAACACCGACCCATGTTTGGAGTCGGCTCGGTTCTCCTTTCCAAACACGGGAGGCGACGCGATTTCCCGCGCCACCCTATCGGCCCGCAGGGCGTTGGCCTGTCTACTGCCTTTAGCACCCCGGGCTCGGAGAACCCTTCGATGCTAATTCATTAGATGAACCAAGGCAAGCGAGGTTTCGGAAATCGACCAAAACTCGATATCTGCGCCCTTGCGTTCGCCGCATCGCAAGACTAAACTGCAAATATTATGGATGAACGCCGCCAAGTTCCCCGATATCTCGCCGATGTCAACGCGGAGTTGTCCAATCCGCCGACCGACTCGGCTTCAAAAGTCGTTATCGAGATTCTCAGCGTTCAGGGGTGTTGCCTTAGAGGGACAGGCATTCCCGAAATCGGCAGGAAATGTCGGCTGTCGCTTGAATGGCAAGGCGACCGGATTCATGCGGAGTCGGAAGTGGCCTGGAAGAGCATCCAGGGACTGGCCGGGCTCAAGTTTCTATCCATGGACCGGGAGAGCAGTGAGAGCCTCAGGGAACTCCTGGCCACACTGCGCATGCAGCCGATGGCCCCCATGAAGGTCGAGGAAGACTGACGAGGCCGCGCGGCGCCGCTCAGTTCGCGGCCCCGGCGGCACTTTGCCCCAGTCGCTCGAAAACCGGAATGGTCTCGAGCGGCGCGGGATAGTCGGTTAACATCCGGCCGCCCTCCACCACTTTCTCCGACCAGAAATCGCGCCACTTTCCCACCGGCAAGTAGACGTCGCGGTTCCGCGCGCCGGGCCCAATCACCGGCGCCACCAGCAAACGCTCGCCCACCATGAATTGGTCGCGAATCAAATAGGTCTTCTCGTCCTCGGGAAACACATAGAATAGCGGCGACCAAATCGGCTTGCCGGTCTCCACGGCGCGCTCGACCAGCGCCTTCAGGTGCGAGTGCCAGAGCTTGCCGTGCAGCAGCGCAAAGCGCCGGATGATTTTCTGCGCGCTTTCGCTGAACTGCCACGGGCCGTACGAAAACTGCATGATGGGCATGAAGGCGGCGGCCTCTGTCCAGCGCACGTTCAATTCTTCGTCCGGCTTGAAACCCTCGTCGAGCCCGCCGCCGATCAGGTCGGGGCAGTTGAAAACAAATCCCAGCAGCGACTGAATCCCGCCGTGCGTGATGATGGCCGGTAAACCGTCGTTCGAGGCCCATGATGCGCGCTTGTCGCGCAGGCGGTTGAACAGTCCGAGCGATTGCGAGCGCCAGCCCACGCGCAGTTCGTTCAATTCGAACTCGCTTCCCACTTCCGCCCAGAGGTCGGTGTAGCGGTTGCGTGTGATCGGCCCGCCCGCAGAAGTCGCGCCCGCGGCGGGCCAATATTCAGCGTCGCCGCCGTCGAACTTGAAGCCATCCACGCCGCAGCGGCGCATCAGGGCTTTGAGTTCGTTCACGTAACCCTCGCGCACGCTGCGGTCGTTCAGGTCGAGGAGCGCCGCGTCGCCGTTCCACCAGCGAATGTGCGCCGGCTGGCCGGTCGAGGCGTCGCGAAGCAGCCCGCCTTTTTCCTTACCCTGGCGATAGCGGTCGGAATCCGGGTTCGCGAAATTCTCCACCCACAAGCCGAGCTTGTAGCCGAGCTTGTGAACTTCGTCCGTCATGGCTTTTGGATCGGGGAATTTCGAATTGAATTCGTTGTGACCGTAGTGCGTCTGCCAGCCGTCGTCAATGATGATGAAGCTCGCGGGCCAGCCGCCTTCGTGGATCTTGTGCGCGTAGTCAAGGACGTCCCGCTGGGTGACCTTGCTGAAATACTGGCACCACGTTCCCCACACCGGCCGCTCGAAGACAACATCCGGCGGGCGCCGGCGCGGCTTTCCGACGGCGGCCGCAAAGAGGTCGCGCGCCTCGGCGATGTTCTTGCCCACAAAAATCGTATAGTGCATTTCCGGGGAGTGAAGATAGGCAATACGCAGCAGACCGTCATTGTCTTTGTTAATTGACGCCGCGATGTCGTCGTAGGTGTCGAGAAAAATCCCTACACCACTCGACGCCATCCAGAACGGCGCCGCCTGATTTGAGGTGGCAAGCATCGGGTCGGCGCTCCAGGAGTGCGCTTCGAGGGGCCAGTGGTGCGCCTGGTCCACCGCGCCGCCGTACCAATGGACGCCAGGGAGGAGGAAGAACGACTGGCTAATGCGGTCGACGTTCTGTGCTCCCTCAACGCGCGCGCGCACGTCGATGCGCTCGCGGGCAAGAGTGATGCGATAGGAGACGGTCGCGCCCGCCTGTGCGGTCGAGGTGCTCAGATTGAGCTCGTTGCCATCGAATCCGGCCTTTTCGAGTGTTCGGAACGCAACCGGTTTGCCGCCAGCGACGAACTCACCGCCTGTCTGTCCGATTGAGAAGTCCTCGATGGGGCCGGCCGGCGAGCGGAGCGAACCCCGCGTTGCCAGGAGGAATTTTCCGCCCCGAATGACCGCCAACTGAAATGCCTGCTTGTACACAACCAGGGTGTAATTCTCCGTTGCCGCTTCGAGGCGGTCCTCGTGCTCAATCAATTTCACTTCCGCCCGCGCCATACTCGCGAACCATAACACGGCAGCCACGGAGGCGCAGAGGCACAGAGCAAAATGCAGCAGGGATTCATGAATTCGCATCGATAAGGCCTTTCCCTTTGATCCTAAATTCGCAATGAGTCAATAACTTAATGGTTAGATGGCTCGATCACCCAATGGCCCGATGGCTCAATGGCTCGATGTTTTCACCACGCCAAGAATCCGCCGTCGAGAATGAGCGCCTGGCCGGTCATGTAGTCGGCGGCGGAGGAAGCGAGATAGACGACCGCCGCTTCGAGCTCTTCCAGCTTCCCGAGCCGGCCCATGGGGACGCGGGCGAGCAGCTTCTGGCCGAGTTCTTTGTTCTCCTCGAACGCCCAGATGGTCTGATCGGAGCGGAAGAAGCCGGGCACGATGGCGACGACCTCGACGCCGCGCGGCGCCCACTCGACCGCGAGCTCGCGCGTCAAACCCAGCACGCCCGCCTTACTCGCGACGTAGGAAACCTGCGAGACGTAGCTCGCCGCGCTGATGCCGTACATCGAGGCGATGTTGATGATTTTGCCGTGCCCGGCGGCGAGCATGTGGCGCCCCGCCGACTGCGCGCAGCGAAACAGCGCCGTCAGGTTGGTATCGATCACGCTCTCCCACTCGAGGCTCGTCATGTTCTCGGCGTCGGCGACGGCGGAGATTCCGGCGTTGTTCACCAGGATGTCGATGCGGCCGAACGCGCGCATCGTTTGCTCGACCATCTGCTCGACATCCTCCTGGCGGCAAATATCCGCGCGAATGGGCACCGCGCGGTGCCCGAATTTCTCGAGCTCCGCAGCCACCTGCCGCAATTGATCGAGGTTCCGTGCCGCGATGGCCACATCGCATCCCGCCTTCGCCAGCCCGCGCGCGAAGCTGACCCCTAGGCCGCGCGAGGCTCCGGTGACGATGGCCGCCTTCCCGGTAAGATCGAACATCGAAATCAGACTCTGATCCATGACGTCCCCCCAGGCTGCATATTCTACGCCCATCGCCGATGGTGAGACGGCCCGATGGGCCGCCCCAGCAAATGGTGCGGCGACTTCACATCGCCAGGGTGGTGGTGGATTGGGGATTCAGGGTTTGGGGATTACATGAAAACTGACACTTGGAACCTGACGCCTGCCGTTGGAGCGCCGCCCGCTGCACCGCTTGTCATTCTGACCCCGTCAGCCGATCCGTCGGCTGACGGAAAGAATCCCTGCATTGGCGGGTTTCCTCCGAAGTGGACGAAATGCCGAGATCCTTCGTCCGTCAACCGACGGACTCAGGATGACAGCGACCAGACTCAGGGTGACAAGGACCTTCGCAGACATCAAATTCGATGTCTGCCCCACCCGCCGGCATCATCTGGTTCAGTGCTTGGAGTACAGTGCCAATGTAAGGCTGTTGAGGTGGGACACGGCTGTGGCCACCGCCTTTTCCGTGCGGGCCAACATACAAGCATCCACGGCCTCTAACAGTTTCTGGAGTTCGCGCTTCGTCTTGCACACCGGGACGCTTAGCTCCTCAAGGAACTGATCATCAATTTGATAATGCCCTTTGGGCGTCGGCCTCCGGCCTGTCGTCAGGAGGTCTTGTGCATACGAGGAGTTCATAAACGCAAGCAGGTATCGATATGCAGTCACCGCCTTGACATCGTGGTCGAGGAGCTTGCTCATGCGCTTGCGGAATTCGTCGAAAGCTTCTTTGGTGTTATCTGTCACCGCGAGGCAGAGGCAGGAATCCTGGATGCCGATTCCCTTCTGGTCGAGGGCAAAGCGCACCTTAGGCGTTAGCCGAGGAGAAATGATCTTGGGCTGGCCGAAAATGACCTGAGCGTTGCGAGGCCGATGAAATTCGTACCACTCCTTTCCCAAGTCGTAGATGCTCCTCTTTTCGAAAGTGCGGCCGGAGAGTTGGTCATAGAACTTCAGCAGGTATTCGGCGGCCTTGGGGTATTTCACGATCTCCAAAGCATCGCGCCGGTGTTCAAGCAATCGCCTTATACTAATGTAGTTCACAGCATATTTCCGGACCCAATCCTGCTCGAACTTATCGGCGCAATGCTCGAAGTCCAGGGCGTCAAAGACGGGTGGTTTCTTACAGGTAAAGGCCGGGCGCCATCGGCCCTCCTTATCGGGGTGATACGGGTAGAAGATAACGTTGCCTCCCCACTGCGGCCGCCACGCCACCGTTTCCTGGCCTTTAATAATGGGGTGAAAAAGGGCTTCCTCCAATCCCAGCTCCTTTGCCCGAGCCTCGGACATGAGGAAAATTGAGAGGCAGTCTTCTCCCCCCACCGTTACACCTTGGCTGGGTTCAAGCAATTGCGCGACCCGTGGCCAATCCGGGTGCGCGTGGATCTTGAACTCCTTGGGCGAAAGCAACCACCGCCCGCCACCGTACTCGCGCAGGCGCAAGAGCGGAAACCGGAAAGCCGACACAAAATCTTGCTTCAGCGGCTCTCCAGACCTCTCAACCAGCTCCAGGCAACGACGAACAAGCCCGATCACTTCGCCGCGCCGAGTAGCCTTGTCCATCCCTTTCGGCCAGGATTTTTTCGAGGAGAGCAGGACGACCGCGTTTTCATCCTCGTAGGCCGGTCGCTTTTCAAAGACTGCAATACAAGGGATATTCATGGCGCTAAAGAAAAGCTGTCCGAAGGGATTCAGGTCAATGAGGTAGCGGAGACTTGCCTGCTCAGCCAGCTTGCGGCGGAGTCCCATGATTTGGATGGGTTCGCCACGAACATATTCTGTATGCGGGCCCGCCCACTCCTTATCGATGAAGCTCCCCTGAGAAACCAGCGCGACGGTTCCGCCGGACCTGAGCCAGTGCAAAGCGCGGTCGTAAAAGAGCGCATAGATGTCAAGCTTGCCGGAGTAAGTATCTCTATACTCTCCCGCGAGTTGTTTCTTGTAATGTTCGTCAAAGATAGGCGCGAGCCGACCCTTGAGGATTCCACCCCACGGGGGATTCCCGACGACGAAATCAAATTTGTGTCCAGCCATTTCGCGGTAGCGTTCGCGGGCGTGGCGGCTGGCCTGTATGCGGGAGTTAACGGGCAGATCCAGTTCCCGCTGTCCGGCGTTCTCGCCGGGGGTAATCAGTGAGTTGCTTGCGAAAATTGCCACGTCGAGCCGGAAGGTCTTTCGCTGTCTTCGCGCCTGCGCATAGAGTGGGAGAACCGCAAAAAGAAAGTTGATGTACGTAAGGAAGGCCGCGAAGGGATGAATGTCAATCGCATGGACGTTCTGAGCAACGGTTTGCAGGATCGCGTGAGCTTTCTCCCACTCCGTGATGTCGCGCGTGTAAAGACTGGCGTGGCAGGCTTGGGTCCTGTCATTTAAGTGCAAAAGGAGGCGCTGGAGTGCAGAAACCACAAAAGCCCCGGAGCCAGATGCCAGGTCAATCAGAGACTTCTGGCAGAGCTTCTCTATCTGAGGCTTGTAGTTGGCGTAGTCCAACGTCAGGTCCACAAGCTCCTGAGGCGTGTAAAATCCGCCTAGTTGCTGGCGTTCGTCCTCGGGCAAGTAGTGCTGATAAATGTCCCTCCAAATATCCAAATCCACCCCGCCAAGGTCGTAGACGCTGAGCAAGCGAAGTAGCCGTTGATTCGCCACGTCGATCTGTTCTTCAAAGGGCTGCAGCCGTTCCAGTTCGTCACCGGTAAGCGGTTCGCGGTGGACAACGCGCCACCAGTCAAATTCGCCAGATTCGTAGACACTCGGTGCAAATCCCGCCATCTCGGAGCGCAAGTTTTCGATGACTGATACCGAAAGCGCCCCACTCCGAGGCGTAATCCGGGCGGAGCTTTCTGCCGGAGCGAGTATCGGTTGGAGCGCCTGCCCAGAAATCCTCGCATCAAAGATCTGCTGATCTTCCCCAATGCGGTAGAGGAGGAGCCGGGCCACATAGACGTGCGAAGTCTGCGTGGCAAAGTTGCGTATGGCTGGCTCGTAGAGCGGCCAGAGAAGCTCCATTCGCTTTTCAGGAGTTGATTTCTTCTTTTTATGTTCAGCATAAAGCGATTCGGAAACTCCGACCGCCGGTTCAGTTTCAAAGCCCAGCTCGGTCGTGAACAGTCGAACCAGCTTGTCGGCAGACCTGTCTTCAGTGGCTAAGAGCGCTTCGACCCTCTTGTGAACGGATTCGGGCGGTGCGACGTAGCTGCGTTCACACCACAACTGAAACGACGCTCGGCACACACCCGCGACGTCTTTTCCCACCTCGTTGGTCCGGAAGCGAGCGAACATGTTGAAAAAGAGCTGCCGGAAGTCAGCAATCTGATCCCGCAGCGCGCCGGTGAAAGATTCGATGAAGTGAGGCTTCTCGCGAGTGAGCCTGTGGCGATGCGTACCAGGCGAGATTGGCCGAGTGAGATCGAGGTAGAGGCTGGGTTCCAAAAGCGCAAAAAACTCTTCCGCGCGAGCCGAGGTGGCATTGTTAAGCGCCAATTCGAAGTGCTTACCCGCTTTGGGGCGGACACCGAGATCCTCAAAAAGGGCAGGGGCTCGTTCCGGCCCGACGTCTTCGAAGTCACCCGGTGTGACTTCCTCTTGGTCAGTGAGTGCTCCCTGGATATCAAACCGCTCCCAGTAGTAACCGTTTGTAATGTAAGCGTGGCGCAAACTTGGATAGTGCTTCAGACGTGAGAGAAAAGTCCTGTATTCAGCCTCAGTGGTGATGTGCTCTGGTTCCTTTGTTTCTATGGTCAGGACGGGCTGATCCTGAGGGTTCAGAAGAGAAATATCAAACCTTTCGCCGGATAGGATGAATTCCGGGGGCCACCCGAACCCTTTTTCGAGGAAGGCTTCGCAGAGACGACCACGGAACGGTCTTTCTCCGCCCTCGCCTGGGACCTGCATTCGCGCCTTGCTTCGGCACCAATCCAGGATTTCGGTGAGCGTCGAGAGGATTTTCTCGCCGTCGAAGGCACTCACGCATTGCAGTATAGACAGGCTTGGTTGTGGGCTCAACAGATTTCGGACGGTCGGGAATGTCGGCGGGCCAAAACCCTCCTGCTGGCTCTTGCGTGGCAGAGATCGCTGGGCTGCCCAATGGCCGCGCGACGGTGTACAATTTCTAGCACCATGAAAACCTATCGCATTGCGCTGATTCCCGGCGACGGGATCGGGAAGGAAGTGATTCCGGCGGGGGTCAAGGTTTTGCAAGCTGCGGCGAAGGACCCTGTGGTGGCGAGGGCGAGGGACACAGCGAGGGACTCGGCGAAGGCGCTCGACTCACCAAAGGGTGGGGCAAGGGACGAAAGGGCAGGTCAAACACCCAGCTCGGCGGAAGGCTTCGCGCTCAGCTTCGAGCAATTCGACTGGGGCTGCGAATATTACTTGCGCACGGGCCGCATGATGCCGGAAGACGGCCTGGAGCGGCTTCGGCCGTTTGACGCGATCTACTTGGGCGCGATCGGGCATCCCACCGTGCCGGACCACATCTCGCTGCGCGAACTGCTGCTCAAGATCCGCTTCGGGTTCGACCTCTATGTGAACCTGCGCCCGGTCGAAATCCTGCCCGGGCTCGAGCCCCCATTGCGCGGCCGGAGCGCCGCGGACATCAACATGCTCTTCATCCGCGAGAACACCGAGGGCGAATACTGCGGCCTGGGCGGGCGCTTCAAGCGCGGCACACTCGACGAGGTTGCGATCCAGCAGTCGGTCTTCACGCGGCGCGGGACGGAGCGCATCATCCGCTACGCCTTCGAGCAGGCGCGGCGGCGGCCACGCAAGCGCCTGGCCAGCGCCACCAAATCCAACGCCATGCAATACACGATGGTGCTCTGGGACGAGGTGCTGCGCGCGGTGGCGCGCGAGTATCCCGAGGTCAGCGTCGCCAACTACCACGTGGACGCGCTCGCGGCGCGCATGATTACGCACCCGGAAAGCCTCGACGTGGTCGTGGGCTCGAACCTCTTCGCCGATATCCTCACCGATATCGGCGGAGCCTTGCAGGGTAGCCTCGGACTCGCCGTGAGCGCCAACCTCAACCCGACCGAACGGCTGGGGCCGCCCATGTTCGAGCCGGTGCACGGCAGCGCCCCGGATATCGAAGGGCGCGGCATCTCGAACCCTATCGCCGCCCTCTGGAGCGCCGCGCTGATGATGGAACACCTCGGGGAGCCCGCGGCCGGCGTGCGCATCATGAATGCTCTAAAAGCCGTCACCGGCGAGGGCTGCGTGCGCACGCCGGACCTGGGCGGGAAAAATACGACGGAAGAATTCGCCGCCGCCGTAATGGACAAAATGTCCGACTAGACCCGGCCCCTCGCACCACGCCCGGGGCCGTTTCAAGCAGAACGACCTATCACGGGATTACTTCAGCTCCAGGAATGTAACTCCATATCCCGGCAGGGCAATCTCCATCTGCGGCGCAGGTGTGACGGCTTGCGGCTCGGGCCGCGTCACGGGATTGGTGTGCGCGTCGAGCGTGAGTTGCGTGGCCGATGTGATTGCGCCCAGCGCGGACATGTCGAGCAGGACCGTGCGCGGGTCGCCCACGCCGTTGTTGTCGGACGAAGCATGGACGGCGTGATTGGCGATCATGACCACATACGCGTTGTCGCTTTCGCGCAGCGTCGCGAGGATCTCCACGGTGGCGGAATCGGAAACCTCAAGCTGCAGGATGTCGGACCCCGGCGGCGACGGGAAGTAGCGCGCCAGCCAGTAATCCACCCAATAGCTCAGGTACGTTTGAGCGCTGCCGCCGTCCACCTCACCGAACTGCGGGTCGGCGTTGAAGCCCCAGTGATGGATGGCGCGCGCCCCCGCCTGCGCCAGACGCGAAAACACTAGCGGCCGCCAAGCGGCGAAGAAAGCGCTTGACCCGCGGGTGTCCGTCACGAAGGGGGTGCCGTTGCAGACGCTCGTGCCATTGTTCGACCAGTCGGCATTGACGTTGTTCTCCGTGACCCACACGGGAACGTTGGCCAGGGCAGGCTTCGACTGGAGCTGCGAGTAAATGTAGTCGACGTGGTCGACGAACATAGAAATGGAGTCGAGCAGCATCTGGTCGGTGTCTTGCTGGTTGCAGGAAGAGTAGTAGTGCGTCGCGACCACATCGACGGGCGCCGTTACTTTGGAAACGAACGTCGGCAGGTACTGCTGCGGCTGGTCTCCCCAGTCGGAAAGCTCTACGGCCACCAGCTTGATGTTAGGGTCTTCCGACTTCATCGCCGGAACCACGACGTTGTACATGTCCACGTAGGCACCGGGACTAAAGCCGTTGATATTTGGCTCGTTGTAGATGCCCCAGTATTCGATGGCGTGGCCGCTGGTCGACACGTGGAAGTGGCCGCCGCCGTCGGTGAAGCCGCCGGTGTTGTAGTACTTCACGAGGCGCGTGCAGTAGTCGGCAAACTCCTGGTAGGTGGTGTCGCGGAATTGCCCGGGTGCACTGTACATAAAGAGCGGCCCCATGGCGATCTGGTAGAGCGGGCTGCGGTCGCCGGCGTTGGAAATGGGGTTCAGGATTCCGTCGATATAAGTGAAGTTCCAGGTGTCGGGCGCCGTCGGCGTCCATGCGGTCTTCTGAGGGATATCGCGCTCCAAAACCTGCACGTTGATGTGCTGCGGCAGCATGTCGTCAAGGGTCGTAGTCGCCTCAGGGTGGCGAACGAAAAAGTCGTCCGTCCAGGAAGCCGGCTGGAAGGAGGTGGACATGAACGTGTCGATGCGGCCGGTCTTCGACGTCCCTTCGCGGGCGACGATCACCACCGTCAGCGTTACGTCGGTGCTGCCGGTCGCAACGCCGTCGCTCGCCCGGAGAGTAACCTTGTAGGTTCCAGCGGTACCGTTCTGCGCGGCGGCCGTGAAGGTGACCTTGCCGGTATTCCCTGAACCGGGGGAGTCAATCTGAGCCGTCACCGCGGAGGGCACATAAAGAGTGGTTAGTGTCACCGCACCGCTAGTCCCTTCGGGTCGCGTTACCGTGACATCCACGGAGGCAGGGGTCGTCCCGTCCTGAAACACCTTCAGAGTATTTGCCGAGAGCGCCACGCCGATGGCCGGCGGAGGCGGAGGGGTTGAGGAGATACTCCCTCCCCCACAAGAAGCTGTTGCCAGAAGCGAAAGGATGGAAAGGATGAGAACACTCCGCTCTCGATTACGCATACTGGTGCTCCGGAATGCACATGGTCCATACCGTCAGCCTACTCCCAGAGTTCTGCGCGAGGCAACAGACAGAAGGTCAGTCCCGAAGTGATGCCATGAAGAGAGGGCGCGATGAGTTTTGCGAACTCCAAAAAGGGTCAGAAGCGCGAGCCAAAGTTGAAGAGTTGAGAGAGGGGGAGTTCCCAGCCCGGAAACTGGGTGGACTTGAGGGATTGCTCTCCAGCCAGAGTGGAATCAACCAGGTATTTCTTGCCTTGGAGCTTCAGGATTTCGACGGTCTTGGCTTGCGAGTCAATGAGCCGGGTCTCGGGAACGCCGGCGTCCGCGTACAGCTTTAGCTTGGTGGCCCGGTCATGAGCCGTCGTGGATGGGGATAGAACCTCTACCACGAGGTCGGGAACTCCGGCGATAAAGTTTTCTTGGATGATCTCGGCCCGCAATTTGGAGACGAAAATTAGGTCCGGCTGGAGGGCGGTGTCTTCGCTGAAGCGCACGTCCAACGGAGCGAAGTACACTTCGCCAAGCTCCTTCCCCGTTACATGTGTGTCGAGGCTGGAATATAGTCTCTTGAGGACCAATTGGTGCTTGGTGCTCGGTGCAGGAGTCAAGTGCACCTCCCCACAGATCAACTCGTACCGCTTGCCGTCGTCGGGAAGCTGACGGAACTGCTCGTAAGTGAGCTTGGGGATGACCTCGGCGCCCATGCGGGGATTATACCTCTCGCAGGTGGAGAGATTCCAATCGTTCCAAGAGCTCTACGCGCCCACCTTCTTCAAAAGCGCTTCTAGATTCGCGGCGAGAATCTTGCGTTTCTGCTCCTGGGTGAGGAAGGCGTTTTCAATTCTTCCCAGCACTGTGGCAGGGCAGTTGATGGAGAAATCGGAGCCGAAGAGCACGCGGTCGTCGCCGATGGTTTTGACCGCATATTCGAGCATGCCGACGCGGTCGTGGCCGTAGCCGGAAGTGTCGAGGTAGCAATTCGGGTTTTTGCCCACCTGGTCGATGCGCTTGAAGATGTGTTCATACTCATGCCCGTCACCGAAATGAGGAAAGACAATCGTCGCCTGGGGAAACTTCTGGATGATGTATTCCATCTCTTCGAGTTCGGTGTGGACGTCGAGCACCATGTTCATCTTCACGACTTGCTCGACGAGCGACGCGAACTCTTTGATGGTGTATTCGAATGGCGCCATGTAGTTACACAGCTCGCCGACCCAGACGAAGCCGAGCTGCTTGCGACAATTTTCGATTTCGCGCAGAGATTCGTCGATGAAGAGCGGATTGACCACACAGGCCCCGAGAAAGCGTCCCTTGTATTTCTCCACGTAGCGGGCCACTTCGCGGTTCCCGGCGATGAACTCGGCGGGGGTCTTGGCTTCCTGACAGCGCACGGAATTGATAATGCCGCGCTGAACGCCGGTGCGGTCGAGATAGTGGACGAACTCCTCGAAGGTCTTCGTCACCGTATGCCATTGCCAGACGTTCCCGCTCTCGCTCGGGCAGTGCAGGTGGGCGTCGAAAACCTGCCGCGGCCCGAGGCGTATTCCCTTTTCGGCGCCGTGGGCCGTCGGTCCTGACTTCTTGGGAAGGGAAGAAGAATTGTCGGTGGCCGGTTTCTCCGGTTTCTTCACCGGGGTTGATCCTGCCGAGCTTGGCGCAGCAGCAAAAGCTCCCAGGAACGCGAAGCTCTTGCGAAGGAATTGCCGGCGTGGCTGGTGGTGATGGTGACCGTGGGAAAAGCTCATCGTGGTCCTCCGGGCATTGGTGTGTGCGGAGGCTACCACGATGCGGCGAGTCCGTCAACCGCGCTCGGTCAACAGAACCCGCGCCGGGCGGAGATTGACAAACGATAGCCACTGCCGATAGTGTTAGCCCCCCTATGAAGATCCTGATTGTCGGCTCCGGCGGACGCGAGCACGCGCTCATGTGGAAGCTGCGCGAGAGCCCCCACATGGAGGAGATCTACTGCGCGCCGGGGAATGCGGGAATCGCCCAGGAAGCCGAGTGCATAGCGGTGGACGTATCTCGTCCGCAGGAGATTCTCGCGCTCGCCCAGCAGCTCAAGGCGGACCTCACCGTGATGGGGCCCGAGGCCCCGTTGGTGGCGGGGATCGTGGACGAGTTCGAGAGAGCAGGCTTGTGGGTGATTGGACCCTCGAAGGCCGCGGCGCGCCTGGAAGGCAGCAAGATATTCTCCAAACAATTCATGCAGCGATATCGCATTCCCACGCCCCGGTTCGTGGCGACGGAGAAGTTCGAGGACGCGATCCAGGCTCTGGCGGGGTTCGGGCTCCCCGTCGTGGTGAAGGCCGACGGCCTGGCGGCGGGCAAGGGAGTGGTCGTGGCCCGCAGCCGCGAAGAAGCCGAGAAAGCGCTGGTTGAGTTCATGCACCTGAAAACGCTCGGCAGCGCCGGCGAGCGTGTGGTGATCGAAGAGTGTCTGACCGGTGAAGAGATGTCCTTCATCGTGCTGACCGATGGCCGGGGCGTCCTGCCGCTGGTCCCTACGCAGGATCATAAAGCTGTCTTCGACAACGACCAGGGGCCTAACACCGGGGGCATGGGCGCCTACAGCGATGATTCAATCCTCGACGGGCGCATGCGCGAGAACATCCTGCGAACCATCGTATCGCCAACTTTGGCGGGGATGGCTGCGGAGGGTTGCCCTTTCCGTGGCTTCCTCTATGTCGGGCTGATGATGACTCCCGAAGGGCCGAAGGTCCTGGAATACAACGTCCGCCTGGGCGATCCGGAGGCGCAGCCGATCCTGATGCGCTTGCGCTCGGACCTCGTCGAGCTGTTCAAGGGCATCCGGGAAGGCCAGCTCGGGGCGCTGGAAGCTCGCTGGAGCCCGAGCCCTGCGGTCTGCGTGGTGCTCACCTCCAAGGGGTACCCGGGGAAGCCGGAGCTGGGGAAAGTGATCACGGGTCTTGAGGCTGCGGAAGCGCAGGGGGGCGTCAAGGTCTTTCACGCCGGGACGCTGGTCCGGGATCACCAACTACTCACGAGCGGCGGAAGAGTGCTGGGCGTCACCGCGACCGCCACCGACCTGCCGGCGGCCATCGAGCAGGCCTACGCGGCGGTCAGCAAGATCCATTTCGAAGGCATGCACTATCGGCGCGACATTGGCGCCAGGGGCCTTCGACGGCTGGGGAAAAACCCCGGTCGCAGCAGCCCGGCAAGACAGCGAGCGCCTGACTTACCTAAGCTATAGCTGGCGACCCGGCCGGGATTCGCGGTCGCGCGAAATTCGGAGGTATGCGCAAATGAGTGGGAAATCGCGGCCGATGGTCGGCATCGTGATGGGCAGCGACTCGGACCTGCCGGTGATGACGGAAACCGCGCAGACACTCAAGAAGTTCGGTGTGCCGTTCGAGATCGAGATCAGCTCCGCGCACCGCTCACCGGCGCGCACTGCGGAATACGCCCGCTCGGCCATCGAGCGCGGCCTGAAGGTCATTATTGTGGCCGCGGGCGGCGCGGCGCACCTGGGCGGCGTCATTGCCGCGGAGACTACGTTGCCGGTGATCGGCGTGCCGATGGCTTCGACCACGCTCGCCGGTCTCGACTCGCTGCTCTCGATGGTGCAGATGCCGGGCGGCGTGCCCGTTGCTTGCACCTCCATCGGCAAGCCCGGCGCAATTAACGCCGCTATCCTTGCCATCCAGATCCTGGCCACCTCCGACCCGGCGCTTGCCAAGAAACTCGCCGCCCACAAAGAGGAACTCGCCCGCTCCGTCACCGAGAAATCCGCCAAGGTAAAGCGCGAGTTTCAAGTCTAGTTAACCCCGCCCCGAACCGTCGCTCAACTCACTTGCGGCGGGAGGAAGGGGAATCGTCATACCCATTTACTCATCCAGTTACCCGGCCTGGATTAGAAAAGGGTCAGCGTCAAACGTTGCGGCAGATTCCCAGTCATGATTCGCGGCAATTCTCAGTGACATTACGCCCTTTTCGGTGCATCCTGTTGATGGTAAAGTAAACTTGGCGGTTGACGAACCATGGCGCTGAAACTTTTGATTGTCGATGACGACCCCGACGTTCTGAAAGTGCTCAAGGATATGCTGCAGGCATTGAGCTACGAAGTCTTGGTCGTTGGCGACGGGCAAGAGGCCGCCGGGCGAATCGATCGTCAGAAGTTCGATGGCGTATTCGTGGACGCTCAGATGCCAGGCATAGACGGCTTCGCTTTGGCGCGGCATATCCGTGCGTCCGCCTCCAATAGCAGCGCGCCCATCATCATGCTCACGGGATACGATGATGTGGACACGATGCGCGCCGGCTTCAAGGCAGGCATCACCTTTTTCCTGGGAAAGCCGCCTGAACTGGCCAGACTCAACGGCTTGCTCGGCTGCCTCCACTCCGCCATGTTGCGCGAGAAGCGGAGCTACGTCCGCCTGCCCCTGCGCACGGTGGTGACCTGTGAAAAGGGAGAAAACCGTTTCACCTCCATGAGCCTGAACATCAGCGAAGGCGGGGTCTTGCTGGAGTCTTCGGGTGGGCTGACCCTCGGCGACGAAGTCAATCTGACCCTCTCCCTCCCGCAATCGCCGGGTTTGCTGAACCTGCGCACCATCGTCATCCGCAAGGAGCCTCCCGACTGCGTCGCACTTCACTTTGTGGACCTCCCCTTAGAAGACCGAAATGCTGTCAAGGACTTCATCGCTGGCCGTGTGAAGGAATAACGGGAAAAACCATTGCATCTGCAACGGACCAGAAGTTCTCTCATCATGTCGAGAGGGGAGGAAGAACGTGCCGGCCACGGCCATGGATTTCTCAAACCAGGTCAGCAACTAGTCATCTTCAGACTCATATTACCTGAAAATCTCGCATAACATCATCCACCCCTCGCGCCTCCATTGAAAGCGCAGTCTCGCTTCGTGGACCTGCGGTTCTGGGCATCGGAAATGGGGTCCGTCTTACCGTCGCTTGCCGCGCGCAGCAAAGGTGGCGAAGTATTGGGGTAGGCCGGTGGCCGGGTCCTTGGGCGGGTCAGCATCGGCGCTTGGGAGGCGAGGTCCGGGAAACGGCGCGGTGAGCGGGTCGCCGATCACCACGGTTTGCCAGCTCAAGAGGGGGATTGCGGCGTAGAAGCTCTCTGCGAGGTTCAGTCCCCGCAAATAAGCTGGAAACAGGATTTGCGGCCGCACGCAGGCGCCGAGGTAAGGCTCGTACACATTTCCTGCCACGCCGGTTACGCCTTCGTGGATGTAATCCGCAATGAGGGATTGTGGCGAGCCCGAGAAGAACGACTCCGGGGGATCGTCCCACTTGCCGATGTTCCATTTTTTCGGAGGCCTTTCGAACGTGCGCGCGTCGGTGGAGACATATTCCGCGAGCAGCGCCCCGTTTACCCAGGTGTTGTTGAGGAAGCGCGAGTGGTTCGAACGGTCGTTGGATCCCCAGCCGGCGTAACCCAGAACTTCTTTCTCTCCCGTCAGGAATGCCGTGGTCGTTTCCAGGCGAATGCGCGACTCGGGGATTCCGGCTTCCTTCAGTTTTATAGCCGCCTCCCGTAGCCAGTTGTTGCCGGTGGCGTTGTCGTCGTAAGAAAGATCCAGCACGAACCGGCCCTCCCGCGAGGGTGAAAGCCCGCGGTCGATCAGAGCGCGCACGTCGGCGAGGTCGTAGCCGTCCAGGCGCGTCACCAAGTACATCGGGAATTCGCGGTGGCTGAAGCGCCGCAAGTTCCCGCTGAGGCTTTTGCTGAAATAAGGATTGGCACTGCCGCCCTTGAGGACACGTGGAACGCCCAGCAGGTCCTGGTAGAGGAGAGTGAATTCGGAGTCGACGCTCGCCCGCTCGTCGCGCTCGGGCGCTTTGATCTTGAGCGGAACGCCCTTCGTCAACACGATGTAGAGGATGCGATCCTGGAGCGCGCCTTTTGTAAGGCAGTTGAGGATGGGCTTGCGAACTTCGTCTTCGAACGTGACGCGGTCGATCTCTTCCTGGTCGAGCGTTTTGATAAAGCATACCTGCGACGCCGGCACGCCGCGACGCTGCTGGTAGTACTGGCCCACCGCCTTTGAGACCTTCGAATCCTTGTTGACGACCAGGAGGACATTTTCCGGCCCTTGGGCGATGGCGGAAACGCAGGTGAGGAAGGCAAAGGCCACGACCGGGATACGCATCGGTGCCATCTTACCAGTCTGTGCGGGACGACGCAGAACCTTTGGGCTCCAGGGTGGGCACGCGAGGAGAGGGGAAGAGAGTCGGGGCACGGGATGCCG
>Ga0315284_10005600_pt1 | contig 17859 bp, 20 predicted proteins | sample YL17G09_16_MG_FD_203696 | JGI IMG/M metagenome (GOLD analysis project Ga0315284, IMG submission 203696) | Sediment microbial communities from Yellowstone Lake, YNP, Wyoming, USA - YL17G09_16 | ecosystem: Environmental > Aquatic > Freshwater > Lake > Sediment | place: USA: Wyoming | collected...
GCCGATGTGCCGAAATCGCGTTTCAAGTCATCCATAGCTTGGCGAAGATATTTTTCAAACGTCTGAGACTTCATCCGACAATTAAAAACCAAAAACTCCTTAAACCGTCCTACCCGCCATGCGCTCTCGTCTTATGCGAGCGCAACGAACGCATCGTCTTGAACTCTCGGTTGCAAACGTCGCATGAAAAGCCGCGCATGACGACTGTAGATTTCGCCTTAAGGTAACGGGTCTTGGCATCAGACGAGCTGTCTGCGCCATCGCCGTGAATCGGGCTATTCGCATCGTTCTGTGCAGACGGCGCCTGCGCACTGTTTGCTCCCCAGATGCCCATTTTCCTGAACGAGTAGCTGATCGGATTCTTTATCGTGATTTCGCCGAGACGGTTCTTGCAGAACTTGTCGGGCTGGCATATGCCGACCGATTTGTAAAACTGTTCATTCGTGCAATTTGCCGGATTGCGAGAATTGGGCTGATTCATGGCCCATCTCAGCTGGCCGAGTATCGTCGTGCGCGGCAACATCGGCACGTTCTTCGCGTTCCACTCAAACAAACGCGTTTCAACATCTTGCCACGGCCAATTCGCAAAACGCAGGAAACTGATCAGCGTGTACAGTGAACGCTTTTTGCCGTCCTTAAGCCCCGCAAGTATAAGCTTGATGCAAGGCGGGAAGTTCTCTTCCGCGATCTTGTCCTCAAATTTTATCTCGCGTTTTGCTATAGGTTTGTGTTCTTCTTTCTTCTGCATCGCCCACCAGTCCAAAGCCTCGAGCAGCAGACCTTCAGCGCAGCCCGTTTGAGTTGCAAAAAACGGTACGGACTCTTTCTGCTTCATCACGAGTTCGGGTTTAGCCATCTCGGGCGTAAAGCTCGCCAATTGGTCCCGCCGTATCGGCAGAGAAACATTCCACGTTTTCTCGTTCAGAGAATACGGTGCTCTCACAAGGTGCCTAGCGCCCCAGTCTTGTTCAAGTTCTACGAAGAAAAACGGACTTAGTTCAGACGGCGTAACGTCCAGTGCCTCAAGCATTTCCTTCAGCGAATGTCTTTGTTGCAATTCGTCCATCAGCTGTTGCGATATCCTGTCGCGAATAAAACGCGCGAGTACGCGGGGTATCTCGGGATATCCGATCTCAGACGGCTCATAATCTATCTGCTTCGGCAACGCCTCCCACGGTATGCATATATGCCATCCACGTCTGCCGGAAAATTTCAGGCCATATTGCTTCACGCCGTAGCGCTCGATAAGCTCGCACACAAGCCTCGCAGCAATCGTAGACTCCTCAAGTCCCAGCTTAGAATCTATGTCCATGACATAATCCCAGCCCGTGCGCAAACTATCATACCCGCGCAGCGGACTATTCGTATCATAACGAGCAGACGCTGTCTGCGGGCTATTCGCGTTTGCTGCGGCCGCGGCAAGCTGCATCGGATAACGCCAGCGTTCCACTGAAATGTGGAAAGAAGTCGCTCCGCGCTCTGCTAACCGCTTGACGTCCGCGGCAAACTGCACGACATTTGGGCGAGAATCGTACTTTCCCGAGTAAACGGCAACAGCTTCACGCCCGACTGATGCAGCGGTGATAGCACGAGCGACTATTTCGCTAGAATAATACGCGACCTCATTCGATTGCATGCGCTAAATCCGCAGCGAGACTTTAAAACCGATTTATCCGACCAGTATCTTGGCCCGTTCAAGCGAGTACGTCCAATCCTTCGGCAGCCTTTTCTTGCCAACGTAGAATTTTACAAGGCGCCTTATTTTGGACTCGATTTTATCGACCGCATGTCGAGCCTTCGCGTCTTTCCTATGAATATCAAGATGTTTACGCGCCGTAACGGCCTGCGTCATAAGGTTCATCAAATCTTCGGGAACTTCGCGCGGCTGTGCAGCCTGCGCCACGCGCGCAACGCGTACGCCAAACTTACGGACATCTGGAATGCCATACTGATCACGCAGAACTTGACCTATCATAGCGCTGTTAGTACCTTCCTTGGCCAACTTAGTGATCATTGCTTCGATTTCGTCTTTCTCGTATGTTACCCATTCTGCGCGTCTTGGCATTTCGCCACCTCGAATTTTTTGAACCTTTGAGCATTTTTCGCCATTTTCTCAAAGTAGGATTTCTCTAAGTTCATTCCCAGTAGATCAGCAAGCTTTAAAAGATAAATAAATACGTCCGTCAGCTCCTCACGCAAGCCGTTCCACAGGTCTTCATCTGCGACTACGCCCGATTCGCCGTGCCGTATAAGCTTCTTCAGCACGTTCGCAAACTCACCGACTTCTCCGGTCAGCCCGATGGCATTTACCTGAAGATGTTGTATTTTTCCGTCAGCTCTTCCGGACCATTGCCAGCCGTGCTCCGCATCAAACTTTCGCTGGAAATCCATCATATCGGAAACGTCGGTCATATGTCAACGAGCCTCATCGCAAAATACATAAGCGAGCTATTCGCTTATATGCTAGAATTATTAATTCCTATGTCACAGTGTGAACTCATTGATAGGTCGTTCGACTTTCGCCCCGACGCCGCCCCCACGAACGAGCGGAAACGACCTGCACGAGTACGAGTCGCCAGCGCCGCAGTCCAGGTACACGCAGAAGCACCTGCGGTCGTCACGACGCTCGTCCCAGTCGGCGCTCCGATCACCGACAGTCTCGCCGTCGTTTTGACCAGGCGTGTAAACGTGATGACTGTGAGATAAGAGTTTTCCGTCTTTATCATGCGCCTCATGATCGAATGTAAACTGAGGGTAGCCCAGAGCATTACGAACATCGACCGGTTCATCGCCTTTTTCGTAGATTTCTCTACCGCGCAGTTCCTCGAGGCGCTTCAAGCCCTCGGCATTTATCATCTTCTCGAGCTGCTTTCTCGATAATCTCGAGACCATGCCGCTCGGGGCCATAGCTGTAACGCCAAGTATCTGCTCGCCTTCAGGCAATCTGTAACCGACAAGTCTTGTAACAAGCATCTGGCCGTTTATGCCTTCGACCTGCTTACCGCCGCATGGACGTGTGAAATCGGCGACATATCCCCAATGCCACGATTGGTCGTTACGCTCAAAGTTCTCATCGAACATTGTATGCTTGCGACCGAGCTGGTCGCGCATCGCCTCGTCTTCGGCCAGCGTCGGGTACCTAAAATCTGTCTTATTGGCTTCATTATATTCTTTCAGAAATTCTGCGACTTGCGCCTGCGTCTTGTTTGCGACGAGCGAACCGTCTTCAAACGTCGGGTAGCGCGTAGCAACGTGTATCGTATGAGAAGGCGCGTAAAGTTTCGCACCGTCGAGAAATTTTGCGTCTACGACCGGAACATTTATTTCTATCCAGCCTTCCTTGCCGGGAAGGGCAAGTTTTTGTTCTGCGATCGCTTTTGGCACGATTGTCATAATATCAACAGCCGTAGAAAAGATTAAATCGCCGTCACCTGTGCCTATATCTGCCACGTTTTTCTATCTCAGATAATGTTTTAATGACCTTATCGGCATCGACGAACTTCGTACGATAGCCGTCAAGTATGACCGACCAGACCCTATCCAGAACGCCCCAATGAGTCGATTCAATAGCGTGATATAAAAGATAGAGATCGACTGCTTTATCCTCTATTTTCGGGCTCTGGAACCCCAACCCAAAATCGACGAAACAAACATCATCATTTCGTATAATCATATTCGATGTCGTAAGATCGCCGTGTATGACGTCGTACGTATGCATTTTGCCGATTGCCGTCCCTATCTTTCTGCCGACATCCTCACAGTTATCGTCGTTCAACGTTTCCCTTACAAGTTTACCATCGATCCACTCCATCTTCAGCGTCGTGTCACCTATTTCAATCACCTGTGGCGTACACACTCCGGCACGCCTTGCAACGTTTAGCAGCGTTGCTTCATGTTCGGTCCGTTGCTTACGCAATCGAGCATCAAGCTTAGCAATCCTGTAGCCCTTCTTGCCGCGTTCCTTTACCAGGATGCCGTCGTCACGCCAAAGCACGGCTTCGGCGCCTTGTGCGATTTTCTCTTTCATAAACCAACTTTCCACGGTGTGCTTTTATCCTTTTTGAACGTAATCTTACGAGCGCTCGCAGCATGAAAAGAGCGCGAGTTATACGTGATAAATATGACATGGACACTCGACAAATCTAAGTGCTTGAAATGCGGCGCTTGTGTATCGGTATGCCCGGTCGGCGCTCTGGAATTAGTAAGTTTTCCGGAAGTAAACGACAAGTGCATAAATTGCCAGACATGCCAATGGACGTGTCCGGTTCGTGCAATCGAAGTAAAAAAGTAGATGGATATGGACCATTTCGACGTGATAATCATCGGTGCCGGACCAGCCGGCAGCTGTGCAGCCAAAAAATTGGCGCAAGCCGGACTTAGCGTGATGGTCTACGATAGGCGCGAGGAACTGGGCGTTCCTGTCCGCTGCGGCGAAGGCGTCGAGAAGAAAATCGAAGAATTCATAGGACCGATACCGCAACGGGCAATATGCCAAAACATCAAAGGCGCCCGCGTATATGCCCCAAACGGCCGCTTTCTAGAGGCTCCGGGATTGGGATATGTTCTTGACCGAAAAGTCTTTGACAAATGGCTTGCGGAAGAAGCTGTCCGTGCCGGAGCAAAAGTCCGATGCAACACGCTTATCACAGAACTCTTGATCGAAGACGGCTACATAAAAGGCGTTCGTGGCAGAAATATGGGCAACACGTTCGAAGCTCGCGCTAAAGTCGTCATAAGCGCAACGGGAGCTGAAAGCCCTATCGCAATGCAAGCCGGAATACGAACGCCATGCCCGATGAACACCGTTGATACGTGCATCGAATATGAGATGTCAGGCGTAGTCTGGGAACGACCGGATGATCCGCAGTTCATTCATGTTTATCTAAACAACGAGATAGCGCCTCGCGGCTACGCCTGGAGCTTCCCGAAAGGACCCGACTCATCGAACGTCGGCCTCGGTGTAATACCCAGCACCGACATGTCAAAATCCGCTCTACACTATCAGGAAAAGTTCGTCGCATCGAACCCGAAATGGTTTTCCAAAGCATCAATACTTGAGGTAAAGGCAGGCGCAGTACCTATTGGCGGCCTTCTCAAAGATATGGTTTCGAACGGTTTCGTGGTATGCGGCGAAGCTGCACATCACGTAAATCCGATACATGGCGGCGGAATAAAGGAAGCCGTTATAAGCGGCCAGATTGCAGCAGACGTAGTGACAAAGGCCGTTAAGTCCGGTAACGTCTCGAAAGAAGCGCTCTCCGAGTTCAATGAAAAGTGGTGGGAAATACGCGGCAATCATCTGAAAAAGGTCGAAAAGCTCCGCGAAGTCGTGGAAAAGCTAAGCGATGACGACCTGAACGGTTTGGTCGATGCATTAACGCCGCAAGACATAATCGAATTCAGCCGCGGCTCTAAGCTGAGCGTGCTGGCCAAGGCGCTGATGAGGAAACCGAGGCTTATAACGCTGGCGAGGCATTTGTTGTAAGTTATAATTAACCCGCTCAGACGGATTTCAAGAGCGGGCTATTCGCAAATGGTGAAAAACGTGGAACTCGAACAATTTTCCGACGATTTTGGACCCGAAAAAATAGTCGAGGTATACGATCCTATCAGTGGTATGAAGGGTGTTGTAGTCATCGATAACACTGCATTAGGCCCGGGCAAAGGAGGCATTCGCATGACGCCTACGGTCGATGTCGCCGAAGTCTTCCGCCTCGCGCGCACGATGACATGGAAATGCGCACTAGCAGGACTGCCCTTCGGCGGTGCAAAATCCGGCATAATTTTTGACCCTAAAACACACAAACCAGAAAAGAAAAAAGAAATAATTGAGGCATTCGCACGCGCACTGAAACCTATATGCCCATCGATGTACATCGCTGCCCCCGACATAAACACTGGTGAAAATGAAATGCACTGGTTCGCGGATGCGAATGGAGACTGGCGCTCATGTACGGGAAAACCGAAAAGCATGTGCATGGACGCAGCGCGCAAACACTGCGGAATACCGCACGAATACGGTTCGACCGGATTCGGCGTTGCTCAAGCGACAGCAGTAACCGTACGCCACCTAGGCATCGACATACGCGGCGCAACCGTCGCAATCGAAGGTTTTGGCAACGTCGGCTCTTTCGCCGCAAAACACCTGTCGGAGATGGGTGCAAAAATCGTAGCAGTCTCGGACAGCAAAGGCGTCATATTCAACGAAGACGGACTGGACTTCGAGCAGCTGTCGAAAATAAAACTTGCTACGGGCACTGTGACAAACTACAGACCGGGCAAGGTTCTGCCGGGAAAGGAACTATTCGAACTCAAAGTCGACGTTTTGATTCCTGGCGCACTGCCAGACGTTATAACCAAAGAAAACGTTCACAAGATACGCGCCAGAGCAGTCGTAGAAGCCGCGAACATTCCCGCAACGCCCGAAATGGAAAAAATCCTGCACGATCGCGGCATATTAGTCATACCAGATTTCGTAGCAAACGCTGGCGGAGTAATCAGCAGCTATGCTGAATGGCTCGGCGAAACTCCGGAGAATATGTTCAAAATCGTGGAAGATAAAATAAAAGGGAACGTCGAGCTTGTTCTAGAATCTGCTCAAACGGAAAAGATAACGCCTCGCGAAGCCGCTATGGAGATCGCCAGACAGCGGATTATCGAAGCGATGCGACAGAAATCCGACTAGTCTACGACTTTTAATAGGCGGCACCGTAAACCGAATCATGGAACTGGAACAAATCACAACGACAATATTTCACATAAAATTCAAGACCAGCGAGCAGGCCGCCAAAACCTTTCTCAGATTTCAGGAATATTACGAATCGCCTAAATTCAGAGGCAAGGTCTTTTCTCTACGCGAGTTTAAGCGATGGTATACCGCCAACACCGGACGCATAGCGGGAAAGCGGGAATTCACGTATCACACGGACTGGCAGGGCGGATTCAACATCCCGTCGCACATACTCGAACCGTTCTATAACGGCCAGTTTAATCCGCTATCGAGGCGTGAAAAGGCTCTGTTGCGCTTGCTCCCTCCATGGCGACACAAAAAATTCTATTTGATCGGTACGTCCGGAAAGTGTACACCCGAATTGTTACGCCATGAAATAGCCCACGGATTGTTCTATCTCAACGCCGGATATCGAAGGGAAGTACTGAAAATCTTGGGACGAGTCGGGAAGAAAATAAAGCGACAACTGGACCTCTACTTCTCCAAAACGCGCGGCTACCACTCGGCCGTGTGGACGGATGAGATGCACGCATACATCATGACCGATTTGAACGAATTCGGGCAATATGGGATTGACATCGCAAAAATATCGGCGGTCAGTAGGGAACTCAACGCAGTATTCGACAGTCACTTCAAACGAAAATGATGCACTTCGACGCTTTTCCGGTGCAGTCTACATAAAATTATTAATATATACGGTACTAATTGTTGCTAATGGTATCGAGTGACGGGAAGAAGAAATTTTTGTTTGTTTCTCTTGAAAGTTTAAGCGGCGACCTTGCATGGCAACTCAAAAAAGAGGGGCATGAGGTAAAATCGTACATTAAAGCGCAAACTGACGCGGACGTATATGACGGGTTTTTCGAAAAGGTTAGCGACTGGGAACAACATATCGATTGGGCCGATATCGTTGTCTTCGATGATGTAGAATTCGGGGCAATCGCGGACAATCTTAGAAAGAAGGGAAAGCATGTCGTCGGCGGCAGCGTATATACGGACCGGCTCGAAATGGACCGGGAATTCGGCCAAGCGGAACTTAAGAAATACGGCGTAAACGTCCTCCCGAACTGGAACTTCTCGAATTACGACGAGGCCATCGAATTCATAAGACGGAATCCGGACCGATATGTGTTCAAGCCGAGCGGAAACACGCCGTCAGGAGGGAAGGGCCTGCTGTTTATAGGATATGAAGAAGACGGAAAAGACCTGTTGGCCATCCTTGAACAAAACAAGCGCGTGTGGCAAAAGATGGCGCCCGTCTTCCAGTTGCAAAAATTCATCTCCGGCGTCGAGATCGCGGTCGGCGCCTTTTTCAACGGCAAAGACTTCATCTACCCGATTAACGTCAATTTTGAGCATAAACGGATATTTCCGGGCGACATCGGACCGTTCGCGGGCGAGATGGGGACACTGATGTTTTGGAGCGAGCCGAACCGCCTGTTCAGGCAGACCCTTGAAAAGATGAAACCGGCACTGGCCCAATCCGGATATGTCGGATATATCGACATAAACTGCATCGTAAACGGAAAAGGTATATATCCGCTTGAGTGGACCTGCAGGTTCGGCTATCCGACGATACAAATTCAGCAAGAGGGAATAATAACGCCGACGGGCGAATGGTTGTCTAGACTCGCTGCGGGCGAGCAATTCGAACTGAGAGCGAAAAGAGGGTTCCAGATAGGCGTAAGGATTTTAGTTCCCATGTATTTCGCCAAGGACAAAGACAAAGAAACCCTAGAGATGTACCGAGATCTCCCGATAATATTCAAAAAGCCGAACGGGATGGAAGGGTTGCATATAGAGGATATAAAGAATGATAACGGCGTCTGGCGCATAGCCGGCACATCCGGCGTACTTATTGTAGTGACCAGTTCGGGATCGACGGTCGCGGAAGCGCGAAAGCAGGTTTACACGAGAGTCCAGAACATTATAATACCCGGTATGTTCTATCGGGTGGACATCGGAAACCGATGGGCTACGGATTCTGACAAGCTGCAAACGTGGGGATACCTCTATTAGACCGCGGTAAGCGACAACTGCCTTTTTAAAGGATTGTTGAATATTTTCAACGATAGTTGATTTATTTCAAAGGGCGTTGACATGGACCTTGAATCGTTGATAGGTACAAAAAGCCGGATCGGTCTACTGCGAAAGCTCTGCGAAGAAAAAAACAGCGATTTTACGATATCTGAGTTGGCCAAAGAAGTAGGCATCGACAAATCGCTCGTTTCCCGAATTATAAGCGATCTCGAAAAGCGTAACGTAATCACGATAAAGGAGCGCGGAAATCTCAAATTGTGCCAAATAAACCGTGCAAACGGCACATACAAACTTCTCAACGAAATATTCTCGACGGAGAAGAAGATGACAAAGGGTAGACTATCATGGTAAGACTGGAACGTATGGTACTTCAGAACTTCAAGTCGTTCTCCGGCAAGATAGTCGTACCTTTCCCGTCTGGATTCACGGCAATTTGTGGAGCGAATGGAAGTGGTAAAAGTAATGTCTGCGACGCATTAACATTCGTACTGGGCGTACAATCAGCTCGTGCAATACGCGCCCAAAAGCTCCAAAACCTCATATTCAACGGGGCTAAGAGCAAAAAGCCCGCCGACTTCTGCGAAGTGACGCTAGAACTCGACAACTCGGACAAAAAGGTTCCGGGCTATGACAAAGAGCTCAGCATAACGCGCCGCATAACCCGCAGCGGCATATCGGTCTACAAAGTAAACGGCCACACGGCGATAAAATCAAAGATTCTGGATCTGATGTCGCAGGCCGGACTGTCGCCCGACGGCCACAACATCATAATGCAAGGCGACATAGCCCGCATAATCGAGATGTCACCGAAAGAGCGCCGTGAAATCATAGACGATATATCGGGAATAGCGGAATTCAACCAAAAAAAAGAGGAGGCGCTCCGCAAACTCGAGCGGGTAGGAAACCGCGTCAACGAAGCGTTGGCGGTAGTAGGTGAAAAACAAAAACGCGTGGAACAGCTCAAACTAGAAAAGGAAAACGCTGAAACTTGCCAAAAACTCAACGCCGAGCTCCGTCAGGCGCTTGCATCATCAATAAACGGCCAGCTGAAAACGGCAAAAGAAGATGCGGGCCAGCTCAAAACCGAGACACATGACTGGCAAGACAAGATAAAGGAGCTCGATAAACTCATAATCGAAACCGACAAAGAGCTGACCGCGAAGGAAGCTGAACTGAAAGCAAAAAGCGATGAGATACTCAAGCAGCGTGGCAACGAGACAATACGCGCGATAGACAGAATAGAAGGTGAGATTCTCAGGAAACGGGACCGTGCAGAATTCATAAAATCCCAGATAGACCAGTTCAAAGCCTTCTCGAAATCTGACAAAGCCGACCTCTCGACGCTGATTCCGTTTGACACGCGTACATTCGCATCGGTCATATCGACCCAGAGCGAATATACAACGGCCATATCAGTGGCCATAGGCGGCCATTCGCACGACCTGATCGTCAGAACGGATTCCGATGCCGTCGGTTGCATAAAATGGCTTAAAGAAAACCGGGCGGGCCGAGCAAGATTCCTACCGCTTAACCGTATACGCGCAAGGGCAAGACCGAACGCCAAGACCGACGATACAGGTTTCGTGGGTTGGGCGATGGACATTATAACATACGAGCCGCAATGGTACGCCGCCGTTTCTCATGTACTGGGTCACACGGCAATAACCAGAGACATCGAATCCGCAAAAAACATCGCAAAACACGACATGCGCGTGGTTACGTTAGACGGGGACGTAATAGAATCGTCCGGTGCGATGATAGGCGGTTACCGTTATAGGCGCGAGACGCCCACAATGGACGTCGACGCTCTCAATGCGGCACGCGAGGCGTTGCTGAAAGACGTAGCGGAAATGGCCAAGCAACGCGAAGACCTGAAAAAGAAAGAGCAGGCAGAGCGTGAGCAGATAAAGGACCTTTACGCAGCACGCGATGCAACGGAAAAGGAAGTCATCGGAATCAGAAAAAAACGTTCGGAATCCGTCGAGCAAAAATTCGCCCTGCAGAACCGCAATAGCAGGATAGAAATCGACAAAGCACGAATAGAAGCAAGGATGCAAGACCTCAACGAGCGCGCAAAAGAATACAAAGATGTCCAGCAGCTACTCGAACTATCCTTGGAAGAACTGAACGAAATAATACGCGGTCGGACTAATGCCATACGCGCATTGGGACCAGTCAACATGCGCGCAATAGAAGAATATTCGACATTTTCAACGGAATTCATGGAGATGAAGAACAAACTAGATAGACTGCTCGAAGAAAAGGCATCTATACTAAACACGATAACCGAAGTCGAAAAGCATAGACAAGAAAAGTTCTCATCGACATTGAACATCATAGCGATGAATTTCTCGACAATATACAAAGACATGACAAACGGCATAGGCCAGGTTAGACTCGAAGACCCGCTGAACATCGACTCCGGATTGGCGATAGAAGCCAGCCCGGCTTCGAAAAACGTCGTCGATTTAGACGTCATGTCAGGCGGTGAAAAAACCGTAACGTCACTTGCGTTCTTGTTCGCAATCATGCAACACTATGCTTCGCCGCTTTACGTGCTTGACGAAGTCGATGCCGCGCTTGACAAGCCAAACACACGCAAAGTAGCCGCATTGCTCCACAAATACTCAAAGACTACACAATTCCTCGTGATCAGCCATAACGACATTACGACTGCAGCAGCAGACAAGGTCTTCGGAGTAGCGATGACAGACGGCGCATCCAAGATATATGGCCTGGAGCTTCCGAAGAGGTAGGTATGTTAACGAAGATGCTACGCATCTGAACAATTAGTGATAAAATGGCAGAAGAAACAGAGCGAAACCAACCAGTGCAAACGGCTCAGGAAAAACCCGACTCAGAATCCATTATCCGTACCATTGTCCTCGGGTCAGACTGGGAAGATGCACTTACAGCCATAGTCGTCGAACGTGGTTTGGATCCCCTGAACCTCAACATAACCGCACTTGCGAACGCGTTTATGATACACCTCAACCACATGAAATCGTTTGACTTCAGGATACCCGCACGCTTCGTACTGATTGCAGCGATCCTCCTCAACATGAAATGTGAGACCCTGCTTCAGAAAGAAGAGGAACGCCTGAGCAGGATTGCTCAGGAAGAGGCGGTCAAACTGAAGCTAGACGCACCACTGCTCACGCCTCCCGCAAACCGCCAGACTGCTCGGCCCGTTTCACTGACAGACCTGATAGCGGCGCTAAACAAAGCGTTCGAGATCAAAAAAAGGAAAGAACCGCTGCTCATGCCGAAGATGCGCGCAAACATGATAATCCTGCAAAAGCCTGTTGATATTGAGAAAAAAATCAAAGAAATCTACGAAAGGATCAGGAGAAAAGGAATAATCAAGTTTTCAGACCTTGTGCCCGTATGGCGCCGTGCCGAAGTGATATCGACCTTTATTCCGCTCCTATACCTCGCAAACCGCGGAAAAGTCGTATGTTCCCAAAAGGAGATGTTCGAAGAAATAACGATACAGCTAAAATGATGAGCTTGCGCCATGCAAGCGAACTATTCACACGTGATAAGAAATGACAGAAAAACCCGACACACGAGACATCCAGAGACTTGCGCTACTCGAAGCTATCCTGTTCGCCGCCACAAAACCGCTCAACATGGATGAACTGAAAAAGATGTCTCGGTTCGAGGACGATAAAATCAAGCAATTGATAACGCTGCTCAGAATCCGATACCAGGACCCGAAGCACGGCATAGCATTGTCCGAAATGGGCGGATATCGGCTGATCGTCAAGCATGAATATCTGGACCGCGTCTCAACGTTGACAAAATCCGACATGTCGAAAGGTCTGCTCCGCGTCTTGTCGATAATAGCCTATCATGAACCCGTCAAGCAATCGGACATCGTAAAGATAATCGGCAACCGCACGTACGAATACGTAAAGCAACTGGAACAACTCGGGTTCATAAAATTTGAGCGGAAGTCGAAAACGAAACTACTCAGCACCACACCGCAATTTGAGAGTTATTTCTCGGTAAACAAGGAGCAACTAAAGAAGGCGTTGGCACAAGTCGAAGCGGCGCAATCGCAAACACAAGAACTTCACGAAGAAGATGCACCCACGGAAAACCACCCTCAAGAACAAACACGACAAAACGATTCGCAAAAATAGAATCGTCACTTGATTATTTCTGCCACAACGACATCCGACAAAACATCTTTCAGATGTTTCGTAGAAAAATATACGGTTGTAGCGTTATCGTCTGGGTGCACGTTGATCTCCGTTAGTTCCAAAACACCGGCATCGACAACAACAACGGGATACGAAAACAAATTCACTGTTCCTATGTCAACTCCCGTCTGTTCCTTAACCTCGGCGAGAGTAGCCATTCCGACCTTCCCGGACTTTCTCAAGATCTTTATTTTCCCGAAATCTATACGTTTATCTCCGCGCAAAACCGCTAGAAAGAAGCCGCGGTCATCCTTCAGCAGAATGTTTTTCACGATCTTATCCGGCTTGACACCTTCCATCAAACTCGATTCCGCTACGGTGTACACCGCCTTATGGTGCGTTATGCGAAATGGTATGTCCCCTTTCGCCAGCATTCGGCTTAAGGCCGCCTCGTCCATCTGATCACAACTTCGTACTAAGAACCCTTTGCATATCAAGCGCTATCTCTTCAATAGTCTTGTTTGCGTCGATCACAAACGTACCTGTGAAATAGTTCTTATGTGAGAGATAATTCTGCCTCACCTGAGTCAGTTTTTGCTCGTTCTCGAAAAGTTCCGAATGCCATCGCGCCTTCTTCAGCCTGTCCAGAGCGATCCTCGGATGGGCATCCAATATGAACGTGACATCGGGCTTTCGGAACGGTGCGTTCATCTGCTTTAGGTATGCAAGCGGTACATCCAATCCCCCGTAAGCCAGCGACGATAGAACATAACGATCCATAACTACGACGTTCCCGGTCTTTATAGTCGGTTCTACTTCCTTCTCTAGATGCGCCGCTCTGTCGGCTGAATAGAGGAGTTGCAACGTCAACGGATCGAGTTTCAACTCTCCATCCAAGCAAGAACGTATAACGCCGCCGATTATACCATGGGTCGGCTCCTTTGTAAGCAGTGTACGCTTGCCCATTTTCTGCAACCAGTCTCGCAATATGCCCGCCTGAGTAGAAAGTCCAGAACCGTCTATGCCTTCCAATGCTATGAACTTGACCATTTCAACACCAAATCTGCGAATAACAAGCTCAGAAAGCTCGCAATATATAAGCATTCCGTCGCTGAGCCAGTTAAAATACCGAAAGCTATATTTAGTTTTCGTAGCATCCGAGAAAAGAGGCGTTTATTCGCTTTTCAGCTTCTTCCAGAAGCCGTTTACGTGTTCCTGAATTTTCGCGATCTCGGGAGCCTTCAGATGCTTGAATCTTCCCTGCGTCTTGATATAATCTTCGACCGGTCTCATGCTCGGCTTTATGGTAATCGTACGTTTGCCGTTCTCGTACTCGAACATGCACCACAATCCCGTTTCAACGGCGAGTTTAGCAATATCGACCGTTTGAGACGATTCAAATCGCCACGCCAACGGGCACGGTGCATGAATAAGCAGGAACTTCGGACCTTTGATGCTCAGCGCTTTCTTCACTTTGGCCTGGATATCCATCGGATAAGCGATGCTTGACGTCGCTACGTAAGCAGCACCCTGCGCAATCATCATCTCAGCTATAGGCTTCTTGAAAGTCTGATTACCAACCGACTTCGAACCGGACGGCGAAGTCGTAGTCCACGCACCGAACATCGTCGCACTACTGCGTTGTATTCCCGTGTTAGCATAACATTCATTATCGTAACAAATATACAGGACGTCATGACCGCGATCGACCATACCCGATAATGCTTGCAAACCGATATCGTACGTCCCGCCGTCACCCGCTAAAGCAATAACCTTCGTCTTCTCCTTACCGAGCTTCTTCAATGCAGCCTCGATGCCGCCGGCTACGGCCGCAGCGCATTCGAAAGCAACATGAATGTAGGGCACCGGCCACGCCGTATTTGGGTATGCGGATGAAAAAATCTCCGAGCACGAAGTAGCGTTGGAAATGACAACGTCTTTACCAGCTGCCTGCAATATGTGGCGTATCGCTATCGCTGCCGGGCAGCCTGCGCATGACGTATGTCCCTGATAAAATTCTTCTCCCATAACAATCTACCAAATCCACTCCGTCTTCTCGCTTTTCGTACGAATCGAATCAAAAACATTCTTCAGATGATCAAGTGTGATGTCGCGCCCGCCCAAACCGCCAATGAAACTTGCCATCGGCTTCTTGAACACTGATTTCATTTCAGAAAACAACGCTCCCCCCAAACCTGGCGAAACATCCTTCTCAAGCACGCCGATCGACTCGACATTCTTCAGCACAGCATCGAGCTCCTCGAATGGGAAAGGCCTGAACGATTTTATGCGGACCAGACCGACGTCCTTTATCTTTTCGGTCTCGATGAAATGCCTGATTGTACCTGCGACCGAACCCATGGTGATTATCGCATGTTTCGCTGTTTTCATATTGTACGTATCAACGAGCCCATTGCCGTACTTTCTACCATATTTTTTGGCAAACTCGTCGTGCACATCTTTGATCACTTGCTTTGCGCCAACCATCGCTGAATGCTGAGCTTCTTTGAACTCCTGATAATATTCGGGTGTAGCATACTCACCAAAGGATATAGGCTGCTTAGGATCAAGGACCATCTTCACCTTACCGCCAGGCAATTGTACTTCAGGCGGCTTATACGGCTTAACAAAGTCCTGCTTCTCCAAAACGTCGACCGGTTCGTAAACGTGTGACAACCAAAATCCGTCGATACAAACCATAACGGGCAAGAGCACTCGTTTGTCTTCGGCGATCCTGTATGCCTGAAGCATTGTGTCAAACGCCTCCTGCGCAGTCTCACAGTAAAGCTGCAGCCAACCGCTATCGCGCGCGCCAAAAGCGTCAGACCAATCATTCCAAATATTAAGCGGCGCGCTCAGCGCTCTGTTGGCAACAGCCATAACAATCGGCAAGCGCATTCCGGAAGCGATGTAAAGCAACTCCCACATCAGCGCAAGTCCCTGGCTGCACGTCGCCGTAAACGTTCGAACGCCGGTCGCCTGAGCACCGATGCAAGTTGCCATCGCGGAATGCTCTGACTCGACATTAAGATATTCAGAATCAAGTTCACCGTTAGCAACCATCTCGGCTAACCGTTCTGTTATATGAGTTTGTGGAGTGATGGGAAAGGCGCCGATAACGGCTGGATTCGCAAGTCTGACAGCTTCCGCCAGCGCGTGGCTTCCTTCCATGATCTTTTTTGTCATTATTACCGTCTCACTTCTTCGTTTCCTTCTTCTCTATCGCCTTAACCGGGCACTGGGTCGCACAAATCATACAACCCTTGCAATAATCATAATCGACGACCGCCTTTTTCTTACCGCCTTTTTCTTGCAGCACGATGCAACCTTCCGGGCAGACTTGCGTGCAAACGCCACAACCGATGCACTTATCGCTGATGAACGGCTCAACCGAACGCCACGCACCGGTCTTATTTCCCTTGCTCGGATTAGCAACTATGCCGCCGACCGTGACACTTTTCTTTTCCATCGTTAAACCGCCGTCTCGTCGTATGCCCGCTTTATCGCCTTGGCGTTCTTTTCGGCCAATTCGCCTGAAAAGCGCTCTCGTATAGCCTCCAATATGCTTTCGAGTGAAACAAGCTTCGTTGCTTTGGCAAAAGCACCGAGCATCGCAGTATTGACTATCGGCTTGCCGAGAACTTCCGTAGCGATCTTCGAAGCATGCACCATATAGACTTTATGGCTGTCTATTTTCGGCTTAGTGTCAGAATTCATCACTATTATGCCATCTCTTGTAAGGCCTTTTGTCACATCAACGACGCTTACCAGAGTTGGGTCAAGCACGACTAAGTGAGTCGGGTTGTAGACTTGTGTTCTCAGATTGATGAACTTGCTGTCGATTCGACAATATGCCTCTACAGGCGCACCGCTGCGCTCAGGACCGAATTTCGGGAACGCTTGGCTCTGCTTGCCGTCCTTGAACGCTGCGACTGCCAACACTTCAGCCGCTGTTACGGCGCCTTGGCCACCGCGACCGTGTAATCGTATTTCAATCATAGCGCAATCAAATCGCTAATTAGAATGAATTGTTTAAATCCTTAATATAACGTCAAATAAACCGGATCGATTTATCGATTATTTCTCGAATTTGCATCCGAGCTTCTCAAACACTCTCTTCATCTTCAGCGAGTCTTCCTCAAGCACTGGCGATTCCGAGATAATCGTAATATCCACTTTCCGCCTCACAACTTCACGGGCAAGCTCTCCAAAATCCGGCTTCGACTCGCCCATCGGCAAATGGATGTCTTGCCATTTCTTCGTATTCAGATTATATTTCGAATTCGAAAAATGCGAATTAATGTGTTTTATTCCGGCTTTGCGCATCTTACCCAAAATCTCGGCATAATCAATCACACCATTATTCCGTGCCCAGATATGGCACCAGTCTATGTACGGAACGATCGTCTTCGAAAGCTTTCGCAGCTCTAGAATCTCATCGACTGTGCCCCACTGCCCCGCTTTAGCCATAGTCTCGAACCCGAGAAAGACCTTCGCGCCGCTCTCGTCTATTCTGTCAACCAATTCCGCAACAGTGTCTTTCATCCCGGCCTGCGCCTCTTCGGGAGTATTTTTGCCGTAATACGCTGCATGCACGGCCACGCAATCGGCGCCCATCTCGCTCGCACGATCGACCGAATCAAGTATACGTTGCTTGCTCGCCTTAACAATCGCGGATTTGTCAGAAAGCAAGTTAACGTAGTAGGGCGCGTGAACGCTTAGCCTGACGCCTAACGAGGCGGCAATTTCGCCAAGCTCCCGCGCGGAGGTGGCGCCCATCTTAACGCCGCGCACAAACTCGACTTCAAGCGCATTAAGCCCGAGCTTTGCGACCTGTTTTACGCCAGAAACGCTCGAGCTGTCCGGACAAGAAATCGGTGTCCCGCCTGGACCAAGAAATATTCTGATCATAGAAGAAATATATTGACGCGGTATTTATAG
>Ga0315284_10005602_pt1 | contig 17858 bp, 18 predicted proteins | sample YL17G09_16_MG_FD_203696 | JGI IMG/M metagenome (GOLD analysis project Ga0315284, IMG submission 203696) | Sediment microbial communities from Yellowstone Lake, YNP, Wyoming, USA - YL17G09_16 | ecosystem: Environmental > Aquatic > Freshwater > Lake > Sediment | place: USA: Wyoming | collected...
CGTCCACGATGAACGCCACCGTCAGCCCGGGGGAGGGGCTGTTCGGCGCGATGAGAACCTCGTGGCCAGCCATCTCCGCCTCGAGATCGTCCACCTCGAACGCCACGTGGGGCACGGTCTTCACCAGGTCGGGCAGCGGCGAGTGCGGCTCCCACCGCATCCACTCGATGCCGTACGAGCTCGTCTCGTACCCCGAAACGAACACCCCGAATTCCGCGAGATGCCGCTCCCCGGCGCGCGGCGTCGCGGTGGGTATCCCAACGTGGTGATAGCGTCTCATCCGCGGATCGCCCACCGCACGAAGTTCTGCAGCTTCGGCGGCGTCCCCTGCATCAGGATCGCCACCCGGAAAACGCGGCCCCCCACCCAGATGAAGAGGAGCGTCGTCGCGACCACGCCCACCAGCGCCACCCACGGCTGCCACGCCGGCACCCCGCCGGGCGTCGCCTGCCGCATCAGCATCAGCATCGGGGTCCAGAGCGGGACGAGCGACATGCCCGTCGCGAAGGCGCTGTTCGGCTGCATCACGACGGGCAGGAGCAGGAAGGTCGGGAGGATCATCGGCAGCATCGCGACGAACGACATGCTCTGCGCCTCGATCGGGTCGTTGCAGGCCGCACCGACGGCCGCGAAGAGCGCCCCGTACATCGCGACGGCCAGGAGCATGTAGACGAAGAACCAGGCGACTATCGAGAGCGGCATCAGCCCCGAGAGGCCGAGGACGGTGAGGGCGTACAACCCCACTCCCACGTAGACCGCCGAGGCCGTCAGAGCGATCGCCACCCCGCCGAGGAGCTTGCCGGCCATGAACTCGAAGGGGCGCACGGAGCCGAGCACCACCTCCGCGATCCGCTGGCTCTTCTCCTGCATCGTGGCGTTGAGCTGCGGCATCGCGCTGAACATCAGCATCATGAGCATCAGGAGCATGATCACCATCGGCGCGAAGATCGCCGCCTTCTCGTCGCTCTTCAGGGCGTCGGTGATGCGCCCCGTCGCGGGGTCGCGGGAGAGAAGTCCCAGCGGCGCGCCTTCGATGGTCTGGAACAGGTCCGGCACCACCGAGGTGTCGATGCCCGCTTCCAGCAGGCGCTGCCGGCGCAGCGCGGCATTCGCTTGCTCCGCGATCCAGCCCCGCGTCTCGTCCAGCACGGCGTTCTGGCTGTGGTACGCCAGATGCCGTTCGGTCGTGTCCCGGCCGGGATGGAGCGCGTGGGGGCCGACCTCCACGAAGGCGTGCAGCTCCTTCGCGCGCACCCGGTCGGATAGGAGCAGGCGCTGTAGTGCGGGGTCCCGCTCGTTCGGACGGATAACCTCGATCAGGTAGGCGGCCTGCCGCGACCGGCCCGCGGCGGCCACGGTGTCGCGCGCGTTGCGCTCGGCGGCGGCGCGCACCAGGGCGTCGGCCACCACGCCGGACCGGTCCACGACGGCGATCTTGCGGTCCCGTGGGTCAGTGCGGTCGCGGAAGAGAGCCATCACGATAAGGCTGCCGCCCATCAGGAGGGGCGCGAGGACGAGGCCGACGAGGAAGCCCTTGGTCCGCACCGTCGCCAGATAGTCGCGCCGCGCGACCTTCAGGATCTTACGCATCGGTCGCCTCCTCGGCCGCCGGACCGGCGATGCGGAGGAAGATGTCGCGCAGCGAGGGCCGCATCACCTCGAAGCTGGTGACGCGGGTGCGCCCGAGCATCTCGCCGACGAGGTCCTGGGCGTCCCGCGTGCCGTCGAGCCGGAGTTCCTGCTCCTGGCCGAAGTCGGTGACCCTGTCGACCCCGCGCAGCCCGTCGAGCGCGGCCGCGCCGCCGTCGGTGCGCACCCGCACCGTGTCCGTGCCGTACCGGTTCTGGATCGATTCCAGCGTCCCGTCCAGCACCTTCCGGCCGCGGAAGATCATCAGGATGGTGTCGCACATCCGCTCGGCGACCGCCATGTCGTGCGTGCTGAAGAGGATCGTGGTGCCTTCCGCCCGCAGCGCGAGGATCGCCTCACGCAGCACGTCGGCGTTCACGGGATCCAGCCCCGAGAACGGCTCGTCGAGCACGAGCAGGGGCGGGCGCGCGACGACGGCCGCGATGAACTGGACCTTCTGGCTCATTCCCTTGGAGAGCGTCTCCACCTTCTTGTCGGCCCAGTCCGCCAGGTCGAGCCGCTCAATCCAGGCATCAACCTCCTTCCGCAGCGACCCGTTGCGCTTGAGGCCGCCGAAGTACTCGAGCACCTCGCGCACCTTCATCTTCCGGTACAGCCCGCGCTCCTCCGGCACGTAGCCGATCCGGTCGGTGCAGGCCGACCGCAGCGTCTCCCCGAAGACGCGAATCGCCCCGCGGTCCGCCTCGATGATGTGCAGCATCATCCGGATCGTCGTCGTCTTCCCGGAGCCGTTCGGCCCGATGAAGCCGTAGATGCTGCCCTCCGGCACCGCGAACGACAGGTCGTCCACGGCGACTACCGGCCCGTAGGTCTTGGTGACGTGCTCGATGTCGATGGCGTTCATTGGGATCCCTCGGGATGCCGGCGTTCCGCGCCGGCGCGGCGGCTCTGCGTCATCGTCCCTACGAGGTCGCGCACCGGCGAGTTCCACCCCCGCCGCCATGGCCCCGCCTAGATGAGAAACGGAATGAACATCCGGGTCCGAGCGATGTAGTCCCGATAGGCCTCGCCGAAGCGCTCCACGCACTCGCGCTCGTCGGCCTTGGCAGTCAACACGAGGAACGCCGTCGCGGCCGCCGCAAGGGCAAGGCTCGTCGCGTCCACGTGTTTCAGCGCCGCGCCCCATGCCACGAGCAGGAGCGAGGCGTACAGCGGGTGCCGGATGTAGCGGTACGCGCCGCAGGTGACGAGAGTGGTCGTGTTCTCGAACGGGAGATTCGCCGCGTCCGCCGGGGCACCCGGCCGGGCGGCCCGCGGGCGCCCGACCACGTGGAGCAGATGGAACCCGTGGAACGCGAGTCCGGCCGAGGCGGCGAGAAGGAGCCACGAGACGACCTGACGCGCCGCGAACGGCTGCGCGAACCACACGCCGGCGTTCACTACGATGAGGAACAGCAGCGACTCGAAGACGAAGAAGCGGAAGAACCCGTGCGAGCGTGGATGGCGGAGCGACCGCCACGAGAGCGCGAGCATCAGCGCCGAGCCGACGACGAGGATCGCGGCCGCGAGCATCGGGCGAGGGGCTACGACGGCGAACGTGCCCCGCCGTCGCGGCGCCCGCTCAGTCGTGGTGCTCGGCGGGCCGAGAGGGCGGTCACTGCCGCCTACCGGTCCAGGCCCACGTCGTCGAACGACACCGGGTCCTCGACCGGCTCGAGGTGGGTGAACACGATGGCGTTCGGCAGCGCGGCTCGGATCTCCCGCTCCACGTTTTCCAGCAGCGTGTGCCCGCGCTGCACCGTCCAGTCGCCCGGCACCAGTACGTGCATCGTGACGAACCGGCGCGCCACCGCCTGGCGCGTGCGGATGGCGTGGAACCGCACCCCCTGCCCGCGGTAGGACGCGAGGATCCGCTCCACCGCCTCGCTCTCGGCGGCGGGCAGTGCGGTATCCAGCAGGCCCAGCACCGACCGCCGCAACAAGCGCAGGCCGGTATACACGATGTTGGCCGCGACCGCCAGCGCGACGATCGGATCGAGGATCGTCCACCCCGTGAGCGCCACGGCGCCGACGCCGGCGATGACGCCGACGGAGGTCCATACATCCGTGAACAGGTGGTGGGCGTCGGCCTCGAGAGTGATCGAGTCGTACTGCTTCCCCACCCGGAGCAGCACTCGGGCAACGCCGAAGTTGATGACGGACGCGAGGGTGGAGACGAGGAGGCCGATGCCGATCTGCTCGACCGGCCGGGGGTGGAGGAGACGGATGGTCGCGGCGGCGGCGATGCCGATCGCCGCGCCCAGGATGAGCGTGCCCTCCACGCCGCTCGCGAAGTACTCGGCCTTGTCGTGCCCGTAGTGGTGCTCGTCGTCGGGGGGGCGCGCCGCGATGGTCAGCATCGTGAGCGCGACCGACGCACCGGCGAGGTTCACGAAGGACTCGATGGCGTCGGAGAGCAGGCCGATGGATCCCGTGAGGGCGTACGCCAGGCCCTTCAGCGCGATCGTCACGACCGCGGCCGCGATCGAGAGCCACGCGTACCGGGTGAGGGCTCGGCGGTTCGGCATCGGACCGTGAATGTAGCGCCCGCACCGTGGGTCGGCGATACGGCCGATACGCCGCGAGCCCATCGCGCAGAACCGCCCCAGACCACCCGTTCTATCCGGACAGCTCTGCTCTCGCTTCCGGTTCCCGCAATCGGCGGAGGCTGGCGACCGGGCTTGTACGGGCCCGGCACTTGCAGTACAAGTCGGCGACTGACAATCGCTTACAGCGGCGCTGAGGGGAGCGTTCCAGGACTCTCAAGCGTGTCCGGCGATGCCGCTGTAGTGCACGATGGTTGCGACCAAGCCGCCTGGAGCCCACCCTTCAGCCACGGCTGCGCCGCTCGGTGGGCGCGGACTCGGCGCGCCCTGACGGGACGGGCACGGAGCGCATTCACGCCAGGGACCAGGTGACGCTATGACCGCTGTGGCCGAACGGCCGAAGCCGTTTTTCTTTCCCGAATACTGCAAGGGCTGCGGGCGCTGCATCGGCTCCTGTCCCAAGGACTGCATCACGCCCGGGACGGAGATCAACCCGAAGACCGGACTGATCCCCGTCGTCCTCGACCTGAGCCTCTGCAACGGCTGCGGCCTGTGCATCAGCGCGTGCCCGGAGCCCTACGGCCTCCGGCCGCAGGGCGAAGAGGCGCAGTTCGAGCTGCAGGACCCCGCGAAGCTGCTCGGCCCGCGTCCCTTCGACGTGCCGGTCCCCGAGCCGATCCCCGACCGGCCGATCCCGCTTCCCGCGATGGAGCCGCTCGTCACCAAGGGCACGTACGCCTCGGCCATCGGCGCGCTGCTCGCGGGCTGCCGCCACTTCTACGGCTACCCGATCACCCCCTCGACCGAGGGCGCCGAGATGATGGCGAAGGTGCTGCCCAAGCTCGACGGTGTGTTCGTGCAGGCGGTGAGCGAGGTGGCCACGGTCAACATCATGTACGGCGCGGGGGGCGCCGGCCTGCGTTGCATGACGTTCACCAGCTCGCCGGGGTTCAGCTTGATGCTCGAGGGAATCTCGTACATGGTGGGCTCGGAAGTCCCCGCCGTGTTCGTGAACGTGATGCGCGGCGGGCCGGGGCTCGGGAACATCGCCCCCGAGCAGTCCGACATCAAACTCGCCTGCCGCGGCCTGGGGCACGGCAACACCCACGCCATCGTGCTCGCGCCGGCGACGCCGCAGGAGATGCTCGACCTCACGATGCTGGCCTTCGACCTGGCCTTCAAGTACCGCAACCCAGTCGTGATCCTCGGCGACGGCTACCTCGGCCAGATGACCGGCAAGGTGCGGCTCCCGGAGCGGATGGTGAAGCCGGGGATCCCGGAGTGGGCGGTGTACGGCGACCGGTCGCACCGCGGCAACCTGATCTGCTCGATCGACCTCACCGAGGCCGACCTGGAGATCCGCAACATCCACCTCAACGAGAAGTACGCGCGGATGACGGCGGCGGAGCAGCGCGCCGACCCCTACCGGTGCGAGGACGCCGACACCCTCCTCATCGCGTGCAACACGCCGGCGCAACTGGCCAAGAGCGCGATCGCCGAGTTGCGCGGCAAGGGGCTCAAGGTCGGGCTGTTCCGTCCGATCACGCTCTGGCCGTTCCCGATCGAGCACCTGCTGCCGCTCCTCCCGCGGGCGAAGCGCCTGGTCGTGGTCGAGGCGAGCAGTGGGCAGCTCGAGGACGAGATGCGGCTCGCGCTCAGCCACGCCGGCGTCCACGCGCCGCCGCCGATCAGCCACGTCCGCCGCATGGGCGGAATCCTCCCGCAGCAGTACGAGGTCGTGCAACACGTGCTCGGCCTGGAGGAGGTGCCCTGATGCCTACGACAGTCTTCTACCGCCAGTTCGAGCGGCATGCGCGCGCCCAGGGGATCAAGGCCCACTCGACGACCTACTGCCCGGGCTGCGGCCACGGGCTGGTGCACAAGTTCCTGGCCGAGGCCATCGACGAGCTGGGCGTCCAGGACCGCACTGTGGCGATCTCGCCGGTCGGTTGCTCGGTATTCCTGTACTACTACTTCGATGTCGGGAACACGCAGGCGGCGCACGGCCGCGCCCCAGCCGTGGCGATCGGGCACAAGACCGCGAACCCGAACTCGATCGTCGTCAGCTACCAGGGCGACGGCGACCTCGCGTCGATCGGCCTCGCGGAGATCGTGAGCACCGCGCAGATGGGCCTTCCCATCACCGTCATCTTCGTCAACAACGCGATCTACGGCATGACGGGCGGCCAGATGGCGCCCACGACGCTGATGGGCCAGAAGACGAGCACGTCGCCCGCCGGTAGGTCGGCGTTCACCGGCCAGCCGATGAAGATGGCGGAGCTGATCGCCGGACTCGACGGCCCGGTCTATGTCGAGCGCGTGGCGCTGTACGACAACAAGCAGCGGACACGGGCGAAGAAGGCCATCAAGAAGGCACTGGAGCTGCAGGTCCAGAACAAGGGATTCGGGTTCGTCGAAGTGCTCGCCGAGTGCCCCACGCACCTCGGGCTCGACCCCGAGGCCGCCGAGGAGTGGGTCAAGGCCAACATGGTCCCGGTCTTCCCGCTCGGCGTGAAGAAGGACGTCGTCGATGCGCCGGATCTGCCGCGTCTCGGCGTGCCCACCTTCGAACCGGAGCGGGTGTTCAAGGTGGTGGATGCGACGCAGGAGAAGGCCCCGCGCTTCGCGACGGGATTCCCCACGCACGTCGCGAAGGACGATGTCGCCCTCAAGCTCGCGGGGGCGGGCGGCGACGGCGCGCAGACGGCGGCGATGCTCCTCACCCGCGCCGCCATCGCCGAGGGGTATGACTCGACGCACATCCCGAGCTACGGGCCGGAGTCGCGGGGGGGGACGTCGTACGCGGACGTGCACATCGCGGAGACGGAAGTGCTGTCACCGGCTTCCCCGACCCCGCACATCCTCGTCGCCTTCAACACGCCGAGTCTCACGAAGTTCGGGCCCACGGTGCAGCCGGGGGGCGCAATCATCTACGACAGCTCCGTCATCTCCGAGCTGCCGCCCGGACTGCCGCCGGGAGTGAGGACCTTCGGTGTGCCGTTCACCACCGTCGCGAAGGACCTCGGCAAGGTGGTGGTGAAGAACGTCGTGGCCCTCGGCGCCCTGCAGGAGGCCACGAACCTGTTCCCCAAGGACACCTTCCTCACGGCGATCCGCACGGCGCTGAAGGAGAAGTGCGCGATGATCCCGCTGAATGAGCAGGCGTTCGAGTGGGGGGCCAAGCTGGTGAGGGAATTGAAACAGTAGGGGCCAGGGGTCAGGGATCAGGGGCCAGGGGCGGGCCGGGGCGGGTGCTCCGGCCCGCGTCACGCGAGGTGCGGGCGCAAGGGACCCGGTCACCACCCCGCGCAGATTCGCACGCCTTAGCCGACTGGAGCAGCCATGACCACTCCCCCCCGAGCCGCCGCACCGACAGCTCCCGGGCACCGTTTCGCCCGGGCGATCGGGCGGTGGGCGCTCCGGATCGCCATTGCCATCTTCCTGCTCGTGGCACTGTGCGCCGCGAGTGGCGCCGTGTACCAGATGGTGGCCACGCGGCGCGACGCGACGCGGTTCCGACCGCCCGGACGGATGGTGGACGTGGGCGGACATCGCCTCGACCTCGTCTGCGCGGGGCGGGGCGAGCCGACCGTCGTCCTGGACGGACCGGTCGGGGCGTCCCACCTGGTCTGGATGCGGGTCCAGCCCGCGATTGCGGCATTCGCGCGCGTCTGCTCCTACGACCGTGCCGGCTTCGGATGGAGCGAACCCGATGACCAGCCTCGCACGAACGAACGCATGGCGACGGAGTTGCACACGCTGGTGCAGCGGGCGGGAGAGCGGGGACCGTTCGTGCTGGTCGGCAACTCGCTGGGCGGAGTGAACGCCAGGATCTTCGCACTCCGGTTCCCCGACGAGGTGGCCGGGATGGTCCTGCTCGACTCGGGGCACGAGGACCAGTTCGCGCGCCTGCCTCCCTCGGCCGGCGTGACACCCCAGGAACGGCGAACCCTCGGCATCCTCCGGGTAGCCGTGCGACTCGGGCTGCTTCGCCTGAACGGCGTCGCGCTCGGGGAAGGATCGTCCGACCAACTGCCCGACAGCCTGCGGCCTGCCGCCAGAGCGATGGGCTTCCGCACGGCATGGGTGGACGCCGTCCGCAACGAAGTGCTCAACGCGGTGCAGGGCTACGCCGAGGCACGGGACGCCATCGCGCGCGGACCCAAGCCCCTCCTCGGCGACCGGCCGCTCGTGGTCCTGGTGCGGGACCCAGACGACGAGCAGTTCAGGAGAGATCCGTCCGTGCGTACCGTCTGGATGGACTTGCAGCGGGAGCTGGCAGCGTCATCCACGCGCGGGACGCTGAGAACAGTGGAAGGAAGCGGGCACTTCGTGGAGGTCGACCGGCCGCAGGCCGTGATCGACGCCGTGCGCGAGGTGGTGGAGGCGGGGCGTGGCCAAGCCACGGCCAGGGAGCTGCGGAACCGCTAGGCGGAGCGGCCGCGCGCGAAGCGGTGGCCAGCGAACCAGCCGGCCAGCCCCAAGCCGATGGCCAGGATGGCCGTTCGCAGCATCTCCCGCGACACACCTGTCATCGTCAGCCTCATGCCCTCACCAGAGGAACCGCTCCGCCAGCTGCGCCAGTCGCTCGTCGCCGTCGGCGCGGGCCTTGGCGAGTATCCGCTCCACGTGCGGCTGGAGCTTCATCTCGCCCCAATAGTACCCCGTCGCCTGCTCGCCCGCGCCGGTGTCCCCGTCGCGGGCGGCCTCGAGCAGCGCCGCTGCCGCGGCGGCGTCGAAGTCCGGGTCCTCCCGCGGCGGGAGCCCGAAGCGGCGGCCGGGGGTGCCCCAGCTGCCGGCGTCGTCTTTCACGAAGGCTCGCGACATTCATCTAGTCTCGCGCCGCACGGGGCTCGGCGCCAGATGTCCTCGTACCGTCGGCCGGCGTACCCCCATCCACCGATTGCGGGAGCGTTCCGAGATAGTCGCGGCAGAAGTGCAAGTGCGCACGCGCGTCGACGACGGTCCCGAGATCGTAGGTCGTGCCGGACGTGCACCAGGTCACCCGATCGGCAACCTCGAACAGCGACCGCACCTCGTGCCCCGTGACGACGACGGCACACCCGCGCGCCGCGAGGAAGCGCAGCGCCGCCCCCACCACATCGGCGTCCAGGGGAGCCAGGTGGCGGAACGGCTCGTCCGCGAGAAGGCAGCGCGGGTTTCTCGCGAGGACGAGCGCCAACTCCGCGCGCCGCCGCTCACCGGAGGAGAGCGACCCGGGCGTCCGGTCCACCAAGTGCCCGACGCCGAGCCGCTCCGCGGCCTGTTGTTCGGATAGACCACCTTCGCTTGCACCAATCCGGCACCGCACGGCGTTCAAGTGCTGCCACAGCGTGAAGACGTCGGACAGCAGGTCGCGGTCCGGAAGATAGAAGAGACCGCACCGCGCGAGCCGGTGGAGCCGAGGACGGAGGTGCGTGACGCCGTCGAAGCGGACGTAGCCGGAGTCAGCCGAGAGAATGCCGGTCGCGATCCGCAGCAGCGTGGACTTGCCCATCCCGCCGCGACCGACGAGGAAGGTCACTGCGCCCCGTGGGGCCCACAGGCTGGCGGACGTCAGGACGCTGCGGCCGGCGAACCGCTTGCCGACGCAGTCCACCTCCAGCAGCCAATTCATCGAGCGACGGCCAGGAGCAGGGCTTCGACGAGAAGCGCAGGGAGGAGGCAGTAGAGCACCGCACGCCGGGCCGGGATGCCGAGGTTTGCGAGCAGGACCTCCTCCCGCCGCCGACGGAGGTCCGCAAGGGCGGCGAGACCGACGACGCCGATCACGCCGATCAACGACGCGAACCTCGGGGCCGTCGGCGTGACTTCCCCTGCCGTCCCCATGAAGAGCAGGATGCGGACGCCGAGCCACAGCGGGATGCCCCGCCGCACCAGCACCAACTCCCAGGCTCCGTATGTCGGACGGAGCGCGGGATCCGACCCTGGCCGCTCGCCGCCCACCACGCCTCAGCGCAGGATGATGTCGTCCAGCGCCCGCTTCGGGACGTGGTGCACCCCGTCGGCGTCGCGCCAGTACTTGATGTCGCCGTCCGCGCCGACCGCCTCGATCACGACGGTCTCCTTCGGCTTGCCGAGTGCGAGGACGAGGAGGATCTCGAGGTGCTCGGGGATCTCGAGCAGCTCGCGCAGCTCGCGCCGCTGGATCGAGGCGATGATGCAGCCGCCCAGGCCCCGCTCGGTGGCCCCCAGCAGGATGCTCTGCGCCGCGATGCCGTGGTCGCAGTCGAACGACTCCCTCAAGCGCTTGTCGCCGAGGATGACGATGTACGCCGCCGGGCGCTCCCCATCGACGGGGCCGGGCCACTCCCTGAGGTAGCCCGCCCAGCTGAGGAGCGGGAAGATCCGCGCGTTGCGCTCCGGATCGCACGCCAGCAGGTACTTCAACGGCTGCATGTTGGCGCCCGACGCCGAATGGCGCGCGAGATCCACGAGCTGCCGCAGAGTCTCCCGGTCCACCGCCACATCCTGATGGAAGCGCCGGTAGCTGCGGGTGCGAACGATGAGATCCCTCAGCATCGGTCGGTGTCCTTCCGAAGAACAGTGTGGTACGTCGCGGCGCTCACGCGAGAGGAGGCGCCGCGTAGCGCAGCACCGCGACGAAGTGGCAGACGCTGCCCGTCAACACGAAGAGGTGCCAGACCGTGTGCTGGTACCGGAGACGTTTCCAGCCGTAGAACACCGCGCCTCCGGTGTACGCGAGCCCGCCAGCCACCAGCCACGCCAGCCCCGCCGGCGGGAGGTGTGTCATCAGCGGCTTGATCGCGACCACGATGAGCCAGCCCATCAGGATGTAGATGACCACCGAAGCCCGCGGGAACTTCACGCCCACGACCGAGGTGAGCGCGACGCCCAGCACGGCGAGGCCCCACACGACGGCGAGCAGCGACCAGCCCCACGCGCCCCGCAGCGCCCCGAGCATGAACGGCGTGTACGTCCCCGCGATGAGCACATAGATGGCTGAGTGGTCAATGATGCGGAACACCCGCTTGGCCCGGTTCCGCGCCAGTGAGTGGTACATCGTGGAGGAGATGTACAGGAGGAGGAGACTCACCCCGAACACCACGCTCCCGGTCACGACGCCGGCGCCGTGCGGCAGGCCGGCCAGCACCAGGAACGGCAGCGCGACCACGCTCGCGAGCGCACCGACGCCGTGCGTCACGCTGTTGGCGATCTCCTCGCCAAGGGACTGGACCCGCTCCAGCCGCATCATTGCGTGGCTTCCGCCTCCCCGATCACGCGTTCGACGACGTAGGTGTTGGGCGGACCGGCCGGCCGCAGCAGCAGGAAGCGCGCGGGCTGGCCGACCTCGATGGTCGCCCGCGGGCGCGCGGAAGTCCAGTCGGGCAGGGCGACCGTGTCGCCCGGTCTCGCCGACGGCACGAAGTTCGGCGCGAGCGTGAGCCCCCTCGCGTCGATCTCCTCGATCGCGCCGTAGACCCGCAGGTCGCCGAGGTCCTCGATCCGGCCGGTGAGCGAGATCTCGCGGCGGCCGCTCTCGGTGCGCACCGTGCGCGTCGAGCCCACGCCGACGTCGCCCGTGAACGGCTCCACCCCGGTGCCGGCGATGATCGTCGCGCCGCTGATGCGCAGGGAGAACAGCCGCGACTCGTTCAGCGGCAGCGACTCGTAGCGCGCCGGGTCGGCGGCGTGCACGCGCCCTGTGGCGAGCGCGTCGAGCGCCGTCACGAGCGCCACGAAGTTGAGCCGCACCGGCGGACGATCGGGCTCGGCCAGCGTCCACGGACCCGTCTCGATCAGCACCACGGGCGTGCCCCACAGCGTGACGTTGTCGCCGAACGCCCGCACCTCGAACTCGTCGTCATAGCGGCCCAGCTGACCGGGGGCCAGTGGCTCGAGCGCATCCCGGATGACGGCGCAGAGCCGCTTGGTGAGGCGGCGGCCGTCGTCTTCGCTGCGTGCCTCATCGAAAGAGACCGAGAGCAGCGAGATCGACGCGGGCCGGGGAGGCCGGCCCACCGACGTGCGCCAACTCTGGTTGTGGAGATTGAAGCCCACGCGGGCGGAGAGCCGGTCGCGCAGTGTCTTGAGCGCACGGCCCTCGGGTGTCTGCAGGTGGAGCGCGTCGCGGTTGACGTCGAGGCCCTGGGCGTTGCGTCGCTGGAAGCGTTCGGCGCCATCGGGGTTGAGCATCGGCACCACGTGTATCGCCAGCGCGTCAAGCATGCGGACGACCGCGGGCTCGCTGCGGCGCCGCCGGACGTACTCGAACAGGTCGAACAGGGCTGACGTCGCGCTCGGCTCATCGCCGTGCATCTGCGACCAGAGGAGCACGGTGAACGCTCCGCGGCCGAACGAGAGGTCGTAGATCGCCCGCCCCTCCACGGATCGTCCGATCTCCTCGAGCGAGAAGAGACCGGGCGAGGCGTCCCGGACGGCGCGCAGACGGGCTTCCACCTCGCGGTGGGTCACCAGTGGCGCGACGGGAAGATCCACGTGCTCCGCGTCCCACAGGCGTGCCAGTGCGCGCGAATCGGACGGGGCCGGAGAAACCGGACCCTGGGCGAGCGCCTCTACGGCACACGCCGCGCAGGCGAGCCACACGAGCACGAGCGCCACCGGGTGCCGAACCACAGTCGCCTTCATGGAATCAGTCCTGTGGAGTGCGCGACAGCCGACGTGGCGCCGCTCGGCTGGAACCCGCCGACCGGTCCGATCGTCTTCCGGTACAGCAGCTCCGCGTGGCCGCGCACGATGTAGTCCGTGAGTTCACCGATGAGCACGTACCCGAGCCGCTCGTAGAGCCGGCGGGCGTCGGGATTGAACGACGACACGCACAGGAAGACGTTCGGCAACTCGCGGAAGATACGTTGCTCCGCGAACCGGACCAGTTCGGTGCCGATGCCCCGCCCGCGCGCCTCCGCGGCCACGCACACGGTCTGGACATAGCCGACGAACGCACCGTGCATGTTGAGAACGAGGAACCCCACAACCGCACCGTCCGCGATCGCGACGTAGCACTCCCGGTCGGGGGACTCGAGCAGGGCGAGGGACGCGTCATAGCCGCGGCCGAGGGTGATCCACGGCTCCGTCGCGGCCATCATCCGGGCGCAGGTCTCGGCCTCGGCGCGTCCGGCGAGCGCGCGGATGATCGTCACGAATCCCGGCGCGGTCTGAGCTGGCACATGCACGAGCCGGTCCAAAGGCGATCCGGATCGACAGTCACTGGCAGGCCCGCTTCCTCCCAGGCTGAGATGCCGCCATTGAGGTTGGCGACCTCGGTGAACCCATGTGCCAGGAGGAATGCCACCGCCTCCTTGCTGTAGAGACCAACGCAGTCAGCGAGAATCAGGGGGCGATCCCTGGGCAGCCCCTCGTACAGTTCCGTGAAGCGGCTCCGGGGCAGGAACAGGATTTCCGGCAAGCTCATGACCTTCATCTCGATCATGAAGTCCTCCCGAACATCCACGAGCAGGGCACCCCGTCCGATCGCATCGAGGGCTTCCCGAGGCGTGAGATGTACCATGTTCTGGATGACCGATCCCTGGCCAGCGAAGAAAGAAGTCATGGGTCACCTCTTACGAATCAACGATCCTGTCCGACGCGATCGATGTCCCCATCTTCAGCTTCACGAAGGCCCGCCCGCCCGCGGCGCGAGACGCCGCGCCAGCAGAGCAAACGTGCGCGCCGATCGCCCACTCCGCAATCACGCGAGCCGCGACTTGCACGCGCGGCCGCCGGGCGGAGATTGGTCCGCGGGCCCCGGTCCGCGACGCCATCGGCCACCCAGGGCCCCACTTCCCTCGCCGGACGGTCCCGATGACGCGCCCCGCTCTCCCGCCGCTCGCACTCGCGCTCCTTCTCGCAACCTGCGCGCCGCACGGCGCCCCGGTCCTGGACACGCAGGACGTCCTGGACCGCCAGACGTGGTGGGACAACCGCGACTGGGATTGGTACAAGGCGAACATCCCGGTTTTCGAGTCGCCCGACCCCGACATAGACGCCACCTACTACTACCGCTGGGAACTCGTCACCAAGCACCTCACCTACGGCTCTCCGGAGACCGGCTACCTCTTCACCGAGTTCATCGACCGGCCCTTCTGGTCCGGCGCGTACGGCGCCATCAGCTGTCCCCTCGGCCACCAGTTCTACGAGATCCGCTGGCTCAAGGACCGCCGCTACGCGGAGGACTACGCACGCTACTGGTTCGAGACGCCGGGCGCCCAGCCGCGTAGCTACAGCAACTGGTACGGCGACGCTCTGTGGGCGGTGTACCTCGTCCAGGGAGACACCAACTTCCTGCGCCGTGTGCTCCCGCACATGCGGACGCAGTACGAGGGGTGGGTCGCCGAGCACTGGGATTCCGCGCACCGGATGTTTCGGTGGGACGGGATGCACGACGGAATGGAGACGAACATCAACAGCCGGCTCACCACCGACGAGTTCGCCGGCGCGGACGGCTACCGGCCCACGCTCAACAGCTACCTCTTCGGCGACGCGATGGCGATCGCCCGCGCTTCCGCGTTGCTCGGCGACTCCGCGGAGTCACGGAAGTACGCCGAACGGGCGGCCGCGCTGAAGGAGCGCGTCGAGCGGGAGCTGTGGGACCCGCGGCGCACGTTCTTCCTGCATCAGTCCGCGGCCGACGAGCGGGGCGGGATCCGGAAGAGGACGCGCACCTACGACTCCGGACCGCTCGCGGGAAACGAGCACGGCCGCGAGGAGATCGGCTTCGTGCCCTGGCAGTTCAACCTGCCGGGGCCCGGCTACGAGGCGGCGTGGCGGTTCCTGATGGACACCACCTACTTCGCGGCTCCCTTCGGCCCCACCACCGTGGAGCGCGGTGATCCCCAGTTCCTGGTGTCGCCGCGCTGCTGCGTGTGGAGCGGGAACGCCTGGCCATACGCCACCACGCAGACACTCGTGGCGATGGCGAACCTGCTCAACAACTACCGGCAGGACGTCGTCACGAAGCGGGACTACTTCCAACTCCTCAGGACGTACACCCTCGGCCAGCGGCTGGATGGGCGGCCGTATGTCGCCGAGGCCGCGAACCCCTTCACCGGCTCGTGGGACGGGCACAACACGACCTACCACAGCGAGCACTACTTCCACTCGGGCTACGCCGACCTCGTCATCACCGGCCTCGCGGGGCTTCGGCCGCGCGCCGACGACACGCTCGAAGTGAATCCCCTGGCGCCCGACGAGTGGGAGTTCTTCGCGCTCGACGACGTGCTCTACCACGGCCACCGCGTCTCCATCGTCTGGGACCGCGACGGCACGCGCTATCGCCGCGGCCGGGGACTGCTGCTCTTCGTGGACGGAACGAAAGCGGCGAGCGCGCCGCGGCTCCAGCGGCTGACCACCTCGCTTGGCGCCGCCAAGCCTCTCGCGCCGGTGGACCGCCCCGTGAACTTCGCGGTGAACAACGGCGGCCGAGCGTATCCCGTCCTGGAGGCATCGTACAGCGCGCCCGAGAACCCGTCGTTCTACGCCATCGATGGCAACCACTGGTATCACGCCTCGCCGCCGAACCGCTGGACGGCGCTGGGCTCGGGGCACGCCGAAGACACGCTCGTCCTCGACTTCGGCGTCGGCCGCCCCGTCGAGATGGTGAAGCTCTACTTCCTCGACGATTCGGCGGGCGTCCGCGCACCCGCTCGCTACAGCCTCGGCGCCTGGACGGGCAGCGGGTTCCAGTCCATCGCCGGCCAGCGCCGCTCCCCGGAGAGCCCGGCCGGACACCGCCCGAACGTCATCACTTTCCCTCCGGTGCACACGTCGAAGCTGCTTGTCATCCTCACTCATCGGCCCGGCGCATCCAGCGGACTCACCGAGATCGAGGCGTGGGGCCACGCGACCCTGCCGCTGCCGGAGCCGACGACCCCGTCCCGGAACGTCGCGCTCAACGTGACCGGTACGGGATTCCCCCGGATCTCGGCGTCGTTCACTTCGACGTACGACCGCCTCACCGAGGTGAACGACGGTCGCATCGCCTTCACGGCATACTCCCGCAACCGCTGGACGTCGTACGGTTCCACGAACGCTGCGGACTGGGTGGAGGTGGACTTCGGCCGACCGGAGACGGTGAGCGAGTTGGATCTCTACTTGTGGGGGGACGGCCGCGGAGTGAAGGCGCCGCGCAACGTCGGCGTGCGGTACTGGGACGGCGCGGGCTGGCCGTGGGCGCGCATCCGCCAGCGGCTGCCGGCGCAGCCGCGCGTCTCGGCGGTCAACACGCTCCGCATCGACCGGGTGACGACGACGAAGATGCGGGTCGTCTTCGCGAACGACCTGCCGGCCTACAGTGGGGTGACGGAACTGGTGATCCGGTCGGAGCGGCCGCGCTGAGCCGAACCGGCTCCTGGCCGAAGACCCGGGCGCCCGGAGCACCGCCCACGCCGAACGCTACTGGCGCAGGCGAGACAGCATCTCCCGTACGGACGCCAGCACGCGGTCCGGCACTTCCTGCGGAAGGTTGTGCCCGCTCTCAGCGACGAGCACGAAGCTGCCCCGCGAGGAGAGCGCCGCGAACGCCCGTCCCTGCTCGATCCACGCGCCGGTGAACGCCTCGGCCTGGTCGCCGTACACGGCCGGGTTCGCCCGGCCACCCGACACCACGAGCAGCGGCAGATCGCCGAGCGAGCGCACCGCCGAGACGAGTTCCTGCGTCCGCGCGAACATCGCCTCGATCTCCGACGCCAACGCCTCGACCGCCGCCGCGCGCACCGGGCCGGTGGAGTCCGCCGCGGCGCGCAGCTGCGCCGCGCGCTGCCGCATCCGCGCGACGCTCGCCTCCGTGTTGACGCGGATGCCCGGGAACGCCCTGCCGCTCATCCACGAGAGCGGCGGCGCGTCGAGCAGCACCAGGCCCGAAAGCCAGTCGCGGTGTCGATCCGCGAGCACGAGGGCGTTCAGCGCGCCGAGCGAATGCGCGACCAGCAGGAACGGCCGTGTCACACTCGCTCCTTCGACGAGCGCCGCCAGTTCGTCGGCCTCGCGGCCGGCGTCGCGCGGCAGCGGACCCGGCTCGCTGCGAGGGTAGCCCGCCCGCGAGTAGATGCAGACGCGCGCCTCTCGCCGGAGGTCATCCACCGTCTGACTCCACTCGGCCCCGTTGGAGCCGCCGCCGACCTCCACGACTATGGTGGGAGCACCCTCCCCCGCGCATTCGATCCAGAGCCGGTGCGTGCCCACACTGACGAGGCGGCCGGCCGGCTCCTGCGCCGCCGGCAGAAGGGCGAGAGCGGCTAGCAGCACGGGCGGCACGAAGCTGGATATCGACCAGGGCATGGGGTACCCCCTCTCATCTTTCGCCTACGGAGCGCGCCCGGCACTGGTTTCCTCCACGGCCGGCCGTGACTGCGCCCGGCTCATGGCAGACGCGTGGCCTGGAAGACCACCAACTGCCAGCGGCCGTTGCGCCGCTCCCAGACGTCCGTGAACCGCAGTGCGTAGGGAGCGGGTTGGGCCCGCAGCTTCACCAGGAGCCGCCCCGTCACGACCGCCGCCTGGCCGTAGACCCGGACCGAGAGGTCACCTGGCACGAGAGAGTCGAGGGCGTAGGGCCCTGAGGCTCCCAGCGAGCGGAGGTACTGGGCCTTGGTGTCCACCGCTCCACTGGAGCGCACGTACACCACGTCGTCCGCGAGGAGCGTGTCCAGCGCGGCGGCATCGGCGCGCAGATCGGCCGCGAACCGCACGCGCTCGAGATCCAGC
>Ga0315284_10005603_pt1 | contig 17857 bp, 9 predicted proteins | sample YL17G09_16_MG_FD_203696 | JGI IMG/M metagenome (GOLD analysis project Ga0315284, IMG submission 203696) | Sediment microbial communities from Yellowstone Lake, YNP, Wyoming, USA - YL17G09_16 | ecosystem: Environmental > Aquatic > Freshwater > Lake > Sediment | place: USA: Wyoming | collected...
CTCATCTTCTCAAGTGTTTGATTGAATTCATCATTTTTCTTTTTTAAATCATCCAAGGCTTTAGTACGGTTATACTTAGCTTTATCTATTATTTTTTGAAAATAGTCTACTTGTTCCTGAAGTATTTTAATATCTCTGTCGTACACGGCTATTTCTTCTTTTCTTTCTATTGAGGGTCTTGAGAGCTTTAATTTTATATCATCAATTGCCAAAATTTGACTTTCAATTTCCACTTCTGCTTTGCTTTTTCCTGTCCACAGCCCTTTTAATTTTTTACTCATATCATCTAGGTGTTTTTGTCTTAGAGAAAGTTCTCTTTTTTTCTCTTTAGATACTTTTCTCTTCTTGACCAAATCATCCACTAATCTCGTTCTACCTCTTTCATCTATGTGATCCTCAATCTCACGCTTAAATTCAGAACTACACACGGGACATCTTTTCTTATTCTCAATTTCGTCTACTATGCTTCGTGCTTTCTCTTTTGGGATTTTCTTATTACAAAACATACAGATTTGATAATATTTTAATTTGTGATCCGCTAATTGAATCTTAGGATCACTATACACAGATTTAAAAAATGTATTTTCTATTCTTATTATTTCAGAATCCAATTCTTCAATTTCATTGCTCAGACCATGGACAATTTGAGTGCTTTGTTTCTTATCCCTTTCCATATTTTCAATCTTCTCTAAAATGCTTTTATAAGAAGAATGTAATGCGACTTTGTCTTTATTCAATTCCTCAAGCCGTTTTTCAAGTTCTTGCAGACCAAATCCTCCCATATTTTTTATCTTGCTAGATTTCTGCACCTTTATTGAATCTAATCTTTTCCTAAATTGAGCTTGGATGTCTTGCTGACCTCTTACATCGGTGTCAAACTTCCGAACATCACCTTCAAATTTTCTAAATTCTTCATCAAATTTCTCATAATTAAAAAGCAATCTCAATACTCTTATCTGAGCTTCAGGATCCCAAAGTAAATAATTCCCCTCTTCTTCTCTGATTAATAATTTTTCCAGAAGGAACTTATAGTCATCCAAGGAAGATATACTAGCCATACTCACTATTTCCTTGGAATATATTTCTTCCAAGATTTGAGCGTCATCCTTTTTGTAGATTTGCCTGTTTATCGAAAGATAATTTATTTGAGAATTCAATAAATTGCGTTCAATTTCAATGCAATTAGAACCTATGTCAAAATTTAGTCGGACAGTAGATCTCACATCTTTTATTTGTTCTCTATATACCACACGGTCTGAGAAAAAATTTTTGTTTTCTTGTGGTATTCCAACAATTCCATACAGGATAATGTACACCGTTGTGGTTTTACCAAGGCGATTACCACCTACAAATAAATTTAATCCGTTTTTAAACTCATATTTCCAATCCGATTTGAACAAATCATATCCTTTTACCTCAATTTCTTTGATAATTGGCAATTTGATGTATTCGTCTTTCATTGGGTTCCCCTTTACTTTATCTAAATTTATACAGTTTAGGTTTCATCTTCTATCCTTAAATTCCTTTACTTTCTTATTCCTTGCTTTTATTTCTAGATATATCCATATGAGCTATCATCGCCCAATCTGTCAATCTCTCAGCAGGAAATATAATTTTGGATCCTTTTTTATCTTGTGGCTTCTTTCTGATCCTCTTCTCCTTTAATCTCTACAGCGAAGCCATTGAAAATAGAAGTATGTCGGCCAAATACTCCTTATCACGCATATATTATTTCACTCAACATGATTTTATATCTAATATTTAGACCCGACCCCAATACTATAATTTAGGAAGCTTTCTCTTTGAATATAATCATCTACATAGACATGTGGGTTTGTCCTCTCAAATCCCTTATGAAAAATTAGAAAAAGTTACCGAATTATTGAACTAGTACAACCGTCCCTCTGACATGACAATAATTATCTTTTCATAAAAAAAGGTAAAGTAATATCATTCAAATTTTGTGGTTCTGGTATCTGAACTTCTTCACAATTCAGTTGTAAATATTTTTCAGAAATTACTCTTATGCAATCTTGCGTAAAATCTAAAAACCGTTTTGTGGTATCCATAATTTGCTGAAAAAAATCATTCATAGCTTTAGCCTGATCACTAGAATTAATTTCCTTCAGGATTGAAGAATTTAATAAATCGTGAGCGATTGAATAAAAACAATTGCCATTTTCCTCTGATAAATACATTTCAAAAATTTCTAAATTATTTGCTTCAACAATTTGTTGAATCATATTATTTGAAGATTTTTCTGAATAATGAAAAGCATAATTATTTCTAATATTTTCTATTAAATTATTCTTACCAAAATATCTTTTAAGCTTAGATAAATTTTTCTTACTTTGCGGAGAGCCTTTCTTGTTATATTCTTTGGAAAATACTTCATTGTTGAAAAAATGTATTCCGAGCATTTTCCATCCCTCATATAATTTTCCTGCTTGAATTCTCATAAAAAATAATCCTTGAGAACTAAGGCTTCTTCCTACAATCTCATTCTGAGATGCTTTCTCTCTTGAATTGCCAGAAATAACCATCAGTTTTTGTAAAATATTTACATCATTATAAAAATTCGTTAATTGTATAAATAACTCTAGTTCTTTTTTTGGCATAGATAATAATTCATTTTTTGAAATTTGTAATTTAGTTAATTTCATAATTTTTCCTTTTTTGCAGTTAAAAATTTACAAAAGAATTTTATGATCCTATTCATTCGATATAGCTTTTTGCAGTATCATTTGGGTATTGGAATAAAAATTGATATCAGTATTGTTTAAGATTGCTGGAGGGGTATTTTCTATTTCTTTAAGGTTATCCATTGGAGTAAGTACTAGTTTTGCTCCATTTTCAGAAAGCATGGCCACCTTGTCAGAAAAATTATCTACTCGTGTAATAGCTCCGTTAATTGAAATATCTCCCAATAAAGCTATTCCCGGTTTTAAGTAACGCTTATGTATGGCAGATAAAATAGTTACAAAAACTGCCGCTCCAATACCATTACTCATTGTGCTTCCAATTAAGTTGCTTAATTGAATAGATACATCATAATTTGAAAGAGAGTGTTCTTGACTTAAAATACTTTTTTCGTTTGCTTTAATATACCGATAAACATTTTTGACATTATCTCGTACCTCTACCCTACCAGTACCAGAGATATTTAGCTTGCCACTACCAGAAATTACACTTGCCTCGATCTGTATTAAAGACATTCCTTCTTCGCTTTGTGAAATTGTATAGCATAAACCAGGGCGTAAAGGTTGATTTTCAATTAAACTTGAGCCTCGCTCTTCCGGGACGGAAACATACACTTCTTCACGACTTTCTTTATCGATATAGGAAAAATTAGTATCCCAGAATTCCATGCCGCCAATTCTTTTAAGCTGTTCTTTTACTCTACGCCGCATCTCTAAAGCAATCACTAAATATTCTCTAATATCTTCTTTGGTAAAATTGCCATCTGGATTTAATAATTTAATAAACCCAGATACTGTTTTCTTGACTGACTTAGAATCTCTTTGTCTTAAATGAGTTCCTAAGGCAAAATAATCTTCAATGACATCCGCATAAGTCTTTCTTCTCATATGGGTGAATATTTCAGAAAAATAATCCATACTAAAGCCAAAATTATTAGTGAAATTACTTGGCGAAAGTTTTACTACTTCCCAGCCCGGTAAATAAAAATGTATTCGGTCTAAAAAGGAAGTATCATTGCGAATATCCTCTGACAAAGGATTAAAAAGATGGGAAGTTTTTAATAAAGTTTCAATAGATTGATTAATATTACCATTAAATACGATGGATGCTCCGCCAGTCATTTCCCCGCCAGTACTACCCCGAGAAAACGAACCTGATTCCATATAGTCTTTTAAAATTGGAATACCGTCTTTATCTTTAAAATGAATACCGGCTACTTCATCAAAAGCAACAGTATCCCAATTACCCACTAGTCCAATCTTTCTGGAGGTATTATTAATAAATAATTGGGCTACCGTTGCTTGCCCACCAGAAAGTAATATTGCATAAGGAGTAATTTCTTTATATACATAACTTTTTCCAGTCATCCGAGGACCCAATTCAATCAAATTAAAATTAGGCTCAACCAGAGGTATTAAACGAGAAATAAGCAGCATCTTTACACGTTTATCAACATCCTGCGAAGAAGGTTCTATTCCAATGCTTCTAACCAGAATATCAATCCATTCATCCTTGGAAAAATATTTTCTCTTTTCTGCAAATTGAGCTAAGTCAAAAGAAGCTAATTGAATTGGTTTTATATTTCTAATGATAAAAGGATAAGATTTATTACCAATTTTTATCTCCGGGTCATATTCAATATCTATTATTGCCCAGATACCCCCCAATAGCAATTTTTCATGTGCTACAACTAAGGCATCATTAATATTCGCTTGTTTGATATTGCTATTTAACAACCTTGCCCAATACCTATCCTTATTTACATCTAAAGAAACTTCAATGTTATCAATAATGGTATATTTCCCTTTTTCTCGGATTTTAGATTGAATTAAATTCCCTTCTTTAGGATTAATATAATGATCTTGTAAAATATTTTTTACATTTAAAATTCCTTTTTTCATCTGTTCTTCGTCAAATGTCGAACAAGAGTTGGCTAATAAATATTCAAGAACAAAAACCGGAACATTCGCCCCCAATTTCAATTGTCTAACTAAATCTTTTTTTACCACAAAGCCCCGAAAATTATCGATTAATTTTTTATCTAAATCATCTAAAATCATACTCATTTCTTTTCTCCCAAACCTCCTAAATCACGGGTAATATTTCTCTTTACCGTACAAAAATCAAGTCTCGTTTTGGACTGGTCATCTAAAACTATTATTTCAAATTCATGATGTCCGGAAAAATTAAATTCTCTAATAATTCCCTCTTCTTCGTGCATAGTAATTACATCACTTTGACTAAATTCATGTTTATCTTTTACCATAACAATAATTATTTTTCTCTCCCTGCTAAATATATCTCCGGGATTAATTCCCGCTTTAAGCCTTACCGGATAAATATCACCAACTACAGAACTCAACTCATCTTTATTTGTAATCTCAATTTTGAGTTTATTAACATCTTCGTTAAATTTCTCAATCTGTAAAAAGGGGATCAATAATTCCTGAGGAGTAATCCCCCCATGAGCAAATCCATAAAGACCGGGAGTCTTAAATGGATTTAAAGTAGTTGAAAAATATATATATTCAAATTCTTTGTATGGTTTTTTAAATCCTATAATATGAACCGGTAAATTATCTATTTTCCCCTTTGATAAACAATACCGTTCAAATTTTTCACCTTGCGGAACTCCAAACTCAATCTTATCCGCTTCTTCTAATAAACCGGATAACACAAACCCATGATCACTGATTAAAAATACCTTCTTAAATCCACATTCAAACAAGCAATCTATCTTCTGCTGAATATTTTCGATAAATTTATCATAATATTTTAAAGCATTCTGTCCTTCCTTTTCAGAAATATTATCCACATCAACAGCATAAAAGATAGCATAATTCTTCGGTACATAACTGATAGACAGATCATCAAGATCAGAAAAAATAATATCCTGCTTTGTTTCTTTTAATAAAATCTGATGTCGTTCTTTGCGACTTTTACAAATTTTTTCGGAAGTGTTAAATAAACTATTCATATTGTTTTCTGTAATAGAAGGATAGTTTGCGCGTATTGAAGTGTTATCAACCTTATGTTCGCTTTTATGCTTACCGTTAATTTTTTGAGTAATTTCTTGTGCTATCTCGTAAGAAATTGCATCTCCCAAAATAATAGCTACAGGTGGTTTATTTTCTTTGATAATTCTTTTTAATAGACCAGTTTGATTTTCCTGGTATTGTTCTTGAAAATAAGTAAACCACTTATCTAAAAATAATTGAAATATTTTGCGGTAATAATCCTGCAGGGGTTGTAATATTTTCTTTTCAGACAAAAATTGGGTATAAAGATGCCGGATAGATTGATCTATTTTATAAAACGTGTTCTTATAATGTTCAATTGTGTCATTTAAATTACAGATTTGAGTTAATTTTTCTGGATTATAATCCAATAATGTAAAAATACTTTGCCAATAATCAATACCAAGCATAGCAGTTATTGGCTGTGTTGCTCTTCCCTCAATAAAAGGTAATTTTTCCTCCAACCATTTTCTATCATTTAAATGTTGAATAATTTTTTCAAGCCATTCACTATCCATGGCTTTAAAAGGATGATTTAAAGGAACGGTCCAAATATCTAAATTCGATGGTAAAATGTATTGTTTAATATATATTTGTAATACCGATTCATATTTTTTAGAATCCACCCATTGTTTATATATTTGATCTAAAAAATTACTTTTCTTTTTATGAAGTAAATTTTCAAAAATTGCGAAAGCGATTTCCTTGGCTATAGTATCTGCTGGTTTATTTTCTAAAGAATGTTCTATAAACTCAGACATAAATTCGATAAATAATTTTTGAACTTCTATACCTGTTGAGGCAAAATATTCCTTTGGTTCAGCTAAGAAATTCAAAATGTCCTCTTCTGTAAAAGCTCCGCTCTTTGTCTTGATACGCTTCCAGTATTCCTTCCCTTTTCCTATACTTAATTTACCTAAAGCGATTATTTCCTCCGCTGAAAGATTGATATCAAAATTCATTTTCTCCCGCACCTTACTTTGAATATAACGATGTAAGTGTTTGATTGGTAAGCATGCTCCAGTTTCTGCATATTCGCGCAGGAACTTCAACCTCTCTAAGGGGATATAAGTAATAACGATTACTTTTTTAGCACTATATTTTTTTTCAATATCATATTTCGTTTTTAATTCGTCTATTTCGCTAGATACAGTAAATATTTTATCTGTTTTTACTTTTTTTAAACAATCAAAAAGAAAATCAGCTTTTTGTTGTTCATCAATAATTACTAGGCGATCTGCCTGTTTTAATTTGTTATTTACCTCTTCTATAAGCCATTTATCTAACATAATTACCCTCTTTGTATTTTATTACCAATCTGCCTCGAGATATTTTTGCAGTTCCTTTTTCTTAAAAACATCATATTTTAATAAACCCTTTTCCTGTAGGGGAGCAATATTTTTTCCTACCCCGTCATCCAATGTCGGATCATAACCTGATTGTAAAATCTCATCTATTTTCTTTTTAAATACTTCTATCTCTTTTAATTGTTTTACAATTAAATCCCTTTCTTTTTGAACTTTAAGCGATATATCCGGCATATCTACAGATAAATCTGAAAGTCGATTTTTTAACGAAGATTCCCGTTTTTCTAGATATACTGATCGTAAGCGGAAGAGTTTATCTCTGTTCCATTTATAGATTGAAATAAAAACTTCAAAGCCCTGATTTTTTCCGCTGGATAGATGCCAGATGAAAGGAGTCTTAGGTAAGAATCTAAAAAGATTAACGCGATTAGCCAGATCTCGGAAAAAGTATTTTTCTAAATAAGTATTGATTTCAAATCCCAAAATTTCTTTAAAATCATCAATCTGCCTTGGAGTAAAACTCTTCTTAATCATTTTAGAATAGAGGAAATTTTGTAAAGTATCTTCTCCGCTAAATTTCACTAGAGGCATAATTCCATCCTGATCTTCTTCTAATATTTCCCTTACTAAATCAAAAAGTAAATCCTGAATAATTTCCTGTGATCGTTTTTCGGGTAAAAGTTGGCTTTCTTTTATAATTTGAATAATACTAAGTGGATTTATTTGAATATTCTTACAAATATCTTCCAAGGGAGTACTTTGCTGATAAAGATTTAATATAGTTTTTTTTATTTGTTCTTTTTCTTCAGAATCAATAATTTTTATTTTTATTGTTTTTATATATTCTTTAACTTCGGGCAATATTTGATCATCTGTAAATGTGTAATTTTCAATTAAGGGCAAACTCCCGACGGGTAGGCCTTCTTTTTCTAAGATCATCTGTCTATCTTCTTCTGTTACCTGATAGACCTGAAAAATCAGTTCATCAATTAAGGCTTCATTAAGATAGACTCGAGCAAGAAGCTCGTTTTCATAATCTAAATATACTTTAATTAATTTTTTTAAATCAGAAAACTTAAGCTTCTCTTTAGCCCAAAAAATGGGATTATATTTATAGTTCATTTCAATAATAGAAAATTCACAAAGATGCTTTTTTATCTGAACATTATCTTTGGACAAATATGAGATCTTTTTTTTCAATTCTTCTAATGGAAATACAAAAGGTAATCTTTGTAAATCCCCTATTTGTTTATTCACTGTTGGATTAAAGCAATCAAGTAGATATATTGATAGACAAGAATTTAAAAATGCCAAAACATAATTAATATTATCATGATGGTTATTTTTAAAAAATATACTTGCACCGCCAACATCATAAATATGATTTTTCGGTAATATCCTAAATGATGGACCCTTGCTTCCACTTGCTGCATAAGTAACGCCTTCTTTAAAATAATAATCTTCGTTTCTTAATACAGCAAATTTGGACTCTCTTAATTCCTTTCCATCGTTTTCCCAATTTAAAACTAACCATAAATTTCCATACCATTTATTAAACGGTCCACCCTTAGAATAAGGGACCCATTTATTTTTGTCTCTTTCATAATCTTTTGAAATATCTTTCAAATTAATTTCCCACCAAAATCTTAGAAATTTATTATTATCTGCGGTTGCGAGGCCTGATTTTGGCTCGACAATATTTGTAATAATATTACTTTTAAATTTTTCTCTCAAATTATCTGAAATCCAATAAATAAAAGGAGAAGATTCAATATTTCTAAAATTATCCTGTTGTAATGTAAAATTATGTTTATTCTTTCTATTATTTAAATAATCCTTATAAGAATTAAAAAAAATATCTTTTTTATTTTTGTGAAACTTATAAGGTTGAAGGTTCATAAAAAACGAAATATCCTTAAAACAAGTTTTTTCAAGTATGTATATCATTACATCAACATTTATTAACATCTGAAAAATACCGTGAAGGCCAAACTCTATTAACATATTTATATGAAAATTATTTAAAATAAATTTTCTCATATCTTCAAAAGATTTAATATACATAAAAGTCAACGGATGAATCATTCCAATTTTACCATTCTCATTAATTAATTCAGAACATCTTTTTAAAAAGACTGCGTAAAGATTAGAATAAAATGATAATGGTTCCTTGTAATTTTTTTCAATAAATATTTTTAATTCTTTGCCGTAATTGCCCGAATCGGTATAAGGAGGATTAGCTACTGCTATGTCGTATTTATTGGAAATAATTTCCGCAAAAAGCATACTTTCTTGCGTTTTAGTTTTAAAGAATTTAATGCTACCGTTATTATTTTTACTATATTTTTGTAAAGCTTCCTTTATCCTAATAAATACTTTTTCTTTCCACTCATCCCAAAACGTCAATTCGCTACTCGCCCAAAGAATTGACTGACCTGGACCTTTTAGTTTAGCAGTGACTCGTTTAATTTTTTCTTCAATTCGTATCAGCGACCCAAATTTATAAGCCATTCGCAAATCTTCCCAAATATCTTCAAGTAGTTTGACAGTATCATTATTTTTAAACAACTCGTAAAATAAACTTTTTACTTCTTTGTATTCTGGCAAATAAAAATCGGAAGAAACTATGTTCATATTCGAAATTTTAACATTTTTATTCTTTTTTAATGCTTTAATATATAACCCCAATTGAGCTATCTGCACTGCCCGGTCATCTAAATCAATTCCATAAAGATTGTTTTCAATAATTAACTGAGGAATATCTTCTTTGGCATATTTTTCTTCCTCGTACATCTCATAAAAAAGGTCAAAGGCATAAAGCAGAAAATTACCGCTGCCTACTGCCGGATCAATGACTTTTATTTCGGTTACCGATTTAGGTTTAGTAATGGATTCTTTGGGAACATTGGCAATATCATGATCTTCTTTAAGTTTACTTTCAGGATGCATTTCCATCCAGAGCTTCCCTAAAGAATTATTAAGGATAAACTCTACCACCCAACGAGGTGTATAAATCTGAGAAGTAACCGATACCCAATTGTATTCAATCTTCTCCTTACTATTTTTAAAAGACTCTCGTTTTTTTCGGTTATAAGATTCATACAACCAACCCATAATATCATCTGATTGCCAATTTTCTTCATTAATTTTATTAAATTCATTGATGATTTCTTTCAAATCATATACTTCAGGTAGCAGATCATATAAATAATTAACAGCATAAAGTTGAATTTTATCTGATAACTGGTTAAAAGCATAACGGATATATTCTCTTAAACCATCCCAAGGTAAACTTCTCTTATCGAGGTTCTGTTCTACCCAAAGTTTATGTCCAAAAGAACGGCCGGCATGACTGGTCCGACAAGTGATCACTTCTGGTTGTAGTTGATTCGCTTCAATTACTTTTATCCCGGCAATACGGTTAAATAAAGTAAAAGAAAGCTCTTCTAATAATTTATCCCTGGCTGAAGAATAATTTCCAGTCTCTTCTTGTAAATTATTTAATATATCAGCCATTCTTTTTACTTCGCTCTGCATTTCTGGGTCAAGCTTATCAATAGGTAATTGTCTGCTTGAAGATAAATCCATTTTAGATAAGCTTTTATCGAAAGCATGAGTAATTTTTTCACGAATATTTTCTACTGATTCTTCTAATTTCATTTTTTCTCCTATTCAATAATGACAATATCATTCTCGTTCAAAGAATCTGCCTCTTTTATTTTACCCTGCAACATTCCTTTGTATTGAGGTGCAGTAAATTTGCCTTTTTCAATCTTTATTTTTACCTCTTTGGACGTGATTTTACCAGAATACTTTATCTGAATCTTAACTACGTCTACTTCTCTTATTTTAGAATTTATGGTTTGAGTTGCAGAAATTATTTCATTCAGTGAATAATGACAAGAATCACATTTTGTTTCAGAAGTAATTTTTAAATTATTGCAAATATGTCTTTCCGCATAATATATAATCTCCTTTATTTTATCTAAAACCTCTTTATTAAGATTCCCTGGGATTAAGTTAACCTCTTTTTTAATATCTTCTGCTTTATTTTTTAACTCTTCATGTTCCTGAGTCATTTTTTGGTGCTCTTTTTCTGTTAATTGATAATATTCATCCTTTATTTTTTGAAATAGCAATTTCAATTCTGTAAAATTATCAGAAATAGATTGATTATATTTTCCTTCAAATTGTTCTCTTAAAGAAAAAACACAATTATCCTTATAAATACCTCCTAATTTTTCTAATTCCTGAACAATTTGAACTACAAATATCTTATAAATTTTTATGTTATTTAAATCGGTTTCACAAAATTTTAAAACTTTTTGAATATCATCTATAGCTTCTTTAAATTCTGGATATTCTTGAATAAATTTTTCAGCTTGATCTTTATAATTATCCCCGGTAACTCGGGATAAATATCCTCTTAAAATAATTATATTTTTAGCTATCTGGGGAAAATAATCATCAAATTCATTAATAAATTTTTTACAAGCTTCAATTTTGCTAAGAAAATGCTCGGATATATTTTTAATAATATTAACCAATTCTATGTCATTGCTATTATAATCAGGATATTTGTCTAAAATTTCAGTAACTTGCAATTCTTTTAAATGTTCAACTAGTTTTTGTTTTTGCGAAGCAGTAAGAGTTGAAGTAATTGCTTTAAAAGAGGCTTTTTTAAGCTCCCGAGATTTACTAAAAAGATTTAGTATATCGGTATCATGATAATCGTAAATTTCTCGACCATTATATTTAATCGCCAAGTGGCCTGCTCTAATTAATACCGCTAAAATAACGAGTATAGTTTCATACGCATAGCCATAAGGAGGGCCTTCAAATTTTTCTTCTAATTCTTCACCACTTACAAAAATAGAAGATATAACAGTATTTATTTTGTCTATTGCCTTTAAACCTTGGCCGATAAAATTACCCTCACTATCAAAAAAAGCAAATTCTGGATTACTCGGGAAACATAATAATAAACTATTTGGATTTTTTGCTTTTAATACTTTTAATGCAATCTCTTCAGTGAGTTGAAGGGGCAACCGTTCGAGGAAAGTATTGCTGATAATTTTCCCTTCAATTTTTCGAAAAATATTATCAAAATCATTTTCATTCAAATTATTTTCCTCAAAATTATAAATGAGCGTCCCATTTTTATAGGTTTCTTCAATTAATAAGTCTAATTCATTTAATCTATTTACTTTATTAGTTGAAAAATCTTTAATAATATTACGCAATTTTCCATCGTCGTCGTTCTGATACCGTTCTTCCAAAACACCATAACGATATATATCTTCAATAAATTTATCAATTTCTCTAAATTTTTTAACCGAAGGTACTAAAGTTACAGTATCTATATTTCTTTGTGTTTCAAATTTAACCTTCTCCAAAAATTTTTCTCGATCTTCTTCGCCTATTGTATAGATGCTTGCAATATTTATTTTTAAATATTTTTGGGGAGCATAGCTAAGTTCATCACCCTGAGTACTATTAATAGAAAAAATATAAGAATTATTTTCAAACGTACAACGGGATATGTTTTTTAAAAAATTCTGCTGTTTTAATCTGTTGGTAAAATCTCTTTTCTTTTTAAATAGTTCCACATCAAGATTTTTCATTTCTTCGATTTTTTCTTGTTCTAAGTCAGAGGTAATTACATAAATATTATTTTTATTCAAAAGCAAGTTTACGTCACATAAATTAGTTAAAGCTTCATCTATTTTAGGCTTTAACTGGTAAATTCCATCAAAATTACCAAGATAAAGCCTAGTAATATTTTCAGAAGTAGCTTTAATTAGTGAAGATTCATTTATAAAATAAATGACTTTCAATAACTGCGGGCCATTAATTGTAGAATTGCTTTCTTTTAAAACTTTTTCTGCTTTTAAAAATTTATTTCCTAAATTACTTTCCAGGTGTTGTTTTGCTGCCCCATCTGCCAAATTAGAAGATGTTGCAAAATTATATAAATTATGGTCTCTTATTTCTTTCAATACTGTAAAGGTAGCAATAATCATTCCACGTTCAGTAGCATGTGTTTTAGAATATACTGCTTGAATAAAATTTTGCAACAAATCAAATTGATAAGAGTGAAAAGGATAGTAAGTAGTGAATTTATCTGAGTTATCACTTTTTGTGTTAACTTTACTTTTTAGGTCGGTAAAATCTATGATTGTGCCATTATTATTTTTATATAATTCTTCTAATTTTTTTATTCCTTCTAAATTTTTCTTTAATAATCTTTTTTTGATAATTGTTTCAACATCATCAGAAGATAATGTTATTTTTGTTCTAAAGCGGTCTGAAACTTTATTAAATTCTCTATGGCTAATATTGGTAATATTATTAATAACTTGCTCTAAATCTTCTTGGGCAATAGCAATAGTCCAGCCTTTGCTTTGGGGTAATGCTGATAGAGACTCGCTGACCCCTTCTAATTCTAAAAGATCAATCTTGCTCAGATTAATAGCTTCGCTTACTTCGTCAATAATAAAAACGAGATGGTCTTCGGGATATTTTTCTAAATAATTTAATAATTCTTCTTTCAGACGGGCGGCATCAAAAGAAATAATTCGTTCATCATAATATTTTTTTGTTTCATTATACTCTTCAGAGGTAAAAAATTGTGATTCTACAAGAACTTTGCGCATAGTTTTAGATACTTCGATAGGATTTTTCCGCAAATCCTGCCATTCATTCCCTGTAATTTTTCTAACATTATCTAAAAATTCTGAATATTGTCCTTTGACAAAAATACCATATTCTATAAAACCAAAAACATCATCCAAGAATCCTAAACGATGCAAGAAATTTCGGAATAAAGTCCAAGCAAAACTGTTTCCGGTATGCTGTTTGGCAATATCAAGGAAGACTACTTTGGTCTGGTAAGCATCTAAGCTACGTATAGTATTTTCCAATAAATTTTGATTATTTAATCCATTTAATCTTTGAATGAACCTTTCGCGAAAAGGTGTGCCATTAATCATTTTATTTTCCAGAAGATATCCGAGCATTTTACCAAAATAAGATTTTCCCGAACCATAAAATCCTGAGATCCAAACTCCAGTTTCCTTAATATTACTTTTATAATTTTGAATAAATCTATCAAAATAATTAGCAATTTTATCTGTGATAATATAATTCTCAACTTCGAACTGTATCCCAGCTTCAGTATGTTCTTCCAGATTAATCACATCTTTAATATCCTCGGAAAAATTTAATAATAATAAATCTTTAATTTTATCCATAATTTTCTCCTCGATTATCTAATCATCTAAAATTTTTAAATACTTATTGCGCGGTATCCGGAAGCTAATCTACAGTTTAAAAATTTAAGTTTACCTTCTTCAAAGACAACTGCGGGGTACATAATTATTAATGGTAAATTCATTTGATAAACAGCAGATTCTTCCATAATGCTGATGTTTTCTATCCCGGTACCAAATAGCGCTCCAGTACGAATTATAATTGCCATTTTATTTATTTCAGCAGCTTTTTTTATTTCGTCTAAAATAAGTTTGTAAAAATCCTGAGAGCTGTTTTCAGATTTAAAAAGTTTTTCTGGCTCACTTTTATATTCTTCATAAACTTCTATAAAATTATCATATCCAATAATATCAATATATTTTACAAAAAGCTCCGCTATATCAATAAAATAAGCATCTGGATAATCTTTTTTTATCCTGGATAAATATAATTGCTCTTCTCTTGGAGGGTAAATAAATAAAATAGAATTACCTCCATGTGCATCCATTTTTATGGAATCTTTGTTTTTGCTTTTCAAAATTATTCTTAAATCATTAAACTTTTGATCGATAGTTTTGGATAATAACATTAACAATCTCCTCATAACTATATTTTAAATTTACTTTTAAATCATATCCTAAAGTATAAATCTTAAAATAATCAGTAAGGGAAATTTTCTTTATACGTTTATATAAATTATCTTGGCTATAAGGTAAGATATCTAAATATGGATTTTTCATAATATCAGGATTTATATTTCCTAAAGATTTAAGTAAATATACCATATAAATAATAGTTGAATCATCAAGATCTATTGTGCAAAATTCTTTCCTAAATCGTCCTTTGAGAAAACCTAACTTTTTAAGTAAAGTTAAATATTTGGAAGCAATAATATCGAGAGTGGAGTTAGACCAATTTTGAATATCTATTTTGTTATCTCTCAGATCATACAGATAAGCGTTAAATTCATCTTTTGGCACTGTTAGTCGCCCTGCTTTATAAAGCTTCATATATACTTTGGTATTAAGTTCATAAAATAATTGGTCATTAAAAGCGAATTGAAAATATAGGGCTACTCTTTTTAAATTTACAAAATTATTCTGAGTAAAAAGAGCATAAAAAACTTTTTGATGTTCTTCGGTTTTAAATTTTATAAAAACCTTTTTTATTGCACTTAAAAATCTTTCCCGAGATTTCAAAGTCCTTATTCCGTAAATATTCTGTTTAAATATTTCTTCATTTATATATTCTTCACCTTTGTGGTGAGCAAATGCAGAAATTACATCATTAATTAAATTAAAATCCGGGATGCTGGCAATTACATTTATATCTGAAGTATAAACTGGTTTATTTTTTTTGTTAGCATTAATTTTTCTTTGGTTCATTTATAGACAAAATTATCCTTTTCTAAATTAAAATTTATTTTTTGTTTTCAAATTCTCTTCTTTTAGCTATTAATAATTTTTCTCTTTCTTTTTTTAACAGTTCTAATTGTTCTTTTGGAAAACCACTTGCAGATAAACCTCTTGATTCATAATGATTTATAATTTTTTTCTCCAAGGAGTGATATATTTCAGATTCACTTTCTGCCCATTCATTTTGGTCATAAAATTGAGGAATTTTTTTCACTTGCTCAAAATATAATAATACAAAATTAAGGTAAATAGACGAATTTAGAGAAATTATTCTCAAGTTATGATTAATGTCATCAATCTGCATCATTCCATATCTAAGATAATCTTGGGTGGTTTTCAGATTTTCTCTTTCTTCTATCTTTTCGATTCTTTGTTGTTTAGTTAAACTATTAACTCCGCTTTTTATTTCTTGCCTATCAAAATATTCTTCTTCTTGTAATTGTTTTTCTTTCTTTTTGTCTAATTCTTTTTTGACAATTAAAATTAGAGCTGAAACAACTAGTAGTAAAGAAGTAATAACTTTAATTTTTAATGTTATATTTGATGGATCTAATAAAATAGACAGACATCCATAAGATATTATATAAATATAAGAAATATATGATAAAAAATTTAAAATGCGTATCATCCAAGTTCTCCTATTATTTTTTTATCAAGATTTATAATTAATCTCCACTTGGCGTTTTTATTGCCTTTTTCCGGCATAGTGGGATCGAGTAAGAGATAATTTATAGTTAAAATATTGTTAGTTAAATTTTAGAATATTTGACTTTTTTTAAAAAATATCATAAATTTATTACAGAGCGGTAAATCCGTTGTGAGTTGTTTAAGGTGTTCCCTTCCATCGGTGGGCCAAAGCCTTAACATTATAACTCACAAGGTTCGCTCTTTTTTTATTTTTTAATTTCACTGATTATTTCTATAACTTTATTAAAAAGTTTATCAAAATTTTTATAATTAATCTCCATTTTTCTCAGTTTACAGTTTCAAATTTCAAGTTATCAATCAATGATAATTATTATCCCCTCTTCAATCCATTCTTCCCATTCTATGGTGCCTATCTCTATCAATTTGGTTATATCTTTGGGGTCTTTAAATCCTCCCAGTTCATATCTTAATTCAATTATTCTCTTTGCTGTATGTTCACTTACCCCCAAAACCTGCATAAACTCTTCTAAGGAAGCGGTATTGATATTTATAAGTTTCTTCTCTGGTTCACCTTCCATAGTAATAGTGAAAAAATATAGCAACTCTTGACCTGCTTTATTATATAACTCCTTAGTTCTTTTGTAACTATATTTATTTTCCCACAGGTTTTCGAATTGTCTTTGGTATCTTTGGATAACCTCTTCATCGTCTATTACTAACAAATTTTCATCATTTCTGGTGCTGGCAGATGCAGTCCAGTTGTAAGAGCCAGTAATTACTATTTTATTATCAATCACTGCAAACTTGTTATGCATTATATAATTGTTTGAGCTTATCCTTACTTCTATATCCTTTTCTACAAATAAACGAGAGCTACTATATTTTGCCTCAACCTGGGAGCGATCTAAATAGATCCTAACTTTAACTCCCCTTTCTTTCGTTTCAATTACAGCCTGAGAGATTTCTTTATCAGTAAAGGTATACATAGCAATATCAATAAATACTTCTGCTTTATTTATATTTTCAACAATTACTGTTTCTGGGTCATCATAGAGGGAGAAGTAGACCTCGGTTTTGGCAAGGCTTGAAAGACATAAAGTTAAGGCAAGGATAATTATTACAAAAGTAGTAATGCTAAATTTGGTTTGAGGTTTATATTTTAGCATTTTATTTATATATTATCCTCTGTTTATAAAATAAATATCCCAGGTATAACTATTCGCAGGAGAGGTAAATTATACACTATTCACTATTAAACTATTCGACAATACTATGTGAAAGTCCTGCTTTTTGATGAAAGTTTTTATTTTATCGATTTAGTTTTTAGAAATTATAAGACAGGCGAGACGCCTGTCCTACATTGTTGGTAGAGATTGCTTCGTCGCTATGTTCCTCGCAATGACTGTGGTGGGGTGGTGGGTCAGATGAATCTGACCTCTACATGATGATAAAAAAATTAATTTGAAATATTGAAATATAAAAGTATAATAATAACTATTAAATAATTAACGTAAAGGTA
>Ga0315284_10005604_pt1 | contig 17856 bp, 13 predicted proteins | sample YL17G09_16_MG_FD_203696 | JGI IMG/M metagenome (GOLD analysis project Ga0315284, IMG submission 203696) | Sediment microbial communities from Yellowstone Lake, YNP, Wyoming, USA - YL17G09_16 | ecosystem: Environmental > Aquatic > Freshwater > Lake > Sediment | place: USA: Wyoming | collected...
CCTCTATCGTCGCTCGGATCGCCTCATCCGAATCGTTCCAGCGAAAATAGAGGTACTGCCAGATGATCAGCGGGTGCTTTTGCCCGCGATTCCGTCTCTCCTTGGTCAATCGCGTCATTCTACCGAGGGCGCGGTTGAAATCGCCGCCGCGCCGGTATTTGACATACGCTTCCTGTGTAATGCCGTCCACGGAAAAGATGATGACATCTAAGGGGGTCTTCAGGAGCGCAGAGACATTCTGATCGTTGTCCAGCGGTATGCCGTTGGTCGAAATCGAAACGAGAACTTCGGGGAATCGCTCCTTCAAGTAAGTGACGTATTCGTAGATATTGCGATCCAACAGCGGCTCGCCAAATCCAAAGAAGAGCACGAATTGGTTGGTCTTGTGCTTGATGATCTCATCCAGAACCTTGTAAACCGTCGCTTTGGAAAGCTGAGTTCCGCCCCGGTGCTTCTCCACCTCATCTCGGCGGCAGATCGCGCAGTCCAGGTTGCAAACGGGCGTGGTCTCGATGTGGATATTCCAGAAGAAGGGAGCGATCTGGTAAAGATCTGGAGTTGGGTTCGTAATCCTCTTTAGGGCAAAACAGGCGGAACAGTGCCGCAACGGCAGGCGGTTCGCCTGGAAAGCATCCCGCAGCTTCTGGAATTCTTCACCCCGCCAGATCTCCTCAAGGGTGGCCTGGTTGACATTGCCCAGGTTGATCAATCCGTGATCGGCGCAGACGCAGGTAATCTCCCCGTTGGAAAAGACCAGGCCGTTCTTGCCCGCGAAGATGTTCTCGCAGTAAAACCGCTTGCCCGGCCTTAGGATGCGGTAGGCGGTATGGTAGAAGGTCCGGAGCAGCTCTTTGGCGAGGTTGCGCAGAAATATATTGAAGTGATAACTGAGATCCAGTTGTCGGGATTTTTTCATGTATTTCTATTTCTGGGGAGCGGCCACTTAGTACCCAAAATTAAGCAAAATAGCGGCAAAATCCAAGTGAAAATTCATATCTCGAGTATTTGCCATGCCTCGGTCGAATCTTCGCGGATTCGCAATACCGACAGGGCGAATTCTGCTTGCTTTTGCGCCTTGGCTTACATTTATTATAAACTTGGCTAGGTCGAATTTGATTCAGGTCGCTTTGCCGGTGCCGGTGGATCGAACCTTCACGTATCGCATCCCCGATGCTGGATCACCCAGTGCGCAGCCCGGCTGCCGCGCCGTGGTGCCCTTTGGCAGGCAGCTTCAAGTGGGCATCATCGTTGATGCTCCGCCCGAAAATCTGGGATCCGCTCAAATTCGCTCCGTCCATGATCTGCCTGATGCTGAACCGGTACTGCTGCCTGAAATCATGGAGCTGTGCCGCTGGATTTCACTGTATTATTACTGCAGTTGGGGAGAGGCGCTGAAAGCTGCTCTGCCGGCGGGCCATCTAAGCCCCGGCCGAGGAATTCCTTTGCGCTGGCAGGAAGTAATCACCATCGGAGATGGCGTGAACGCCGCCCGGCTTAAGGAGAGGGCGGAAGAAATCGGAAGGAGGGCTCCCCAGCAGGCGCGCATTCTGAATTTTGTGTCCCTCCATCCCCGCCAGTGGGCATCCACCGAACTGCTCGCTTCAACCGGCGCCAACCGGTCTGCATTGAAAGCTCTGCTTCAAGATGGATTGCTGAAATCGCAACGCATTCGGATGAAACGATATCCGAGCATCGAAGCCATCAGCGTGCAGGACGAAGCCCCGCTACCGCCGCCCAACCGAGACCAAGAGGCTGCGCTTCAGGCCATTTCCGCCAGCCTGAAATCAGGTGATCCGAAGACCTTCCTGCTCTACGGCGTCACCGGATCAGGCAAGACCCTCGTTTATCAGAGAGCAATTGAAGCCGCCTTGGAGCTGGGCGGCAGCGCCCTGGTGCTGGTGCCGGAAATCGCCCTGACGCCGCAGATGGTGGGCCGCTTTCGAAGCCATTTCGGGGATCGCGTCGGCTTGCAGCATTCGGCCATGTCCGCCGGGGAACGGAGGGACGTCTGGGAAGGGATAAGAGCCGGGGAATTTCCAGTCGTTCTGGGGCCGCGTTCGGCGGTTTTTGCGCCCCTGCGGAATCTCAAGCTGGTCGTAGTTGACGAAGAAGGCGACTCGAGCTTCAAGCAGAACGAACCCAATCCGCGCTACCATGCCCGAGACGTGGCTCTGGTTCGTGCCAAGATGGCATTCGCTTGCGCTATCTTAGGAAGCGCCACGCCCAGCCTCGAATCGTTCTTCAATGCTCAGTCCGGACGATCAACTCTGCTCGAACTGCCGCAGCGAGTTGACGGCATTCCCGCGCCCAGCCTGCAGCTTGCATCGCCACCCCGGTCGCCCGGCAAAACCATCGGCCTTGAACTGGAACGCGCCATCCTGAGCCGTCTGCAACGAGATGAGCAGGTGATCCTGTTGCAGAATCGCCGCGGTTTCCATACCTATATCTTTTGCCCCAAGTGCGGTCATATCCAGCGCTGCCGGCATTGCGAAATCACTCTGACACTTCACCAGCCCAAGAGCAAACCGGAGTTGCGCTGCCATTTTTGCGGCTATCGGGAGGCGCCGGCCGCGGAGTGCCCGCAGTGCGGCAAATCGCTCCGTTTGACAGGCGCAGGGACGCAACGCGTCGAAGATGAGCTGTCCCAAATGATGCCGCCCGGGAGGATTGTCCGCTTAGATCTGGACACGACCGGCCGCAAGGGATCTCATCATCGCATCCTGAAGGGCTTTGCTGATGGGGAATATGCCGTCATGGTCGGCACTAAGATGGTGGCGCGCGGACATGACTTTCCCAGGGTAACCCTGGTCGGAGTTGTTTCCGCTGATGCGGAGCTGACCTTTCCGGACTTCCGCTGCGATGAGCGCGCCTTCGCGCAGTTGCTGCAGGTTGCCGGCCGAGCGGGGCGAAGCGCTCAAGGCGGATCCCCCGGTGAAGTGATCATCCAGACTTGGATTCCCGGTCACCCCATTCTGAAGTTGGTGAAGGAGGGTGATTATCGCGCCTTCTACGACCGTGAAATCGCCCTGCGAAAGCCTCTGGGATACCCCCCGCCCGGCTGGATGATCCTCTTAGCCTTCTCCTCGCGAAAAGAGGAAAAAGCCTTGAAATCGGCTCAAGCTTTCATCAAATTAATAGACCAAGCAGATTTAAAGGGGGTGCAGGCGTTGGGGCCCACAGCGGCCTATCGGCCCCGGCTGAAGGACAAATACCGCTTTCAGGTGATCCTGAAGGCGCCGCGGGGGGCTCGCTCTCTGGATTCGCCTCTAAACAAGAAGCTGCGGGAAGCCATCGGCCGCTTCAGGGCGGAGGTTCCCTCCAGCGTGCACTTCGTCGTGGATGTGGATCCAATCCAGCTCCTTTAAGGTTTGATTTATTGGGGGAATAGCGTCAAATGGATGATCTTTACAGCGATGCGTCATCAATTGCAGCTCGTGAAGTGGCCAAGAAGCGTGAAAAAGCGGGCGAGCCGACGGCTTCTAAATTGATCACCTTCGAATCCGTCCGCAGCCACCCGCACGTCGAGATTCTGATGGACAAGGCCAATGAGTTCACCGGCGTCCTTGGCTACACCGAACATGGGCGGCGGCACGGCAAGGTCGTGGGGAAGGCCGCTCGCAGCATTCTGAAAAGCCTGGGCGATGATGAACGCCAGCAGGAACTGGCCTCCATTGCCGGCTATCTGCACGACATCGGCAACGTCATTAATCGCGAGTACCACGCTCAGACCGGCGCCATTCTGGCCGGCCAGATTCTGAACGAAATGCACCTGCCTTTTGCCGACGCCGTCGAGATGATCGCCGCCATTGGCAACCACCATGAAGAGGACGGTCTGCCCATCAGCCGCATCTCGGCCGCGCTGATCATCGCCGACAAGGCCGACGTGCACCGCTCCCGCGTCCGCACCACCCGCAGCCTGCGGACCGACATCCACGACCGCGTCAATTTCGCCGTAACCAAATCCACGATTACTGTCAATTCCGCCGACCGAGGGATCCTGCTCGATCTGGACGTGGATACGCGTCTGTCTTCCGTCATGGAGTACTTCGAGATTTTTCTCTCGCGCATGCAGATATCAAAAACGGCAGCCAACTTCCTGCAGATGGAATTTCACCTGACCATCAACGGCACCAATCTGCTCTGAAGAATGAACCTGCGACTCATCCTCCTGGTTTTGTCCCTGGCCCTGCCATCCGGCTTGGGCCGGGCGCAGCCCTGGCGCGAGAAAGGGGATGAGCGCATCAAGGTCTTCTATCATTTCGGCGAAGAGAAAAACGTCGCGGGCCTGCTGCAGGAGGTAAATCGGGCGCTGCCCGATCTGGAGACCAAGCTAAGCGTCGCGCTTGAGCATCCCGCCAGGATTTATTTGGCTTCCAGCCAGGCGGAATTTGATCAGGTCACCGGCGGCAATCTGCCGGACTGGTCGCAGGGCGCATCCTTTCCGGAAACGGGATCCATCATCCTGAAGTCCCCCCGCTTTTCGCAGGATATCAGCGCGCTTCATCAGACGGCCATTCATGAGCTGGTGCATCTGCTGGTGGCGCTGAAAGCCGGTCCCGGGGTGCCGCGGTGGCTGACCGAGGGTCTGGCGCTGCTCTTTTCCGGCGAGGGATCCGGCAAGCCCTTGCTGCCGCTGTCGCGGGCTCTCTGGGCGAATAAGATTATCCCCCTGGATGAAATCGAGCAGGTGGACTTGCAGCCGCATTCGGAAGCGGAACTGGCTTATCTCGAGAGCTTTCAAGCCGTGCAGTTCATCGTGCAGGAGTTCGGGTGGGCGAGCCTGAGCAAGATTCTGGCGGCCCTGAGGCAGGGCAAATCGTGGAATGAGGCGCTCTACGCCGAAACCGCCTTGGATGGCGCGGGATTTGAAGCTGCCTGGCTGAAAAACCTTGAAAAATCTTATCGCTGGCTGTTTCTCCTGAATGTGCAAAATCTGATTTTTGCTTCTTTCGTCTTGCTGGTTTTTGTGGCCTTTGTCGCCATGCGGCGGCGGCGCCGCCGGATTCTGCGCCAGTGGGAGGCGGAGGACGCTCCAGGTCAGGGGATTTTCTGAGAAATTTCTTGCCTGCGGCGGGAAATTATTTAGCTTCTGAACGTTACACCAATAGTAAGCATTGCTTCTCGTCTGATGAGGTTCGATGACATGCGGATCATGAAACTGAATGTGACTCTTCTTGCCGCCCTGGCCTTTGTGGCGCTGGGCCGTCAAATGACCCTGGCTCAGGGGACCACCGGCTTTGAAATTCTCCGGCTGCCTACGTTCGCTCGCGGCAGCGCACTGGGCGGAGCCCTGGTCGCCGACGACGGCAACCTGGAGAGCATTTATTACAATCCCGCTGGGTTGACCGCCATTACCCAGAGGACGGGCTCAGCCGGATATATGGACTACCTGATGGATATCGGCGCCGGCTTTCTGGCCTATGCCGAGCCTCAGGGCAAATGGGGCAATTGGGGCGCCAGCATTATCTACATCAATTACGGCGATTTCGACCACCGCGACGCCGATGGCAATGACCTCGGCAGTTTCTCGGCCAGCGATTTTGTCCTCGGGTTGTCCTACGCTCGAATTGTCCTCCCCAAATTAAGCCTCGGGGCGAGCGGCAAATTCGTCTATTCTCATATTGAAAACTACATCGGCAACGCGCTGGCGCTGGATCTGGGCGCTCAGTACGAATTCATTCCCGATCGGCTGCGCGGCGGGCTGGGAATCTTCAACGCGGGTATCACCACCCGCGCCTACGCCGAAACCGCGGATGATCTGCCGCTGTACTATCGGCTGGGCGTCAGTGGCACGCCGGAAGGCCTTCCCGCTATCCTTTACTTCTCCATGACGCTTTTCCACGAATACGCCGATAACTACTCTCTGGGCAACCTGGGCGGCGGCAAGCTCGGGGACCTGGTTGGCGATATCTATTATGCCATCGGCGCGGAATTCAAGCCCATGGAATCCTTTTTCCTGCGCGTCGGCTACGACACGCAAGGGCTGGATCAGCGTGTCGGTACGCGCAAGGACGGCTTCGCCGGCGTCAGCGGCGGCGTGGGATTCGATCTCAGCATCGCCCGCTTGGATCTGGGTCTGGCTTCCTATGGAGAGCTGGGGACAGTTCTCCGGATCTCCGCATCAGCGAATTTTTAAGGCAGATGTCCGAGGGTCGGACGAAAGATCATTTCCGGTTGCCCCGGCGGGGCAATCGGATTTTTTTTGCGCCTACCCGCTTCGCTTATACGGGGATTCAACCTTTGGGCGCAGCATTTGTCTAATCATTGAAGACGGCAGCGAGGATCAATGGAGAGTCAGCCGGCGGCTGAGAGCTAAATGCCAATCACCTCTGCGGCGCAAGATTTAGAGCTGGTAAGGAAATTCCAGCAGGGCGACGAAAGCGCCTTCAATGACCTGGCGCGGCGCTATCAGCAGTCGGTCTATGGCGTCATCCGCCGCCTGCTGGGCGGCCATGAAGAGGCCCAGGATATCAGTCAGGACGTTTTCATCAAGGCTTATGGTTCGCTGAACGCCTTCCGCGCCGAATCGAGCTTTTCGACCTGGCTCTACCGTATCGCCGTGAATTTGAGTCTCAACGCGCTTCGCAAGCGAAAATTGCGCCAGATCCTCAGTTTCGATTCCGTGGGCTTCAGCATCCGAAGCCATTCCCCGGGCCCCGATGAACAGGTTGAAAAAAGCGAAATGCTCCAGGCTCTGGATCGGGCGATTCAAAAGCTGCCCAGTAAGCAGAAGCTGGTCTTCACCTTAAGATACGATCAGAAATTATCCCATGAAGAGATCGCGAAGATTCTGGATCGTGATGTGGGAACCGTCAAGGCGAACTACCATCACGCCATAGGCAAACTGAAGAAGGCGGTGAAATCATGAAGGCTCCAGAAAAGACGAAAAGGGAATGTCGCCGGGTCTGCCAAGCTTTCCTGGAGGCGTTCGATGATGGCAGGCTGGGTGAATTGGACCGCAGCATGGCTAATCATCTGCAAAACTGCTCTTACTGCCAGGTGGAATTCGCGCGGATGAAGGCCTTGGCCCAAGGTCTGAATCAATCCGCGACGCCTGATCCGGGCGCTGCATACTGGGTCAATTTTGTGCCCAACATGAGGCGGCAGATGCAGGCGAATCTGGCCAAAGCATCTCCCGACCTGAGCTGGCTGCCATCGTTTGCTGTGGCCCTTGGAGTGGCGGTGTTGATGCTTTTATCGCCCGCCCAAATTTCGCCGCCTTCTTGGTGGTTGTCGGACGCGCAGGTGAAGATTGCCGATACCGAACTATCATCGCAGGAGTTGGCCGCCTTAGGCCAAGCGCTGCGGCCCGACCAGAAGCAGAACGCCTATCTGGATGAAGTCGAGTTGCAATTCATCGAAAGCCTAAGCCGGACCGATCGGGAAATCATCGAAGATCCTTTGGAAGAACTTTCCACCATGAGCGACGCCGCGGTGGAGAAGTTTTTCGAATACCTGAAATCACGAGCCGTCATCCGTTCTTGAGACATGTCAACCAAGCAAGACAAGAATAGAGGGGAACAGCCATGAAAAGAATCCTATTTGCCGCGATGCTGATCGCGGTTCTCGTCCTGCCGCAGTTATCCTTCAGCCAGCCGCCGGAGGAGAAACGCCGCCTGCGAGAGCGGCGCCGGGATGATATCGAGGAACGCATCCAGACCATGAAGATCTGGAAGCTGACCGATGAGTTGCAGCTCAGCGACGAGCAGGCCGCCCGTTTCTTTCCGCTGCTGAACGAATTCGACCGTCAGCAGGGTGAAATCGAGGCGAAACACCGGGATACTCTGGGGCGTCTGGGGGAAATCGTCTGGGATCCCAATCCCGATTCCAAAGTCATCAATCAGATGCTCGATGATCTGGAGACCTATGGCGAGGATCAGGCCAAACTGCGCAAGAAGTTTCGGCAGGACGTATCGGGAGTCCTTAAAACCGATCAAATGGGCAAACTGGCCGTCTTCAATGCCAGGTTTCCCGAACTGGTTCGGGAGATGATTAGGGATCTGGAGCGGGAGAAGGATCCTCCGGAACCGCCGCCGCCGGGACGAAGGGGCGACCGGTAAAGCTTTCGCGCCACGGCGATACTTTTGGTACGAAGGGGCGGATATTTATCCGCCCTTTGCTATTTGGAAAAAAGGCATGAAGCTCCCCCGAATCCACTTGACTTTTCGGCTTTCTCAGCGTATATTATGACAGACAATGCTTCGGAGCCCGCAAGACATCCCGTGGTATCACCGCTGGTTCAGCAGCGATTATCTGCTGCTCTATCCGCACCGATCGGTCCAAGAAGCCCGTCAGACGGCATCCTGGCTGATCGAAAGTCTGAAACTAGCACCGCCTTGCCGAGTGCTGGATCTGGCCTGCGGACCCGGGCGCCATGCTGCCGAGTTTGCGCGCCGCGGTTTCAAAACAGTCGGGCTGGACCTCTCTTGGCCCTTGCTGACCGCCGCTCGCCGCCTCGATGCAGCCAAAATCGTGAAGCGGGTTCGCGGCGATATGCGATGCCTGCCGTTGCGTGGCAGGAGCTTCGATCTGGCCCTGTCGCTCTTCACCAGCTTTGGCTATTTTCAACCGGCGGAGGAGGATGCCCTGGTGCTCAGGGAAGTCCACCGCGTCCTCGGAACCGGCGGGATTTTCGTTCTCGATTTCCTCAATGCCCCGCAGGTGCGCAGCGAAATAATCCCGCAGGAAGAGATCAACCTGGGGGATATTCGCGTCACCATTCTGCGTTGGGTGGATGAGGCCGAAAATCGGGTCAAAAAGTTGATCAAACTTTGTGACGCCGGTCAGGAACGTCAGTACCTCGAATCCGTATATTTATATGGCCGAGAAGATCTGGCGGACATGTTCGATCAAGCGGGCCTGAATCTTCAGGCCGAATTCGGAAATTACCAGGGCGCGCCGTACAGCGAATCTTCGCCGCGCCTGATTATGGTCGGTCGAAAAAGTGCCTAAGAGTATCAGCTTTAGCCGCCTGCCGGGCGGAAATCCAATTTTCCTCGATTATGTAGAGCACTACGACCGCGTCAGCCGCTTTTTCGCTCACGATTACCGCATCCCGCCCCGGCAGTGGGAATCCTTCCTGCGACAACCGCGTGAACCCCATCCTTTCCATGAAGACCTGATTCAAGGCCTGCTGGACGACGCCCAACGCTGGGGATGCGGCCGGGCCAGCCTGAAAAACATCGAGGCCTTGCGCGATCCTGAAACCCTGGCCGTCGTCACCGGCCAGCAGGTGGGGCTATTCGGAGGGCCGCTTTACACCTATTATAAGGCCACTTCGGCGATTTTGTGGGCGCAGGCCATCCAGAAGGCCACGGGGCGCAAGACCGTGCCCATCTTCTGGATGGAAACTTCCGATCACGATTTCTTCGAGATCAACCACACGCGCTTGCTGGACTTAGAGGGCGAAGAGGTCTTGCTCTCGGTCTCCAATCCTCCCCAGCAGAAACGGCGCGTGGTGGGCACGATCCCTCTGAACGGGGAGGTGGAAAAACTGGTTCAGCGCCTCTGGACGCTCCTGCCCGCCAGCAACTATCGCGGGCCCTATCTGGAAATGCTGGCCTCCTGTTACCATCCCGGCACCACCTTCGGCGCCGCTTTTGCCAAGCTCTTCAGTTTCCTCTTCCGCGACGATGGTTTAGTTATCTTTGACGCCGAAAATCCGCGTTGCAAAAAGGCGGCGGCGCCGATCTTGGATCGCGCTCTGGCCGAAAGCGGCCGGCTGAACGAAATTCTCGAAGCCAGCACCCAGGCCGTCCATCGCAGCGGCTATCCGCCGCAGATCCAGCCGCAGCCCGACCGCCTCCAACTCTTCGCCAAGGTGGACAACGTGCGGGTTCCGATCAGCCTCGACGGCACGTTGCTCTTCGAAGATCGCCCCCATGAGGCCGCCGGTATTGAAAGCCTGCGTCGCAGAGCTCAGGAATATCCGGAGGATTTCCTGCCCAAGGTCAGCCTCCGTTCGATCATTCAGGACTACCTCTTTCCCACCGTGCTCTATCTGGCCGGCCCGGCCGAAATCGCCTACATGGCGCAATTAATGCCTCTTTACGAATTCCTCGCCGTGCCCATGCCGGTGGTCATGCCGCGAATTTCGCTGACCTTAGTGGAAGGCCGAATCCGGAAGATTCTCGACCGCTACAACTTCACCCCCGAGCAGCTCCGCTTGGGCGCGCAGAATCTGATCAATCAACTGCTGGAGGCTGATCCGGGCAGCGATCTGGTCGGCTTGTTCGCTCGCGGGCGGGAAAAGTGGCAGCAGGTGAAGGACGAACTGACCATCGGCCTGATGGCCATTGATCCCACTCTTGAGCATCCGGTTGAGAAGACCATGCAGCACTGGCTGCAGGGCTTGGATATTCTGGAAGAAAAAGCCCGCGCCGCCGCGCGCCGCAAGAACGAAACCCTGGTATCCCAGGTGAAAAAGGCCACGCTGAACTTAGCTCCGGGAGGCAATCTGCAGGAACGACGCTTCGGCCTGCCCCATTTTATGGCGCGCCACGGCCGCGCCTTAAGCCAGAAGATTCGGTCGCAGGCTCAGATGGACCTCTATCGCCATCAATTGATCTATCTCGATGAAGAAGAATAAACCGGGAGAGAATATGACGGCAACCGCCCACATCCTGATTTCCGTCGCCGTGGGCAAGGCGCGGACTGTCTTCGAAAAACTTGCCAAAACGCCGGGCGTGCAGCATGTGGACGCCATCTCCGGCCCCTACGACATGATCGCCACCGTGCAGGCCGGCGACTTCAACCAGATCGGCACGATGGTCTTGGACAAAATCCAGGCCATTGACGGCGTGGTGGACACGATTACTTGCAATGTGACTCATTTCGAAGTCTGAGCGCTTGGCCCTATCTTTAGCCTGTTTTTTGCGCTTTCCGGATTTGCGCCAGCTGGCCATTTCTTGCCATCTGTGATTTGCCGCACTCTCCGTTCCCCCAGGATGATCTAAATTTATCCGAATACCCTATTAAAGCCCATCTCAAAATAGCCCTTGACTTCGCCCCAAAATTTGCTTAACTTAACGTAATGCCTTTCGGGCGTGAAGCGGCGCGTCGAGCGCACGGAAAAGCTGATTTTCATGAAGTAGGCCAGACTTGAATTCACTACAGAAATGAGAAAATAGAGAGCTTATATGCCTCCCAAGGAGATACAACCATGAACTTGAAACGAATTTGGACTTTGATGGCGGTCATGCTGCTGACGGCGGGATCGCTTTATGCCGGAAATCCGCATCTCTACCGCATTGATCTGCGCGGGCATGATTCCGCGGTGCCGCTGGCCGAAGCCGGGATAGACATTCTGGCGGCCATCCCCAACGACCATGCCCTGGCTGAATTGACTGACGAGCAGATGACCCGAGTTATACACATGGGGTATGCCGTAGAATACCTGGCGGCAAGCCTCACCGCCTACAGCGAACTCGACGAGACGGATGATTACTACACTTACACCACGCTGACGGCGCAGCTTCAAACCTGGGCGACTCAGTACGCCAACATCGCCGTGCTTTATGACCTGGCGACCACTTGGCAGGGGCGCACGGTCTATGGCATGAAGATTTCGGACAATCCAATGCAGGAGGAGGACGAAATCGTCTGCTTCTTCTGCGGCACGCACCACGGCAACGAGGACATTTCTGCTGAAGTGCCGATGTATTTCCTGAATTACATCCTGACGAACTACGGCACAAACCCGGATGTGACTTACTACGTGGACAACCGCGAAATCTGGGTCATGCCGCTGGTCAATCCCGACGGCTACGTCAACAATAGCCGCTACAATAACCACAACGTGGACATCAACCGCAACTACTCGTTCCATTGGGGGCAGTCCGCCAGCAATTACGGCCCGTATCCCTTCTCCGAGCCAGAAACTCAGGCGGTGCGGGATCTGAATCTGGCGCACCACCTCAACATTACTCATTCCTATCACTCCTACGGCGAGGAGATCCTCTATCCCTTTGCTTGGGCGGCCAACCACCCTTCACCGGATAATCAATTTTATGTGGAAATGGCCAATGCCATGGCGGCCTTTAATGGCTACACGCCCATGCTGTCGGGAAATCTCTACCCTCACGGCGGCGAGATGAATGATTATCTCTACGGCGAAAAGGGCGCCTTCGGCACCACCTCCGAAGTCTGGGGCGGTCCGGGATACAACCCGCCGTCATCGGGGATTTTGGCGGTGTGTCAGGAAAATCTGCCGACGGATGTATATCTCTTGCAACGCTCTGGCGGAGCGCAAATCACCGGCCGCATCACGGATGCTTACACCGGCATGCCGCTGATCGCGCAATTCAAGATCGTCCAGCTCTGGAACCCCGCCGAGATCTACCCTCGCTACAGCGAGCCCGACTTTGGCCGCTACCGGCATTATCTCGTGCCCGGCGCCTACACCCTGGAAGTCTCCAAACCGGGATATGTCACGCAGACTATTCCGAGCCTGGCGGTCGTGGCCAACACCCCCACGGTGCGCGACGTGGCGTTGGTCTTCGTCGGCTATCCCAATATCGAAATCACGCTGACTCCCGTGAATCCGCCGATTCAGATTCCAGCGACCGGCGGCAGTTTCAGTTACAACGCCACATTAGCGAACAACGAATCGTCCTCGCAGACCTTTGCGGTTTGGATTATGACTCAATTGCCGAGCGGCACCTGGTATGGTCCACTCTTGGGACCTGTGTCCATCACCCTGGGATCGGGCGCTTCTCTGAACCGCACTCGAAATCAAGCCGTACCCGGAAGCGCCCCGGCCGGAACCTACGCCTACATCGGCTATGTGGGCGCCTATCCTGACGCCAAATACGACAGCTCCTATTTCAATTTCACCAAATCCTCGCTGGATGACGGGGGCGCCTGGGTGGATAACTTTGACAATTGGGGCGAATCATTTGACCTGACGACATCTGAGGCGGCTCCGGTCGAATTCGCGCTGCTGGGAGCTTATCCCAATCCGTTCAATCCGCAAACGGTAATCAGCTATCAGCTTTCAGCAGACAGTAATGTTCAACTCAGGGTTTACGATACGGCGGGAAGGCTGGTTCAGACGCTGGTGAATGGCTGGCGCGAAGCGGGGCAACATGAAGTGACCTTCGATGGTTCCAACCTGGCCGCGGGCGTTTATCTGTATCACCTCGCCGCCGGTGCATTCAACGCCACGGAGAAGCTAATTCTGTTGAAATGATTTGGCATTTCAGCAGAATAGTCCGCCCGCTGGCGGAATGATGCTGATGAAGTAGCCACGAGCAGCGAGCTACGAGATGCGAATTGCAGGGGCGCACTGAGTGCGCCCCTTTGCTACTCCAGGGCACGGACGAGAAGTCGAAAAAGGCGAGAACTCGGCAAGACGGCCATGCGGGGCGAGAACTCGCGCCGCAATCGGGACGAGAAGTTGGCGGAGAGGCGAGAAGTTGATACTATAGGAGACCCCGAAGGGGCATGCAGGAGACAGAAGGAAGGGGTGGGCAGCAGGCGCAGACCCTGCAAGGGAGACCTGACAGGACGTTAATAAAAAAATGCTCATAAAAAACTTGACACTGCTATGAAAACGGGTTAATATTGTAATAGTAATTTATGCCCGAAAGGAGACCCCCCATGAAAACCCTAACCTTGATCCTCCTCTGCCTGGCGCTGGCGGCGCAGGGGCAGAACTCCCCCACGCGCGTGTGGACGGGATATGGTGAAGACTATGGCGATTCCTATGGTGCCGGAATTACCGGCGGGGATTTCAACAACGATGGATTCTCCGACGTGCTGCTTGGAGCGTTTGGCTGGAATAACGGCCAGGGCAAAGACTATCTCTACTTGGGCTCACCAGCCTTCTTCGACAGCGCCTCTTTCACGTTTGTGGGCAACAGTGACAGCCTTGATGACGCCTTTGATTTGGATATCAGCAACGTGCAGGACGTAAACGGTGATAGCATAGCAGATTTCCTCATCCCCGCCTACTACTGCGAGACAGGAGGCTATGTGGAGATCTTTTTCGGGGGTGTGGCGCTGGACACGATTGAGGATTGGCTGGTTAAAAAGCAAGCGCAATTCTACCTTGAGACATTTGGCTACTCGACGGATAGCACAGGTGACGTCAACGGCGATGGCTGGAGTGACTTTATCATCTGCGGAGGTGACCCAGACGCGGACTCCAGCTATATGGAAATTTATTTCGGCGGGCCTGACCTGGATACCATTCCGGATTGGCATTATGCAACAACTCAATTTGTGCAATACCCCTTTCAGGTCAATGGCTTGGGGGATGTAAACGGAGATGGCTATGATGACATTTTGGCCTACAAACCGGTGACGAGCGCCCCTTATTTCCCCGGCCTGCTCTTCTTCGGCGGCAGTCCCATGGACACCATTCCGGACATGGAATTTCTGCCCGGGATGATTGCGGGCGGAGCCATTGGAGATGTCAATGGCGATGGTTATTGCGACATGGTCGCTAGCACAGGCGGCCCTTCGCATGTCTATTTCGGAAGCGCGAACATGGACACCATCCCGGATGTTGCTATCTTCGGTCTCAATGGCCAGCCAATCGGCATCACTACCATTTCTGCAGGCGACATCAATGGCGACGGTATCAGCGATATCCTCTGCAGTGTTCAAGGTTATGCGGGGATCTATCTGGGCTCTCCCTGGTTCAATGGCGCTCTCGATTGGTGGTATAGCGAGTTCTGGATGTACGACGGATTTAATATTGGGGGAGTGGGAGATGTCAACGGCGACGCCTGCGACGATTTCGTGTTGGGCCTGCGGTATTATCAATCCCCATTTAATCGTGGCAAGGCGTATCTCTATGCCGGCAATCCCAATATGGTGGATAATGGCGCAGGCGTAGCCCCGGAAGAGCTGCCGCGCCATCCGGGCTGGTTCAAGCTGCATCAGAATTTCCCCAATCCGTTCAATTCTTCGACCAGCATCCACTTTGAAATTGGCAAACCATCGGTCGTCAACGCCGCAATTTACGATCTGCAAGGGAATACTATCAACCAACTCATCAAAGACCAATCCTTGCTCCCCGGAGGCTACAATGTCTCCTGGGCAGGAAAAAACAGCGCCAATCAGCCGGTCGGTTCCGGAATATATATCCTCGAGCTGCAAGTGGATCAATATCGTCAAATGAAAAAGATGGTGCTGATTCGGTAGGAGGGCGCATGCAATGCGCCCCTACAAAGATTTCATAGTCGGGTCGCCCCTGACGCCGACGGCTGCGGGATCGGGGTCGAGACGACCCCGACTACCCAAGCAAGACATTAAAAAAGGAGACAGTCATGAAACGCTCCACTCATCACCTTCTGGCCGCCGTCTTGTCCGGCCTGTTCGGGCTGTTCTTGACCTACCACAGCCTCACCAGCAGCGATTTTCCGCGCGGTCTTTACGAGCCGCCCATGACCACGAACGCAGCGGTCTGGGACTCATTTGCTGCCTTAAACCAAAATCGCGTCTGGCACTACGGCCTGGGGGGATATCTAACTCTGGCGTCCTATATGAATTTGATCCATTATCACGGAATGAAGGCCGTGCTGCGCCTGGAACATGGACCCTATCAACCCGCCGATTGCACCTTTTTCCTGAGCAATTATTCCTACAGCCAGCACGATCAATTTGAAGCGGAGCAGGATTATCAAGACTCCTACACCCAATTCTTTACTTTTGACAATCCAGAATATTATTACTTTTTCTGGCATGGTTCGTCTTCCAGTTCCAATATTGGGGCGCTGGACCCGACTCAACCGTCTGGCGGTGCTTCCTGGAAATGCACTAAAGCCACCGATAATGCCGGCTATATGCTTTACGGTCCGCGAGAAACGATTCTGGGAATCGAATCCTACGGCGGGTACGGCTCGCAGACCGCTTGGCCCGATTTTTCGGATTCGATACGCGGCTTCAGAACCATTGTCTGCGCTATAGCAAATCTGAATCAGTTGGCCTCACAGGACTGCACAGTCTTTCGCCTGGATGTCCTGCGATGGAATGCGCAAGATGATACCTCCTTCTATTTTCACGGCCATGATTTCACGGCGAATGAATGGACTGAGCTAAATGCGGATTATGCCATCTTAGATACAGTGAAAGGCGAATTCCGAACCATGTATAAAATGTACTGGTATGATAACTGCGACTTCTGGGTGGACTGGATCAAATACATGGATATGAAAAGAGGCTATTATCTGTTTTACAACGCCTACTTGCAGGACAGCATCTTGACTCGCATGGCGGCACAATGTCAAGGCATCGAGAACGACAGGAACAACTGGCCAGCCAATATAGCCGGTTGGGGGCAATCCGATGAACCCAAGAGATCAAGCTTCCGCGCCCATGGGGTAGTGAATGATCTTGCCAGAGCCTCGCTGACCAAACCGCCCTTGACGCCTCTCAAACAGGACTATTATCAGCGCCGACCCGATCTCTTCGTGCAGGTTGGCAGGCCGCCGTTGGTGGATACAGATCCCTATGTTTTCAAAGGGGATAGTTCCTACGGATTGCCGGGTTCCCAGCAGGAGTTGGATACTCTTGCAAAGCATCTTGAGGACGCCTATCAAGCCTGCCAGATTGACCAGGACAGCAGCATCGAAATGCATTTTACCGGCCAGGTCTTCGCCAAATGGAATTCTGCTTCCAGTCAGTACACATCTCGCCACCCCACAGCCGCCGAAATCCGAGTGGAAACGGGCATGGCTTTGGCCCATGGCGCCAAAGGTATATCCTTTTTTACCTATCGCTCCTCATACAATTCGACAACAGGAGATAGCGTGCTGGGGCTGGTGAATCTGCAGGGTGAGCATCCTGCCGGAACAAGTTATGATGACAAATGGCAAGCCGTGCAGGATGTCTTTACGCAGTTGGATTCCATCGGGGATACGCTGCTGTTGCTCGACCGCCGCGCCGCTTTTTGCGCCAATGAGGGCGGCTTTCTCTCCCCCATAGACAATGTGCATTTTGAAGAAGAAGAGTCTCAGGATTCGGCCTGGATCGAAGTCGGACAGTTCTATGGGCCGGGCAACACCGACTACCTCATCATCGTCAACCGCCGCACGGACGCCCTCGCCGAACTGGTACGAGGCCGGGGTCCATGAGGTAACGTTCGATGGCTCGGATCTGTCGTCGGGGATATATCTCCTGCGCCTGAAGGCGGGGGATTTCAGCGCGGTGGAAAAGCTAATTCTGCTGAAATGATCTGATCTTTCAGCAGAATAGTCCGCCCACTGGCGGAATGGTCTTGCTCAACTAAAAACTTAGAACTAAAAACTGAAGGCAGCCTATGGCTGCCTTTTTTAATCAGCGGAATCTGTTTCATCCGTTTAATCCGTGATTCAGACAAAAGGGCAGAAGCGGCGACCTCATTCATTCGCGCTTCATCCCATCATCTTCTCCAAATCCTCCGGCACATTCAGATTAAACAGCGCTCGGCTCCCTTTCTGCAAGCGCACCGTCTTCCAGGTCAGTTGATCAATTCCCTCATGCAGAGATAGTTCATTTCGCGCCAGCCTATCTTCCCAGAATTCGAGCGTAGAGGTTCTATAAAGCGCCGCCAGCGGTTCCATCCGGCCATCAGTGCTCAGGGTGATGACATCAAAGCCCGATCGGCGAGTGCTGAGCAGCCGCCGCACGTCCAGCGGCTCCATTAAGGGGAAATCCACCGCCAGCACCAGCGTCCATTCTTTTTGGCAATGGCGCAGCGCCGCCACCAGACCTCCCAGCGGCCCCTTACCCGGCTTGGCATCCCGCAATAAGCCGAATCCCTGATAGCTCTCCGGCTCGAGGTGATCACCGATCAGCACCGGCTTGCTCCCCAATTCTCCGCGGGCAATCCAGCTCGTGCGCCGCCAGAGCGGCATGCCATCCACTTTA
>Ga0315284_10005606_pt1 | contig 17854 bp, 25 predicted proteins | sample YL17G09_16_MG_FD_203696 | JGI IMG/M metagenome (GOLD analysis project Ga0315284, IMG submission 203696) | Sediment microbial communities from Yellowstone Lake, YNP, Wyoming, USA - YL17G09_16 | ecosystem: Environmental > Aquatic > Freshwater > Lake > Sediment | place: USA: Wyoming | collected...
TTCCGGCAAAAGAGCCGGGTCGATCACGGGGCCTTCCAACATCCTGCGCGCCGCCTCGATCGCCGCGTGCGGCGGCGGTATCGTAAGGGTTTCGTCAGAATCTTGAGTAACCAGGGTCGTATCCATACTATTTGAAATTAACGTTCAGCCCCGCGCGGGCAGCTTGTTGACGAATTTGTTCTTTCAGGATGTCTTCCGGCGGGATGCTGCCGGGTTCCACCATATCCAGAACGCCCGACATGAGGCCGAAGATCAGACGTTCTTCCGGATCAAAACCGGCGGCGATTTGAAAGATCTTTTCCGTTTTGCTTTGGGCTTCGTATTCATGCTGTGGATTCGAATCTGACGCAATGCTCTCAAGATTCCACCGAGCCCCCGACGGAGTTCCTTGTTGGTTGTCTTCATTCTGGGTTGGCGCGTTAAGGCTAAAGACTTTGATCAGCTTTGCGTTGTCATAGGCCTTCCGGACTTTATCGAGCGGGATCTTGGATAGATGGGCGATCTGCTCGAACGATGCCTCGGTCGTTTGGGTCTTCGGGTCGTTCTCGATCTGGCTTTTCACCTTCTCCAACTTCTGAAAAAGATTCCATGACGCGATGGGCAACTTGATGAAGTTGACCTCGTTCTTGAGGTGGAAGAGGATTTGTTGTTTGACCCAGCTGGACGCGACGACTGAGAACGCGGCAAATCGAGAGGGCGTGTAGCACTGGACGGCCCGAACCAACCCAAAGAATCCGTTTTGAAAGTTGTCTAGAGTTTGACTGTCGCTGGTCGAATACTTTTTGGCAATCGTGTAGACCATTCGGAAATACGGGCTGATCAATTCATCCCGGAAAGTGTTGTACTTGCGCCAGACCAGTTCCGTCCGGTCTATCCAGAGCAGGATGGCTTCAGGATTGACGATCCCGAACTGCTCCTGCATCAGCTCCAACTGGCGGTCGATCTGCACCAGTCGGATGCTGGAGGCCTGGAGGGCCTGCTGGCGGCTCCGGTAGAGATCCCGGTAAGGCAACCCGATGAGAAGAAAAATCTCAATCGCCTCCTCGTGGACCCCCCGGAGAAACCCGGACTGCTCAATTACATCCGAAAAGCTTTCCGGATCATCTTGCAGCCTAAATAGACAAAATGCCTCCCGCAGGAGCCGCTGCTCCGATACCTTCAACAACCCCACCTTCGGCGGGTCTCCCCGGATACCGTCTTCCCGATCTTCTTTGTCAAAGAAGTTCTTGCCCTGCGTGTTGCCCGAAACGATTCGCGCCACGATCTCGGCATAATGCGCCCGAACCAACGGAAACGCCTGAATCAAATCCAAGCAATGCGGACGCAAGACTTGGTCGAGCTGAGTAAACCTCTCGGCTATCTTGTCTTGCGGGAGAAGCGGGATTTTGAATATCCGGTCCCGGAGAGCCTTCGCGATGGGAAACTCACCTAATTCAGTCGGTAGTGTCACGATCGGCTTTTACCAATCGTGTATTCTTAAGGGGTGCCGCCAAAAACTCCCATGCTGAAGGTCAAGACCCTGTTGGCCCAAACCCGCAGCCATCGTCCTGTTTTGGTCTCGAACTCCAATATTGTCTCAATATCGTTTGGCAAAACGATCGCCGGTCAGGATGGGCACGGCTACTACCGGGCCGTCCGCTGGAAGGCCCTGACGAACCGGCCCGGTAAAAAGCCTAAGGATGTTGAGATTCGGCTGTACTGGCCTGAACAGAGCGGCTGGATACCGGAAGTCCTACGGCCCACGCGGGCTGGTTACGTTTACAACGGCCCCGTTAAACCGCCGCCCTTTACGGTCGAAACCGATGTGTGGGCGAGTTGCAGCTGTCCCTACTGGTTATTCCATGTGGAAGTAGCGGATACCCGTAAAGGGAGTAGCTCAATTCGTTACAGCAATGGAGCGGCTCCGAGAATTACAAATCCTAACCAAATTGCGCATCTGTGCAAGCACGTCCTGGCGGGTCTTAGGCGCGGGGCATTGGTTGTTAAGAAATAGATTTACGTTTCATGGGTCTTCTAGGGGCGGAGAGTGCCCGCTCAACAGTCCATCCCAGTAGATTCAAGCGGTTGCTAAGCGTGGGGACTGGAATGCCAAGTTTTTCAGACCATTGGGATTGGGTCATGCTTAGCCCGTCGTACTCCAGTACAACATGCTGCCCGGAACTCTCCGGATCACAGTCAATCTTCCGAACTTCTGGCCGGTTCTATCGATGAAAGAAGGCATCCGTCAGGGGTCCAATGTAGGCAGTTCGTCGCAGTCCGTGCAGTAGGTAGTACTGCCGTTGCAGGTTTTCCATGAATGCTTGGAGCCGATCGATTCACAACTCGCGGTCCGTTTCTTCGGCTTGATCGGTCGTGATGAGCTATACGGCAAGTCGGCCCGGTACCCAAAATTGTACCCGGCTAGAAAGAGGATATTTTCACAGCACCCTTCACAGACGCCCATGGAGTCGCATGGTTTTGTGCAGGGGAACATCCGGGCCATGTAGGCTTTAGCCGCAGGGGTCAACGGCGCATCACACAAGTCTTGTGTCACTTGTTGTGTCACTTGGGGCTTTTTTGTGTAATCTGCCCGAACGGTCGGAACGTCGCGCCATTGGAAATCAGCCTCAGTGCTACCCAGGATTCTAAATTGTAAAGCAGGTTCGCCGGAAGCGACTGCCTGGTGCTCGCCGTCTATACCTGCCACGGATTCACATCGCCAAGTTGATGATTCCAGCCATCGCAACTCGATCACGCGGAGTCCTCTAAACTAAAGACCAATAGTAGTGGTGCTCGATCTAGTTTGAACCCACTAAACCCAAGCCTGTCGATATATTCGCAAATCATATCGGCAAGGTGATTATCGGCTTGGGCACTCGGATGATGGTCTTTGACTCGCACCGATTTATCCGGTGTCTTCATGGCTTCGGCGATTGTCTCTAGGGCTATGGTGGTAGACCGGCCGGAGCAGCGCTCAACCGTCGTATCAGGGTAGCCGCGCTTTTTGATTACGGCGCGTATCGCCTTAAGACTCATCTGATTCATATCTTCTCCTCAAGCGAAAGGGCCCGGACGGCTGCCGCGCTGCGTAAAGTGGCATTAGTCGTAAAAAAATAATCTTGACCCGCGCTCGCGGTGGGTGAGGGTCTCCCGTTTGGACGCGGCACCCTCCTGATAGCCTGCCAGGTAGGCGGTGATATAGGTTGCCCAACCGTTTGAATCTTTATTGTAGCCAGCGTCTTCTGCGGCAAGCTGAGCTTCTTCCCGCAAGGTCATACCCTGCTTAAGTTCGCCGCTCATCGGGACCCCATCCACATGCATAATGCCCCCAACAGGAGCAACCCGCTAATGACGAAGGGCTCCGATGGAAAACCCCCCACGACCCGAACCAGTTCAATGCGCCGGTTGCGTAATGACGATTTCTTCATGTGCTCTCCTTCTTTCGACCGAAACGAGTGATCGGGGTGGGACCGCATACCGAAGCGAAATCCGGTGGGTCAATTGGGTCAAAACATCCTGCCCGGGACTAACGGCTTCCATCCTAGAGGCTTGTTCTAAATGGTTGGCGATTTCGCGCAATTGCGTGGGCGTCACATCTACCAACCAAACCGTATTGACCTCGCGGCGGCTAAGAATTCCATCCATCGAATCGTCCCCCTAGCCACTGCCTTATACCAGGAGACCCAACTTGCAAACCTAGATCAGTTGAATTGGATGGAAGTGCAACGTATAGGGAGTCTTGAATTCCAAGTCATCAACCGCGATATCTGGCTTAGGCAGAAAGGCGTCAAATAAACCTTCAATCCCCAGCGCAACGGCGTGTTGTTTGGCGTAATCCGCGCCCCCTTGGGACCATAGAAAAAGGGTGCAGCCCTTGGCTTTAGCGTCGCGCAGGAACTGGACAATATGTGGTTTGGCGATGTCGTGGTGATCGATCAGGGTATCGTCTACATCGCAGTAGATCACCATGCCGGTCTTGCAAGGACTACCGGCCAAATGTTCATCCAACAGTTCCGTTAGGTCCATGCCTTGCTCCTCGAATCTGCGGTGGCGCGTATTGCTTTAAGCGCCTCTTCCGCGACCTTCAGTTTATCGCTGGGAGAAATCAAGCGCAGTGAGATCTTCCGCATACGACATAATGGCACACTTTACCCACTCAATTAAACAACTACAACCCCTACTTACCGAAAAGCTTCGGACAACACTTCGGTAATTCCTCAATCTCAAATTCAGCTGGGAAATGTTTCAGGCAGCTCCGGGCAGCTCGACGGACCTTGAGCGGAACCCGGGGCGTAGCGCGGGGGTCCAGGAGGCTTCGGAGGAATAGCTTGGCGTTCATGAGTGCGCGGGTCCGTTCATTGGGAAGTGTCATGGGTTTCTTTTACCCTTTTATGCAAAGAATTTGCTTGAGGCGATAGATCGGCTCTACTAAATCGGATTGGTTCGCCATAACGACTTCGATGTCTTTGTAGCTAGCGGGGATCTCGTCCAGTACGGCGTCATCTTTGCGGCATTCAACGCCTTCTGTTTGGGCCGCCAAATCAGCAGATGTAAACATCTGCCGTGCTTTGGTTCGGCTCATCCGGCGGCCAGCCCCGTGGGAGCACGAACAAAAACTATCGGGATTGCCTTTCCCCCGGACGATGAACGATTGGGACCCCATGGAGCCCGGGATGATGCCCCATTCATCTTGACGGGCCGATACGGCACCTTTGCGGGTAATCCAGACGTTCTGGCCTTGATGGTTTTCCATGGCAGTATAGTTGTGGTGGCAATCCACCCGCATCTCAGTCATCTCCTGGGCCCCCCGATCTTCCCCGTAGACATGAAACGAAACGTCCTTCAAAACCCGCAGCATCATTTCGTTCCGATTCGCCTTCGCGTACTGTTGGGCCCACATCAAATCTTTCAAGTAGGCTTTGAATTCATCCGTATCCTGTGCAAGGAATGCCAGGTCAGGGTCCGGCAGTTCGATAAAGTATCGCTTCATTAAATTCTTGGCGTTGTCGATATGGACTTCAGCGAGTGTCTTGCCTAGATTGCGGCTACCGGAATGCAGCATGACCCAAGCCCCGCCCTCCGTATCGGCGCAGATTTCGATGAAATGATTACCTCCCCCGAGGGTCCCGAGTTGGCACGCGACCTTATCGAGGTTTAGGCCTTTAGTAGGGGTGAAGTTCCCTGGGATTGCCTGGAGTGCATCGTTCACCCGGGGGGTCGGTTCTTTATTGGAATGGAAGCCCACCGGAACGGAGCGCTCGATCGATGCCCGCAGTTTGGCCAACGAGTCCCCCAGCCGGTCTACTCGGAATGGCAGTTTGACCGCACACATCCCGCACCCAATATCGACCCCCACGGCCGCCGGGATGATGGCCCCCCGAGTCGCGATAACGGTTCCGACTGTAGAGCCCTTCCCTGCGTGGGCATCCGCCATTGCCGCAACATGGGAATGGATGAACGGCATGTTGCCCATATTGCGAAGCTGCGCCTCCGCCTCACCTTCCAAATCGGAAGCCCAAATTTTTACTGGTTTCTTAGTGTCCTGGATAACTCGTAGCATTAATTTTTCCCAACTTTCTTGCGGGCCCGGAGCGACCAAAGCCCGTTGTTCTTTTCTCTCATCCCCGGCTCCAACCGACCCGTCAGCTTTTTTAGGATCAAGCCTTCGAACTCCGGGATCTGGCCGTACCGTCCATACAATTTACCCCAAGGCCCCGGGATGCAGCGGGCCAGCCAGACGGAGGGCGCGACCGAATCGACCGGCAACCGCATCAATGGTACGGCGGGTGGCAACAAACTTTTCAATAGGTCAAATCGATCCCAATACGTTCGGCTCACCAGCCATTCGCCTTCATGGACCAAAATATCGTATAGGTAAATCGTATCCTTGATGTGTCGGGTCCGTTTGTGCAGAAGCTCAAAGTTGACGACACAATCATCAAAATGTTCCACGAGGAACGACGCAAGGGATTTAGGTATTTCGTAGGAGGATTTTTGACCGTGACGATTCCAGAGTTTGATCTGGCTTTTTTTAATCCATGCAACCGTATTGGACCCATTCAGCTTGGCCTGGGCGATCCAAAAACCACTTTGCTCGTATTGACGAAACAATACACCGTCCGGCACTACGGACCCAGTCGCGGGACGAGGTGGGAAGATGAAAGAGCCGTTAAATAGCATCTACCCCATGATAGCTAAATTACACACTAAAATCAATAATAGACAGCATACTGACAATACTGATTTATCCTACAACGTTAGGGTTGTGTCTGGGATGCAGTGCTCGTCACCCTAACTCCACCGGAATACGGAACGGCCAGCCCACGGGCGAGCATCATACTCGAAACGTTCACCTGCTGCCCAGTCTCGTCTGTGTAATAAATCTCAGCGAGATAGCGACCATACTTCTCGGTCTTGGTCGTAACGATCAGGACTTCTTTACCTTGTAGGATGGACACGAGAAAATCCCGCGCCTTCTTCGCACCCTCTCGGGACGCCAGCACGGGAGAAGTCAGCTCCTGGGTGTCGATTCCGGACAGCCTCAGCCTTTGCTCGGAATTCATCTTGAACCCGACATCAACGGAGCAATCGACCGTGTCCCCGTCTACAACTCTCTTCACCAATGCCTTGTAAGTATAGTTAGGTTGAAGCATTCTGTACCCTCAATTTTCCAGGAAACCCGGAGTTTAGATCCTCTGTATTTTACCAGACTGTTTGTCCGTATCGATGACTTCGGCCCGGTCCAGCGGGACCAGAGCACAAACCGGATTAAAGCCTTCGTAAAACTTGGCTTTTAGTTCTTCCGGCTCTCCCACGATATAGCGCATCGGATCGTTCGATCCTGGATGCCTAATGACGTAACCGAATATTTCGCCACTTATTTTCTTCACTTAATAACTCCCATGGAAGCCGCGTTCCATTCCATCCAAAAACCATTGAGGGAAATGCTGCCGACTGCGACCTATAAACTGCATGAACGCCGGATCGCACAAATACGTCACGGCATGATCATCGACCGACCGGACGCCACGCCCGGATGCCTGCACGACCGTCATGACAGACCGGTATAGGTACCATTCGGAATCCGCATCCATCCGAGCCGCCACCACCGGATCATTCGTCGGTAGGTACGGAACTTTTACCAGAATGACAAACCTACAAAGTTCATCTTTAAGATCGACTCCCTCCGTCATGCTGGGCGACAGCAACACGGTATTGCGGGAACTCTCGTGAAGTCTCAAACATTCCTTCTGCTCGGCCGCCGTCTTGGGGAATAACAATCTCCCGGGATGTTTAAGCGACAACGCTTCGTAAATCGCGACCGCATTCCGGTACGTGTGGGTATGGATAATGCCCCGCTCACCTTTATGTTTGGCCATGACCTCATCGATCCGGTTAAAAAGATTCGGCATCTGCTGGGCAGAATTTTGATAGTTAAGCGGCGTCGCCCCCATCCGGAAGCCGTATCGGACCGGGCGATTTTCCTTGGGGAATGGTGAACCGATGCTGAACCAATCGAATTGTTCTTTCGGGATGCCCGTCATGGATCGAAATCCACGTTCACTCAAAAGGGTTGCGGATAAAAACAGCGCTGGAAATTTAAAGATTCGGCGAAATACCGGGTGGACCCGTAGGGGCCGTAGGTCCACTTGGGTAGTGGAGCACGAAACGTAATCGACGCCTTGCTCCCGGGAAGTCCGGACCTCATCAAATTTCATTATGAGATTTTGAAGTCTTCGGATTCTGATGGCGTCTCGGTCTTCACCGGCCGCCGCTTCTACATCGTACTGCACCTGAACTTGTTCCATCAGATCTGCTGCGCCTTCCATGATGGCCTGCAGGCTCGTCAGATCTTGGAAGTACCGCTCGAACACAAACCCCAATCGATCCAAACTTTTCGGGTCAATCGTAAAGGTCGCTTCGTTATCCAGGGCACTCTCGATCCCGTGTCCCTCATCAACGATCATCAGGGCCGGTGGAATGTACTGCGGGTTTTTCAGCATCGCGAACGCTTTGGCCGTATTGAGCGAAAGGATCGGGGCGAACTTGGCTTTCTTTTTCACCCGGTCGTACCCGCACTGCTTGGTACAATACTGCGGCGGCTCGAACGGCGTATCTAGGTCGGGCGGCGAGATCCGGCCGCATTTAGATTGCCCGCACGACTTGCCGGGGTCGTTGTCGCACGGATAATTGTCAAGACCCTTGAAGTCGAACAAGTAATCTTTAAAATCTTTTTGGTACTGGTCCTGGAGAATTTTGTTTTGCGTCACGACCCAGACTTGCGGCAACAACGGTTTGCCGGTGCCTTCGTCGTAATGTTTCTTGAACCCATACTGAGTCGGATCAGCCGCCAGCATCTGCTGAACCTGCCGGGCGACCGCGACCGCGATCCCGGCTTTCCCGACGCCGGTAGGGGCATCACAGCCGAAGAACAAGGGAGGCTGTTCAAAGAACCCACGCTGTATTACCCGTTCTAGCCAAGGAGCGATCGATTGTAAGGCGGCGGTCTGCTCGGCACGAATTTGTGGGAACGGAAAATACTCCAGGAGAGATTCAAGGATTTGAGTTTGATTCACCCGGAGCCACTTACCGTGTCGTTAGGAAAAAAGAAAGTAATGAAGCACTTCGGAAGAATCCTGAAGCCGTTGCCGCACTTGGTCATTCGAGTCGGGGTCGATCGTCAGTCCGTACCGATAATCCCGCAGGAGTCCGGATGCACTTCTTAAGGCTTCCAAAACATCCTGGATTTTTGGGATGGTATTCCGTCGTTCTGCTTCCAGTTCCATAATCCGCGCTAAGTCTTGATAACGCTCAGGGACCGCGATACCTTTGGCACCACCCCATCCGCAGCTTGGGCAGTACGGATGCGGTTCAACCCAGGCAGAGCGGCATTTGGGGCAAATCATTTTGGGCGACTCCCGCAGCTTTCGCAGCATTCGGGCAACTTGCCGTCCAATGGACGCCATTCGGCCCCACAGACACAACAGATCAGATAAAGAGTCGGGATTGGTGTTGACTCGTCCATGCCGCCACATTCCTTTCCGAAAGGAGTAAACTCTCTCCGTCGAACGGGGTCTGGCCCATAGGGACGAAAAACTTTTCTTGAATTCCCTGAATTAAAGCGCTCTGCGCGTAAGGCCCGGAGCCGTGGGGGATTGGAATTTCCAACCGTTCCAACTTCACAGAGCCTTCCCCGAGGTCAACCCAGAATTCGATCGCAACCGTTTCAACATTTTTCACTTGATCTCTGAACATGCAGAGCTTTTACCAGGGCCGAACCGGCGACGCATTAGGCTGCAGGGTGCCCGCCCATCGTGGGCCATAGTTTCCATTTCGGTCGAGAAAGACTTCCCGTTCGGCGCATCTGTAGCTCATGTTGTTCCACCTTGTCACGGCTCCGCGCACCGTGCTGCGGCCTGGCCCATCGGCTCCGCACCCGTCGTTCCTACAGCTCACCCAGAACAAAGCCTTGCCAACTACACACGGGGTTCGTCCGCAAAATGGGCAAAGTCGGAGTTTTATTGTTTTCTTTTTACTCATGGCTTTTCACCCTACGCTACTTCTCCCGTAGACCATTCCTGCTTCTAGTGGGAGGCATTTTTTTACTCTCGTAGCTGAATGATTTACTAAAGTCTAACCGTTCCAACTTCACAGAGCCTTCCCCGAGGTCAACCCAGAATTCGATCGCAACCGTTTCAACAGAGCTTTTACCCTACTGGTTATTATTGAATCGTTCTACAGCACTTCAACCAGCGGCCCGTGCAGTCGCATAAAAAGGAGAACTCTCATGTCGGCTTACTCGTCGAACTACGTCGTATCGGTCATCGGCCCCAGCGGAACCCCTCTACGGGAGCATAACGATCTCGGCCTCCGGACTGCCCGACTCCCGTTCGGGTCTGAATACAAACTCCGTCTTAAAAACAAATCCATCCTGCGGGCCCTAGTGGAAGTTTGGATCGACGGAACCTGTTGTACGCCGGAGTCCCTAATCCTACCGGCAGGCCAGACGCTTGACCTGGAGCGCTTCCTTTCGAATGGAAGCCTGTCAGAAGGGCCGCGTTTCAAGTTCGTTTCGACTCAACAGGCAGCACGGGACGGATCACTTCAAGATCCAGACTCGCCGCTCAATGGACAGATCCGGGTGGTATTTCGACCCGAGTTGCTCAGCAGTAGCACGTTTCTTACTACGGGAGTAACCCAGATCACCGCTCCCTATTATCCTTTCCTACACAATACCTTCTACTCGGCGGTCAATTCCACCACTCCGTCGTCCTCGGCGGTCAATTCCACCACTCCGTCGTCCTCGGCGGTCAATTCCACCACTCCGTCGTCAAGCGATAGGGGCGGTACGGCTGAAGGGAGTGGGTCGTCCCAAACTTTCCAGCATGCAGCTTCGTTTTTCACGGGCAATCCGGTGGAGATTGAGATCTGGATGAAAGGCCCAGAAGCTCAACCCAGGACCCCTTGGGAAGTCGAGATGCGCCCCGAAGGTCCTGTAGTTTACCTGGGTGGAGTACCGGTGGGTAGCGTGGGATCGGTCAAATTCACCTCGGAAGGCGGCCTAGTGTTGCGGATTCCGACTTATCAACTGCGTCGTTAATCGGGGCGACCCGGGGTTCACCTGAGCCCCGGGCTTTCAATTCTTTCACGCCCTAGAATTATTAAAGTTTACAGAAGTGGACTAAATAGCTCTTGCTTTTTAGTCCCATATCAGTATAGTAATAAATCATGCATCCGCTTAAGGCAAAACGAATTAGGGCAATAGTGGAGGCGATCCGGGTGGATTACCCGACGGTTGCGCGGGAACTGGAGTCGATTGTATCGAATGCGACCCATCCGCCGCATGTTAGGCCTCCCGTGCCGGTACAGGCGGCGCTACAGGATGCCCTACGGGCCGTGCAGGACGCGGTAGGCAATACGGTTGCGCTGGCGGGCGGGATGGCGGTAATCCATTGGATCGACCTGCGGTCCAGTTTTGATATCGATTTTGTCGTCGCGGGTTCCGATTTGCAGAAAATCCAGGCCGCATTTCCCGGTGGGAAGCTGTTGGATTTGATCTATACGGTTCAGATCGACGGAGCCGACGTGGATTTCCTGGTGCCACGCCAAGCGACCCCTTGGACGGAGGAAGCGATTCGGAATGCCCAGATCGAAACCGTCATGGGGATCAATGGAGTCAGAGTTTTGACTCCAGAGTATTTGATTCTGTACAAGTTCGACGCAGCCCGGTCCAAAGACATGGACGACATCAAGGGACTCTTGACGCTCCCGGGGATTTCGGCGAAGGCGAAAGCTTTGGTCCAGCGGTTCATGCCGCACGAATTGGAAGACTTCAACGCACTGGCCCTAGAATCTGAATATGGACTCTAATAACTTATGAAACAACGTAAACCCCGTGCAACGATCGGAAGAAGTTATCCCCGTGTCGAAGTAGAAGAGGGTCGAATTTGGATGCAAAATACTCCTTCTGGCACCTGGAAAAAGGTGCCACCAGGTCGAGCACTTGATCTTGCTGATCGACTCACGCGGGCTAGAGCGCATGTTTTGTATAAAAAGGGTGCGTGATGCTGAGCTTGAGGCTCTGGACAAACGACGAGCGTGGTTTGTTGGGCGCGTTAAAATAGGAATAAATTATGAAGAGATCATTGGCGGTTCTGGTAATAATCTGTCTTGGTAGCCCAGTGGCCGTTTTGGCGGCTGACATACGGCTTGCTGAACTGGTTGTCGTTGGTCGTACCAACGAAACGCAAGATCTGGCCTGTCATGAATCAAAGGCGCGATTTCGACATCTCGATACTGCTTTTCAGGACCAATGCTCTGCAATTGATATCGAGGTCAAAAACGCACTGCCGATCGTCGAAGACCGAGAATCCCATGCTCGGGCCAAATTAGGATTGCTCAAGCTCAAAGCGCGATTCGTGATGGGCCTCGCACCCACTATTGATATCGATGATTTCGCAAGAACTCAGAAAAGAGCGATCGAAAATGAGGGATCGGTGGAAGCCGTTGCATTCAAACACGCAATGCTCAATACGGGGTCGGGGCGGCTCTTCTATCTGTCGGCTATTGCCAAGGACAATCTCATCGGGTCCGATCCGAGCGAGCGGCGATTTCTCAACAAGTTCATTCGAGAGGTAGAGACTTTCCGGAAATCCCTGAAAGCGATTTCGGTCGGCGGGACGCCGACTCTCTCCGAAATCAAGGCCATGCAAAAATCATTCACCTCGCTACTCGAAGGCGTTGCCGGTAAGCCGAGCGCACTCGAACAGTTTGCCGACTTCATTCAAACTAAAAGCCTAGCCGAAAGCCACTCTCTCGCAAGGCAAGATGTCAACACCATCTTGCAGGTTGCTGAGATTCTCGCGGATAAACGCCCCGAGCTGGTGCGTCTCGAATTGGCGATTCGGTGTCGAGGTCGCCTTTCTGGGTTGCGCCACGAGCTTTATGGGATCAATAGCAGTTGTAAACTTCGTGACCGCAAGACGTTCTCTGCTGCCTTTAAGCGACATTCTACCTGCACGGCGGCAGGCGACTCAAGCCCGCTCACCCCGCCGACCGCCTCGTTGGTGAAACAACTTGAGCGCGTCTGGGACTTCCGGTAGCCGCTTTTGTCATAAATACTACTATAGAATTATGACAAGATGGCAGGCCGTAAATCGACTAATTAGAAAAGAATTTTCAGTTTTCCTCCGCCGAAAGGGCGCGGATTGCTTTTCGTATCGACCCCGGTAACCACAAGGCGGCTTTTGAGCCATGTTTGTCGAAAGCCCTAACGACTTCCTCAGCCCGCTCCCTCATCGTGGCTTGCCCTTCTCGTAACGCTTCCCGGCGGGCTTCTACCAGTAGATCCTCATGGACGAATTTCTCGCAGGGTATATCGCTCCATGGTTTCGGGTGCGCCTCTATGGTCTCTACCTTACGGCTGTAGTCCAAGTAGCCAGGATGAACATAGATTGTTTTCCTCACAACACCACACCGGCCTTTTCGAGCGCCGTGATGGCTTCGCGGGCAATGACGGTATCGGTGGTAAGAACAGAAGCGCACATCTCATGGTTGGTGCCTAACCAGTAGGCTGTTTCATTCTGTTTGGATTTGGAGATACAGGCGATACTGACCAGAGCCTCCACACACTCCAGAAGTGCCAAGACGGCTTTTGGATTGAAGCCCTCGTCATATTCTGCCTCCGGAACCCACGTATTGGGGCCTTTGTTGAACTCTACCAGCTCCATCTCGGCCAGTTCTTTTAATTTACTGAGAGTATGCATGTCTTTCATGCCAAGCTTTTACTCACAAAGCTTGTAATACCCAATCGATTGAGCACAGGGATACCGGACCTTCGCCATCTCGGTAATGTCCAGATACCCCATCAGGGCTCCTTGGGAGAAGTAAAGCCAAGTCCGCCGGTACCGCTCAAACCGCACATCTTCCTGGCCACACGAGAACCAACTCAATGCGCCTCCGCCTAACGTTTTGCTCACTTCCGACACCGTCATGCCGCAATAAAGCTTGCGCGTCACCACCTCGGCGCTCTGATGCCCCGTCTCGGCATACGTCCCGGCTCCAGACGCCCTACACAACAAAACACAACACAACGCAACAAAAAGAATCTGCTTCATGATTCCTCAATACAATAGAAGACTCTATTGATCAACACTTCTTCTAGGGACTTCCGGCCCTACCGGGTACTATCCTCGGGGTCACCAGAATCATTTGACCCACCGCTCAAGCCAGCCTTGTTCGCCTCCGATGGTTCTACGGTCCTCCCTACTCCTGTTTCATTCCTTTTCTTCTTTAACGCAATAGCTTGCGTCATCACCGGGTTTTGATCGGTAGAATTAATTCGTTTCTACCGTTAGAATTAGCTTGAAAAAGAAATCCCCTGTCGGTAAAGAACTCGAAAGATTTATCGGTCCAATCAGGTCTTAGACCGCCCGGACACCCTTCACTCTACCCAGGATGTTAAGCCTCAACTGGTTAACCCAGGCTTAAAAGTACCCCAGCGCGGGGTAGCGAAAGCTCTCATCCGCGAAGAGCGGTGGAAGGCAAGGAATTCATCTTATTGATAATCGGACTTCCGGGACACCCTATGGTCTTCCTGGCTAGCGTGGAAGTGGCATTGCGTTGCTAAAGTAGCACTTCAAGATCCGGTGGGTAGGGATAAGAAGGGTTCTCTCTATCCCGTAAGGGATACTAGATTGTGTGAAGGTAGTGATCGAGACGAAAACAAAGAGACTGTCCGATCTTTATCCTGTTTCCTACTAAGTTCATGAATCAATAGGATTGATTAATACTATTTATTCATTGATTTAGTTGAGGGCAGGAATACTAAATACATTCTAGTCTGCGGTAGTCCTTTTTCCCCTTGCCCTTCGGGTAGGTAGGGGAAAGAGAACCTTTGAGGCTTGTATAATGGCTACAGATAAGCCGAACCATAGCCGGAACGGTTGCGCAGCAGAGTGAGGCTTGTTTGAGCGAAACAGGAAGTTGAGCGTAGTGGGGAGGGGTATGAATTCGGAAAAGAACTTGCCAGAATATAAATGGGTTTCCTTCGGTGGTGGAATTAATTCTACTGCGATGCTGATAGAAATGGTCCTTCGCAAAGAGAGGATTGATTTGATTCTATTTGCGGATACGGGCGGCGAGAAACCGCATACCTATCAGCATACGCTGAAGTTCTCAGATTGGCTTCGATCCCACAGCTACCCAGAAATAATTTGGGTAAAAGATGGGCGAGAGACACTTGAGGAAGAATCTTTACGACGTAAACAATTACCGTCAGTGGCTTACGGGCCGTTTAAATCTTGCTCAGATAAGTACAAGATCCGACCGCAGAGGCGCTACGTTCGTGAATGGATGAAATCTAAAGGCGTCGATAAAATCACTCGCTGCATAGGGTTTCACGTTGATGAACAGAAGCGAGTTAGAGAATCGAAAGAGTTGTGGGCGGTCAATCGGTTTCCGTTAATAGAGTACGGACTAGATCAGGAAGACTGTGAAGACACGCTGAAAGAAAATGGAATTGCGACGCCGGGCAAATCGTCGTGCTTCTATTGTCCGAACTCGAAGCCGAAAGAAGTTCAGGAGATGAAACAACGCTATCCTGATTTATACGAAAGGGCTTTGCGCATGGAAGACAACGCAGACTTAAACACGATCAAAGGGCTAGGGCGAATGTGGTCATGGGGTGATGTTGACATTAAGTCGCCGCATGTCGATCTATCGCCATGTGAATGCGTGGATGGGTAAGTTATGAGTACCTTTGCAAGTTCTATTCGGAATTCAAGCGAGCAGGACGCGAGCGGTATCCCCGACACGTCCCTATTCTGAAAAGGCTTCCTGGTGGTTCCGATTGCTGCTAAAGCTCCCGCCCATGACCAAACGAAAAAAGAAAAATTGGGAAAGAGGTCTGGATACCTCCAGCAACAAGTCTCGGTTCAAGCGGGTACCGATTGTAAGCAAGTGGACCCAACACCCCGGCGAGGCTTCTACCGCCCTCGATGCACGCGGGTATCTGCGTTACAAAAACCACAAATTGGTCCACCGCACTGTATACGAAGCGGCGCACGGAGCCATCCCGGAGACTTGGGTAGTCCATCATATCGATTTCGATAAAACGTTCAATCGGCTCGAAAATCTGATCGCCTTACCCGAAGCTTTTCACCACACTATCCATTCGAGGATGGCAGGGGAGAATACCAAGTGGGGTCGGGCAAAAATTACCCGTGAATTAGTAGAGCATATGGCTCAGCTCGATCATTACGATGATTTACTAAGCGAACGGAATGCTTTGTATGATGCGAATAGTGCCCTGCTGGATCGCTACACCGAGCTGCAATCCAAACTCGGTACGATGCTATTCTTGAAGCCCCAGTTGGAATGTGGGCTTGCACACCTGGAAATTCTGAAGAAACTGATAGAAAGTTCGAACCCAGAGCATCCCCCTACTCTTTCCCCTCCCTCCGCCATTTACTTGAAAAAAGTAAAAGACGATGGGCCGAGGGGGAGAACCCACACGCTGATTTTAAAAACCGGAGAAGGACAGGATGGAGCGATCGGATTTGTCGATAAATGCGAAGCAAAAGGTTACACTCGGCTTAAAAAAGAATACAAAGCTCAAGAGAAAAAAGAACTCCAAAGATTAGTCCGCTCGTCTGAGCGTGACCTAGCGCGGCACACGCGAGACTTGTCTACGAGAACGAAGCATTACTGATACGTTTCACGGTATGTACGTTGCGCGCTAAGATCGGTGAAATTGGAGTGTTCGGGAATCGTGGGTTTATCTCTAAACGGAGGTCTCCCCCCGAATGGTCGATGATGAAGATTGCAGTGACGAAATCTTCCGATATCCCGATGGAAGCGAGCCCTTCCATACCCGGAACCTAGAGCAGGACCGCGCCCGATCGGATCAGGGGTGCGTGACGCGCCGCCTGGAGAATATGTTGGAAGGTCTTCTGGGGGAAAAACTCGCGGAAGAACTGATTTGTCATTTATGCCAGCCGGGACCGGCAGGCCCATCGGGACCGACGGGTCCTGCGGGGGGCCAGACGGGTGCCACGGGCGGAACCGGCCCGACGGGCGGAACCGGCCAGACGGGCGCTACCGGCATGACCGGCCAGACGGGTGCGGGCGAGACCGGCGCAACAGGACCGACGGGCGATTTGGGTCCTACGGGGGACGTAGGTCCTACGGGGGCGGGCGAGACCGGCGCTACCGGCCTAACGGGCGCTACCGGCATGACCGGCCAGACTGGCCCCATGGGCCCTTTGGGCGATATTGGTCCGACCGGATCAACAGGCGATACGGGCGGAACCGGCCAGACGGGTCCTATCGGGCCACAGGGCGACCTAGGGGCAACCGGCGGCACTGGTTTGACTGGCGGCACTGGCGGCACTGGCAATACGGGCAACACCGGAAATACGGGTGCGGGCGAGACGGGTGGAACTGGCAATACGGGCGACACCGGACCGACCGGACCGGCAGGAGCCCAGGGCTCAACCGGTTCGTCTGGCGCAACGGGTCTGACGGGATCGACGGGGCAGACTGCCAACACTGGTTCCACCGGATCGACTGGGCCGACCGGATTGGTGGGACCGACTGGTGAAACAGGATCAACCGGCGATATGGGCCCGACGGGTAACGAAGGACCCATAGGGCAGACCGGATCAACCGGGCCTACAGGCAATACCGGCATGACGGGCGGCACTGGAGCGACCGGGCAGACCGCCAACACTGGATCAACTGGGTCCACCGGCTCAATTGGTCCCACGGGTGGAACAGGTGCCACCGGCTCGACGGGCGATGTAGGTGAAACGGGTCAAACCGGTTCAACTGGATCTACTGGATCGACTGGATCGACCGGAGCAGGCGAGACTGGATCGACCGGAGCCACAGGTTCGACGGGTTCGACTGGATCTACTGGATCGACTGGTTCGACCGGAGCAGGCGAGACTGGATCGACCGGAGCAACAGGTTCGACGGGTTCGACTGGATCTACTGGATCGACTGGTTCGACCGGAGCAGGCGAGACTGGATCGACCGGAGCAACAGGTTCGACGGGTTCGACTGGATCTACTGGATCGACTGGATCTACTGGATCGACTGGTTCGACTGGAACTACCGGAGCAACTGGTTCGACCGGAGAGACCGGAGCCACTGGATCGACTGGAGCCACCGGAGCCACTGGCGAAACAGGGGCAGGCGAAACAGGGGCTACAGGCGAGACTGGAGCAACCGGGCCGATCGGCATTACCGGCCCTGCTGGAAATCAAGGCAGCACCGGGCAGACCGGGCAGACCGGAGCCACGGGGCAAACTGCCAACACCGGAGTTACTGGAGCAACCGGAGCAACCGGAGCCGGTGAGACCGGAGCCACCGG
>Ga0315284_10005607_pt1 | contig 17852 bp, 9 predicted proteins | sample YL17G09_16_MG_FD_203696 | JGI IMG/M metagenome (GOLD analysis project Ga0315284, IMG submission 203696) | Sediment microbial communities from Yellowstone Lake, YNP, Wyoming, USA - YL17G09_16 | ecosystem: Environmental > Aquatic > Freshwater > Lake > Sediment | place: USA: Wyoming | collected...
AGGTTCTCCTATTACCGAGGTGGTTTCGATACGGCTTGGAAGCTATGGAAAGAGGCGAAGAGGCTTACTTGCCTACTCAACCACCGAAGCATTCGCTATGAAAAAAGCAACCGGCCTCGGTTTCGCAGGCTCGGTACAGTCCCCGACTAAAGCAGGTTTCAGGTTCCGAGAAACCAGAAACCACAAACCAGAAACTATAAACCAGAAACCCCTACAGCACCTGCACCTTCCCTTCCTCGCTCGTGTAGCGCTGCTCCGGCTGGTAGTAGGGGTAGACGGTGGAGGGGCGCACGGTGGCGGTCACCGGGAAGAGGGCACGCAGGCGGTAGCGGAGGGTGGTCGGGCCGTCCAGCTTCTTCAGGTAGAAGATCACCTGCGTGCCGGTGACGTCGCAGCGGGCGATTTTGCCGGCGTCCTTCAGGGCGTCCAGGTCCTCGCGCAGCGGCATGAAGCCGGGCGGGACGGCCAGGTCCACCATCGCCATGTCGATGGGCCGCGGGATGGCGACGCGCACGGTGGCGGTGACGATATCACCGGTTTTCAACTGCGTTTTGTCGTAAGTCACCGTCACCGGATTCGCGCCGCGGGGTGTGGGCGGCTGCGAGGTGTAATACCGCGCCGCAAGCTGGCAGGATGGATTGCAGTCTTCCTTCGCGCGGAGCTGCACCGTGTTCGTGCCGTGGCGAAGGTATTTACTCAGCGCCACGCTCTTGACCGTGCCGTCGCCCTGCAGCGTCACAACGGAGACGGTCTGGCTGTTGACGATGACATCGATCGTGCCCGATTGCGCGGCGGTGTTTACCTCCAGCAGCGCGCGCAGCGCCTGCACGGTATCCTGCGTGCTCGACCAGCCGCCGTCGGGGGAGCGCTGCACGGTGAGGTAATCCACGCCCTTGCGGACGAGATCATTGTGGCCGCCCGCCTTCGCGAAGGCCTGCACCGCCAGCCCGGTCACCTCCACGGAATTCGAGCCCATCCAGGTCTCATAGCCCATCCGCACCTCGGATGCACCCCAGCTTGCACCATCCGCCCCGCTCTTGGCCCGCCGGGCCAGGGCATTTTCCAGCGCCGGCGCCAGCGCGTGGTTCGTGCGCGCCGCGGCGTTGGCGAGCAGCGCCAGCTCGTAATTCGACAGCGCGCCCGCTTCCGCCCCGCGCTTGCTGATCCACGCGGCGGCGATCTCCTTTTTGCCCGCCCGCGCCAGCGGCAGCACGGCATACGAGCGAGCCAGCGGATCGGCCTCATCCCAGTGCGCGACCAGCCAGCTCGCTGTCCGCTTCAGCAGATTTTGATCCACCGCCTGCACTTCGGCAATGTCCTGGAACTGCGCCAGCCCCAGCCCGGTGAGGGCAAACTCGGCGGGCGCCTCGCCGAACAGCGAGAACCCGCCGCCCTCCACCTCGAAGGTGAGCAGGCGCTGGTAACCGAGCATCACGTAGGTCTGCGCCTTCGCCATCGTCTTCGCGTCCTTCGCGCCGCTCTCCTTCAGGTAGCGCAGGATCATCAGGTTCGGGTAGGCGGTCGAGGTAGTCTGCTCGAAGCAGCCGTAGGGCTTTTGCAGCATGCCGTCCAGCCCCGCCAGCACCTGGCTCATCGGGCCGGGGTAGAAGCGCAGCGAAAGGTCGCTCGTTGCCAGGTCCGCGCCGGAAGGCACCTCCACCTTCAGCGTGGTGTTGCCGCGCAGGGTGGCGTTGGCCGCCGTCTCGATCCGCCGCCCCCGCGGCACCACGTCGATGTGGCGCCGCACCGCGTCCGCCAGCTTATCGCTCGCCGCCTTCACCGTGATCTGCCCGCGCCCCGCCTCGACGGCCTTGATGGGGAACAGCGCCTTGCCCACCCCGTCCGGCTCCAGCGTGAGGGAGGCCGTGGTTTTCTCGCCCAGCTTCAGCCCTTCGCGCGCGTCCAGCGTCAGCGTGATGGTCTGCCGCTCCTTCGCGTAGTTGTGCACCGCCACCGGCAATGAGAAGGTATCCCCCACGGTGAGCTGCACCGGCACGTCGGCGTCCACGAAGAAGTCCTGGAACACCTTGTAGGGGATGTCCGCGCTGCCCAGCCGCCCGTCCTTCGCGTTCGCCAGCAGGCTCAGCCGCCAGGTGGTGATGGAATCCGCCGCCGGCAGCGTGACCTTCGCCTCGCCTTTCTCGTCGGTGACGATCTCCGGCATCCACGCCAGCGTCTCCGGGAAGAACTCGCGGACGCGCACGGCGGCGGCACGGGCGCTCTCCTCTCCGGCAGGCGACTCCAAGTGGGAATTCGTCTTTATCAGTGGCGAATCCGGGTATACCTTCTCGACACCGCCTTTTCCCACAACTGTAGCCGGCTGTGTAGACGGTGTTATGGGAACCGACTCTCCCCCCTTTCCATGTGCGTAGCCGAGTGATCTCAGCGCAGGCATCGGCATCGTGGCAGTCTGGCGCGCCGTTTCACGGGCTTTCGCGAACACCGGAAAGAGCACAACTGCCAGGACTGCCATAATGCCGAATATCACAATCACGGTGACAACGCTGTTCTCTCGCGCAACGCGATACAGGGACAGCAACCCCCAGGCGGCAAGCGAAAATGTGAATGTAAAGGCGACGTTGTCATTGATGAGTGTCGTATAGGTAACAACTCCGAACACGGCGAGGATAAACGCCAACATGACGATGACGGGGATATCATATCCTCCCGTCTGCCTGACGCGGGCGCGCCAGAAGCCCATAGCGGTGAGCAGGATGAGCAGCCAGAGCGCGCCCAGCAGGACTAGCGGGATGACCGCGCCGCGCCGCTCACGCACAGTCTCGTGCCGGTAGGCGGCAACCTGCTCGTTATACACCCCGATGTTCAGCGTCGGCTGCGTGTCGTAGGCGGCCAGGGCGACGCGAGCGGGGGCGGGCGAGTCCGGGAGGGCCTGGTCCAGGCGGAAGTGGCCGGGCAGGTCGTCGAAGTGCGCCTCGATGCTCGGGTCGTCCAGCTCCTGCTGCAGCAGGAAGAACATGCGCGCCATGCCGGGGTACCGGTTCTCCAGCGCGAACACCGCTTCATCCACCCCCGCCAGCCCAACGGCGGCGCTGACGCCGTTGCCTTCCGCGTCCGTCACATGCAGCACGGCCTGCTGCTCCTGGCCCGGGCGCGCGTCCTCCGGCGCGTCAAGCGCCACCTTTAGCGTGTCCGCCGGCTGCACCAGGATGGTGCGGCTGCCGCGCGCCACCAGCGTGGGCGGGCCGGCATAATATTCATCTTCTGCACCCATCGTTGCGCCGGGCAGGTAGGCGTTGACGGCGAGCAGGCCGCCCACATCCTGGCCGAGCGGCAACTCGAGCCGCGCCTTGCCGTTCTCGAGCGCGCCGACCTGCGTCTGCACCGGCTGCTTGTCGCGGGTAACCTCCAGGTAGACGGTTCCCTGCTGCCCCGGCGCCAGGATCAGGATCTGCGCCACTTCCCCGGCTTTGTAAACCGGCTTGTCGGTGCGGATGAGCACGTTCGGCGCCTGGTAAAGCTGCGCGCCGGTGTTGGGATCAACTTCATCTTTCCGCTTTTCACCGATGGAGGAGAGCATGCGGCTGAACGATCCGGCGGCGCCGTCCGCATCCCGCGCGGTGAAGCGCACCGCCAGCGAGCCGCTGCGCGGGGTGAATTTGAAGGCACCGAGGCCTTGCTTGTCCGTATTGATTGTGGTCGTGACCGGCGCGGTCAGCGTGACCTTCGCCGGCGCCGGGCTGCCGTCCGGATAGGAGGTGATGACGTAGAACTCGTTCTCCACTCCCACCACCGGCGCGCCGGATTCCGGCAGCACCGCCGTCAGGATGGCCTGGTTCGAGACCGGGTAATCACGCGAGATGTCCTGCAGGTGACCGCCGGCGTCGGTGACCGTGGCGCTGACCGTCACCACCGCATTGCCGCCCTGCATGGGCGTGCCGGCCAATTTCTCCGGCAGGCGCAGTTTGAAGGGGATCTTCCCATCGGCATCGGTCGTGCCCGAGGTCACCGCGAACGACTCACCGCCGATCCCGGATTCCGTCGTACCTTCGATGCGCACCTCGGCGCCCACGCACGGCTTGCCGAAGAGGTAGTGCGCTTCGAGCGTGCCGGTGATGGTCTCGCCGGGCAGGAACCAGCTTTTGTCCGTCTTCAGCGTCGCCTTGAACTTCGGCAGCGTGTAGCGGCTCACCACGATGGTGCGGCCGGCGGTGTTCTCCCCGGCCGTCGCCTCGATGGCATAATCGCCAGGCTCGACTTCGGTGTCCAGCGGGAAATCGGCGCCGGCGACGCCCCATTCCGAGGTTTTCAGCTCCTTTTTCCACAGCAAATTGCCGCGCGGATCGTTGACCGTCAGCGTGATCGCCCGGTCCGCGATGGGCGTGGTAGCGATGCGCTGCAGGCAGAGCAGGCGCAGGTGCACCGTCTGCCCCGGCTGGTAGAGCGGCTTGTCGGTGGACAGGTAGAGCGTTTCCGCGTCCTTCAGGTTCGCGGAGAGGGCAACCTTGTGCTTCCCGCTCCAGTTTTTGACTTCGACGCTCAACTGCAGGGATTCCTGCCCCGCCTTTTCCGGCAGCGTCAGCATCGCCGGGCACACGCCGTTGCGGTCGGTGCGCCCATCATACGCCGGCATGCCATCAGCGGTGATGCGCACGCGGCTGTTGGCGACGGGCCGGCCAGCGCGATCCGACACCAGCACCGGCACCGCGCACGGGGCATCGGCGGAGACGGTCGGCGGCAGCACCGCGGCCACCCGGTCCTCGCCGACCCCGTCCGGCCAGATCCAGACGAGCAGCGCGACGAGCAGCGCCAGCCCGACGGCCGACCACGATAGCACGCGGGAGAAGGACGGCCATTGGGGAAACCAAATCCGGTCACCAAGCGGCCGTTTCGCCTGCGCAATGATGCGGTTGGTGAAATCAGGGCCGGGATCGACTTCCAGGGATTCCCGCAGCGCCGCCAGCGGCTGCTCAGCTTCCGCGAGCCGCTGCCGGCAGTCCGGGCATCCGCGCAGGTGCAAGGCAATCTCGCGCAGGTTGAAATACGCGGAGATGTGCGACAGCGGGATATGCTGCCAGCGCTTCCATTGATTGGGCGCAAGGTTGAAGTTCCACTCCCTGCCACCGAGCGCAAATTCCTCAAGCTCTTCCGGTGTGGGGCATCGTTTCATCGCGCCACCTCCTCTTTAGAGAGCAGCAAGTAGGCGGTGCGGAACGCGACGCGGGCGTGGGCGAGGCGGGAGCGGACGGTGCCGAGGGGGATGTGGAAGAATTTGGCCAGCTCCTCGTAACTCAGCCCCACCACTTCGTGCAGGATGAGCACGGCACGGTGCGGTTGAGACAGCCGGTCGAGCACGGCCTGCACGAACAGGTCGGTCTCCGCGCTGGAGTGGGCCGGGGGTGGATCGGGGTTCGCGTCGGCGAATTCGCGTTGCCGGCGCAGGTTGTCCACGTGCAGCCGTCCCATGATGCGGAAGAGCCAGGGGCGGAAGGGCTGCGCGTCATCATACAGGTGGATGCGCGAGAGAGCGCGGAGGAAGGCCTCCTGGGCCAGGTCTTCCGCCTGCTCACGATTGCCGCACAGGCGCAGGGCCAGCCCGAAGGCGGCGCCGCGGTGGCGGTCCACCAGCACGCGCAGTGCCTCGTCGTTCCCCGCCCGCCACGCCTTCGCGAGCATGCCATCCGATTGCTGGGCCAGCGGCACGGACACCGCCTCCTCCTTCCGCGCCCGCACGGGCGCCGGAAACTCCCGCTCCAGGGCCAACGGACAGAACATCGCGCCACCTCCTGCATTTAGTGACCAGTGGCTAGTGTCCATATTCTGGAAAGGCTTACCTGGCGTTAGCAACACTATCACTCACCCGGAACACTAGCCACTAGCCAGTAATCACTAGTCACTTCTTCCTATACTACGGATGGCGCGCCGGAAAAGTTCACGCGATACGTAAAGATTCGAGTAAGAAGGCGGGGATTCCTTTCCCTGGGATCGCAGCCTTTCGCACGTGGGGGGACAGTCCCCATAGGCGTTAAGTTAAGCATTTTCATGCTCTTGCTCTTACTCTTGCCCTAAAAACGTTTTTAGAGCAAGAGCAAGAGTAAGAGCATGAAAAACTCGGTGATTCATCTTATCTTAACGCCTATAGGGACAGTCCCGCTGGTTATGTGAGCGGGTGCCGGGGAAGGCGGCCGGTTGCCGGTTCCGCGGGCTCGGTACAGTCCCCGACGGTTGGCGGGAACCCTCAGGAACAGTAGGAGATGCCTTCCCTGGCGGCGAAGGAGTAAGCGGCACTATTGAGAAGGGGCATATTCATGACCAAGACGGGGCGGGCTCACGCATCCTTCCAGATTGAGATTCATCCTTCCACCGCTGACATATATTCGAAGGCTTCTGAAAATTATCCGATTGGAGTGCAATGATGGGCATCAATCGCAAAGACCAGTACATGCGCGCGTTGCGGCGCGAGCCGGTGGAGGTACTCACCTGGGCGCCGAACTTCGATTACTGGTACGTGGTGAACACCGCCAACGGCACGGTGCCGCCGGAATACCGGGGGTTGTCGTGCAACGACCTGCTGCGCGCAGTGGACGGGACGATCTGGCGGCGGGTGACCGTGGTCGAGTCGCAATATGATGACTCGGTAAAGATCACCAGCGAGCAGCAGGGCAACCGGATCGTCACTCGCTACCATACGCCGGTGGGCGAGCTCAACACCGTGCAGTTGGTCTCCGACGATTCCTCGCGCACCTGCTTCCTGAAGGAGCACCTGGTCAAGTCTATCGACGACCTGAAGCCGCTGCGCTACCTGATCGAGGCCACGCACTACTCGCTGACCTTCGAGCATTACGAGCACGAGGCGGCCGAGGTGGGCGACGACGGCATTATCCTCACCTGCCTGCCGCCGGTGCCGTATATCCAGTTTGCCAAGACGGACGTCGGCTACGAAAACGCCTACTACCTGCTGATGGATTACCCTGACGAGGTGGAGGCGATCATCCGGGCCTATCATGACAAGTTCCTGGAGGCCTACCGGTTTGCCGCGCGGGGGCCGTGCGAGCTGGTGAGCAACGGCGACAACATGGATCAACTCACCTGTCCGCCGCACTACTTCCGCAAGTATGCCGTGCCGTATTACCAGGAGGTGCGCGAGATCCTGCACGCCGGGGGGAAGATCGCGCAGGGGCACTGGTGCGGGCAGCTCGACCAGCTCATCCCGCTGATGCCCGACTGCGGCCTGGATGTCATCGAGGCGATGACGCCGAAGCCGATGAGCCAGGTCGCCATGCGCTCGGCGATGGACCTGCTGGAGGGCAAAATCACCGTGCAGGGCGGCATCCCGTCGGTCTTCATGTGCGACGTGGGCTGCACGCGCGACGAGCTGGTGCGCTACATCGAGGACTTGCTGGAGCAGGTCGGCCACTGCCGCGGCTTCATCCTGGGCATGGGCGACAACGTGCCCGACGCCGCCGATTTCGCGCGCGTGAAGATGGTCTCCGAGGTGGTGGCGAAATACAATGAGAGCAGCCATTGACTATTCGTGGCCCCTAGTTGGCTAAAACAATGATAGTGCCCGATTCGGTGGTTGAGTAGGCAGGTAAGCCTTCCCTTCTCTTTCCATAGCCTTCAAGCCGTATCGAAACCACCACACCAATAGCGCCCGTTCCCGCAAGGTTCTCCTGTCACCGTGGTGGTTTCGATACGGCTTGAAGGCTATGGAAAGAGATGAGAAGGCTCACCTGCCTACTCAACCACCAAACCTGGCACTCTATTCAAAAAGTTTATCATTATCAATTAAAAAATCAGTCCTCGCTTTTGGTTTCAGCACCGCCGGGTTAGGACAAATAGGACAAATCGGAGCGCGTATCAGTGTCCTTCGTTCGCGTTTAGCTCCTTCTCGGCGGATGCCTGCGGGTTGAGGGGCAGGATGAAAGAGATGGCGCTGTCTTTGCCGGTCTCGGTGTCGAACCAGAGACGTCCGCCGTGCAGCTCGACCGCCTTCTTACAGAAGGTGAGCGCCAGAGCGGTAATGCCGGCGTCCACCGGCCCGTCTCCCGTCTCCAGTTGTTCGACAATCTCACGCGGGATGCCGCCACCGGAATTACTGACGGCAAACAGGATGGCATCCTCCCGCATATCGTGACGGGCGGATATCGTGACGACGCCCCCATCGGGCGCGAAGTGACACGCAACACCGAGCAGGTTCACCAGCGTGCGCTTCACTTTTTCACCATCGGCGCTGAAGTTGGGCAGGTCCGGATCGACATCGGCGATCAGGCGCAGGTCTTTACCCTGCGCCGGGACGGTTACCTGCTGAATCACGCTGTTCACCAGGGCGCGCGGCGCCTGCGGCTCGTGCCTTAATTTCAGCGAGCCGTCTTCCATGCTTTTGATGTCCTGCAGGTCGCTGATCGTGCCCAGCAGCGAGCGTCCATCCAGCAACCCGATCTCGACGATCTCCTGCTGCACGTCACTCAAGCCGCCGAAGTGCTTGAGCGTCATCAAACCGCTTAACAGGGACGACAGCGAAATCCGCAGATCGTGAACCACCATGTGGGTGAGATTGTCCTTGAACTGCGTGAGACGGGACAACTGCTCGTAGCCGCGCTGCAATTCCGCGTGGAGCGCCATTTCATAATCCCACAGGAACTTCCGCTCGAGGAGGGCTTTGATGCGCGCGCGGAGCAGCACCGAATTGGGAGGTTTGACCAGGTAATCGTCGGCGCCGAGGGAGATGCACTCGACGACCGTGTCCAGCGCATGGTCGGTAGTGATCATGATGACGGGCAGGTGCCGCAGCCGCTCGTCCGCCCGGATGCTCTCCAGCACGCGGCGGCCATCCATCCCCGGCATGTAGATATCGAGCAGGATCAAGTCGGGCGGCGCTTCGCGGATCATCTCCAGCGCCCGCAGCCCGTCAGCGGCGCCGACGACCGTGTAGCCCTCGCGTTCGAGGTGGCGTGCGAACGTCGTGCGGGTGGCCGCGTCATCCTCCGCGATTAAAATCGTGCCGGTCATCGTCAGCCCGTCCGCCGGGAAATCGTTCCTGAACACAATCTGTGTAAGCGCACTTTCGGAATTCTGGGACATGAGGTTCCTCAACGCCAGGATTATCTATTTCTTCCATATATAAAGAAATCTTTATACCATACTTTCTCATTTAAGTTACCTATCGTGTTAGGAAGGTTACGCACGCGAGTACGTTTCCATGACGCCTTTGCGGATGTAGGCGTAGACTTCGTCGATGGGCAGGCGGATCTGCTCCATGGTGTCGCGGTCGCGGATGGTGACGGTGTTGTCCTCCAGCGTCTGAAAGTCCACCGTGATGCAATACGGGGTGCCCGCTTCATCATGCCGGCGGTAGGCCTTGCCGATGTTGCCGGTATCCTCGTAGACCACGCGCATCTCACCGGGGGTTTGCAGCTCGCGCTTGATGCCCTTGCAGGTGTCCACGATCTCCGGCGCGTTGCGCTTCAACGGCACCACCGCGGCCTTGGTGGGCGCCATGGAGGGTTTCAGGCGCAGCACGGTGCGCTGCTCGCCGCTGGGCAGCGTCTCCTCGTCGTAGGCCTCGCAGAGCAGTGCCAGCACGCCGCGGTCCACGCCCGCCGACGGCTCGATCACGTACGGCACGATCTGCCTGTTCGTCTCCAGATCGAGGATGGTCAGCTTCGTCGTGCTGTGCTCGTTGGGCATCACCCGCGCGGTCAGCCCCAGCTCCTCCTGGTTCTTCGAGTGCGAACCCAGGTCGAAGTCGGTGCGGTTGGCGATGCCCTCGATCTCCTCCCAGCCGATGGGGAAGTTGTACATCAGGTCCACGGTGGCCTTTGAGTAGTGCGCCAGCTCGTCCTGCGGCACGTGGTACAGCTTCAGGTTCTCGCGCTTGAGGCCCAGCGTGGTCCACCAGTGCACGCGGTCCTCCACCCAGCGTTCGTGCCACGCTTCGTCCTCGCCCGGCTTCACGAAATACTCGATCTCCATCTGCTCGAACTCGCGCACGCGGAAGATGAAGTTGCGCGGGGTAATCTCGTTGCGGAAGGCCTTGCCGATCTGCGCGATGCCGAAGGGCAGGCGGCGGCCCGTCGAGTCCACCACGTTTTTGAAGTTGACGAAGATGCCCTGCGCGGTCTCCGGACGCAGGTAGGCGAACGATTCCGCGTCGGTCACCGGCCCGACCTGGGTGCGGAACATCATATTGAACGGGCGCGGCTCGGTCAGGTCGGCCGATCCGCAGCGCTCGCAGCGGCCATTTTTCACCTGGTCGGCGCGCCAGCGGCTCCGGCATTGCCGGCAGTCCACCATCGGGTCCACGAAGGTTTCCTCGTGCCCGGAATAGCGCCAGACCAGCGGATTCATCAGGATGGCGGCGTCGATCCCCTCCATGTCGTCGCGCTCGTAGACGTTGGCGCGCCACCAGGCCTCCTTGATGTTCCGTTTCAGCTCCACGCCCAGCGGCCCGTAATCGTAGGTCCCCTGCAATCCACCGTAAATCTCGCTGCCGGGAAAGATGAAGCCCCGCCGTTTGCAGAGCGAGACGACTGCCTCCATCGATGTCGCGGCCATGTGCCATCCTTATCAGGTAAAAGTCGGCCTCAAGTATACCGATTTTTCGTGCGGGAATCCAGAGCGTGTGTGCGGATGTCAGGCGTCATGCGCTGGAGGCCACGTGCGTGCCGTTGGAGGGGAGGAAGCTTTCGACCAGCCGCACCAGTTGGAAGATGTCGTCTTTGCGGTAATAGGCATCCGCCTTGCTGTCGCGGGCGATCTGCACCACGTCCACGTGGTTGCTCATCATGATGATCTTCGTGCGGATCCCCTGCCGGCGCACCCGCTCGATCAGCACGTCGCCGTTGAAATCGGGCAGCATGTAGTCGGTGAGGATGAGATCGAACGGTCGCGCCGCAATCTGCTCGAGCGCCTCTTCGCCAGTCATGATGGCGGTCACGCGGTAGCCCGCCCGCTTCAACACCAGCGAAAACAGCTCGCTTTGATCGGGATCATCGGCGACTAACAACAAATGGTATTGCCCGGGTTCTGCCATCCGTAATATTGTTATCCCTTAAAAATAAGTCGCTAAACCGTTGATGACTGTGATTATCGAGGATGTTTTTTTGATCGGCTCGCGAGCCCGTCCTGCAAGGACGGCGCCAGGCAGCCGGAAATGCGGGATCATCTCCAGTAGTACCGGAAGACTTTCGGGGAACTTTAACGTGCGGGTGTTAGGGTGATTTTACAAATTATACGACAGGTGGCCTGCCCCGTCCATGAAGCAGTGCCCCCCGTCTGATTTCCGGATCCGCGGCGTTCAACTGTAACCGTTCACGGTTGCGTTCAACTGCAGCCGCTGGTGCTGCCGCAGTTCAGGCATTTGTAGCAGGAGCCGTTGCGGACCATAATCTCGCCGCAGTTGGAGCAGGGCGGGGCATCGGACTGGTTGTCGAAGCTCATCGCGCGCTCCTCCACCTCCTGCACCAGCCCGGCCTCCTCGCGCTCGATGCCGCCGGCGTCGTCGGTGTCGTGATTCTCTTCGTCCTCCGTCTCCGGCTCCGCCGTGGTGGGCGAGACGTACTGCGCGGTGATGTCCTTGGGCAGGAACTTGATTGCCAGCCAGCGGAAGATATAGTCCACGATGGACTTCGCCATCGGGATCTCCTTGTTGTTCGTCCAGCCGGAGGGCTCGAAGCGTGAATGGCTGAATTTGTCCACCAGCGCCTGCAGCGGCACGCCGTATTGCAGCGCCAGCGAGATGGCGATGGCGAAGGAGTCCATCAGCCCGGAGACCACCGACCCCTGCTTGGACATCTTGATGAAGATCTCGCCCGGGGTGCCGTCCTCATACAGCCCGACGGTGAGGTAGCCTTCGTGGTTGGCCACGCTGAATTTATGTGTCAATGCCTGGCGCTCGTCGGGCAGGCGGCGGCGCAGCGGCTTGTATTCGATGGGTTTGCCGTCAGCCTTCTTCGTTCCGGTCGCACCACCGTCCTTGTTGGTGGAGAGCGGCTGCGTGCGCTTGCTGCCGTCGCGGTAGATGGCCACCGACTTCAGTCCCACGCGCCACGCCTCGATATACAGGTCCATAATCTCCTCGACGGTGGCTTCCTTCGGCAGGTTCACCGTCTTGCTGATGGCGCCGGAGAGGAAAGGCTGCACGACGCCCATCATGCGCAGGTGGCCCAGGTAGTGGATGGAGCGGAGGCCGTTGGCCGGCTTGAATGCGCAGTCGAACACCGGCAGGTGCTCGTCCTGCAGGCCGGGCGCGCCTTCGATGGTGCCCTGCTGCTCGACGTATTGGAGAATCTCGGACGCCTGCGCGTCGGCGTAGCCCAGGCGGCGCAACGCCTCCGGCACGGTGCGGTTGACGATCTTCAGCAAGCCGCCGCCCGCCAGCTTCTTATACTTGATCAGCGCGATGTCCGGCTCGATGCCGGTGGTGTCGCAATCGAGCATGAACCCGATAGTGCCCGTAGGAGCCAATAATGTGGTCTGCGCGTTGCGGTAGCCATATTGCTCGCCGAGATGGATCGCCTCGTCCCAGGCGGCGCGGGCGGCCTTGATCAGGTCGCGCACGCTGCGCAGGCGCTCGATGCGGTCCACCTGCGCGCGGTGCTTGTAGATCACGCGCAGGAAGGGCTCGCGATTCTTCACGAATTCCTGGAAGGCGCCCACGCGCGAGGCGATCTCGGCGGAGGTCAGGTAGGCCTGGCCGGTCATGATGGCGGTGATGGCGGCGGCCAGCGCGCGGGCCTCGTCGCTGTCGTAGGGCAGCCCGTTGGCCATCAGCAGCGCGCCCAGGTTGGCGTACCCCAGGCCCAGCGGGCGGAAGCGCTTCGAGTTAGTGGTGATCTGCGGCGTCGGGTAGGAGGCGCGATCGACGATGATCTCCTGGGCGAGGATCATGATGCGCACCGCGCGGCGGAAGGACTCCACGTCGAACTCGCCGCCCGCCTTGCGGAAGTTCATCAGGTTCAGCGAGGCCAGGTTGCACGCGCTGTCGTCGAGGAACATGAACTCCGAGCAGGGGTTGCTGGCGTTGATGCGGCCCGAATTGGCGCAGGTGTGCCACTCGTTGATCGTGGTGTCGAACTGGATGCCCGGATCGCCGCAGACGTGCGCCGCGTCCGCCATCTCGCGCAGCAGCTCGCGCGCCTTGAAGGTCTCCATCTTCTCGCCGTTGGTGATGGCGCGCGTGGACCAGCTCTTATCGCGGATCACCGCGTCCATGAAGTCGTCGGTCACGCGCACGCTGTTATTGGAGTTCTGGAACATCACGCTGGAGTAGGCTTCGCCGCCGAAGGAGCCGTCGTAGCCGGCGTCGATGAGCGCCCACGCCTTCTTCTCTTCGTGCGCCTTGCAGCGGATGAACTCCAGGATGTCCGGGTGGTCGATGTTGAGGATCACCATCTTCGCCGCGCGGCGGGTGCGGCCGCCGGACTTGATGACGCCGGCGAAGGCATCGTAACCGCGCATAAAGGAGACCGGTCCGGAGGCGAAGCCCCCGCTGCTCAATCGCTCCTTGCTCGCGCGGAGGGAGGAGAAGTTGGTGCCGGTGCCGGACCCGTATTTGAACAGCATGCCCTCCGTGCGCGCCAGCCCGAGGATGGAATTCATGGTATCCTGCACGGAATTGATGAAACAGGCGGAGCATTGCGGCTCGGCTTCGATGCCGACGTTGAACCAGACCGGGCTGTTGAAGGCGGCTTTCTGATAGAGCAGCAGATGAGTCAGATCGTCGCGGAAGGCATTGGCCTCGGAGGTGCTGATGAAGTACCCGCCCTCCTGCCCCCATTTCGTGATGGTCTCCACCACGCGGGTGATGAGGGTCTTCAGGCTCTTTTCGCGCCCGGACTTCCCCAACCCCACGCGGAAGTATTTGGACACCACGACATTGGTCGCCATCTGCGACCAGAAGGTGGGCATTTCCACGTCGTTCTGCTCGAAGATCACCTCGCCGTTTTCCGCGATGATGCTGGCATAGCGTTCTTCCCATTCGACTTCGGAAAACGGGTGCACGCCTTCAGTGCTGAAGTAGCGCTCGATCCGCAATGCGCCCGCGGGGTCCGGCGCGAACAGGCCGTCATCCGGTTGCGACTTCCCGTCCGCGGGCAAATCGAGACTGGCCATGGGGGAGAACCTCCTCAATAATAAGTGACTAGTGGGTCACTTGTCACAAAGCACACCGTTTGTCACGCTCAAAGAACGGTACTAACCGTGACATGTGACCCACTAGTGACTAGGGAAGCTCCGCCTCAAACCGCCGAGTAAGATCGCCAGGCTTACCTGGCGGAGCTTCGTGCATACACAAAACTTGACCCATTTGTTCAGATCATCGCTTATAAAGCGAAGCTAGTGATTAGTGGCTAGTGATTAGTGATCAGTGCCCGGTCCGGGCGCATATTCATCAGCCTTCAATACACCGTGATACAACTGACACGCCCGCACCGAAATGTTGGGCGGGGAAACCGGAAAGTGGCCGCCGGAGGCGGCTCACTGTTCGAACAGGCGCGGTTGCTCCGCGTCGGCGCGCTCCTGCTGGGTGCGCTGGAACATGCGCTCGATCTCGCTCAGGAACGAGCCCAGGTCGCGAAATTCCTTGTAGACCGAGGCGAAGCGGACGTAGGCCACTTCATCGAGTTCGCGCAGGCGCTGCATGACCAGGTCGCCGATGTGCGAAGACGCAATTTCATCCGTGAGGGTATCCCGCAACGCCCGCTCGATGTCGTCCCCCAACTGCTCGATCGCCTCCCGACTGATGGGGCGTTTCTGGCACGCCCGCGTGATGCCGTCGACCAGCTTGTCGCGATTGAACACCTCGCGACGCCCGTCCTTTTTGATGACGTAGAGCGGAGGGTCTTCGTAGCGTTCGTAGGTCGTGAACCGGCGCCGGCACTCCTGGCACTCGCGGCGTCGCCGGATGGTGCCTTGCTCCACGTTGGCGCGCGTTTCGATGACCCGGGTATCCTCGGCGTGACAGATCGGACAACGCACAGATATCGCCTCAACAGATCGAAAATCGGCAGGAAGCCGATTCGTCAAAAATGCCCACCATAACTAGATATGGTGGATGACATTATTATATACCGGCAGAAGTAGTGTGTCAATGGGGAAGCCGGCAAATTAACAGTTTTCTAACAACGGCGGGGGGCGGCTTTGGACAGCTTCATGATTATCGCGCCCGCTCCCGCAAGACTTTCTCGTCCATGCGGTGGTTTCGATACGGCAAGGAAGCTGCGGAAAGAAGCGGAAAAGCTTTCCTGCCTACTCAACCACCGGAACGGGCGCGATATCTTCAGAGCTTAATACAACGTGATAACCCGATACAACTCGCCACTGCAATCCCACGCGGACTGACACTCCCTTCGACAACAAACATATGTTATATGATACAGGCGTTTGTACCGTGTTGTCAAGGGGTCAACTGCCGTCATCAGGCGCCTTCCACCCGATACAATTCCATCTGGCCGGGCGCCAGCCAGCAGCGGGCGGTGACGAAATCGGTGCCGGGGGTGGCGTGCCATGCGTCGGCGGCGGACAGGTCCTGCTCGGCCTGCTTCCAGCCGACGCGGAAGAGTTTGGGCGCACGGCCGGCGATGCACACCTCGGCGATGTCGCTGTCGGTCTGGCTGTTGTTCACCACCGCCACGTATTTACGTCCCTTCGCATCGGCGAACTCGGACACTATGAGCGGCGAGCCATGGGAGGATTTCGCCCGGTGCACCAGCGGGCTGCCGGTCAGCAGCGGCATCCCGCCCCACGCGCGGCCTACGTGGAATACACGCTCCAGCGTCAGGTCGAGCAGCACCGGCGCCTGCCACTGCAGGAAGGTGCGGTTGATGCGGCTCAGCCACTCGAAGGTCTCCGTGCGCTCCCAGTGCTCGTCGATGGGCGACACGCGGTAGTTGTCGTGCGGCTGCCGCATGTAGAAGAAGAACCACAGGATTCCCTTCGCGCCGTGGGCGGCGGCGGTGTTCACCTGCCAGCGCAGGTCGTCCTCCTTCGGCGGGTGGTAGCGGAAGTGCCCCACGGAGAGCAGCGTGGTCCAGAAGGGGATGTTGTGCCGCCGGCCGGCGACCTGGAACTCGCGCAGGTTGGTGAAATACATGTCCCAGCCTTCCTGGCCGGGGTTCATCTGCGCGTAGCAATCGTAGCAGAGCAGGTCGGGGTGTGCCAACTCCACGAAGGCATCCAGATAGGCCGCCCAGCTCGCATAGCCGACCCGCGTCTCCACGCCGTCATACCAGGGGAGCAGGTTCAGGAAGGGCGACAGGTGCGGCGCGGTCTCTTTCTGGATGCGGTAGGCCCGACAGGCATCCGGAAAGGCCGCGGCGTCCGGCTCGTCTCCGACGTGGAAGCCGAAGACCGCGGGGTGGCCGCCGAAATCCTCCACCGCCTGCGTGAAGCCTTCGCGGTAGGCCTCCTCGCCCGCCGCCATGCCGGTCCAGTAGCTCCGGCGGTCGCAGACGATCATTTTGATGTTTTCCGCCGCGGCGGCGTCGAGGATGGCGCGCAGGTCCTCCACCCGGTGGCGCTCCGGGTCGAACTCCGGGCTCATGGTCAGCGTCATGCCGGCGTCCGCCCAGTCGCGCACCGCAGCCGGATCCTGCTGATCGACCGCAACGTAATTCCAGCAGCCCATCGGGAATCGAGCCATGAATGCCTCCACGGGAACAGCCTTCGCCGTCGGAATGGGAGCAGCGGGCGCGAAGACCCCAAAATAAGTGCAACTCGCCGTGCCGATTGCGTGGGAAGCGGTGTTGCACGGGCGTGACAGACTCTATTTCGCGGCAGGTGAAGTGCCTCCTTTTCCGAATTTGAACAATTTATCCCCAATTGCTTTTCCGCAGTTGGGGATAATGTCCTCGGTCTTCGAATTAGTAAGGGGTTGGTTTCCTCTCGTCAAAAGGCACACCGCAGAGGAAAGGGGTCATGTTTTCGCAGACCAGTGAGATGTTACATTGATGCTATTCGCACCAAAATCAGAGAATACCGTCGGACATCAGTTGGATTCCCATCAATATCTGTATCAAGCGATGCATATATTTGTAATTATAATACGTTGAAATTATATTGCATGAGATTTAATTTCATTAGTATGTCTTTTTATATATTATTTGCATTAATTAGTTCATTTTTTGCTCTAATTAACCAGCGGTTAACAATTCTGACTGCTTGAAATATCATTTCTTTATCATTACATGCTTCAAGTTCAACAGCGATAGTTTTGCTAAAGCAATTATTCTTTTGATTGCACTGTGATATAGCAAACTTAAGCCAGTCCCGATAATCTTCATAAAGGTGAAATACACCAGGTACTAAATCTGACGAATGTGCTCCCCATGGTACATTATCAGTTATACCGCTAAAACCTCCTGCGTGATCAGAAATATGCATGTGTCCCACAAGATCAACAAGATTATTATCGCCCATACCTTTTAAATGTTCTGGTTTAATATTAATGAGAAAAGCATGTGCAATATCGACATTTAAAACTAAATGATTATATGCTGTTAAATCATTTCCACATTCGTCTTTTATCTTTTTTCGCATAGCACGAAAGGCATCAATACTATTTAATAAAAAAGGTGGTCCTGGCTCTATCTCCATTGCTAATAATGGAAGCTGTTTATCTTTAATCAACGATAACGGTTTTTCAGTTGTATCGTAAATTAATTGTATAGCCTCCGCTAGTGAAGTATATCGTTGGTCACGATATACTTCTGGTGCCATCTTTTTCTTCAACGATAATTTATTCGGAAAGCATGAACCACCAACTGCTTCAACGCAATGGCAACCAAGGAGATATGCGTAACTGTTCACCCTCCCCCTCTCCGGAAAAAAAAGTTTCAAAAAAATTGCCACCACAAATATAACCACCAAGGTAATGTTCCTCGCGGTGTCGAATC
>Ga0315284_10005609_pt1 | contig 17851 bp, 15 predicted proteins | sample YL17G09_16_MG_FD_203696 | JGI IMG/M metagenome (GOLD analysis project Ga0315284, IMG submission 203696) | Sediment microbial communities from Yellowstone Lake, YNP, Wyoming, USA - YL17G09_16 | ecosystem: Environmental > Aquatic > Freshwater > Lake > Sediment | place: USA: Wyoming | collected...
CGCGGGTCAGGGCGTCATTGCTCACCCTGCCTGAAGCGCCTGCTGCAAGTCCGCGATCAGGTCCTCGACGTTCTCCAGGCCGACCGATAGGCGAATGAGCCCCGGCTCGACCGCGATCGGTGAGCCGGCGGTGGAGGCGTGCGTCATCGCCGCCGGAATCTCGATCAGCGATTCGACACCGCCCAGCGACTCGGCCAGGGTGAAGACACGTGTGCGCTCCACCGCGCGCAGCGCCGCCGCCGCTCCTCCACGCAGGGTGAACGACACCATCCCGCCGCCGTTGCGCATCTGCCGCCGCGCCAGGTCATGCTGAGGATGCGATGCATGAAATGGGTAGATCACGCGCTCGGCTTGCGGCTGCGCCGCGAGATATTCTGCTACCGCCGCAGCGTTCTGTGCGTGGCGGTCCATGCGTACGGCCAGGGTCTTGATGCCGCGCAGCACAAGGAAGCAATCCAGCGGGCCGGGCACCGCACCCACCGCGTTCTGCAAGAAGGCCAGCCGATCGTGCAGCTCACTCGAGCGCACTACGACCGCGCCTCCGACCACATCCGAGTGGCCGCCCAGGTACTTGGTCGTCGAGTGGATCACCAGGTCCGCACCCAGCTCGAGCGGCCGCTGCAAGTACGGCGTGGCGAAGGTGTTGTCAACCGCCAGCCAAGCGCCGGGACGGGCGCGATGCATGAGATCCGCCACCGCCCGCAGATCGCTGATGCGCAGGTGCGGATTGGAAGGCGTCTCCAGCCACACCAGCCGCGTGTTCGGCCTCAGCGCGGATTCGATATCACCCAGTTGGGCCGTGTCTGCATACGAGAACTCGAGGCCATACCCTTTGAGCACGCGCTCGAAAAGACGGTACGTGCCGCCGTACACGTCGCGTCCGGCCACGACGTGGTCGCCCGGCGCGAGCAGGCGCAACACCGTGTCGGTGGCGGCCATGCCCGAGGCAAAGGCCAGCCCATGGGCACCGCCCTCCAGCGCTGCCAGGCAGGCCTCGAGCGCGGTGCGAGTGGGGTTGCCGGTGCGCGCATACTCGTAACCGCGATGACGGCCAACACCTTGTTGGGCGAAGGTCGAAGTCTGGTAGATCGGCGTCATCAGCGCGCCGCTCGCGGGATCTGGATCTTGCCCGGCGTGTATGGCCTGCGTCTCAAATTTCATCCGGATCCACCCTTGGTATCGCAAGACTGTGACCGAACTGCCCCAGCATCCGCTCCCCCCCGCGGCCGCTCGCGCGTGTATTGCACTGATAATCGGATAGCGCGTGTTAGAATATATCACACGCCCGATGCAGAACCCACCGCGCCCTTTGATGATCCTCGCTCTTCCCTGCTCCTGTACCAGGCGGGAGTGCTAGCTGCCGTCGGGTGATTCTCTCGGCTCGGGTCACCTTCCTCGCACATTCCATGATCCCAACCCGGGCACAAAAAGCAGCGGCGCAGCCCTTCCGCACCCCGCGCCTCGACCGGCCCGGCGCGCACACAAGAGGCCGCGGCCGTCCCGACATTTCATTCGGCCACATCCTGCCTCACTCGGCCCGCGACAGTGACGAGTGCCCACGCCAGAGGAAACGCTGATGAAGGACACGCCCACATCAAAAGGCAAACCTGCCGGGAAAGAACAGCCAGCCTACCACGCCACCATCTTGGAGGCCATCGGTCACACGCCGCTGGTGCGGCTCAACCGTTTGGGAGCGGGCTACACCGCCGGCACCCTCTTGGCCAAGGTTGAATTCTTAAACCCGGCCGGGTCGGTAAAGGACCGCATCGGGATCAGCATCATCCAGCAGGCCGAGCGGGATGGACGCCTCCGACCGGGCGGCACGATTGTCGAAGCCACCTCCGGCAACACAGGCGCCGGCCTGGCCGTGGCCGCCGCAGTCAAGGGCTACCGCTGCGTTTTCGTCATGCCCGACAAGATGAGCGAGGAGAAGGTGCGCTTCTTACGCGCCTTCGGCGCGCGCGTGGTCATCACACCCACCGCCGTGCCGCCGCAGGACCCACGCAGTTACTACCGCGTGGCGGAACGCATCGTGGGGGAGACCCCCAACAGTTTGCTGGCCAACCAGTATCACAATCCGGCCAACCCCGAGGCCCACTACCAGACCACCGGTCCCGAACTATGGCAGCAAACGGCTGGCCAAATCCGTGTGCTGGTATGCGGCATGGGTACGGGCGGCACGCTCACCGGCGCGGGGCGATATCTCAAGGAGCAGAACCCGGAAATCAAACTGGTCGGCGTCGATATCCTCGGCTCGCTTCTCTACGACACGTGGAAGCTCGGGCGTGTGCCGGATGACCCTTACCTCAAGACCTACAAGATAGAAGGCATCGGCGAAGACTTCGTCCCTTCCACGCTTGACCTGAAATTGGTGGATGAGGTCGTGCAGGTCGACGACCGCGAATCCTTCTGGATGACACGCCGCCTGGTGCGCGAGGAGGGCTTGTTCTGCGGCGGCTCGTCTGGCTCGGCGGTGGCTGGCGCGCTGAAATCAAAACTCGTGGCGGGCCTCGCCCCAGGCGAGCTGGCCGTCGTCTTGCTTCCGGATTCCGGCAATCGTTATCTAAGCAAGATTTTCGACGACACCTGGATGCGCGAGAACGGCTTTTTGGCCGATGAACGGGCCGAGGTCACCGTGGCCGAAGTGATGCAGAGCCGCAAGATCCCCAGCCTGATCACCGCCACGCCGACCGAGCGCATGACCCACGTGGTCGAGTTGATGAGGACCTACGACATCTCGCAGATCCCAGTGGTGGATGCGCAGGGCGGGTTTCTTGGCATTGTCACCGAGGTGGACCTGCTCGACCATCTCGTGCACGCGCAGCATATTCACGACCCGGAGGAAACAATCGCTTCGATCATCAACCCGACCGTGCTGTCCGTCGAGCTGGGCGAAAAGGCCGAGCGTGCACTGGCTGCCTGTGAGCGCGGCCGGGTGGTGGCCGTGACTGACCAGGGCCGCCCCGTGGGCATTCTGACTAAGATCGACTTCATCGATTTTCTCGCCCGCCGTGCGGGTTAGGACGCGCACAGCTCCGCGCCAGCACGGTTGGTAGAATCCGCGCACCTGAAGGTTCTGAATTCGAGGCAGAAGGCACGGCGGGCCGCGTGGGCCTCGGCCGAGGTCCTGCGAGAGAAACCCGTGGATAGGGTCCTGGTTTCAATTCAAGTCGGGGCGGCGCGCGACTACGCACCCGTCGAGGCAACGGCCGGCCTAAACCGGCCATGGCGCAGCGCCATCTATAAGACCCCGGTCTCTGGCCCGATCCGCCTTGGCCCCCTCGGGCTGGAGGGCGATACCCAGGTGAATCGCCGGCATCACGGCGGGCCGCATCGCGCGTTGCTCGCCTATTCGGAAGAGAACTACGCCCGCTGGCGCGAGGACCCCGGCCTGCCGCAGTTCCCCTTCGGCGCATTTGGCGAGAACCACACTGTCACGGGCCTCGCTGAGACATCGGTCTAGGTTGGCGATATCTACCGCATTGGTTCGGTGCGGGTCGAGGTCTCGCAACCGCGCCAGCCGTGTGCCAACCTCGCCCGCCGCTGGCAGCGGCCCGACTTGCCCGAGCGCGTCCGCCGCACCGGCCGCAGCGGGTGGTACCTGCGCGTGCTGCAACCGGGGGAAATCGAGGCGGGCCAGCCGATCGAACGTGAAGCGCGCCCGCACCCGGCCTGGAACATTGCCCGCGCAAGCGAAGTCATGCACGCGCGCCTGGAACGCCGCGTCGAGGCCGCGGAGCTTGCCGGCCTCAAGGCGCTTTCGCCAGGATGGCGCACAAGTCTCATACGCACCGGCGAGTGACGCCGCCTCGCCTCATCCACACCTCGCGTTGCAGGAGGCACCATGGACATCCGCGGACGCAACCTGCTTGTCTTGGGCGGCTATGGGTTGGTCGGCACGGCGGTCTGCCGCGCCGCGCTGGCGCACGAGCCGGCGCGCCTGGTTGTCGCCTCGCTGCGGCGCCGTGAAGCCGAATCCGCTGTTGAGCGTCTGCGGGCGGAGTTACCCCAGGCCGGCACGCGCATCGTGCCGGCCTGGGGCGATGTCTTCTTGCGTGCCGACTGGCAATCACAGAACGATGGACCGCATCCGCGGGAGGCGGTGCTGGCCGACGCGGCCGCGCGCCAGGGTCTGATCGCCGACATCCTGGACGAGCTGTCCGAGGAGATTATCGCAGCCTCGCTCCTCACGCGCCTCATCCTCGGCCAGTTCCCGGGCCTCGACAAGGCTCCCGCGCACCTTATCGTGGACTGCATGAACACCGCCACCGGCGTGGCCTACCAGAACATCTATCGCCAGGCGCAGCAGGTACGCGAGGCGCTAGGAGGGGAGCTCGCATCGGGTGAGCTCGCTGCGCGCGTGGAGAATCTGCTGGCCGCGCTGTACATCCCCCAGCTCGTGCGTCACACGCAGATCTACTACGAGGCCATGCGCCGCGCCGGCACGCAGGCACTGATCAAGGTCGGCACAAGCGGTACGGGCGGCATGGGGTTCAACTTTCCCTACACGCATGGCGAGGAACGCCCCTCACGCGTGCTGCTGTCGAAATCGGCCGTGGCCGGTGCGCAGACGCTTCTGCTCTATCTCCTCGCGCGCACGCCCAATGCCCCGGTCATCGTCAAGGAAATCAAACCGACGGCGGCCATCGCCTGGAAGGAAATCGCCTACGGACCCATTCGGCGCGGCGGCCAGCCGATGGCGCTCTATGACTGCCCGCCCGAAGCTGCCGTGTCGGCCCAAACGCCCGCCTCGCTCGCGCTGCAAGGTGATTTCGGCCGCGCCACCGGTCAGGTGCTCGAGTCGGTTTACATCGACACCGGCGAGAACGGCCTGTTCTCGACAGCCGAGTTCGAGACCCTGACCACCCTCGGCCAGATGGAATTCATCACGCCGGAGGAAATAGCCGCGGACGTCATCCGCGAGATTCTCGGCGGCAACACCGGCCATGATGTGATTGGGGCGCTGGATAGCGCCTCCTCTGGGCCGACCTACCGCGCCGGCTTTCTGCGCGAAGCCGCACTCAACCGCCTGCACCAGCTCGAACAGGAGCATAAGGTCGAGTCAGTCGCGTTCGAGCTGCTCGGCCCGCCGCGTCTTTCGAAGTTGCTTTTTGAGGCGCATCTGCTCAAGCGCACGACGCGGTCGATTTCGGGTCTTCTAGGCCGCGACCCTGCAGGCGTGGCGATGGCCCTCGAACGAGAAGTTCACGATAGCGCGAGTGTGCGGCAACAGATTGTCTCGATCGGGCTGGGGGTGCTGATGCCCGACGGGCAGCGGCTGCTACGCGGGCCGCTGCTCAAGGCCGATCGCGCCGAAGAGGGATGGGTGGACCTCACACCGGCCAACGTCTTGCGCTGGCAGAATCGCCTGGCCGCATTGCGGCGCGAGGTGCAAGCCCAGAACGCCGGCGAGAGCTCGTCGCGCCTCGACCGGGCCTACCCCGGCGCCCGGCGCTGGAGCGACGATGACCGCTTCGAGGTCGGCGAGATTGCCGGCTGGGTATTCAACAACGAAGAACGCGGCCGCCGCGGCAAACGCTGAACGGGGCGATAGAATCAAACGGGCCTCGCAGCGAGGCCCCGGGCTAATTCTCCCGCTCAGCGCCGCGTGCGTTTCTTTGGACGAACGCTATTGGAACGGGTCGTCTTGGTGGTTGCCGCACGTGCCGCACGCCGAGCCGGTGCCCGTCGGGGGGCGGCGGCCTTCTTCGCGCCGGTCATGTGGCGGATAACTTCATCACCAAACTGTGAGCACGTGACCTCGTGTGCGCCGCGCATCAGGCGCGCGAAGTCGTAAGTCACCGTGCGCGCGGCGATGGCTCGCTCCATGCCGGCGATCACCAGGTCGGCCGCCTCGTCCCAGCCCAGGTAGCGTAGCATCAGTTGCCCGGAAAGGATCAGCGAGCCCGGGTTGACCTTGTCCAGGTTGGCGTACTTGGGCGCGGTGCCGTGGGTGGCCTCGAACACCGCGTGCCCGGTCTCGTAGTTGATGTTGCCGCCCGGCGCGATACCGATCCCGCCCACCTGGGCGGCCACCGCATCTGAGAGGTAGTCCCCGTTCAGGTTGGGCGCCGCGATCACGTCGAATTCATCCGGCCGCGTGAGCAGTTGCTGGAAGGTTACGTCGGCGATGGCATCCTTGATGAGCAGCCGCCCCTGCGCGAGCGCGGCCGCCTGCTCGGCGTTGGCCGCTGCCTCGCCGCGCGACTCTTTGGTGCGGTTCCACTCGGCCCAGGTGTAGGTGCGCTCGCGGAATTCGCGCTCGGCCAACGCGTAGCCCCAGTTGCGGAAGGCGCCCTCAGTGAACTTCATGATGTTGCCCTTATGCACCAGGGTGACCGAGCGCCGCTTGTGCCCGAGGGCATAGACGATGGCCGCGCGGATCAAACGCTCGCTGCCCTCGCGCGAGATGGGCTTGAGGCCCACCCCTGTGCTCGCCGGAAAGCGAATCTTGGCGTAGTCGGCCGGGAAGTTTTCTCGCAGCAGGTTGCGGAAGCGCTCCATCTCTGGAGTGCCCTCTTCAAACTCGATGCCGGCATAGATATCCTCGGTGTTCTCGCGGAATAGGACGACATCGATCTTGTGCGGCTCGCGCACCGGCGAGGGTACGCCACGGAAGTAGCGCACCGGGCGCAGGCACACGTACAGGTCGAGCACCTTGCGCAGCGCCACGTTGAGCGAGCGGAAGCCTTCGCCAACCGGCGTCGTCAGCGGTCCCTTGATTCCAACCAGGTAGGAGCGGAAGGCCTCAACCGTCTCATCGGGCAGCCAGGTGCCCATCTGGCGAAAGGCCTTCTCGCCGGCCAGCACTTCCATCCACGCGATGTGCCGCCGCCCGCCGTAGGCCTGGGCCACGGCCGCATCCAGCACACGAACTGAGGCGCGCCAGATGTCAGGGCCCGTGCCGTCGCCTTTGATGAAGGGAATGATCGGATGATCGGGAACGATGAGCGTGCCCTCCCGCCGCGAGATGCGTTCGCCGTCGGCGGGAGGGCGATAGGGGATGGGTAGCATGGGTGAGCTCTCCAAGGTGGGGTGAGGCGCGCCGTGCTGAAACAAACCGGATTATAGCACGCAGCTTGGTCGCCTTTATCACTCGCGCATCGCATTCGACAACAATAGCGCGCCGTCGAGCATGACGGCGCGCAGGCAACGGTATGGAGTTATGCTTCCCGGCGGACGCAATTGAGACAGATGACGCGGCCGGGCACCACGCGTACGACCTAGCGCTCAGCTACCTTGTTCCTTGTCCGACCAAGAAGACCGCAGCTGACGACTGCGAGAAGGAGAAGCACACCGAACATCGCCACCAACGCCCACTGCCCGAGCTATGCAAAGCAGCCGGGGCTCACAAGGAGAGTAGAAGTAAGCCTGCCCAATGATGCGAGGGCCGCCTCGCGCGCCCAGGTCGTGCGCCTGAGGAGCGCAATGCCCTAAACGATCAATGCGCTCGCCGTAACGCCCTCGCCTGCGAGATGGAAAGCAGTGCGGATGGGTTCGGTTTGCAGTTCGGGGACCCGACCGGAACCAAGCAAGAAGGCCCACGGGCCGAGCATGAGAACACCCACGGTTATCGCGAACCAAGCAGCCAATTCCTAAGGTCCTCTTATTGCGTTGTTGGGGTAACGGAAGAGAAGCGCTGCCCGGATGGAGGTCGGCCCTGCCTGACGGCGAAACCACCCGTGCCATCACGCCGAGGATCGCGCAGCCTTCTCCTGATGCACCAACTCCAGGATTTCCTCGGCAGACTCTTTTGTGCGTTCGCTGAGTGTGCCCAGCATGGCGGCCAGCTCGGCCACGCGCTCCTTGGCAGAAAGCGAGCGCACCTCAGTGACCGTTCGCTCGCCCTGGCTGCGCTTCTCGACCCGCAGATGCTGATCGCCAAAGCCGGCCAATTGCGGCAAGTGGGTGACGCACAGCACTTGATGGGGCGGGGTGAGGTTCCACAACTTGCGCCCGACTACGGCGCCCACGCGCCCGCCGATGCCCTGGTCGATTTCATCGAAGATGAGCGTCGGTGTGCGATCGGCGCGCGCCAGCACGCTCTTCAGAGCCAGCATCAAACGTGATGTTTCGCCGCCGGAGGCGACTTTGACCAGCGGCTTGAGCCCTTCGCCGGGGTTGGGCGCGACGAGAAATTCCACCCGGTCAAGGCCGGCGGCCTCGTAGGCCACGCGCCGCTCTCCGACATAGGCACCCAGCGGATCGTCCTTCCACTGGATATCGACCGCAAAGCGTGCGCCGGCCATGCGCAGATCGCCCAGCTCGGCCTCGATGCCGCGCGCGAGCTCGGCCCCTGCGGCCCGCCGTTTCTCAGAGAGCGCCGCGCCCAGCGTGCCCACGCTGCGCAGCCTCTGTTCTTCCTGCGCCGCAAGTTCGGCCATGCGTTCATCGGCATGGGTGATCCCGTCCATCTCGCGCTGTGCTTTCAGCGCGTACTCGCCAATGGCCGCGAGCGATTCGCCGTATTTGCGCTTGAGGTTGGCAATGAGTTCGAGACGTTCCTCGACCTGCTCCAGCCGCCGCGGGTTGAACTCGATCGATTCGCGGTAAGAACGCAGCTCGCGTGCCAATTCGGCCAGCTGCTCCGCCGCGCCTTGAAGCGAGTCGCGCACCGTGTTGCGTGTCGAGTCGATGCGCGCCAGCGCGCTCAGGGCACGCCCCGCTTCGCCGACGAGATCCGTGGCGGCCGCCCGCTCTTGGCTGCCCTCATCCAATGCCAGGATGGCCGCATCGGCCAGCGCCGCCAGCTGTTCGGCGTTGGCCAGCCGCGTGCGCTCCTCGAGCAGCGTCTCCTCCTCGCCCGGTTTGAGCTTGGCCGCGCCGAGCTCGTTGATCTGAAACGTCAGCATGTCGGCGCGTCGAGCCGCGTCGCGTTCGCCGTCGCGCAGCCGCTGCAGTTCCTCGCGCACCGCGCGCAGGGCCTGCACTTGCGCCGCTAGAGCCTCGCACTCGGCCTCGACTCCGGCAAAGCGATCCAGGAGACCCAGATGCTCGCGCACGCGCAGGAGTGAAAGATGTTCCGATTGGCCGTGCACGTCCACCAAATATTGGCCGATCTCGCGCAGCACGCTGAGATTAACCACGCGCCCATTGACGCGCGCGATGTTTCGCCCCTCGCGGCGCATCTCGCGCCCCAGGGTGAGGGTGCCATCTTCTTCCCACAAACCTTCTGGCTCGAGGATGGACCGCACCTCGCCGCGCAGCTCGGGCGGTAATTGGAAGGCGCCTTCCACCGTCGCGACCTCTGAGGAGGTGCGGATGACCCCGCTCTCCGCGCGCCCGCCCAGCAGGAGCTCGATGGCATCGACAATGATCGACTTGCCCGCACCGGTCTCGCCCGTAAAGACGACCAGCCCGGGCCTGAGCGTGAGGTGCAGCTCATCGATGATCGCGAAGTTGTGGATCCACAGTTCGATTAGCACGTTGTCTTCTCACGCGACTCGGGCCACCATGTTCACCGCCGCCTGCCCCCCGGCCTACCGCTCCAGGGCAGGCCGGCGGGCTAGGCCAGGGAGAACGCCGGCGAAGCCGAGACCGCTGCATGAAGACCGCCCCCCTCCGAACCTCTGCCAGCCGTGTTCGCTAGGCGGTCATGGTGGAGGACAAAAGGACAACTACAAGCGGATGCCGCGCAGGCTGGCCACGAGAGCGGCGATCATCAGGAAGGCATAGGCTGCGGGGTAGATGATGGCCACCAACCCGCCGGCCAGCGTCTGCAGCGCACCGCCGCTGAGCAAGCCAAAGCCGACGAGCACCAGCGGCCCGAGCACTTGCGGTGTGATTCCCGCGGCGGCCCCGATGCCTGCCACCAGCGGCAGGTAGCGGCTGCGCCGCCGGCGTACTGCACGCCGCACGATTTCCGCCGTGCCGACTCCGATCGAGGGGGCGACCAAGAAGATGAAAAAACCCACAAACGAGACAACCAGCGACCCCAGGCCGGCGGCCACCGCCGAAACCACGAAGGCAATGGCCAAGTCGTACCACTGGGCGGTCTCGAAGATCTTCTGTTGCCCGCGCACGCACTCTTTGCAGCGATAGCCCACCGGTGTGAGCACCGCGCACTTGGCACAGATCGGCTTTTCGCAACGGTTGCAGCGCAGGGTCGCCGGCCGCCCGGGGTGATAGGCGCAGGTTGTGGAGGTGGTGGTGGAGGCGGCCATGGAACCACTCTCAAGAACTGCGCTGCATGCGCGACATCATGTTGCGGAAGAAGTAGCCGCGGCCCTGCACGCGTATGAAGCGGGCCTCGTCCGCCGAGGCCGAAACGTGCAGTTCGTCGCCGTCGGCCATGTCGTCCGGCGGCTGGCCGTCGCACGAAAGCAAGGCATCGTGATCGTAGTGGACAATGATCGTCGCGCGCGAGGCCTCGGGCAGGACGATGGCGCGATCCATGGACAAATGCGCGGCAATCGGCACGAGCAGGATGTTGCGCATCTCGGGCGGCAGGATCGGCCCACCCGCGGCCAGCGCGTAGGCCGTCGAGCCGGTGGCCGTGGCCGCGATCAATCCGTCGGCGGCATAAGTGGCCAGCGGGTCGCCGTCGATGCGAGCCTCCAGGTGCAGCAGGCGCATCATGCGTCCGCGCGCCACAACGCACTCGTTGAGCACTTCCCACTCGCCCAGGCGCGTCTCCCCGCGGTGGTGTTCTGCGTGCAGCATCATGCGCCGTTCGACCCAATAGTCCCCGCGCAGCACATGCTTCAAGCCTTCGCGCCATTCCTCGCGCCGGAATTCGGCCAGGAAGCCGAAGCGGCCGAGGTTGACGCCCAAGATGGGCACGTGCGAGGGGGCGCACACGTGCACCGAGCGCAGCATGGTCCCGTCACCGCCCAACGCAACCAGTAGGTCGAAGGCGCGCTCCCGCAATCCGCGAGTAATTTCCTCGTCGGTCAGCAGACCGCGCGTGACCTCGACCCCGTTCTCGCCCAGGAAGGCGGCGATGTCGGGACTCAACTTGGCGGCTTCGGGCAATCGGGGGTGATGAGTCAGCGCGATGCGCTGCGGAGGCGGGAGAGGCGCGGTCGCGGAAGTCATGGCCCGGCTATTATAGCGCCTCGCTGGAGGCACGGCGCGCGATGAACACGTCCACGGCATCGCCGGGGCGCGCGCCCAGGCGCAGTGCCGCGTTGCCGTTCACCTCGGCCAGGCACAGGTGCTCGTCGCTGCTCCAAAGTGCCACCAGCGCGCCGGCCGGGCGTTCACCGAAGGTGTGCACCAGCCCGGCGATCTCGGACGGGCCCAGGCGCACGCGCTCAATCTGCCCCCCGGCACAATGCGCCGGCTCAATGTTGGTCAGCACGTTGCCGAAGCGGTCAATTGTGGTCACCTCACCGCGCAGGCCGCTGGCCGTCTCCTGCGGTTCGGCGAAGGGCAGCAAGATCGGATCCGTCAGTGGCGAGCCAAGCTGGGTGAGTGCCACGCCGCGCGCCAAATGGGCCGCCACCGGTGCAAAGATGTCGCGCCCGTGGAAGACGTGGCTCACCTCGCGCAACCAGTACGCGCGACGGTCGAGCAGAACGACCTCACAAGCCAGACCGGCACGCTGCGCACGCCTCACCAGCAGTGTGGCCAGCCCGTTATCCGGGCCGACAAACCACTGCGGCCCGATGCGTGCCGCCATCGGGCGGCGGGCCGTTCCCACGCCCGGGTCGACCACGGCCAGGTGAATCGTCCCCGGCGGGAAGTGGGGCGCCGCGCGCGCCAGCGCGCGTGCGCCCTGGCGCACGTCCTGCGGCGGGATGAGATGCGTCAGGTCTACGATCTGCGCCTCAGGCGCGATCGACAGGATCACGCCGCGCAGGATGCCGACGAAGACATCCTGCTCGCCGAAATCCGTCAGCAGGGTAATGCAGGTCATGGGAACGAATGATCAGGCGAACTACAGCGGCTTGAACCGCGCCTGGAAGAATCGCAGGCTTTCCGGTTCATACACCATGCGCAGCCCGCGGATCCTGGAGCGCTCCTCCAACAGCGCCAGGCAGCTCTCGGCCACCACGTCCATATGCAGGTTGGTGTACACGCGCCGCGGAATGGTCAGGCGCACCAGCTCGAGCTTGGGGTACTTGTGTGTGCCGGTGGCCTTGTCGCGCCCGGCCGAGACCACGCCGCGTTCCATCGCGCGAACGCCGGAGTCGACATACAACGCGGCACACAGGGCCTGGGCCGGGAAGACGTCTTGCTCAAGCTGCGGCAGGAAGCGCCGTGCATCCAGGAAGACGCCGTGCCCGCCGATCGGCAGCACGATCGGCACGCCGCCGGCGCGCAGCCGGTTGCCCAGGTAGTGTACCTGGCGCACGCGCGAAGCCACGTAATCGTCCTCGCACATCTCGTAGGTGCCCAGGGCAATGGCTTCCATGTCACGCCCGGCCAGCCCGCCGTAGGTGTGCAGGCCCTCGAACACGACCACCATCTCGCGCGCCTTCTGAAAGAAACCCTCGTTGCGCGTGGCCAGGAAACCGCCAATGTTGACTAGGTTGTCCTTCTTGCCCGAGACGGTGCAGCCCTCGCCGTACGACATCATCTCCTTGAGAATCTCGCGCACCGTGCGCTCGGCGTAACCTTTCTCGCGCTGCTGGATGAAGTAGGCATTTTCCACCGCGCGCGTCGCGTCGAAAATGATGGCTCGCTTGTTGCGCTTGGCCCAGGCCGAGACCGCGTGCAGGTTGGCCATCGAAATCGGCTGGCCGCCCGCCATGTTGACGCACGTGGCCAGCGAGAGGTAGGCGATCGAACCTGCCCCGTGCTCCTTCACCAGCTTTTCAAGTTTAGCCAGGTCGACATTGCCTTTGAAGGGGTGCTCGCTCGTGGGGTCGTGGGCCTCGTCGATAATCACATCCACAAACACGCCGCCCGCGCGTTCGACGTGCTCGCGGGTGGTGGTGAAGTACATGTTCATCGGCACGAATTGGCCGGGAAGGATGCGAATCTGCGAGGTGATGTGCTCGGCTCCGCGGCCCTGGTGGGTGGGCACGACGAAGGGGAAGCCGTACACGTCCTGCACGGCCTTCTCCAGCTTGTAGAAATTGCGGCTGCCGGCGTAGGCCTCATCCCCAAGCATCATCCCGGCCCACTGCCGATCGCTCATCGCGTTGGTCCCGGAATCGGTGAGCAGATCGATGTACACGTCTTCGCTGCGCAAGAGAAACGTGTTGAAGCCGGCCTCCGCCATGGCGCGCGCCCGCGCCCGCCGCGGGATCTGGCGTATCGGCTCGACCATTTTGATCTTGTAGGGTTCAGCGATCGTGCGCTCGGGCATCGTCCGCCTCCTCATGGGTGGGGTTCGCGAGGGTAAAGCAAGAGGTTGAGCTTTCTGCGGGGGTGGCGCACGAAGCGCGGCTCAGGCCAGCCAGCCGGCCACTGCCCCCGCCAGCGCGGCGCCCACCGCCGTGCAGGCGAAGTTTACCACTTCGTTTGAGACCACAGCCCAGCCGCCGGTGAGCGTGGTCGAACCGCCGCACCGGTGTTGTGGGTGCTGCTCGGTGACTTTGCCGCAGGCGAGGCAGCGGTAGCGTGCCTGCAGCGTCGCGCCGAGCAGGCTATCGGCTAGCGCCCCCAGGCTTCCCGCAAAGGCCGTGAGTCCAGCGAGCAGAAGGGGTGCCCGCGCGCCGGGTGCGCCCAAGAGTGACAGCGCTGCGATGAGACCCGCCCCGCCGAATGAGGCTGCCAGGCCGGCGCCTGTCACCGCGCCCGAGGTTCCCGGTGTCGCAGGCGCACGCGTGGTGATGAGCACAGGCCGGCGTCCAAAGCGCACGCCGATTTCGGTCGCCCAGGTATCGGCGTTGGCGGCCGCCAGTGCGCCCGCGTATGCGGCCCAGACCACCGGGGACAGGACCCCGGCCGCGGGAAGAATCACCCCGGCCAGGAGGGCCGCCAAACCTCCATTGGCCAGCACCTGCGAGGCATCCCGCCGCCCGCCTTTCGAGAACTTGTCCGCCGCCAGCGCGGCTCGCGGGTTAATCGCCCGTGTGAGCAGCGATGAACTGACGAAGAAAGCGAGCAGCAGCGCCGCGCCGGGCAGGCCGGCACCGCCAAAGACCATCGTGCCGACAACCAGCGCGGCCGCTGTGCCGCCCGGCGAGAGCAACCGGGCGCGGAAGGCAGCCAGACTGACAATCAACGCCAGGCCGAGGGCCAGTAACCAGCGGGAGAGCAGAATGTTCATGAGGTGTGGATAAGTGCGCCCGGTATGTTGACAACTCGGCCTGGGGGGTGCAGAAATGGGGTGGAGCCTGCCGCGACTGTGTGGAGAAAAGGCTCGGCACTGCGGAAAGGCGAGCGCGGGCCCGCGCTCACTTTGTCACCGCGGCCGGCCGCTTCACGCGAAGCGCAACAGCGTAAGGACCCCGATCCACAACCCGACGGTCGTCATCAACCCCACGCCCATCACCATGTACGCCGCCACGTAATCGCGCCGGCGCACAGCCACCCAACCTAGCCCAAGATCCAACAGCCAGGCCATCATTCCAAAGACCGGCAGCAAGAGCACGCGGGCCGGTGATCCCAAACCCGCGGGCACGCCGGCGGCATCGAAGGTAAAGGGATGCTCGCGCACCAGGGCGGGCTGCACGGCCAGCAGCATCATCATGAGCAGCAGCAAACCGATGGAGGTTGTGGCGACGACGACTTGCGCGAAACGGCTGCCCAGCAACTCGCGGGCGAAGGTGGGCCGGCGATACGAGAGGGCTTCGGCCTTCTCCGCCGAGATGACGGCACTGAGGTGGGAGAAGGCATCCACAAATCCGGGCAGGTCGGCCGGGGAAAGTACCCAGGCGCCATGGGAGGTGACGACCAGCACCAGGTTCGCACCGCTGGAGGTGGCGAAGGCCTCCACCCGCTGCCCGTCCCCCAGGGCGAAGCGCGCGCGCGACCATCCGCTGCGCGCACCGACCCGCCGGCGCACGCCAGGCGCGATGCCGCCGCCCGTGCGCAGCTCCACGATGTGATCGAGCGGCACGACTTCCAGGTCGCCACCCCAGCGCAGGGTCAGGGCCTGCGAGTCGAGTTTGTAGCCGGCACGCGCGAGGGCGATCAGGCGCGTGGCGACGATGGGCAGCCCAATGATGGCCGCTGCGACGCCGAGCAGCGCCACCGCCGACTGCCAATTGAGGGTCGCCCCCAGCAAGCGCCACAGTCCGAGGCCCAATACGCTACAGAGCCCGAGGCCGGCGGAGAGGTGGATGGCTAGCGCAGGTGCGCGCACAGGGGCGAAATGCATCAGGATGAAGTCCGTGCGGCGTCCGGCATGCGCTCAGGCACTCGCCGCAATCCGTTCCACGTCGTACACCGGGGTGAGCCACGAAGAGTATTTGGCCACCCCGCCGCGCACGACCTGGAAGTACAGGTCGCGCAGGCGCGTCACCACCGGGCCCATACGGCCATCGCCCAGCGGCCGGTGGTCGATGCGCGTGATGGCGGCGATCTGCACGCCCGTGCCGCAGAAAAAGGCCTCTTCGGCCAGATAGACCTCAGTGCGATCGATCGAGCGCTCCACCACGGTCAGGCCGAGGTCGTCATGTGCTAGGCTGATCAGCGTGCGGCGCGTGATGCCCTCCAAAATGTTGTCGGTGATCGGGGGCGTGATGAGCTCACCATGGCGGACCATGAAGAAGTTCTCGGCGCTGCCCTCCGCCACGTGCCCATCCGAGTTGAGCACGATGGCCTCGTCGAAACCCGCACGCTGGGCATCTGTCTTGATTAGCGCGGAGTTGACGTACGAACCAGTGATCTTGCCGCGCGCGGGGATGCTGTTGTCGTCGACGCGGCGCCAGGAGGAAATGGTGGCGTGAGCTTCCTCCTCGTGCTCCAGGTAGCGCCCAAAGGGCACGGCCACAATGGCCACACGCGCCTGCAGGTCGTGCAGGCGCACGCCGATCATTTCCTCGGCAAAGTACGCCAGCGGGCGGACGTACATGTCCGCCTTGTGTTCCTCGGCGCGCAGCAATTCCACTGTGTGCCTGAGCAAGTCCGCGCCGTCGTGCGGCAGCTGCATGTTGAGCAAGCGCGACGACTCGATGAAGCGGCGGAAATGGTCGATCGGACGGAACAGGTACAGTTGAGCTTGGGCTTCATTCCAGTAGGCGCGCAGGCCGCCGAAAACGCCGGTGCCATAGTTCAGGCTGTGGTTGAGCATACCCACGTGTGCCTGCGCGTAGGGTACGATGCGGCCCTCGAAAAACGCAAATGTAGGACCCGCCATTCTCCCTCCTGTGCCCAGCGGTCCGTGCCCTCCGCAACCGCGAGGCAATTATATCGCCACCCTCCGGCCCATCGTCCAGGAGCCGTAATTGCCTTGACGAGGTAGATGATCTGCCCTACACTAGGCGCAACAGGCGCCCCCGTCGGCCGGGCAAGCCCGCTTGCTCAGCGCGACGGGGCTTTGTTTTCCAGGAGACGGCACACGTGGAAATCGCTCCACCCCCATCTCGCTTAGTCCCTCCCTGTGATACGCCACGCGGGCGAGGCCGCCGCACGCTCCTGGCCTCGGTCCTGCTGATCGCGGTGTTGGCCACCAGCGCATGCTTGCCGCGCCTGCCAGTCTCCAAGCGGGCGGTGCTCGGCACGCAGGCGCCCACCCTCACACCCAGCCCGTTCATCCCGCCCGACCAGTTGGCCGCCCCCGGTGAGGCCACCCTCATTCCGGTGCCGCTCTCGACCCAAGCCGCCGGCGGCGATTGCCGCGAGGCCCCCGGACGCTTGGTGAACGATACAGCGCCAAGCTCGCTGGGCGGGCCCGCGCTCACATGGATCGCCTATCTCCCCCGCTGCTACCGGGCGGAACCCGATCTGCGCTATCCGTTGCTGATTCTGCTGCATGCCGCGGAGCGCAACGCGCAGCAGTGGCTCTCGCTCGGCATCCCCGAAACCGCCGAGGGCATGATTGCCTCGGGCGCGCTGCCGCCCTTGATCATCGTTATGCCCAACTCGCCCCTGGACAACGCCTCGGATGCATCCATCCTAGCCGATCTCCTGCCGGCACTCGCTTCGCGCTACGCCTTGAACGACAGCCCCCGGCAGCGCGCGATCGGCGGCCTGTCGCTGGGCGCGGCCCAGGCCATGCGCGTCGAGATGCAGCGCCCCGATCTCTTCGGCGCGCTGGGGCTGCACAGTATGACCCCGGTGGAGGAGGATCGGGCTCGCCTGGCGGGCTGGCTTACGGCGATGCCTGCCGGCCTAATGCCGCGGGTGTATGTCGATATCGGGGATAAGGACGTCCAACGGGATGCGGTGGAAGCCATCGCGCAACAGTTGAGCGCGAGCGGATTGGAGGTCACCTGGCAGCTTCATTCCGGGGCGCATGCTGATTCTTATTGGCGTGCCCATCTGGCGGAATATCTGAACTGGTATGCAAGTGGGTGGCAATAAAGCGCACCGCGCCCGAGGGCGTACGCCGGGCGCGGTAGCGTTTGGAGGAGAATGCACGGTGAAGAATAGCCGCGCCAGGTGAGACTCGCCTGAAATGCGGCTAAGTGCCGGATGAGAAAGCTCGCGGCGCACACGTCGCCACGGGACCCGAGAATCCGCGTCCAACGAGAACAGAAAACCACAGGCCCCCGCCCATAACGGGGGCCTGTGACATCGGGCATGGGGGCGAGAGCCGGGCTCGATCAGGATTTCTTTTCGGCCCGCGGTTCGGACGGCGGGCGACCGGCGCGCATGCCGAAGAACAACACACTCGCTCCAGCACCCAGGGCGTAGGCACCCACTGTGCCTGCTCCACTGTAGATGCTCAACGTCACCACCGAGCCCAGCACTCCGAGCAAGGCGGCGATTTCCAATTGCCACCACTTGGCTTCCGTAGTGAACGGCAACGATGCCAACCATCCGGCAGCCACGCCGAAGACCAGGAAAC
>Ga0315284_10005610_pt1 | contig 17850 bp, 9 predicted proteins | sample YL17G09_16_MG_FD_203696 | JGI IMG/M metagenome (GOLD analysis project Ga0315284, IMG submission 203696) | Sediment microbial communities from Yellowstone Lake, YNP, Wyoming, USA - YL17G09_16 | ecosystem: Environmental > Aquatic > Freshwater > Lake > Sediment | place: USA: Wyoming | collected...
GCGCCGGGCCACCTGCTGGTCGAAGACGGGACGATCACCCGCGTCAATCCGCCGGCTGACGCCTGCCCGGCAGAGGCGACGCGCATCGACGGCGGCGGGCGCCTGCTGGGACCCGGCCTGATCGACCTGCACACCCACGGCATCGCCACCTACCAGTTCGATGCCGGTCCGGAGCCGCTGGCCGCGGGAGCGAAGCTGCTGCCCGCCTTCGGCGTCACCTGCATGGCGGCCACCATCGTGCCCAAGGCTCGACCCGACCTGTTGAACCACCTGGCCGCGATCGCCGACGCGCTGCCGGGCATGGAAGGCGCGCAGGTGCCGGGGCTGCACCTTGAAGGCCCGTTCGTGGCGCTGCCCGGCGCCGGCTGCGACACCATGCTCGGTGACGTGGGCTTCCTCAACGAGCTGCTGGCGGCTTGCCGCAATCGGGTGCTGGCGGTGTCCATCAGCCCCGATACGCCGAACATCCTCCCCGTCATCGAACGTCTGTGCGAGCGGAGTATCACCCCCTTCATCACCCACACCGCCGCCACCGCCGAGCAGGCGCAGGCGGCTATCGACGCAGGCGCCTGCCACGCCACCCATTTTTACGATGTCTTCCCCATGCCGGAGCAGACGGAGCCCGGCGTGCGCCCGGTGGGCGTGGTGGAGGCGGTCTACGCCAACCCGCAGGTGACGGTGGACTTCATCGCCGACGGCGTGCACGTGCATCCGATCGCCATCAAGGCGGCGCTGGCGGCGAAGGGCTATCAGGGCATCATCCTCATCACCGACTCAAACATCGGCGCCGGCCTGCCGGAAGGGGTGTATGACACGCCGTGGGGCTATCCGGTGCACGTCAAGCCCGGCAACGGCGCGCGCATCGCCGGCGATCACCCGCTCAAGGGCGTGCTGGCGGGCAGCGCCCTCACTATGAACGCCGGCATCGCCAACCTGCTGCAGTGGCTCAAGCTGCCCCCCGCGCAGGTCTGGGCGATGGGCACCGCCAATCCCGCTCGCCGCGTCGACCTGACGCGCAAAGGCCGCCTCGCCGAAGGCATGGATGCCGACCTGGTGCTGTGGAACGACGACCTGACGACCGCCGGCACGTGGGTGATGGGCAAGCAGGTGTATGGTTAACGCTACAACGCCGATTTAGGAAGCGTTATATTTCACAATGCGCTCACCTGCCTACTCAACCACCGTAATGGGGTCGCGTTTTTCTACCGCATTGCCCTACAGGATACTGAGCAGCAATATACCGGTCCGGATGATGTCCATCGGCTCGAATTTGGTGCCCATCGGTACATATACCACGTCATTCGGCTGCAGCTCGAGATTCTTTTCCACCTTGCCTTTGCCGACGATGTCATTCACATTCACTTTGATGCGGGTGGCCTTCTGCATCTTCGGGTCGATATCCCGGATCAGCACCACCTGATCCAGCTTGGCTTCCCGCAAGGCGCCGCCGGCCAGCGTGATGGCTTCCACGATCGTCGTCGGTTCGGTTTCGCTGACGGGAAACACGCCCGCCCGCGCGACCGCCCCCAGCACGGCGATCCTGGCCGTAGATTCCGGAACGATCACTTCATCGCCGTTCTGCAGCGGCGGATCCTCAGTCACTTCGCCCATTGCGACGCGCGCCAAGTTCAACTGCCGGACCGTCTGGCTGCCCCGCTTGATGGTCACCTTGCTCAGCGCCGGCGTCGCCAGCGTGCCCCCCGCCATCGTGATCGCCGCCCATGAGCCGCTGCCTTCCACGATGTCGTATGCCCCGGGATTCTTTACGTGCCCGCTGACATAGACCCGCACCATCGTCTCGCGCTCGATGGACACCACGTCGCCGTCCCGCACGATCACCGTGTTGTCGCCATACTTCACGTCCTTCACCTGGCCGGTGTGTATCAGCTTCACGCGCACGCGCTCGGGCCGCTCCGTCACATCGCCCGCCGAGGTGATGGCGTTCACCAGCGTGCTGCCCTCGTCCAGCCTGACCATGCCGGGATTCTTCACCTGCCCCATCACGGTCACGGTGATCTGCGGCGGCGCCTGGATGACCAGCGTGTCACCGTCCTCCAGCGGCAGGTTCGCGTCACGGTCGCCGGTCAGCGCGGCCTGCAGCTTCACCGGGATCTCCGTCGTGCCGCGCAGGATTTTCGCGGTCATCCGCTCCCGCGAACCCACCAGGTCGCCCGCCTTCGCCACCGCGTCCAGCACCCGGCTGCCCTTCTCCACCTTCAACGGCCCCGGCAGCTTTACCGGTCCGGCGACCACCACCGTCATCAGCACCGGCGCCTGCACCCACAGCACGTCGCCCTCCTGCAGCACCAGGTTCGCCTCCGGATCGCCGGCCATCGCCTTTTGCAGGTCCACCTTGATCGTCTCTTTGCCGCGCACCAGGCTGGCGGTCAGCCGCTCCCGGTCGCCGGTCAGATCGCCCGCCGCCGCCACCAGCTCGGTAATGCGCGCGCCCTTGCCGAGCGTGTATTGCCCCGGTTTCGCCACCGAACCGATGACATAGGCATTTCGCAGCCGCGGCTCGGCCAGCACGACGGACACGTCCGGATTGACCAGGATCTTGCGCAGCCCCTCGATGATAATGGCAGCGAGCCGGCCGGTCGTCTTGCCGATCACGTTTACCTGTCCCACGCGCGGAAAGTCGATCAGGCCGTCCGGCGGCACCGTGTAGGTCCCCGACAGCTCCGGGTGCTTCAGCACCGTGACGCTGATCTTGTCCTGCGCCCCGAGCTGATACCCCTCCCCCGGGTCCGCGGCAATCACCGGCGCCAATCCGCCCAGCATCACCAGCAACAATATCAGGCAGCGTTTGATCATTGTGTCTTCTCCTCGCTTCATCCTCCCGGATTCGTCCTTACTATACAGGCCATTCCACCGCGGTACATGTCACGATTCTTGACTGTCAGCGTGACGATGGCTGTGTTATCACACCATCAGCAAGAGGCAGATCATGTATAAAACGACGGCACAATCTGTGCGACATCAGCGACAAGCCTCCATACTTGACCGCCTTTGCGTCTCACACCTTCCGCGTCGATGGGACAGAATATAACGTGATGGCAGTCAACCTGCAGGGGAACGCGACAATCGCTCCCCTGCCGTCCGAACATTCGTAATCTGACATCGGAGTGCGAGGTATGAATCAACGGAAGACCGAACCTTCTTCGCGCGACCTGGTGCCGTATGATCCCACCCGGATGATCAAGGCGGAACCGGCCTATGGCGAATATTATTACGGCTACGCGCAGAGCAAATCCGCGCAAGCCAAATCCTACCTGCAACTGCTGCGCCGCCGGCGCTGGCTGATGCTCGGCGTCTTCATCGGCGTCATGGCCGTCGGCCTGCTCTGGCTGGTTACCCGCACGCCGCTCTATCGCTCGACGGCGGAGGTGCTGGTTACGCCCATCGAGCGCGGGGGCGGAGGTGAAGATGATGAAAAGCCCGGACTTGCTGGACGCCGCCTTCGCCAACCTGCCCGAGGATTTGCGCCGGAAGGGATTCGATACGGCGAATACCCGGCTGTTCAGCTATCCGGTGACTATCACCAATCCCAAGGATACCGAGATCGTCGGCATCGAGGTGATGGCGCGCGACCCGAAGGCTGCCGCCGCCTTCGCCAATCAGATCCTCACCTCGGCCATGGGCCGCCGCCAGGAGAACACGCGGGCGATGGCCGAAATGGCGACCGAACACGTCTCCAGCGAGATGGCACAAACGTGGACGGAACTGCAAAAGGCGCGGCGGGAGCTGACCAGGCTCAAAAGCGAGCGCGGCATCGCCGACATCGATGAGGAAACGAAGTCGAACGCCGCCAGCCTGGCCAATCTGGAATCGGCGGTCACCCAGGCGAAATCCGACCTGGCCTCCGCTCAGCAACGGCGCACGACGATTGCCAGCGAGCTCAGCCATACGGCAAAGATCGAAGTATCCGGCATCGTGATTGCGGAAAATCCCACCACCCGCGCCATCGATGACCAGATCGAGAAGCTGGAACAGGAGAAAGCGGCGAACCTGCTCGAATACCAGCCCACCGCGCCGGAAGTGCGCAACATCGAGAACCGGATCAGGGAGCTGAAGCGCCGCCAGGCGGACATGGTGAAAACCATCATCGCCAGCAGAACGGAAAACACAAATCCGCTGTATATCAATCTGATGAATGAATATGCCGGCAGCCTGGTGGCCATCCGGGAAGCGGAAAGCCGGCTGGCCGTCAGCGGCGCGCAGGCCAGGGTGATGCGCGCCCGCATCAGCCGGTTGCCGGATTTCGAGGAAAAAGTGGCCGTGCTGATGAGCCGGATCGGCGAGTTGGATAATTCGCACGCCTACCTGAAGGGCCAGCTCAACCTGCTGCGGGTGAGCATGCACGGCGGACTGCCCAACATCATCCCCGTCTCCCACGCGCGGCCCGGCCGTTTCCCGGTCAGTCCCAACATCCCGACCAGCCTGCTGCTGATCACCTTCTTCGCCGCATTCGCCGCCGTGGGCGCCGCCATCGTGCGCGACCAGCTTGATGACCGCATCCACACCCCCGAGTCGCTGGAGGGGGCTGCCGGCTACCGCGTGCTGGGGAGCATCCCCATGGTGCACAACGGCTTTCAGGGGCTGGTGACCGACGAGAATTGTCCGAGCGGACTGCTGGAGCACTTCCGCATCCTGCGAAACAACGTCTTCCTGACCGCGCAGGGGCCGCACTCGCGCGTCATTGTGATCACCAGCCCGCGCGCCGGCGAAGGCAAGTCCACCACTGTCGCCAACCTGGCGACCACCGCGGCGCTAAGCCATAAGCGCGTGCTGATTATCGACGGCGACCTGCGCCACCCGTCCATCCATCTGACCTTCGGACTGCCCAACGAGGTGGGATTGAGCTCGGTGCTGCAGGGCGAGGCGCCACTGGAGAACTGCATCCGGCCGTCCTCGCTGGAGAATCTGCATATCCTGCCCGCCGGCCCTACCCCCGCCTTCCCGCCGGAGTTGCTCGCGTCGCCGGCGATGGCGGACCTGCTGGTTCGGCTGCGCGAGCAGTATGATGCCATCCTGCTCGACAGCACGCCGGTCGTCAACCTGAGTGACGGCGCCCAGCTCGCGTCGCTGGCGGAGGGGGCCATCATGGTGGTCTCCGCCACCAGAACGGAGCGCGCCTCGCTGCTGGAAGGCCTGCGCATCCTCGAACAGGTGGGCGTGACCGTGCTGGGTATCGTCTACAACCGGTCCACCGATATGGAACCGGCCGAATGGAGCGAATCGGCGCCGAAAGCGCTGCCGTCTCATCCCGATGAGCAAGACTGATCGGAAGCGGATAATAAGAAGGTTGGATGAGAAGGCAGTTTGTAGTGAGTAGTCAGTCGTGAATTGTCTGGCAAAGTCAGACTTGTTCACCAAATATCGCAAACTACAAACCAGAAACTACTTACTCATCCATTCATCCAGGTGATATTTGTGATGCATAATAACAACGACGAGTCAAGGATGAGCCTGCCGGAAGACGGCAAGCGCAATATGCGGGCGACCCTGGCGCGTGTGCTGCTGGCAGCCTACGATCTGCTGGCGGTGGTCATCGCCATCGTGCTGGCGATCATCCTCCGTTTCGAGTATTTTCGCGCCGAATTCCTGGTGAAGCACCTGCCCAGCCTGCCGCTGGTGCTGGGCACTTATCTCATTGCCTTCATCGTCTTTCGGCTCTACCGCTACTGGTGGCGCTTCGCCGGCGTCGAGATGTTCTGGTCGGTGCTGCTCGCCAACCTTATCGCCGGCGCGATGAGCATTCTCTGGCAGGTGCATATCGATGGCGAGCTCATGCCCCGCTCCATCACCTTCATGACCTTCGTGCTCGCCTCCGCGCTGATTGGCGGCCAGCGGTTGCTGCTGCGCGTGCTCTCCGCCCGGCGGCATCGGGGCGGGTCGCGCACCGCTGAGACGCCCTGGGAGGAGGAGCCGAAGCGGACGATTATCCTCGCCGATGCCCACAGCGTGATGGAGGTGCTCGTCGCGCTGGAGAAGGACAGCCGGCGCTATAACATCCTCGGCATCCTGGTAGACGACCCTCAGCATCACGGCAGTTTCCTGCGCGGCCAGCAGGTCCTCGGACCGCTCGATCAGTTGTACGATCACCTGCACCGCCACGACGTCGATGAGGTGATCATCGCCATCCCGGAGACGGGCGGCGCCGAGCTGCGCGAATACGTGCTCGCCTGCTGCCGGCACAAGGTGGCCGTGCGCGTGGTGCCGGTGCTCGCCCGCCTGCTGGACAATCCCTCCTCCGCCCGTGGCCGCCTGCGCCTGCAGGATATCCGCGCGGAGGACCTGCTCCACCGCCCGCCCGTGCTGGTGGACCTGGAGGAGTTCGGCGGCTACCTGACCGGCGCGAGCGTGATGGTCACCGGCGCCGGCGGCTCCATCGGCGGTGAACTCTGCCGCCAGATCGGTCACATGGACCCGGCGCAATTGATCCTCCTCGGCCACGGCGAAAACTCCATCTTCGAGATCGCGCAGGAGCTGCGGCACGCCTTCCCCCACCTGGCCGCGCGCATGGTCAAGGTGATCTGCGATGTGCGTGACGAGCAGCGACTGAACACGGCCGTCGAAATGTATCGCCCGCGGATCCTCTTCCACGCCGCCGCCCACAAGCATGTGCCGCTGATGGAAGAAAACGTGACCGAGGCGATCACCAACAACGTGGGCGGCACCCGCAACGTCGTGCGCACGGCCACCCACTGGGGCGTCGAGCGCATGGTGATCATCTCCACCGACAAGGCGGTGAATCCCACCAGCATCATGGGCGCCAGCAAGTTCCTCTGCGAAGAGGTAGTCCGCGCGGAGGCCGGGCGCAGCGACACCTGCTTCCTCACCGTGCGCTTCGGCAACGTGCTGGGCAGTCGCGGCAGCGTGCTCCCCACCTTCCAGGAACAGATCATGCACGGCGGTCCCGTCACCGTCACCCACCAGGAGATGCGCCGCTACTTCATGACCATCCCCGAAGCCGTCTCCTTGGTGCTGAAGGCCGGCGCCTTCGACCGCTCCGGCAGCCTCTTCGTGCTCGACATGGGCGATCCGGTGCGCATCCTCGACCTGGCCGAGGACGTCATCCGCCTCTCCGGCCTCGAACCCTACCGCGACATCCGGATCGAGTTCTGCGGCATCCGCCCCGGAGAAAAACTCTTCGAGGAGCTGCTCTACGACGCCGAAGCCGACGCCGTGAAAGCCGACGGCAGACTCATGATCGTCCCCCGCCCCCAGTACCTTGACCCCGACGAGCTCGACCGCCGCATCGCCGCCCTCCTCCACACCGCCCGCCGCAACGACGACGACGCCCTCCGCCGCCTTCTGGTGGAAATCCTCCCGACCCTGGAGCAATCCGCCCCCGCCCTTCGCGCCGCGTAACCGTCCCGTCCGGGACTGTCCCAGTCCCCGGCACCAGCGCTCCTTATCACCCTGAACGCCCGCTGGACCGTTAAAATGGCCCCCATACGCAGTGAGTTAAATCGCCTTCTCGGCCAGCAATGGGAGGAGTGGCCGATTCCCCGCGAGCTGCCGGACACTCCCGCGGCAATCCAAAATCCAAAATACCCTCGATGGATGGTGGAAGCTTCGCCGTCAGCGCCAGGCCGACATTGACGCCGCCATCGCCCGTCATGCCGACCAGGAGACGCTCTACGACCAGCCGTATGAGGATGGCAGGCGCATCCGCGTGGCCGGCCCCTTTACGGTGGAGAACCTGTCGCCGAGCAGGCGGTGAACGAGGGTATGTGCCGGCGAGGATCCTCTCAGAATGCCGGAAGGGAGAATTCGATGCCCTGTCCGCTTCCATCCCGTGCTTGCAGGTCGATGGAGACGGTGACGGCTTTTGTCCAGATGATGATGGTGTGATCGGGGTCCAATGGACTTGGGATTTCCATCAGATCCTGATCGTCCCTTTGCCGGATCGCCGTGATCCGGTTGCGGTAGAGCAGCGGCAGCTCGTGGTAGCGCCAGCCGATCCAATACCGATCCGCTTGATTCACGCCGCCCTCGATTAATGAAAGAAGGCCGCTGCCGAGCTTGGATGAGGCTGGGCTGTAGAAGAGATCGGCGGGTGATATCGGCGTCTGTTCGTCCTGATGCGGATTATAGTATTCCCCCGGCGGCGTCCGGGTGGTCAGGAGTACCTGATAAGGATCCATCGGCAGAGCCTTGACTTGCAGGCCGGTTACGACGCTCACCGCCCACAGCAATTGCCGGATGGAGATGCCGTCGGCGACCACCAGCACGACGGTGTCTTCGATGGGGGGATCGGCGAGCACCTTACCCTTGCAGACCGGTGCGACACGGGCGACAAGATCTTTGAGCGTATATTGCCCCGCGGGGATCGAGACCGTTTCGCTGCCCCATTGAGCATCGGCCTGTGGCCAGAGCCACCACTGCGTCGATCCCAGCAGAGGAGGTTTGATGATGGCTGCCGGAGTCGGCGGTGGCGCGCCGACCCGCAATTTCTCTACGGTGCCGATCCCGTGCTGTTGTGTGACGGCCTGAATCATCCATGTCGGCCAGACGCCGATCGCCAGGTGTTTACCCGGGGGAAGCGTGCCGTTGCGGTTCACGAGTTGACGGCGCTTCGCGATGGAGAAGACGGCGGCCTGCTGGACAGGAGTGAGCTTCTCCAGCGTAATGTAGCCCATCGCCCGCGCATCGAGCTGTTCCTGCGTCAGGCGCTCGAAGATGCCGATCGTCAGCTCGCGATCGGGACATTTTTCCGATCGCATCTCGTCATCGGACACCACGGTATTCCGGGTGACCGCCAGGCACCGATCGGTTGGATCGCTTGAGACATACCATCCCGCGGCGCGTAAGCGATCGGCGACGGACTGCGGATTCCCGCGTAAATCGGCAATCTCGGGTAATTTGACCTCTTGCCCGATATTGGCGTTCATCACCACGGCAACACCTGCGGGCTGTTGTGCGTAAAGGAGGTGCTGCCCACAAAGGCACCACCCGATCAACACGGTGTGAACGCACAGGTTCAGAGCTCTCCATAATCTGCCATCGTCACGACTGCTCATCAGGATCGCCTTTCATTCAGACTGTCAGTGGGATCGGTCGCCACGCATGCCTTAAAATTCGGCAAAGTCCGACATCCTGGGTGTCAGGGGGAGTTTCATCGCATTGCGAGCCTCCACGCCCACCCTGTCTTTTCGCGCCTGAAGCTCCGTCAAGAGCCGCTGGGCACGTTCGGTGCCGAGACGCCGCATGGCGACGCAGGCGTTGACGTCTTTCAATTGATACGCGCACCAATCAAGATAAGGCAACACCACGTCATCGTGCACAAAGTAGAGCGGATTCGTTTGCGGTTGCACGATGAGACCTTTCCCTTTCTTCGGGAGAAAGGAAGGTCTAGCCAGCCACTTGGCCCCGAGTCCTGTCGTGGGTTCCGTAAGGGTGCCATGGAAGCGTGGACAGGGGAACCGTGCGGGCGCGGTATGGAGCCGCGAAAGAAGATATCACGGAGGGCCGACATGGTTTATGACATGGAAGGCGACTGGGTGCTCGATGCGGATATCCGCGGCTTCTTTGACGCCATCGACCATGACTGGCTACGGCCTGTGCGTTTGACCCAAGGGAGGAGCCCGGTGCGGGAAACCCGCACGCAGGGATCTGTACGGGGAGGCGGAGGCAACTCCGGATTTCTACCGCGACCAAATCGATGTGAGCGTGGAGCAGGCCATCCAATGTCTTCAATTACTGCCATCATCGCCTGCTGTTCCATCCACCTACGGGGTACATAGTGGGTGCTATGGATTGCTGAAGAGAGTGGACGCATTATTCGCGGTTCGGCAGACACGGATGGAGCACTGGCAGCCATGTCGCAGCGCAGGTGGCAGGGAGTATATCACGGCAGGCAGGGGTGGCTACGCTCCCTTCTGGGGAAGGACCGGAAGACACGAGATACCGCGGCGAACGAGCCGCCACGCCGGCAACGGCCTCCGTGGCTTGCCCGCGGCATATACTGGTTGCAGATTGTCTGGCTGGTTTTGCTGTACGGCGCCGTGCTTTTCGGCATGGTCATCCTGGGCCTGAGTTCGCAATCGCTGGTGTTGCCCCCGGATCGCTTTCCGGGTCCAACGCTCGTCTACACCAGCGATGGGAAGCTGCTGGCCCGGCTTTACGAACAGTACAGCGTGCCGGTGAGCATCGACCGGATTCCCGCGCATACCGTCCGCGCCGTGCTGGCGGCGGAGGACCGGCGCTTTTTCCAGCATCACGGCCTGGACTGGCGTGGGATGCTGCGCGCAGCCTGGATCGACGTGCGCTCCGGGCAGGTCGTGCAGGGCGGCAGCACCATCACCCAGCAGCTCGTGCGGCTGGACCTGCTGGACGACCGGCGCACCTTTCGCCGCAAACTGCGCGAGGTGGTGCTGGCGCTGCGCGTCGAGCGCGGCATGACGAAGCGGGAGATCGTAGAGCGCTATCTGAACGCGGTGTATTTCGGCGGCGGGGCGTATGGGATCGGCGCCGCCGCGGAATCCTATTTCCGCAAGCCGGTGGGGAACCTGACGCCCGCGGAAAGCGCGCTGCTGGCTGGATTGATCCGGTCGCCGGGCGACGGCGATCCGCGCTGCCACCTGGAGGAGGCGCAGCGCCGCCAGCGCGAGATCCTTACTACCATGTATCGGCAGAACTGGCTGTCGGCGGCCGCCTACCGGGCGGCGTTGAAGGAGCGCATCACCATCCGCACCCGGCCGAGCCGTCCCTGGCGCGCCCCCTACGTGGTGGAGGCGGTGCGGCAGACCCTGGTGAAGGAATACGGGCGCGACCTGGTCTATCACGGGGGATTGACGGTCTATACCACCGTCAATGACACGATGCAGGCGGCGGCGGAGCGCGCGCTGGCGCGGGCCGTGCGCGCCGGGTGGGACCGCGGGGTAGGCAACGGCGCGCTGGTAGCCATCGATCCGCGGAACGGCGAGATTCGCGCGTTAGTGGGCGGCACGAATTTCCGCACCAGCCAGTTCAACCGCGCGCGGCAGGCGCATCGCCAGGCGGGCTCGGCCTTCAAAGCCTTCGTCTACCTGGCGGCGATCCGGCACGGCAAGCTGCTGACCGATCAGGAGCTGGACGCTCCCGTCACCATCGGCGATTATTCGCCGAAAAATTACGGCAACCAGTATTTCGGGCAGGTGACGCTGGAGACGGCGCTGGCGCGCTCGCTGAACAGCGTGGCGGTGCGCGTCACGGAGGAGGTCGGGCCGGGCACTGTGGAGCAGGCGGCACATGACGCGGGCATCACCAGCCGCCTGGGCGCGACCTACTCCATCGCGCTGGGAGCCTACGAGGTGACCCCGCTGGAGATGGCGCGCGCCTTCGCCACCTTCGCCAACGGCGGCAAGGTGGTGAACCCGGGCATGATCCGCGAGATACGGCGCGGGAACCGGGTGCTGTTTCGCTGGCAGTCGGTTATCCGGCAGCAGGTTTCGCCGGCGGACGCCTTCCTGCTGACCCAGGGACTGCGCTCGGTAATCGACTTCGGCACCGGGCGCCGCGCGAACATCGGCCGGCCCGCGGCGGGGAAAACCGGCACCAGCAACAATTTCCGCGACGCCTGGTTCATCGGCTACACGCCGAACCTGGCGGCCGCGGTGTGGCTCGGTAACGACCAGCGCCGCCCTATGACCGGGGTGGCCGGGGGCAGCCTGCCAGCGCAGGCGTGGGCGGAATTCATGCGCGCCGCGCTGCGGGGGCAACCGTCGGTTGACTTCCCCTTGCCGCCGGGGGTGGTGCCGGTGCAGATATGCGCCGCCAGCGGTTGCGCGGCGACGCTGTTCTGCCCGGTCACCATCCAGCGCTACTTTCCGGCCGACCGCGTCCCGCCATCCTGCTCCGACCACGTGGGGCCGGAGAGCGGCATGATCCCATTGCAGGCGCCGGATATCTTCGCGGAACCGCGGGACAGGACACCGGTTCCGCCCGTCACGCAGGCCGGGTCGGAACCCGATACGGCAACGCCGGAGGGCGAGCCGCCGGTATCTCCGCCCAGCGGCGACATGGGGCCTGCGGCGAACCCGGGCCTGCCTGCACCCGGCAATGCGACATCACCGGATGGATCGGCACCTTCAACCCCGAACGTCGGGCCGGCGCCGAACGCCGAACCGGGCCCCGGGGAATTGATCGCCCCGCCGGATAATGGCGAGGCATCCCCCGGCAACGGCGAGGGGCGCGCGCCGCAGAAAATCGAAAAAACGCTCCCGCCGCCTCCAGGCGAATCGGAACCGCCGATGAAGCGCCAATCCTTCTTGGAGTGGCTGCGGTCGCTGCTGGGGCTGTAGTTATTCACGCGCCGAATGATGTTCTGTGACAAATTAAATTTGCTTTGCTTCGTGAAAACAGTCCCTGATACGGTGGTTGAGTAGGTAGGAGAGCCTTTTCGCATCTTCCCATTACCTTCGCCGACCGGCTTGACAAAATCGCTATCTTTATGAGGTAATTTCAAAACCGGTTACCTCTTTATGCAAATTTTAATGACATTCTTAGGTTAGAACCGTTTAAATGAGGAACAAGTAATAGAATAGAAGCGGGCAATCAACCTATAGGCAGGTGAGTATGCTTGAGAATATCATTCAGCCGTTCTGGTTTGCCGTTGTCCAGCAGGCGGGCGCACATCCCGCCTGGATGGTGATCACGTGGTGGATTTGCCTGGTGATCGCCTGGATCGCCGCGGTCGTTTTCCTCATCAGCGGCGTGGAAGACCTGATCTACGACATCGGCCTTTACTTCTGGAAGATCTTCCGGCGCGTCAAGTATCGCAAGCGCGAGCGCCTGTCGCTGGCCAAGCTGCGGTCGCGCGTTCAGCAGCGCATCGCCATCTTCATCCCGGCGTGGCAGGAAGGCGAGGTGATCGGGGAAACGCTGGACAACATCATCCACCTGATCGAGTATCGAAACTACACCATCTTCGTGGGCACGTATCCGAACGACCCGAAAACGCAGCAGGCGGTCGATGCCCTGTCGAAGGATCATCCACAGCTCATCAAGGTGGTCAATGCCGAGGATGGGCCGACCAATAAGGCGGATTGCATCAACGCCATTTACCGCGCGATGAAGCAATTCGAGGAAACGAACGGCGTGAACTTCGACATCGTGGTCATGCACGACGCCGAGGACGTGGTGCATCCGTATTCGCTGCTGCTGTACAACTACCTGATCCCGCGCGTGGACGCCATCCAGCTCCCCATCTTCCCGCTGCCAACCCGCCATACGCGGTGGGTGCACTGGATTTACGCGGACGAGTTCGCCGAAAATCACATGAAGGACCTGGTGGTGCGGGAGAAGATGACCGGCCTGGTGCCGTTTGCGGGCGTGGGCACCGGCTTTTCCCGCCGCGCGCTGGCCATTCTGGAAGAGCAGGACAGCGACGCCATCTTCAACGAACGGACCCTGACGGAAGATTACAACTTCGGCATGAAGCTGAAATCCGCCGGTCTGCAGAGTGTATTCGTCAACGTGCTCATCCCCGACGAGGCGGACCGCTGGTATACCCCGCTCGCCGGGCGCCGCGGCTTCATCGCCAACTGGGCGTTTTTCCCGATGGGCTTCAAGCGTTCCGTGCGGCAAAAGACGCGCTGGATCATCGGCATCTCGCTGCAGGAATGGGAAATGAGCGGGTGGAAGGGCAACTCGATCACCAAGTTGAACCTGGTGAAGGATCGCAAGGTGTTCTTTACCACGGCGGTGAACCTGCTGGCCTATCTCCTGGTGATCTATGTCATTCTCGCCGAATTGGGCGAGCACGGGTATATCCCGTCGATCCTGTTGCCCGTCATAAGAAAGGGCACGCTGCTCTACACGCTGGTGCTGATCGATACCGGCATCATGCTGTTCCGCATGCTGGAACGGGTGATCTTTGTCAGCATGGTCTACGGTCTCGTGGCCGGGGTGCTCTCGCTCCCGCGCCTGGTGCTGGGGAATATCCTGAACGGCGTCGCCACCTACCGGGCGCTGCTCCAATATCTGCGCGCACGGCAGCAGGGCAAGCGCGTGGCCTGGGACAAAACGGAGCACCTCGAAGGGAATGGGTATATGCCTTCCGAGTCGATCGTTCCGGCGGCGGCGCGCATACGGCGTCCGTTCGCGCTGAACGATCTGGCGGCCGCGTGCGAGTTGGGGGATTCGGCCAGGCTGATCGACTCGCTGGAGACAATCCCGCGCGACATCAGCGACTCGCAGCGCTCCCGGGTGATTGCGGTCATTGGACAGGCGGGGGACAATGCCGACTACCAGGTGCGCGCGGCGGTGGCGCGCGTCTGCGGCTTCCTGGCGTGGAGCGAGCTTTCGCCGGTCGCGCTGCATCTGCTGCACGATCGAGAGTGGCTGGTACGGGCCAATGCCGCGCGCGCGCTGATCAACTTCACCGACCTGGCGAACATTATCGCCGAGGTGTTCCGCGAGGAGGACCGGTATGCCTGGGAAATCTTCATCCGCACGCTGGAGCTGAACCAGCCGATGCATCCGAGCCTGCTCACGCTGCTGGATACGCCGAAACTCTCCGAGCTGCGCGAGGTGGTGCTGGATCGCTCCCCGCTGCTGCGCATGAAATACGATAAAACGCATCAACCCGCCCGAGCGACGGTGCCCGCGGCGCGATAAGGAAGGATGAATAGTAAATAGTGATAAGTGATAAGTAAAAAGTGAGTAGTGAGTAGTTGGTTCAGGGTGTTACGCTGTAGCTTGGACCGAGCACATCATCACCAATTCAAGGTGCATTCTGACATGCCGCCAACCACTTACTACTCATCACTTACTACTTACTTATCACATATCACTTATCACTTATTACTTATTACTACCCATCCATTCATCCGTCAACGCAGTCCCAGGTAAAACTGCTCGAGAATCCACTCGGCCGGCTTTCCCTGCGGCGTGTAGCCGGTGTCATTCGCCCCGCCGCCCTCGGGATTCAGGTCCCAGGCCCACCAGTAGATCCCGGCGATCCACGGGCGGTGGTAGAAGGTTTCCAGCGCGGCCTGGTAGGCGTTGGCCTGCGCGGTAAGGTTCACCGGGCCGTTCGCCTCGAAATCCCACGGCGACAGCGCGGCGCGGTCCACGCTGCGGTACCCGATCTCCATCAGGATGATCGGCTTGTTGTATTTCTCCGCCAGCGCGGTCAGCGCGGCCACGTAGCCCCGCTCGTTCCACGCGGTCTTCAGCTCTTCCACCGTCGGCGTGGCGCTGCCGCTGAGCGGATGATATGCGTTGACGCCGATGAAATCGACGGCATCCCACCAGCCGATGCGCTCCAGCTCGCCGCTCCAGTTGGCGGCGTAGACCAGCGGGCCGCGATACTTGTGCCGCACGGCTGCGACGATTCGGCGCCAGTCCTTCTCCCGGCCCGTGGTGCCCTCCAGCTCCGCGCCGATGCAGAACAGCTCCACCTTCGTCTTCGCCGCCAGCCGCGCATAGTGGATGATGAACTCCTCGTAGGCGGCAAACCAGGACGCCCACGCGTCTTCCGTGGTGAAGTCCTTGCCGATCTCGCCGTGCCAGCGCCCGGGGTCCGCCGTGACCGCGATCACGGGCCGGAACAGCACGCGCAGCTTCAGCCGGTGCGCGGCGGCGATCAATCGCCGCACGTCGCTGTCGAACGGCGTCCGCGGCACGCCCTGACTGATATCCTGCGCGTCGCAGGTGAGCTGGGTGCCGGTGATGCTGATGGCCACCCAGTTCGCCCCGGTGGCTTTGAGCCTTTTCAGCGACATCACGGCGGAATCCAGCGCGAAGCGCCGCGTCTCCCAACTGGTAAAGGTGATCCCCTTCTGGAACTTCTCCGGCGGCACCGGGGAGGCGGTGAAACCGCGCAACGCGAGCAGGAGCGCGGCGACCAGGCAGACGGCGGCAGGCAGTGACGGCATACGGCAACCTCAAAACACGGATTTGCCTGATATTATACCACGCCGCCTGCTCCTTTCTGTATCCAAGCAGCATCCCGCATTGTTTCGCCTTCCTTTACCTGGCAGCGGCCGGGGGCGGAGCATGAAGCCTGGATTCACTTTTCCGCCGTTCCCCACACGGCGGCGTTCGGCAGGAAGCGGAACGCGTGGTCTGAGAAAACGGGACGCGATGTGACGCTTTGATGTCTTGCGGGCAGAGACGGCGCGCCGTCTCTGCCCGCGGTTATCCTATCCGGACACCACCCGCAGCACTTCGTCGATGGAGGTGTCGCCCTCCACCGCCTTGCGGATGCCGTTGGCCGCCAGCGTGCGCAGTCCCTCCTTGACGGCGATCTCCTGCATCTCCTCGAACGGCCTGCGGCGCAGGAAGCCGTCGCGGAGTTTCGGGGTGATTTCCAAAAACTCGTAGATGCCGGTGCGGCCATGGTAGCCGATGCCGCGGCATTTGTCGCACCCCGCCGCCTGGTAGAAAGTCGCGTCCTCCGGGATGGCGCAGCCGCCGGTGCTCGCCAACTGCCGGATCTGCCCCATGATCTCCGGGTGGATGACCGCCGGCGTTTTGCAGTGCGGGCAGAGAGTGCGCGCCAGCCGCATGGCGATGATGCGGTTATGCGATTTGGTCAGCATGATCCCGACCTGTGCCTGCTGTTCCACCGGAAACACCTCGACAATCCGCTCGATGGTGCGCACGGTGGAATCCACGTGCACGGAGACGAAGACCAGGTGTCCGGTGTCCCCCGCATGCATCGCCAGGTCCATGGTCTCCAGATCGCGCATCTCGCCCACCAGGATGACATCCACGTCGTGGCGGAGGAAGGCGCGCAGCGCGCCGGGGAAATTCACCCCGGGCCGGCATTCGAGTTGCGTGACCCAGGGCAGGCGCGACTCGACCGGGTCCTCGATGCTCACCGTCTTCACCAGCGGGCCGGCGATCTCGCGGAGCATGCTGTAGATCAACGTCGTTTTGCCGCACCCCGTCGGACCGGCGGTGATGATCGTCCCTTCCCGCTGCGACAGCCAGCGGCGGACGCGCTCCACGTCCTCCGGGAACAATCCCAGCCGGTCAAGCTGGAACTGGTCGAGGGAGGCATCAACGCGCAATCGCGCGGTGAGCACGTCGTCATACAGGCCGGGCATGACGCTGATGCGCATCTCGATGTCCCCGGCATCATCCGCCAGGTCGATGCGGGCGTCCAGGAAGGGGCGGTCAATCGGCTCCGCATGGGTCATCTGCCGGCAGCGCAGCACCAGCGCTTCATACAGGCGGATGGGCAGGCGGCGGATCTCATGCAGCCGGCTGTCGATGCGGTAGCGCAGCAGGCCGAACACCCCGCCTTCCTCTTTGAACGGCTCCAGGTGCAGGTCGCTGCTGCCCAGGCTGATGGCCAGCCGGGCCATGCGGGTGATGAGCTGGGTGATCTTCTCCTCCCAGGGGTCGCCGCCGTTCTCGCGGAAGGCGGGCGCCGCAATGTCGAGCTTGCTGAACTCCTCCTGGAAGAATGTCAGCTCCCCGTCGAGCACCGCCATCGGCACGGTGGAGAGGGTGAAGGCGACCGGCCCGCGCGCCAGGTAGATATCCAGGTCGCTCCGGCGGAACCGCCACTGGCGGCCCACTTTGCTGGCCTTCACGTCGCCGCGCTCGAGCATCCGGTAGAGCGTCGGCTTGCTGACCGACAGGTATTCCGCCGCGTCGTCCAGCGTGAGCAATTCATCCGGCCCGGCGACGGCTGTCGTCGAGTTGGATATGCGATCATGTTCCATCTTGTTGCCTCCTTCAGTCGTATCACGATCGATCGTCAATCCCATTGTAGGGGGCGTTTTCCCGTGCGTCAAGGCTTATCAAAGTGAAAAATGAAAGTTGATGATTACTGAAAACTAGAGGGGAATTCTGAGGCAAAGGCTGATAAAATATAGGACTCTCACTCGAGGTGGTTATCCCTGG
>Ga0315284_10005611_pt1 | contig 17849 bp, 9 predicted proteins | sample YL17G09_16_MG_FD_203696 | JGI IMG/M metagenome (GOLD analysis project Ga0315284, IMG submission 203696) | Sediment microbial communities from Yellowstone Lake, YNP, Wyoming, USA - YL17G09_16 | ecosystem: Environmental > Aquatic > Freshwater > Lake > Sediment | place: USA: Wyoming | collected...
CGAGGAGATCAATTACCATCGCTATCTTTATCATGTTTTGGATAAACAGGAGATTTCTGATGCGGCTTTGGATTCGCTTAAACACGAACTTTACCAGTTGGAACAGCAGTATCCTGATTTGATTACGCCTGATTCGCCGACGCAAAGAGTCGGGGGCAAGGCCCTGGCTAAATTTAAAAAAATTAAACACGAAGTTCCTATGCTTTCCATTGAGGATGTTTTTAGCTTTGAGGAATTGCAAGCTTGGGAAGAGCGGATTAAAAAAATGGCCAGAACTCATTGGGAATATTTTGCAGAAATAAAAATGGACGGCTTGGCAGTTTCTTTGGTTTACGCCAATGGAATTTTAGTTGAAGGCTCAACCCGCGGTGACGGGGTAATTGGCGAAGATATTCTGCAGAATTTAAAAACCATTGAGGCCATCCCTTTGAAATTGCACGAGCCAAGCGATAAACAAATTCAGGAATTTTTAAGCAAATATGGGCAGGGGATTGATAAGGAAAATTTTGAGAAACAGGTTAAAAGTCTGGCCGGGCGGATAGAAATTCGCGGCGAGGCTTTTATGGATAAAAAAGTTTTTAACCAGCTTAATCGGGAACAGGAGAAAAAAGGCGAGAAAATCTTTGCCAATCCGCGCAATGCCGCGGCCGGGTCAATCCGGCAATTAGACCCGAAAATTACTGCCAGCCGCAAATTGGATTTTTTTGGCTATGACTTGCTGGCTGATTTTGGGCAAGTTACCCATGAACAAGCGCACCATATTATCAGACTTTTGGGAGTAAAAGATAATCCTTTGAATCGTCATTGCAAAAATTTACAGGAGATTGAAACTTTTCATGACTATGTGCATAAAGAAAGGGAAAAATTGCATTACTGGACTGACGGCATTGTAGGCGTGATCAATGACCTGAAATTGTTTAAAAAATTGGGCGTGATTGGCAAAACTCCGCGCGGCTATATTGCTTATAAATTTCCGGCGGCGCAGGCCACAACCATTGTCCAGAATGTGCGCTTTAATGTCGGCCGCACCGGAGTTTTAACGCCGGTTGCTGATTTAAAGCCGGTTCCCATCGGCGGCACCATTGTTTCGCACGCGACCTTGCATAATATTGATGAGATTGAAAGATTGGGCGTGAAAATCGGTGATACCGTGATTATTGAACGGGCCGGGGACGTGATTCCCAAAGTGCTTCAGGCTTTGCCCAAATTGCGAACTGGCAAGGAAAGGGCAATTAAAGTTCCGACTAAATGCCCGATTTGCGGTTCAGCAGTTAAACGCAAACCAGGCGAGGTTGGTATTTATTGTTCTAATCCCAACTGTTTTGCCAAAGAACAGGAAAAAATGTTTCATTTTGTGTCCAAAGGCGGCATGAATATTGACGGCTTGGGTCCGAAAATTTTAGAGCAATTAATGAATGAAGGCTTGGTCAGCAATGCGGCTGATTTGTACGAATTAAAAGTGGGGGATTTAGAACCCCTGGAACGTTTTGGGGAAAAATCAGCTGAAAATATTATTGAGGCAATTGCCAATAGTAAAAAGGTAACTTTGGATAAATTTTTATTTGGCTTGGGTATCCGCCATGTGGGCGAAGAAACTGCAGTGGCTCTGGCTAAACATTTTGCCGGCCTGGATAAAATTAAGACCGCTTCAGTTGAAGAACTGATGAGAGTTTCTGACATCGGGCAAATAGTAGCGGAAAGCATAGGGGCATATTTTAAGGAAAAGAAAAATTTAAAGTTAGTTGACGATTTGTTGAAATATATAAAAATAGAAAAGATTAAGAAGGTTAAACAAACCTTGGCCGGCAAAACTTTTGTGCTGACCGGCGGTATGGAAACAATGACCCGAGATGAAGCCAAAGAAAAAATTCGCAGCCTGGGCGGAGATGTCAGTTCTTCAGTCAGTAAAAATACTGATTACGTCGTGGCTGGTTCAGAGCCGGGGTCTAAGCTTGATAAAGCAAAAAAGTTAGGGGTTAAAATTATTTCAGAGAAAGAGTTTCTTGCAATGTTGAAATAAATACTCTTACGAAAGTACGAAAAACCTACGAAAATACGAAAAGTTACGGTTCGTATTTACGAAAGTACGAAAACCATACGAAAATACGAAAAATTCCTTGACGTTTCGTATTTTCGTACAGTTTCGTAGTTCGTAAGACCAATTACTAATTACTTATTACTAATTACCAACCTTATGCAAATTGAAATCAAAGGCACCAATTTAGAACTGACTCAAGCGATCAAGGATTACATCAATGAAAAAGTCGGCAGTTTGGCCAAGTTTTTTGACCAGGCCTTGATCGCCAGAGTTGAGGTGGGGCTGACGACTAAACACCATCAAAAAGGTAACATTTTTCGGGCGGAAATAAATCTGGAAGTGCCGCAGAAAAACTTGCTCCGGGCCGAAGCTGTAAGCGAGGATTTATACGTGTCCATTAACCAGGCCAGGGAGGAATTGGAGCGCCAAATCAAAAAATATAAGGAGAAAATGAGGGGTAATGTCCGCTTTTAGGCGTGAATTTAAAATAGAGATTTTTAGCCGCATTTGCTGTGGATAATTCAGGTGAAAATTTTTGCGTAAGTTAGCGAATTGTGGTATAGTATAGACATAATAATCGCAAATGAAAAAAGCTGGAAAAATCAAAGCTAAAGCTTTTTATTTAAGAATTTTGACTTTAAGGCCGACTTTAAAGTTGGCTTTTATTTTGCTGTTATTTTTAAGCTTGCCCTTGATTCACGGGGCTTCGGCTCTGATTGAATTTGAGGCTCCTCCCGATAATTACCCCACACAAGTTTTACCTTATTGGGTAGTAACGGGCAACCTTAATGGGGATACTACCTGTAATGGGAACCCCTGCCTGGATTTAGTTGCAGGAACAGGGTGGGGCAAGGTAGAAGTTTTTATGAATAATGGGTTGGGCAATGGTAAATTTTTGCCAAAGGTTGAATATCCGGCTGGTGGCGGCTTTATGGGTGATCAAATTCAAGGTGTCCTTGCTGATGTTGACCCAAATAATGAGCCTTCTCATGTTCCACCTCCTGGTTTTGTTGAAAATGGTCCCGATCTGATTGTAACAGGCTCGGATACAACTTTGGGTTTTTCGGTTCTGCTTAATAATAGTGATGGCACTTTTGCTACTCCAGTTGCGTTTGCCACAGGTGGTGGCGGTTATCATTTTGAGTCATTGGCAGTTGCAGATTTTAATGGCGATGGCTTTGCTGATGTGGCGGGTGTTGAATATGATAATAATAGATTAAGAATTTATTTGGGCGATGGGGGCGATGGGATTGATAGGGGCGATGGGTTAGGGGGTCTTAATTTTACTGAATTTGCTTCTTATAACGTTGGCGCTATTTCTCAACCAGGTAATCATTTTGTCAAACATGCTGATTTTGATAATGACGGGAAACAAGACCTGGCCATAGCTAATTCAAGTCTTGGAACAATTTTAATTTTTTTGGGCGATGGGCTTGGCCATTTCGTACCGCCACAACCGCCACTCTCCCCCTCTATTCCGAATGCGATTCGTAGTCACCCTAATAAATTTGATATAGCTGATTTTAACAATGATGGTGACCTGGATATAGCAGCGCCTGAAAATGGCAGTAGTGTCTCTATCTTTTTTGGTGATGGTGCTGGCGGGTTTTCTGTTGGTCCCACTTATAGCACATTACCTAACCCCAACGCAATTGCGGCTGCTGATTTTAACCATGATGGCGTACCTGATTTGGCCGTGGCCATTGTAAATCCTGTCATAGGAGACCCAGGTGGCGCTGCTGTATTGATTAATAATGGAAATGGCACTTTCCAGACTCCCCGAAATTTTGTGGCCGGAACTTATCCTGTTTCAATTGCCGCGGGTGATTTTGACGGCTATGGCAATACTGATATCGCCTTAGCAGATATTCACAATTCTAAAGTATATGTCTTACTCCAAAGCGTGATGGTGACTGATGTTACTTCCCTGGCTGCTGATGGCAGCTATAAAGCAGGCGTTACTATTCCCATCCGGGTAAAATTTAATAAAAATGTGGCCGTTACAGGCACGCCTCAATTACAGCTGGAAACAGGCGCAACTGACCAGCAGGCAAATTATGTTAGCGGCACCGGCACAGATACCCTAACTTTTAATTATACAGTGCAGGCGGGCGATGACGCGGCTGATTTGGATTATAAAGCTACGACTTCGTTGACCTTAAACGGAGGCGCCATAAAAAATGCTGATAATTTGGCCGCGGACGCTAATTTGGAATTACCGGCACCCGGGGCGGCGCATTCTTTGGGGGATAATAAAAATTTGGTTATAGATACTACTGCGCCAGTGATTGCTATTACCGCGCCCACTCATGTCTCGGGCGCGAATATAGCTGATACAACTATTAATGTTACAGATGATCATGGCCTTTTAGCCAGTCAAGTGACAGCAACTTCATCTACGGCAGGCTATAGTAATTTTATCTGTACGCAAACAGATGCTGTTACTGTTGATTGTACTATTGATATAACAAGTTCCGGCGATTTGACTATTAATAGCCATGATTTTGCAAGTAATTTGGGTACCCAAACCGAGCTAGGATATACTATAAGCACTTTAGCGCCAATTATTGTTATTACTGCGCCAACTAAAATTTTTAATGCGGACATTACCAATACGACCATCCACGTGACTGATGCTGATGGAATTATACCCGCTGATGTGGTTATTGATGGCACCAACACGGTCGGATATAACAGTTTCACCTGTAATCCAACAGACGCCAACACTGTTGATTGTACCATTACCATAACATCTTCCGGCAATCTGGTTATAACAGCCACAGATTCGCTCTCTAATGCCAGTACTTTAGCAGAAAATGGATATATTATAGAGACAACCCTTCCGGTTATTGCCATTACCGCGCCGACTAAAATTTCTAATGTTAATATTGTAAATACAACAATTCAGGTGACTGATAATAACGCCATTATAGCTAATAATGTTACTATTGATGTGTCTTCAACGGCCACTGCTGACAATCTTGTCTGCGTTCAAACTAATATTACGACCATTGACTGTACGATCCGCATTACAGCCAGCGGCAATCTGGTTATTAAAGCGATTGATGTGGCTACAAACGAGGTTTTGCAGGCGGAAAATAATTATGTGGTTGACGCTACTCCGCCGGTGATAACAATAACCGCGCCGACTAAATTTAATAATACCACTATCTCGGATACTACTATCAGGGTAACTGATAATAACGCTATTACAGCAGCAAATGTGCTGACAACAGGAACTACAGCTACTATTGGCGGAAGTTTTAGCTGCCTCCAGACCAGTGTTACGCAGGTAGACTGTGTTGTTGATATTACCAGCGCTGTTACTCCGGGCAAAAATCTGACAATTGTGGCGACAGATGATGCAGGTAATGTTTCTACTAATATTGAAAATTTTTATATCATTGATCCTGCCGCCCCGACGGCCCAGTTTACCACAACTTCGGCCAATGGAGATGAGAGTGTGACGCCGGTAAATTTGGAAGTCAGTCTTGATGGAGTTTCAGGTACTGCTATAGTTGTGAACTATACAGTGATCGGTGGTACGGCTACTAACGGGGTTGGGGCGGATTATGTTATACCCTCGTCTGGCACAGTGACCATTACTGCCGGACTGACAACAGCCGATATACCAATTACTATTAATGATGATGCTGTGCTTGAAAGTAATGAAACAATTATTGTAACTTTGGTAAGTTCTCCCAATGCCGGCCTTGGCTTAAATAGGATTTTTACTTATACAATTATTGATAATGAGGCTGGGGTAACCATCGTTGAAAGCGGCGGTTCCACGAACGTGACAGAAGGCGGCGTTACTGACACTTATACCGTAGTTTTACATGCGTTGCCAACAGCTGATGTGAATATTGCTATAGCCACGGCTGATGGCCAGACAACAGCCTTGCCAACTCCTTTAGTTTTCACTCCTTTGAACTGGTTCACGCTGCAAACCGTAACAGTCACGGCAGTTGATGATTCTGTCTTTGAACCGGCGCACACAGGAATAATTGCCCATACTGCAACCAGCCTTGACCTGAATTATGACGGCATTGCCATTATTAATGTTATTGCCCAAATTACTGAAAATGATTCTGCCGGGCCGTCTGATACGCTTAAGCCTCCGGCTGATTTGACTTGTCAGGCTGTTGATCTCACGGTCGGCAGCCAAACCATTAAGGCCCTAAACTGGAATTTTACTGATAATAATACCATGGAATTAGGTTATCGTTTATACCGGGCAACTGACGGCGCGTTAATCAGGGAAATTGCCATACCCGGCACAACGCAGATTCAAGAACCAGATGTGGCCCAAAATCCCATAACAGGATTATTGGAAGTTAATCAGCCTTTTGCGCGTTTTGTCAGGGCATATAATGATCATCAGGTAACAGCAGATTCACTCCATATAACCTGCTACACTCTGGCTAATACACCAAAGAAAATCAGGATTACGGATATCCAGCCGGAAAGCATAACCATTAAATTAGATCCTAATGACGGTAATCCGGCAGAAACAAAATATGCGATTCGGGTGATTTCCGGACCGCCAGACCAGCCCATTACCGAGTTTGTAAATCCGGACGGCAGTTTAAGTCCCACTGAAAACTGGCGTACATATGCTCAATTTGGGGGCGATAACGGCCTGGAAGTGACAGGAGTAATACCGCCAACTAATTCTAATGTCAATGCCGCCCTGGTAAGCATGGCTTTAACAACGGGCCAGCCTTACAGCTTCAGCGCCAAAGCTAAAAATGGCGATAATATAGAAACAGCATATTCAGACAGTAATGATGCTACGCCGCAAACAGGCACCCAGCCGGATATTACAGCAGTTAAAGGCGTAGCCATAAATTTAGCCTGGAATAATTTATTGGGCTTATTTGCCACTGCCTGGGCTGGCAATAGTTTGTTGATTAACGTTAGCGGGTCATTTGGTCAGATGGTGGGAGTTTTTTCCTGGCTGTTAAATATTATCCTGTTAATATTGTTGATTATGTTTGGCCTAATTCTGTACCGGACATTAAAAAATCTCAAACATGAATTTAAATATCCGGAGACTTTTAAATTAATCTGGTCAATTTTAAGCAGGGAAGCATATCATAGTTATACTAAACATGCGCCGCAAACTGATGAAGGAGTTTATCATCAGAGCGCTTATTGGCAGCATAAAAAATTGCACAATTTGAGCCAGGGGACATTATTAGGCGCCATAGGTGTTGCAGGTTTGAAATTAATGATTTTGGGAGCAATGGTTTTTGGAATAATCGGCTTGAACCATAGCGGCTTAGCCCAGACTGTGTATACCCAAAGCGGAACTCCGGTTAAAGTCGGCGATGTTTTAAGTTATATAGTTGAAGTGACTAATAACGGCACGGCCAGCGGACAAAATACGACAATCAGTGATACTTTAAGCGGCTATTTAACTTATCAGACAGACAGCGCCAAGATCAATAAAAATGATTCAGATGTACCTGTAACAGCAGCTAATTTTACAGCCAGCGGCAATGATTTAACTTTTAAGATCAATGACTTGGGTATAAATGAAAACGCGTATGTGGTTTTTAAGGCAGTAGTAACTAGCGGCAGTGAAGGAAAAATTATTGAAAACAGCGCCAATGTAATAGGAGATAATTTCAGCATGGTAACTACAGCCAAAACCAGCAATGAAGTGGAAAGGCCAGTTGTGATAAATACCAATGTCAATCAGCCACCAGTGGCGCCACCGCCGTTAAATACCAACCAGCCTGTGACGCCGCCGACCAATACCAACCAGCCTGTGACGCCGCCTGGCATAACTAATACCAATCAGCCGCCCGTTCCTCCAGGCATAACCAATACCAACCAACCGCCTGCGCCGCCTCCAACCAATACCAATCAAGCGCCGGAAATTTCCCCATTTATCACAGACATAACCGCGCCCATTGAAATTCCGATTATCGGGCCGATTATAAATGAAATTATTAAAGTAGAGCCGTTTAAAACAGTTAATGAGGTAATTTTTGATAATCCTCAAGTGGAACAAGTTAGCCAAAATATAGTTACGCCTATTTTAATTACCTTAGCCGCGGTTAATACTTTACCCGCAGTTATTATTTTAACCTTATATTTATTGCCCTATCTGCATTTAATTTTCCTGGAGCCGCTTTTAGCCATTTTCCGCAAAAAAAGGAAAAAATGGGGTATTGTTTATAACTCGCTGACTAAATTGCCGGTTGATCTGGCTTTGGTCAGATTGTATAACAAAAAAAATAATCAATTGGTACAAACCAGGGTGACCGACAGGGAAGGCAGATATATAATTATTGCCAAAGAACCGGGCAAATATTATCTGACTGTTACCAAACCTGGTTATTCCAGTCCCAGCAGTTATTTAAAAGGTGAAACCCAGGATACAAAATATATTGATTTATATCACGGTGAAGCGATAGACGTGACTGAAAAAGACGCGGTGATTACCGCCAATATCCCGCTGGATCCGGCCGAGCAAAAAGCCCTGGCCTTTGCTGAAGTAATCAGAAGCTACATTCTAAAAAATGTGCGTTTAATCATATCTTACATGGGTTTGATTCTGGCTTTGATAGTAGTTTTGATTGTGCCGACTGTGTTTACCATCGGAGCCTTGATAATTCATATCTTACTCTTCTTGGCTTTTAGGCGTTTCCTGGCTCCGACCAAACCTAAAAGTTGGGGCATTGTTTATGATCTTAATACCAAACAGCCTTTAGGTTCTGCCATAGTCAGGATTTTAGACACTAAATTCAACAAGCTCTTGGAAACCCAGGTGACTGACCGCAAAGGCCGCTATGCCTTTTTAGTGGGTCAAAACCAATATCAGCTTTTGACTGAAAAGCCGGGTTATCAGCAAAAAGAAGTTCCAGCGGTTGATTTGGTCAATAAAGAACAAATTATTAATTTGGATATTGGCTTAAATAAGGCTTAAAATATATAATTTAATACCTCACTTAGATAAATAAAAGGTCTTTCAGCGCGCTGGAGGATCTTTTAATTTTAGGCTTGAAATTTAAGGGGAAATTTGGTATAGTTTCTTTATTCGTGAAGAGTGTATAGGTGAAGATGCTAGTAAGTGTTATGGTAATGTGCCATGTTTACTGACCGTACACTTAACCAGAACACCTACCAGCTTCTTAACCATTTAACCTTAACCTATTAGATTATGTCTCTACTAACCAAACTTTTCGGCGATCCGAATAAGAAGGTGATTTCCCAGATCCAGCCCATTGTTGACCAAATCAATGCCTTAGAACCGGAAATTGCCAAGCTGTCGGATGAAGCGTTGAAAAATAAAACTCAAGAATTTAAAGACCGCTTAGCCAAAGGCTCGTCTAGCGCCGAAGCAGGTGAGACTTTGGACGATTTATTACCCGAGGCTTTTGCGGTTGTGCGCGAGGCTGGTAAAAGAGTCTTGGGCCAGCGGCATTTTGACGTGCAATTAATCGGCGGCATTGTTTTGCATCGCGGCCAAATTGCGGAAATGAAAACCGGTGAAGGTAAAACCCTGACCTCCACCTTGCCGATTTATTTAAATGCTTTGGCTGGCGGGGGAGTTCATGTGGTAACGGTTAATGATTATCTGGCCCGGCGCGACTGCGCCTGGATGGGTCAGGTTTATAATTTTTTGGGCATGTCAGTGGGCTGTATTCAAAACCAAAGAATCAGTTATATTTACGATTCCACGGTCAAAGCTGATGAAGCTGATAATGCCGCGGAAACAATTAAAATTTTTAAAGTTGATATTGATAATTTGCGCTTAGTCGCCAATCGCCGCGAAGCTTATGACTGCGATATTATTTATGGCACTAATAATGAATTCGGCTTTGATTATTTGCGCGACAACATGGTTAACAGTCTGGGAGAAATGACCCAGCGCAATTTAGTTTACGCGATTGTGGATGAAGTGGACAGCATTTTAATTGATGAAGCCAGAACTCCTTTGATTATTTCCGCGCCTGACGCCGAATCAACTGACAAGTATTATAAATTCGCCGCTATTGCCAAAAATTTACAGGAAAATATTGATTACAATATTGATGAAAAAATGCATGCAGTTTCTTTTACTGAAGAAGGCCAGGAGCATGCGGCCAAGTATCTGGGCTTTGATCCCTGGGTTAAAATGGATTATGAATCCACTTTTCAGCTGGAAGCATCTTTGAAAGCCAATGCTTTATTTAAACCGGACCGCGACTATGTGGTTAAAGACGGGGAAGTGATTATTGTGGATGAATTTACCGGCCGTTTAATGTATGGCCGCCGCTATTCTGAAGGCTTGCACCAGGCTTTGGAAGCCAAGGAAAATCTGGCCATTCAAAAGGAAAGCAAGACTTTGGCCACTATAACTTTTCAGAATCTATTCCGCATGTATGAAAAATTGGCTGGCATGACCGGTACAGCCTCAACTGAAGCTGAAGAATTTCATAAAATTTACAAACTGGAAGTCGTGGAAATTCCGACCAATAGAGATATGATTCGTAAAGATTCCAATGATTTGATTTATAAAAACGAACACGCCAAATTTCAGGCCGTGGTTGAGGAAGTTAAAAAACGCCAGGAACTGGGCCAGCCGGTATTGATCGGCACATTATCAATTGAAAAAAATGAATATCTGGGCAGTTTACTGGAAAAAAACGGCATCAAATACAACATGTTAAATGCCAAACAGCATGAAAAAGAAGCTGAATTTATTGCCCAGGCCGGCCGTTCCCGGGCCGTTACTTTGGCCACCAACATGGCTGGCCGCGGCGTGGATATTATTTTAGGCGGCAATCCGCCTGATTCTGAAGAAGCCCAGAAAGTTAAGGAATTAGGAGGTTTGCACGTGATTGGCACTGAACGCCACGAAGCGCGGCGCATTGACAATCAGTTGCGCGGCCGCGCCGGCCGCCAGGGCGATCCCGGCTCGTCCCAATTTTTTGTATCCCTGGAAGATGATTTAATGCGCATTTTCGGTTCGGACAGGATTAAAAATCTGATGACCACTTTGAAAATTCCCGAAGACATGCCCATTGAAAATGGTTTTATTTCCAAATCTCTGGAACAGGCCCAGCGCAAAGTAGAAGGCAATAACTTTGATATCCGCAAACATCTGGTGGAATATGATGATGTGATCAACAAACACCGCCAGGTAATTTATGGTAAACGCAAAGAAGTTTTGGAAATTTTTGACAATTTTAAAACTGATGTGGTTTTGCGCCAGCGGATTATGGAAATGGTGGAAGCGGAAATTGAGCAGGTGGTGATTTTCCATTGCAGCGGCGATAACGAGCACCAGTGGGATATTAAAGAAGTTTATGAAGTGGCTACAACTATTTTTCCGGTTGAGGAACAGGACAGGATTGACTTGCAGGAAATCAGAAAAACCGCCGGCAATCGCGCCGCTGACGCGCACGCGCGTACCAAAATTATTGATTATTTAATGGTTTTGGCCAATAAAGCTTATGACCGGTTAGAGCAAAGGATAAATAGTCCGGAAATGATGAAAATGATTGAAAAAAGCGTGCTACTCCACGCCTTGGATTATTTTTGGATTTTTCATCTGGAAGCCATCAATCATTTGCGCACCGGCATTGGCTTGCGCGGCTATGCGCAATTAGATCCTTTGGTGGAATATAAAAGAGAGGCGTATCGTTTATTTAATGAATTATTAAACAACATCCAAAAGCAGATTGTTTACAGCATTTTCAAAGTCGGCATGGTTCAGGACATTGCCCCTGGCTTAATTGAACAAGCCAAAGAATTTTCCGGGGCTGCCAAGGAAATGGACAAAGGCTCTGTCTATGGCGAAGAAGGCAAGAGGACTCAACAGGTGGTCAAAAAGCGCGGGGAATTTCAGGGACAGCAGGTGGGAAGGAATGATCCGTGCCCGTGCGGGAGCGGGAAGAAGTACAAGAAATGTTGCGGGGCTTAAATAATTTTATGCCCGACTTTAGTCGGTAAGAATATGGAAAAACAGCTTATAATCAAATTGCACAAGAATTTTGAAGATTGCGCTCATGAAAAAGATGGGGTGGAATTTTGGTATGCCCGTGAATTGCAAGAGCTGTTAGGATATGATGAATGGAGGAATTTTGAAAATGTGATAAATAAGGCAAAAATCGCTTGTAAAACCGTAAAACAAGCTGTCTCCGATCATTTTGTTGACGTCAACAAAACGATCCCCATGACCAAAGAATGTTAAGAAATTAAATGATTAAGCGAGAATAACAAAATATGACCTACTTCATCACCGGCAATAAAAATAAATTCGCAGAAGTACAGGCTGTTTTACCTGAGGTTAAGCAGTTAGATATTGATTTACCGGAAATTCAGGAGCTTGACGCACAGAAAATCATTCAGGCTAAATTAACCGAAGCCTTAAAACATAAAAAAGGTGAATTTATTGTTGAAGATACTTCTTTGCACCTGGATTGTCTGCGGGGCTTGCCGGGTCCGCTGATAAAATGGTTTTTACAGACAATCGGCAATCAGGGTTTGACCCAGCTGGCAGATAAATTGGGTAATGATAAGGCTGAGGCAGTTACCATGATCGGTTATGCCAAAAGTCAAGATGAGATGCACTTTTTTGAAGGGCGCGTTAAAGGTAAAATTGTATCTCCCCGAGGTGAAACCAAATTCGGCTGGGATCCGATTTTTCTTCCCGATGGATATGACAAAACTTTTGCGGAAATGGGCGCTGAAGAGAAAAATAAAATCAGTATGAGAAGAATGGCGCTAAATAAATTGAAAGAGTTTTTGAGCCAGAGCAAATAAAATAATTTATATGATCAAACCCGGCAAATATCGCCATTACAAAGGCAAGGAATATGAGGTCATTGGCCTGGCCAAACACAGTGAGACTTTGGAGGATTTGGTTGTTTATAAGGCCCTATACGATGACGGGCAGATGTGGGCGCGGCCGGTGGAGATGTTTGAGGCAAGGGTTATGGTTGAGGGGGCAGAGGTGCCGCGGTTTGAATTCATTGAATAATTGTATAAGGCGAAAACGCCCTTTGTCCGTAGTCTGTCATTCAGAGCGAAGCGAAGAATCTCTATGTCAAATGAGATCCCTCGTTACACTCGGCCTGCGCCGACCGAAGTCGGCTTCGGCCGACGAAGGTCGGGATGACAAAGGGCGTTTTTACCCTCGCTCAATATGCCAAATAAATTTGTAACAAAAAATTCCGGCTGGCATTTTATTACCCAGGTTGAACTGGGTGATTTTTTGACTTTGGCTGATGTGAAAGAAGCGTATTTGCAAAATTATCTGGAACAAGGTTTTACGGAAATCAAATTTGAGCCTTTGGGCTTTAAAAAATACAAAGTTTATCTGCAACGTCCGGAAAAATTGCGCAGGGTAAAAGGGTTGGATAAAAAAGCTCCTTATTTTCAGGTGGCAATTTTACCGACTAAGATAAAAATTTTACGCATGCAATTGAAAAGTTTTCCGGCTAAAAAACAAGAAATAAACAATGAAATATCTTTTTGGAAAATTGCTTTGAAAAATTACCACAGCCATAAGGTTTTAGCTGATTGGGAAGTTGGGTTGCCTGAAAATTTAAGGAAAAAGTTGCGTGGCCGTAAATATCTGCCATCTCAAGCTGAAGTCAGTAAAATTCCTTACAAACAACGAGAATCATATCAGGAAGAATTTTTTGATTATGAAATTTGGAATAGGGAATATATAAAGATTCTAGCCAAACATCTTGGCAAGGGATTGATTTTGGAAGTTGGCGCCGGAACTGGCCGCTTGAGTTATTTTTTACAGAAAGAATTGCCGAAAAGTAAAATTATCGCAACTGATATCAGTTTGAAAAATCGTGTCGCGGGAATTCCTTTGCTTAAAATGTCCATGAAACAAGCTTTGCAAAAATTTCAGCCTGATATTTTACTCTGTTCTTGGCCCGATGAATTTTTTTGGAAAGAAATTAAATATAATATCAGGGCTAAGAAAATAATTTTAATCGGGGATACTGAAGATACGCCTTTGGCCAAGGACATAAAAGGGAAGTGGCAGTGGCTGGAAATTAAAGGCTATAAAGTTAAGGAATTTTTAGTTGCTCAAAAAGTTCAGACCAGCAGGGATAGTTTGGGAACAACCTTAATTTATAATAAGTAGAAATAAAGAAGCCCGCGACAATATGGAATTGCGCGGGCTTTTTGGTTCGGGAGGGATTATAATCCGATTCGCATAGGATTGTCGGGGCAGCCGACCCAATCGCTGTTGGAGTTTTTATACTCCACGTCGATATAGACATCGGTGTATTCCGGGATCCAGACCTTATATTCGGCATCATGCTGGCCGCTGACGCTCCGGTCAAACGCCTCCATGTCAGTGCCGTCAAAGGTCATCTGGACTCGAGCAGTGTTGGCTTGTCCGTTTTTAATCCTGACCTTGTCCCAGATGTAGCCATCTTCTTCGTAGTAATTCTGGTAAAAGGTGATGTGCACTTGGCACATCTCAACCCCAGGCGGGTAGCCGAGGGTCTCGTTGTACGTCGTTTCCGGGTCGACGCAGGCGGTTGTCAAAAACCCGAGAACCAGACTGGCGAGAACGACGATAAACACTTTTTTCCTCATGATAGCCTCCTTTTTGCTAGTTTTAACTAAAAAGTAAGAACGAAGTATTATTTTATCAATCAACTGAAATTGTAAGTTATTCAGGATTTATTATTATAGCATATATATTAAATAATGTCAATATGGCCATCTAAAGACTTGATAAAATATGATTAATATATTAAAATAGCAGTAAGCTTAAAACCTGTAAAAGGGTTATTTTATTTTTAAAAATTCTATATTTCTATGGCCAAACCAAATCGCGGTTCACTTAATCCGCGGACCAAAATAAGGATTTATTTAGTGATTATTGCTGTGGTCGCTGTGCTGGGCGGGCTTTTGGATTATCCGAAGCTTTTTGATAACGGAGTTGATTTTTTAAACAGCAAAATCGGTTTGCAGATTCCGCATTTTTATAATCTGCCGTTTCATCTGGGCCTTGATTTGCAGGGCGGGACGCAATTGATTTATCAGGCTGATATGTCCCAAGTGCCTTCAAGCGACCGCAATGACTCTTTGGAAGGCGTGCGTGATGTGATTGAACGCAGAGTCAATGCTTTTGGAGTAGCAGAACCTTTAATCCAGACAACCAAAGAAGGCGATAATTACCGCATTATTGCGGAATTGGCAGGCGTTACTGATGTTAAAGATGCCATTAAAATGATCGGCGAAACACCGCTTTTGGAATTCAAAGAAGTGGATAATAGCCCGAAAACCTTAAGCGCGGATCAGAAAAAGGAAATGGATACTTATAATGCCACTGCCAAAACTACGGCCAATACAATTTTAAAACAGGTTTTGGCTGCGCCAGACACTTTTAGCGATGTGGCCAAAGCTAAATCCGAAGATATAGCCACTCAAACCACTGGCGGTGATATTGGTTATGTTGGCGCAACAGGAACTAACAGTGAATTTTTTAAGGCTTTGCAAAGTATTGATCAGGGCAAGGTTTATAACGGCGTAATAGAAAATACCAGCGGTTATAATATTCTTAAAAAAGGCGAGACTAAAAATGATACCCAGGTTAAAGCTAATCATTTATTAATCTGCTATAAGGGGGCTGATAGTTGTACCCAGGAAACTTCCAAAGAAGACGCGCTTAAAAAAATTCAGGAACTGAAAAAAGAAGCCACACCCGCCAATTTTGTAGATTTAGTTAAAAAGAATTCCACTGAACCGGGCGCCTCAACCGGTGGCGGGGATTGGGGCTATTTTAGCCGCGGCCAGATGGTGAAGCCGTTTGAAGATGCCGTCTTTAATATGAAAGTCGGTGAAATTTCCGATGTGGTGGAAACCCAGTTTGGCTATCATCTGATTTATAAAGTTGACCAAAAAGATGTTCCGACTTATCAGGCTTACAGAATATTGCTTAAAAAGAAAACAGAAGCTGATTATATTTCCGGGGATAATTATAAATATACGGGCTTATCCGGCAAGGATTTAAAAAGCGCTTCAGTATCTTTTGATCCTAATACTAATGAGCCCCAGGTTTCTTTGGAATTTACTGACACGGGTAAGACTTTGTTTGCCGATATTACCGGCCGTAATGTGGGCAAAGTTGTAGGCATTTTTCTGGATGGCCAGGCCATCAGCCTGCCCAGGGTAAATGAAAAAATCAGCGACGGCAAGGCAGTGATTACGGGTAAATTTGGTTTAGACGAAGCCAAAACATTGGCTCGCCGCTTGAATGCCGGCGCTTTGCCAGTGCCGATTGAATTGGTGTCTCAACAAACAGTGGGCGCCAGTTTGGGCCAGGCCTTTATTCAAAAAAGCTTGTATGCCGCGCTTTTAGCCTTTATGCTGATAGCAATTTTCATGATTGCTTATTATCGCTTGCCAGGGTTATTATCCATTATTGCTCTGATTATTTATACGATTATTAACGTGGTGATTTTTAAATCCATTCCCGTAACTTTAACTTTGTCAGGCATTGCCGGCTTTGTGCTTTCAGTGGGTATGGCAGTTGATGCCAATGTGCTGATTTTTGAACGCATGAAAGAGGAATTGGGTCTGGGCAAGCCTTTGGGTTCAGCTTTAGAAGAAGGCTTTAAACGCGCCTGGCCTTCAATCAGGGATAGCAATTTAACCACTTTGATTTCCTGTTTTTTCCTGTATTGGTTTGGCACCAGTATGATCAGAGGTTTTGCCCTGACATTATTTATTGGCGTGGTCATTTCCATGTTTTCAGCTATGATAATTACCAGAATTTTTTTGACCACTGTAATCGGCTGGAAATGGACAAATGCCAGCTGGCTTTTCCCAAGCAAAAAGTATAAAGGATAATCGTATAATTTTTAATTTTTGCCGCCTTGGCGGCATCACGCCAAAGGCGTTGATAATTTTTATTTTTGGTATGAATATTATAAAGCTGCGCAAATTTTTCTTAATCTTTTCCGGCACCTTGACCGTGATTTCTATTTTACTTTTGATTATGTGGGGTTTGAATCTGGGCATTGATTTTACAGGTGGAAGCTTGCTGGAAATTTCCTATGCCACCAACCGGCCGTCTGTGTCTGGTATCAATTCCCAATTGGCTGATCTGGACTTGAAGGGTCTGAAAATTCAGGCTCTTGGCGATAAAGGCTATGTTTTGAGATTCCAACAAACAGGAGAAGAAATCCATCAGCAAATTTTAACCAAATTAAATGCGGCTGTTGCTCCAGCGGCGCCGGCAACAGAAAATTCAACTAATACCAACAGCAATAATCTGATTAAAGTTGAGCCGGTTGATAATAGTTCCGGCATCCAGGTGCAGGGTATTACGGTAGCTGGCAATACAGGCAATACAAACGTAGCCCCAACCAATTCCGTGACTGAAGTCCGTTTTAATTCCATTGGCCCGGCCATTGGCTCGGAACTTAAAACCAAAGCGTTTTATGCCATAATTTTAGTGGTAATCGCCATTATTATTTATATTGCTATTGCTTTTCGCAAGGTATCTTATCCTGTTAGTTCCTGGAAATATGGCGTGGCCGCTGTTTTGGCTCTGGTACATGATATTTTTGTGACCGTCGGCATTTTTGTGATTTTAGGCAAGTTTTTTGGCTTTGAAATTAATACGCCTTTTGTGGCGGCTTTGCTGACTATTTTGGGTTATTCAGTTAATGATACGATTGTGGTTTTTGACCGCGTCAGGGAAAATCTACATAAATATGAAGGGGAATTTGAGGAAATTGTGGAAAAAAGCATTTGGGAGACTATGGCCCGTTCCATCAATACCATTGTGACCGTGGAATTAGCCTTGATTGCTTTGTTAATCTTT
>Ga0315284_10005612_pt1 | contig 17849 bp, 32 predicted proteins | sample YL17G09_16_MG_FD_203696 | JGI IMG/M metagenome (GOLD analysis project Ga0315284, IMG submission 203696) | Sediment microbial communities from Yellowstone Lake, YNP, Wyoming, USA - YL17G09_16 | ecosystem: Environmental > Aquatic > Freshwater > Lake > Sediment | place: USA: Wyoming | collected...
TTGACCCATCGCCTAAAGAAGGTTATGCAACGGGGGAAAATCTTTTAGGAAAAAATATAGTATCAGGAGGGTGGTATTTTGAAGTAATTGATATCCGCAGATTTTTTAACTACGCAATTGACACTTGCCTAGCTTCCAAGATTGGGGTTTTAAAATGAGTTATTTAATTACTCCAGATACAAACGATTGGGAATTTAAGGGCAAAGATTTTACAATCTGTGGTTTTTGGGATAAAGATAAAAACGGTAAATATAAGTTTAACCAATGCTCCTGCAAAGATTGGACAAAGTGTAAGGGATTTAAAAATGAGAAGAATTAATAAAAAAAGAGAAAAAATATTTGCCGTAGATTATAAAGTAGCTCCAGAACTTCTAACTACTTTAGACCAACTAACAATGCTTGCCAATACTATTATAACCCCCCTTATAAACAATATAGTAAGCAAGGGTTATAGTCCCATTACAAAAGCTAAAATTAGGCCGTACTCTGATATGGTGGAAAATGCAGATGAGGGTTTATATCAAATATCAATTAAAGCAGTATTTGTTGGCAAGAAAAAAGCAAAGGAGACAAATAATGACGCTTAAAAACATGTATGAAGACTCTAAACAAGATAGGCAATATACCCTGGGTGAGTATATTGGGGGTTTAATTATTTGGTTAATCTGGGTATCGGCCTATATTGGTATTATTTATATGGGTTGGAATTTTGTGGCGAAGATATTTCAGTTACCACAATTAACTTACCTTCAGGTAGTTACCATTATTATCTGGGGAGCTTTTGTAAAAGGATTATATCCGAGGAACCTAAATGAAAGATATTAATAAAATTATAAAATCTTATGAACCGATGATGCACAAGATTATACGTCGATTCAAAATAAAAAGGGACTATGAAGACATACTTCAACTCCTAAGAGTAAAAACTTGGGAGGTCCTACGAGACAAGAAGTATAAAAAAGTCTATAAAAATGAGAAAGGCCAAATTGTTGAGGCAAAGCTATCTACTCTATTATACAAAACCTTGATGAATCGTATAATGGATATACTAAAAATAGACTATGGGATGAAGATTAAAGATGATGGTACAACTTTCGATGAAACTACAGTAAACAAAAAAATTGTGTATTTCCTAAAAAACCCAATACTGTATGGATTGCCCTTTTTACAAATAGAAAGCCACGCTACAGTAGATGAATTAAAATGTCAATTAGATTTTGAGCACTATTATAATCACTTAGTAAAAGTAGACCAAGAGTTGTTGGCACTTATGAAGGACGCTGGAGGTGACAAAAAAGAAGTGGCAAAGATATTAAAGCACAGCACACGTACTCTTAATAGACGCTTATTGAAATTAAAACAAGAGTACAAAAAATATCTAACTGGGGGAAATTAATATGGCTAAAGGTGGCAGGCGGGCTGGAGCTGGCAGACCAAAAGGACGCAAAGACTCTGGGATTAGAAATCCGCAGAAAAGATTACCAACAGCAAAAAATAATCCCAATCCTAATCTACCCGCTAAGGCCATTAATCTTCAGATGGAAAAATACCTTAGTGCAGAGAATAAAAAGCTCTATCGTTCCTTGCTGACTAAATTTGAATCTCCAGCAGACTGTCTTAAAGCTATTAGAGATGACTTGGTTGCTCGATACAATCTCGGACGTATTGGAGAGATGGAGGAGGTTTCTCATATTAGGAAAGCTGCTAAGGATGGAATAAAGGAAATAGAAGAAACCGGTAAGTTAGTTGGCAAAGAGCTAACAGATATTCAAAAAGCAGAAGAACTTAATCGCTTACAAAAGCAACTTAAGGCGTATCCTCAGATAAGTTCTAAGATAACTTCCTTGGCAGGAGAGATTCGGCAAGTAAATGAGCTTATTGACCGAATAGAATCGGGCAGGCCAGATAGCGTTATTAATTTATTTAATATACTTGATGGCCGAGCTGATAAAGGTAAAACCGAGCAACTACGAAAAGAAATATTTACAATGCCGGAAGAGGCCGTTTCCGACGCAGAAATAGTAAAAGAGGAAGAAAATGGCAGAACCGAAGATAACTAAGTGTCCCCACTGTTCTAAAATATTCTTTGATGCAGAAACGGAGTTCTGTCCTTTTTGTAAAAAGAGTTTAAAGGAAGACCTGGGTATTCTTGGAGATATCTTTGGAGATTGTAACTCTTTTAAAGATTTTTTCTCAGGAGGAAAGTAATATGAAAAAATTACATGTCAGTTTTTGTGGTTTTGGGTACTGGGGTAAGAACATATTGCGTAATCTATTGGGTATGGATAACGTAGAAGTAGCCGCAATTTGTGATACAAATGAAGACAATTTGAAAAAAGCAACTGAGATAGTAACAAAAAATAGCATATATAATCCTAAATTTGTTGCTACCTCTGACTACAACAAGATTATAACAAATGCTGAAATTAAAGCTATAGTCTTAGCCACCCCACCAACTACACACTTTGAATTAGCTATGAAAGCACTTAAAGCTGGCAAACACGTATTCGTAGAGAAACCGTTGACCACAAATTACCAAGAAGCCATTGACCTGGTTAATCAAGGGATACTAGAACAGAAACAAGTAATGGTAGGCCATACTTTTATTTATCATCCTGTTATCAATGATTTAAAGAAATTAATAGATGCGGGAGAATTGGGTGATATTTACTCCATTAATTTTGAGATGGTTAATTTAGGAAAATTTCAACAACTTGGAGTGCTATGGGATTTGCTTCCTCATGGGGTATCTATTATTTTATATTTACTAAATAATCCAGAAGTAGTTAGAATAGAAGTTAATGGAATTTCAGCAATTCATACTGGTTTAATAGACAACGCATATTTAACTTTATATTTTAAAAATGGAAGCTTCTCTACTATACATGTTAGCTGGCTCCATCCATGCAAAGAAAGAAAACTTACGGTTGTAGGCTCCAAACAGATGGCAATTTTTGATGACATAAATCCCCTAGAATCATTAAGAATCTACAATAAGGGCGTAAGTAAAGATAAATCATTTTCTTCCTGGGGAGAGTCTATTGTGGGGTATCGGCATGGTAATATTATTAGTCCAGTAACAACAACGGGAGAACCCCTTAAGTTGGAATTACAACACTTTGTTGATTGCGTTATAAATAATAAAAAACCAATTACAGACGGGTCACATGGGGCAGATGTTGTTAGAATTATTGAGGAAGCAGTAAAAAAATTGGAGAATCCTAATGCCAATAAATAATTGTAAATTAGGAAAAAACGTCATATTTGAAGATTTAGATAAAACAATTATAAAAGATTGTGAAATTGGTGATAATGTTTTTATAGGAGCTTATTCAAAGTTAGTAAATTTAAAGATAGGAAATGATACTAAGATATTTAGTTTTGTTAATTTATACGGGCCAAACTTAAATATTGGAAATAACTGCAAAATAGGTGGCTTTGTGGAAATACAAAAAGATGTAGAAATTGGAGACTTCTGTGTGGTTTCATCACATAGTTTTATATGTTCTGGAGTACTTTTAGAAGGTAATAATTTTATTGGACATTTATGTGCATTTACAAATGATAGAAAACCTATTTCTTTTAATGAAAATTATAAGTTAGAAAGAACAATTATTAAACAAGGAGCTTCTATAGGCTCCAGAACAGTATTATTACCAGTAACCGTTGGGGGAAACGCATTAGTTGGTTGTGGCTCGGTTGTTACAAAAAATGTTCCAGACAATGCTATTGTAGTTGGAAACCCTGGACGTATATTAAAATATAAGGAGAAATAATATGGGAGTGCCCCAACTTAGCCTCACAAGGCAGTACCAACAATTAAAGACTGAAATTGACAAAGCCATCCAGGGCGTATGCGCCTCTGGCATGTTTTGTTTAGGCGAACAAGTTACCAAGTTTGAAGCCGAAGTTGCCCAATATATAGGCGTAAGCCACGCCATAGGGGTCAATAGCGGCTCTGCGGCCCTAAACTTGGCTATCCTAGCCCTTGATATAGGGCCTGGGGACGAAGTTATTGTTCCGGCTAATACCTATATTGCTGCCGTGTTTGCTGTGAGCCATGCTGGGGCTACCCCTGTTTTTGTTGACCACGATGCCTATTATAATATTGACCAAAATTTAATAGAAAAGGCAATTACTTCTAAAACTAAAGCAATCATACCAGTTCATCTATATGGACAGCCCTGTAATATGAATCGTATTTTAGATACAGCTAAGTTACACAACATATATGTTGTAGAGGATTGTGCTCAAGCTTTTGGAGCAGAGTATATGGGGCAAAAAGTAGGAAGCTTCTCAGACGTGGCTTGTGTCAGCTTCTACCCTGGGAAGAATTTGGGTGCTTATGGTGATGGTGGTATGATTTTAACAAACAATAAAGAATTGGCTACTAAACTAAGAATGCTAAGAAATGATGGGCAAACTGAAAAATATAAACATGAAATTGTTGGGTGGAATGAGCGCCTCGACGAGGTACAAAGTGCTATTCTTAGGGTCAAATTACCTCATATAGATGAATGGAATCAAAAAAGGGCCTGGATTGCAGAAAATTATAGTTTATTAATTAAAGAAAGAAATTTAGATGTTACTGTTCCACAAATTATGCCCAATGTAAAGCACGTCTTCCATCAGTATGTTGTCCAGGTCAAAAATAGAGATGCGGTAAAGAAAATATTATGGGAACAATATAAAATAGGTACAGGAATACATTATCCGATGCCCGTACACAAGCAAAATGCTTATAAAGAATTTAATAATATTTCTTGTCCCAACACTGAGAAGAATGCCCAAACCCTTCTTTCTTTGCCAATGTTCCCAGAGTTGGATTATTCAGAGCTTTTATATGTAGTTGATAAATTAGAGGAAACTTTAAAATGATTTCTTTAAAAGAACAAGAAAAGTATGTTATTTCAAAAGGCTGGTCTACTTGGTATAATAAAGGTTACTGGGTAAATCCAAAAACAATAGTTGACCCAAATTCGCAAGATTATACAGCTTATGGAATGGATTTAAATTCCGCATATTGTTTTGAAAAATTAAAATTACCAAAATTTATACCCTGCTTTCTACCTATTCTAAGTCAGCAAAGTCAAGGATTAGCAAATAAAAATAAGATTCAAAGATTATTAAAACAATTAGAAAAATCAAGGAATTAAGAATGAAGATATTTTATCTTGGAGAATTACAATCTGTTATTAGTAATCTACAAAGACTGGGTGTAGAGATTGGGTTTAGTCTAGATTGCTATTGTAATGGGATTATTGCTACAGAAGTTATTCCTGAAGCAGAAATAAGTCTCTGGAAAGAATATTGTTCTAGCTATAATATTCCTTTAATTATCAAAGGCAATAAGCAATATCACTATATTGGTGTTAATGTTTTAGTTTTAGATGAAACAGAAAGAGAATTATTTTATAAAGAACACAATATTACCACTCTCCAAGAATGTAAAGATAGGCTAAGAGAATTAAAAATACATTATCTTGTTATTGCCTTAACAAAAGAACAAATTAAACAGCAGGTTCAACATAATTTACCAAAATCTGGAGAAGCTAATTTAAATATTACAAATGAGCAAGTAGCCGAGGCAAGGGATATTCTAACAGCGTTGGTTGGATATATTTATATAAAAGAAGGAACCTTGACAACAGAAGCAATTCAAAGAGCAAATACTGGAGCAGCTTTATCTGTAGTGGGATTTACAGGAGAAGATTTAAAAGATTTTTACTTGGATATAAACTTTAAAAATGACAAATAAACAAATAAAAATTAAATTTATTGAAGATTGTCCAGAAGTTGCGCTAACTCTTTGGCCACTAAAAGAAGAACTGTCGAAGGATGCCTTGTTTATACCCGTAAATACTGTAGAAGAGGCTGATTTAGTTTTTGCTTCTCGCCATTATTTTATACAAGAAGAGTTAGACAGGATACAGGGTAGAAAATTAGTTTGGATACCTTATGGGGCTTCTTTAAAAGCGACAACTCCTTTACCATTAAAAAAGACACTCGACAAACATTCTTATGATGCTTCAGATAAATTATGGGCTTTATTTAGTCCAAGTCCCTTATATAAAGAAATCTTAAATGACTATAATTTAGATACTTGTAGAGTAAAATTTTTAGGTTATCCAAAAATGGACCTTATTAACTATAGTTATGGAGAAACATTAGAGCATTTAGGATTAAATCCTAAATATAAAACTATATTATATACTCCTACAATAGGTTGGAAAACTTGTACATGCCAATCCTCTTTTTTTGATTATTTAAATAAATTAGTCTATTGGTCATTGGAGTATAATTTTAATTTAATTATTAGGCCCCATCCTTATTTAGTAAAGGAATTTCCTGAAACAAAAACTAAATTGGATAATATAAGTAAACTTAATAATATACACATTGATAATAGCTATAATTATTACGCTATTTTTAAACTAGTTGATTTTATAATTAGTGATATATCAAGTTTAGCATATGAATTTTTAATAACAGCAAAACCAGTGGTCTTAACTCAAACATCATTAAAAGATAATTTGTTATTTAAAAAATATATTGATTATGGTCTGATGTATGAAGTAAAAAATGATAAAGAACTTAAAAACAGGATACAATTACTATTAGCTGGTTATGATAAATCTATTAATAGACGACGGGTTTTTATAAATGATTTTCCTAAAAATTCAAGCCAATTAATAAAAGAGTATATAAAGGCTAATTTTAAATGAAAAAAATAGTATTTACCAGTGGGGTATTTGACCTTTTACATCCTGGTCATATAAATATTTTAAAGAGAGCAAAAGCACTGGGCGATTATTTAATAGTAGGGTTGGCAACAGATGAATTAGTTGAAAAAATAAAGGGATATAAACCCATCCTAACATACAAACAAAGATTACAAGTATTAAATGCTATAAAATATGTTGACCATATTGTAAAGCAAAGAGAGTTAGTTACAAAAAAACAGTTTGTAGCATTAAAAGCCAATATATACGTAAAAGGAACCGATTGGAAAAACAACAAGAATGCTCAAGGATTAACTTGGCTTATAAAAAATAAAAAAGTAAGATTTATTCCATATACAAAAGAATTAAGTACTACTAAAATAAAGAACAAGATTGTTAAGGAGTGGAAATTAAGATGAATAAAAAAGTTCCACCAAATAAAAAGAGATGTACAAAATGTGGAAAGATTAAAAATTATTCAGAATTTCATAAAAATAAAAATGAAAAAGATGGTTTTGGATACTGGTGTAAAGATTGTGCTAGAATTGTTATGAAAATATGGAGAAATAAAAATAAAGAGCATAGAAAAAATTATATTAAAAATTGGAGAAAAAAGAACAAAGACCATGTTAGAGATTATAACAAAGTAAACTGCGCTAAATGGAGAAAACTAAATCCAAATTATAATAAAAAATATTTTAAAACTTGGTATAAAGAAAATGAGAAAAAACATAAAGAAACGGGTAAAAAATGGTATTTAGCAAACAAAGAATACATGTTAAAAAAGATGAAAGAGTACCAAAAAAATAACAAAGATAAAATACGAGCTACTAGACGTAAGTGGGAGAAAAAAGAACGGCGTAATAATATAAATTACAAAATAATGCAAAACTTAAGAAGCAGGCTTAGAGACGCAATAAAAAAAGGCCATAAAAGTAAAAGAACTTTAAAACTATTGGGTTGTTCTCTTGATAAATTAAAACAACACCTAGAATCAAAATTTACAAAAGGAATGTCCTGGGAAACGTATGGTTTATACGGCTGGCACATAGACCACATACGCCCTTGCTGCACATTTGACTTATCAAAACCAAAAGAACAATTAAAATGTTTTAACTATAAAAATTTAAGGCCACTGTGGGCAAAGGATAATTTAGAGAGGAGAAAGGATGGAAGAAAACGATATTAAAATTAGTGTAACATCAATAGTAAAAAATGAGTCTGCTGTTATTGGTCGTTGTTTAGACAGCACAAAAGATATTGCTTTTGAACATATTTATGTCGATACTGGCAGCTCAGATAATAGTATCTCTATTATAGAAAATAAAGTTGGAAAGTGTTACCATACAGAGTGGGAAGGCGACTATGCTAAAGCTCGTAACTACGGGGTCCGAAGGTGTACTGGAAATTGGGTCTTAATTTTAGACGCAGATGAACACATGACTCCAGAGTCTGCCAAAGAACTTAAAAAAATCCTGGCAAACACGCCAGAAGACATTTGGGAAATTCTGGTCCGTGTAGAGGACTACACAGACCCGTCTATGATACCCACATACATCGTGTATGGCCACAGACTTTTTAGGAATAACAAGGGTATCCTATGGGGTGGCAAAGGGCATGAAGCCCTAACAACACCCCTAAATCATAGGACCCAGGACTCTAGGATTGTAATAAAGCACGATAAAACACCCAATGCCGTATCGCCAATAGCCCCTAAGCATAATGAATTAGCCCAAGTATTTGTGGAGAATTTTTTAAAAGATATTGCTAATAATGTAAATGTGGCTCGTTCTATGTTTTATTTAGCCCAAACGTATATGAGTAGACTTCAATATATTGAGGCTATTGAGTGGTTTTTAAAATATTTTGAAACTTCTAACTGGAAAGATGAGAGATACCAAGCTAGATATTATTGTGCTCGGTGTTATATGTATTTAAAAGAATATACATTGGCAAGAGAAATGATGTTAGATGGGTATGAAGAAAGAACGGATAGGAATGAAGGAGAATTGGTACTTGGGGAACTTGCATTTAAACAACAAAAGTATAAACAGGCTCTAATGTGGTTTAATATAGCCAAGGAAAAAATGGAACATTGTAAAGAACATGGATTGCCCGATACTTTATTATTTCTTGAGGGTAGGGCTTATACATACCAACCCTATGACTGGTTAGCTATTGTATATTGGCAATTGGGTGATAAAGAAAACGCAAGAAAATACACACTAAAAGCATTAGAAATATTACCAAATGATGAAAGACTAAAAGGAAACCTTGAATACTATAAATAAAGAACTTATTAAAACTCTAATGAATGTTATTCATCCTAATTTTAGATATGATTGGGATTTAGTAAAATGGCATTTTGATAACTATTTTAAAGTTACAATAACAAAGCAAGATTGGGAAGATTGGAAAAAGAATGACTATACCACTACTATCTAAACTATTCCATAAACATCAAGAAATACACTGGGATATTGTAATCGGTAGGCGAGATTTACTCATAGACTTGCCTTTTACTAAACGAGAAAAGTTATGGATACAAGTTTGCTACTTTCTATACAAGAAAAATGAACCACTATTTTATCAAGAATTATGTAAAATTTACTTAGATGAATGCCCAGAACAAGAAGAATTAAGAAAAGAATGGTTTAATAAAAATTTGGAGAACAAATAAATGGCAATACCAACTAATATATCAGAAAAAGCCATCTGGTTTAATAAGTTACTAGACCCAACAGATAATTGCAAAAATTTAAGGGCATTTTGCTTAAATATATTTGACTGCAAGCTTGAAAAGAACCAATACTGGGCATTGAGAGACATGTTAGACCCCAAGATAAGATTAATTTATTTTTCATCGGCAAGACAAAGCGGCAAAACCCAAGTAATAGCACTATACCATGTAATAGCCGCACTATTTCCAGAGTTTGTTATTATAGAGTATCCTGGTAGAGCTAATGCTTATATATTTGCACCTAAAAAAGAACAAGCTGAAATAAGTTTTGAAAGGTTTTCTAACTTTGTTCATTTTAATAAATATAATGTCTTCTCGGATTCAATGGTGGCCGATAAGTTTGACAAAATGACTTTTAGAAATGGCTTTGAGGTTAGAGCAATTACAGCATCTCGCAACGCCGAGGTGGAGGGTTTAACAACTCATGTTTTAACGCTGGACGAATGTTGTAAATCTAACTCTAACATATACTTACGACAAAATAATGACTATATGATTAAAAAAATAGAAGACGTTGTTAATAATAAATTACAAGCAGATGTGCTTTCTTTTAATACAACTACACTGTCGAGAGAATATAAACCAATTTTAAACTATTTTAAAAAAGCATTAAAAAGCCATAAAATTTATAAAATAAAGATTAAAACCAGCCAAGGAATAAAAATATTAGAATGCACTGGCGAGCATAAAATTATTACAGATAAAGGAATGATAAAGACAAAAGATTTAACAAATAAGCATAGGATTATATATAAATGAACGCTGACCTAACAAAAAGACAGAGAGAAGTACTAATAGGATTAATACTTGTTCACCAAAATGTTCTCATAAAAGAGAGAGGAATATGCAAACAATTCAACGAAACAAAATTAAGTATGCTGAAATATTAGACATAACTATAGAAGACTCTAAAGAAATGTGGGTATATGACATTGAGGTTGCTGATAATCATAATTATTTTGCTAATGATTTTCTCGTCAGTAACTCCCAAGCAATATCTCCATACAAGGCGAGGGAGAGCTTATTCCCAATGGGCGGGGGCGTACCGGGTGGAGCTAAGATAATTCAAACAGGTGTTCCTGGACTACTGGGTTCTCATTTCCATAAAGCCTATAAAAACAAATATAACGCAGAAACTAATCCTTTGGGGTATGTTCACCATGTTTATCCTTATCCAGATTGCCCAAGATTAGACAAAGAATATATTATGCGTCTTAAAAATGAGGACCCAGATTCTTTTGAACGTAACTATGAACTTAAGTGGGAGCGCAGTAACTATGGCTATTTTACTACCTATGATGATTATGAAGCTTGTGAAGAGGATTATGATGTTCATGAAATGTATAAGAAGTCGATTGAAAATAATTGGCCCATGTATTGGGGGATTGACTTTGCTAAATTAAGAGACTCTACTGTTTTAATTACAATTGCCCAAAATCCTGAGAATGAGCATTTTTATGTAGTTGGTAATATTATTGAATTTCATGGAACTGAGTATATTGACCAAATTGGTTATATCAAAAATATATATGTTCCTGGGCATATTAAGCATACTTGTGCAGATAAATCTGGGGTTGGTGAAATGCCCATCGAAGTTTTAAATGATGGCGGCATTCTAACTACTGGACTTAATTTTACTGAACAATCTAAAGATAAAATATATAAAAACTTAAAGTATCAAATACAAAATAAGTTAATACATTGGCCTAAAAAGCTGCCAAATAAAGAATATAGAAAGTTTAAGCAAGAATTTTTAGAGTTAGAAATAGAGCATAAAGTTACGGGATTAATCAGCGTACACCATAATCTCGACGACAACTTGGCCCACGATGATTTTCCAACGGCGCTATGCTTAGCATTATGGGCAGCCGCAGAATATGTTGAACCTAATATAAGTTTTATTTAATCGGAGAATGCGTATGAAAGTTCCTTGTATAATTTGTTTAAACCAAGTATTGGTCTCTGATTCTAAAATAATTGCCACCATTTGCAATACTTGCTTAACCGATAAAAATATAGAGGAGGTTGGTAAGAATTTTACTTTAACTAAGTTAAACAACATATTAAAAAAATCAAAAAATTTATTAACCACAAATGAGTTTGGTGAGATTATTTGAAAGGAGTAAACAATGTTAAAACCTACAGAACTATCGGTAAAATTAGATATTGCTGAATTTGAAAAAGCCGCAAAAATGTTAAGTGATATGTATAAAAAGATACAAGAATATAACAAAGAAGTAGAAAAATCAAATAAACTATTAAGGAACCAAGAAGAATTAAGAAAAAGACTTAATATCTCAGTTCAAAATGGAAAAACTGTTGGACTCATACGAGAAGAAAACAATGGATAACACTAAAGAAGCAGAATTAATTAGGAATTTTCTTAGTGATTTTAAAAAGCAAGTAGAGGAAAGAACGGGTATTCCTTTCAATCCTAGACATTTGGCCATAGTAACACAACCAGATATGCAAGATTCTAGTCTATTAGAGTGGATTGCTTATCATAAGTGGTTTGATGAAGTTGAGTATGGTGTAAGTACAGCTAAAGGTAATAATCTTATCCAAGTTTTTTTAGAGATGCCTATACATATACTTATTGAAGCAGAAGAATTAGGTAAATCTTTATTATCTACGAAAGACCAAAAAAAGTTATCAAAAGCACTTAAATTAATTAGTGAAATAAGAATAGGAAACAAAAATGAGAAAAATAGTTTTTAAGAATACCTATGAATGTGCGCATTGTAAATGCAAAATCAAAGGACCAATAAATAAATGCCCTATTTGTAAAAACGAAGTAATTAAAATAGAAGAAAAACAACCAATATTAACCATACTTAAAAGGATTAAAAAATGATTTGCACTGATTTAAAAGTATTACGACAAGTTAGTAAACCTTTTACAGGTTCAAAAGGGGAATTACATAAACTAATTGCTCTACTTGACCAAGAGCTTACAAAATCAACCATCCCAGGAGTCGGCCTAAGTGCAATACAAATAGTAATTCCTTTACAAGTAGCTATTATAAGAACAGTTGATTTGGACTTAGATTTATACAATACTAAGATAGTTGATTGCGGATGTCTTTTTAGATTTAAGGGTGAAGGTTGTTTATCTATTCCTAATACATTTAAAGATACTTGGAGATTTGAAAATATTACAATAGAAAATGGGGATGGTTCTATAATAAAACTAACTGGATATAATAGCATAGTAATACAACATGAACTTTGTCATTTTAATGGATTATTATTTATTGATTATGCAGCAAACTAATTGTAAAAATTGTAAACACAAAATAAGTAAAAATTCTAAAACAGAATTATGCCGTTCTTGTGCAAAACTTGGACAAGGCGCATTAAATCTTCCAAAACACTTATTAATAAAATACTATAATAAACAACATAAATCTTTAAGAAGTATTGGAAAAATATTTAAATGCGATGGCTCAACAGTACTAACTTATCTAAAAAAGTATTCGATTAAAAGACGTAGTCAAAGTGAAACAAATAAAATTAGAAAAGTATCCAACAAAACAAGAAAATTAATTAGTTTAAAAAAGAAAAAAATATATAAGCTTCCGCATAATAATCCTAACTGGCGAGGTGGTATATCTTTTATACCATATACATTAAAATTTAACAAAAAATTAAAGTTAAAAATTAGAAAACGTGACAATTATACTTGTCAAAATTGTGGAATTAAAGAAAAAGCACACATTAGAAAAAATAAAAGAGTTTTAGCCATACATCATATTAACTATGATAAACAAAATTCTAATTCAAATAATTTAATAACACTATGTAATATATGTAATTGTAAAGCTAACAGTAATAAAGATTATTGGTTTGCATATTATACATACCTAATAAAGGAGGCTTTAAATGGTTGACCAAAATATTGAAAAAGAAAGAGAAGAAGCAATTAAACAAATTATCGCTCTTCTAAATAAATATAATCTAACTATAAAAATTGAGCACTCTTTAAAAATAGTACCAATAGATTTACCAAAGGAGGAATAAATTATGGCTAAAAAAATTAATGATTTATTTCTCTCAAATACCGCTATTTTTCATGAAATGAATTTACATCTGCCAACAAGAACAATATATTTTGGGAGTGTTGGTGTAGATAGCCAAACAGACAGTGACGAGGTTAATTGCCGCACTGTCGGCCAATTAATTAAAAATTTACATATATTGGAAACTAAGGAAATTAGGCCTATTTCACTTTTACTCAATACTCCTGGGGGTTCCTGGGAAGACGGCATTGCGGTTTATGATTTAATAAAAAATTTAAAATCAAAAGTTACTATCATAGGCATGGGAAAAATATGGTCAATGGGGAGCATCATATTTCAATCTGGACATAAAAGAATCTTGCTTCCAAATACCACGATACTTATACATGATGGAACAGACGGTTATATTGGTGATGCTAAATCATTTGAAAATTGGGCAGAAGATTCTAAAAGAGTTAGAAATATTATGTATAATATCTATTACGAAAAAATGGTCAAGAAAACTCCAAAGATTACTTTAAAAGATATTGAAAATATGTGTACACATGATAAAATATTAAACGCCGAAGAAGCAGTAAACATTGGTTTAGCAGACCAAATAATGTAAAGGAGAATCCAAATGAATCCAGGAACAATAGTAAAGTATTCTAGTATCGCAATAGGGGCCCTTATTGCCATCTCTTTTGTATCAAAACACCCAGTACCGGTGATATTACTAGGCCTTTGTGCTGCCGCCTACTTTATAGGCATTGCTATTGAAAAGGGTAAAATCAACCTATAGGGAGCTGCTTTGACCAGTATCGTTCAAAATAGCCCTATACAAGCCTCAATTTGAGGCAAAATATAAGGGAGTGTGAAGTTTAAATGAAAAAACTACTATTAATCATACTATTATGCATACCAATGCTTACGGGATGTAGCTTATTAAAGGTTATCTCCGCCCCCTTTAAAAGCTCGGTAAGTAATGTACCACAATCTTCTATCCAAGGAAAATCCATTATTAAATGTACAGGAGAACTTAATATTACAAAAGAAGGTGTAATAACATGTTCAAAAGGGTATTATAGTTATGACCAAAACTCCGAAATCAAGGAACGTAAGTTAAGTATTAAAGAGAGAGTAGTACAATTCTTTAATAATCTTGCAGGAATTTCATTCTGGGCAATTATCGCCTTAATTTTCCTTTGTCCATCACTAATAGGTTTAATTATTGGTAGGGTTTTTAATGCTACTAATATTGCCTTTACACAAACCGTAGCGGCAATTAAAGCCTTTAGACAAAAAGTCAGCGTTGAAGAGAAAGAAAAATTAGATGCTTTCTTGAGGGCCGAACAAGATGCAAAAACAAAGCAGTTAGTTGCGGCAGAAAGAACAAAAGGAGGATAAGAACCAAATGGAAAAGATAACAACCCATGACCCAAAAAAGGACAAGCCTGTTCTTGCTGGTCATATAGAAAATGGGGTTTTTATAAAGCAAGTTACCGCTCGCCATTTCTTCTATAAGCTACAGGCCTATGGAATCCAGGAAGAGGTAATACAAACACTCATTGAAAAGAATATTAAAAAGATTCGTATTGTAAGTCATACTTTAACCTTTGAAAGTGACATGAAAGATTGGGTAAATGGCCACTCACTCATTAGGGATTATGGTAATGGGCTTCAAAGATTTCTCCCCGTACACTACATGAAAAAGATTAAAAGGAGCGAACCATGAAGAAAAGTTTTATTGCTTTGCTGACTGCTGTAACTTTGGTATTCTTAAGTTATACTTTTGCAATTGGTGCTGAAAGTTGGGACACTAGCAGTACAAATGACCTTACAAAATCCTCGGTTGGCATCTTTAGTTTAGGAAATGGTGGAATGGGAAGATGCTCTGGAGTTCTTATTGATAATCACCAGGGACTAAGCAGCATTCTTACAGCAAAGCATTGTATTGGAACTTATGAAGAAACGTATGTTGAAGGAAGTATTGTCAATCTAATCATTGCTTCACGTAATGATGATTTAGCCTTATTACTCGTAAAAGGTGCAATTAAAAATAAAGTACCAGCCAACTTATCCCCTCTAAATGTCGAAGACGGGACTGTTTATATAGTCGGCTATCCAGATGGCACTCCTCATATTAAATACGGAACATTACAAATTAAGACCCAAAATTGGGAATTTTATAATATGGAAGTTGAACCTGGATTTTCGGGCGGGGGTATTTTTAATGCAAAGCAAGAACTTATTGGAATCTTGTGGGGAGGCTTGTCATCTGAAGAAACTGCAATAATTGAACCAATTAAAGATATAAGAGCTTTTCTAAGAGAAATCGGAGTATATACTAAATGGTTGAATCTTTAATTAAACTCATACAGCAAGAAGTACCATCTAAAGATAAGTATGCGAGGACTCCTTGGAGATTCTGGCCATCTGAAGCCTCCTGCTTAAAAGAAGATGGGACTCTTGTTGGAAAATGTATTAGGCAATTATATTACGATTGGTATAAATTACCCATATCTAATCCGCTTCCAGATAGGGTTTTACTATTAGGTAAAATAGGAAACTTTGTAGAATATGAAACTAGGAAAAATCTGCTAGTTAAAAAAGTCTATTCATTAGAGGATAATAAAAAAGAAAATCGTAAATTTAAAGTCTTACTTACTGATGATATATACCTATCAGGAGAGGTTGATATAATTGCAGGAAATGGGATTGAGCACTGTGGTATAGAAGTAAAAAATTATAGTAATAGTACTTACCAGATACTTAATAAACCAAAAGACCCTCACCTTTTACAAGCCTTTCTATATGCAGTTTACTATACTCCCAAACAACCGTATTTTTTAATAAAATATTGCCCCTCCATGATATCAAAATACGCTACAAAAGAGGTTTATCATCGTATTGATTGGGCAGAAATAAAGGATGAAATATATCCAGTTATAAATGGGGGAGTTTGTAGAGATATTAAAATTAGTGGTATAATTAGAAGATATAAAGAATCAAAATACTACATAAAAAATAAGATACTTCCTATAAGAGATTATATAAGAAGTTCAACACAATGTAAACAATGCCAATTTAGGGATTATTGTAAAACGGATAAAGAAGGAAAAAATATAAAAGATTTAAACTAATGTAACTTCGTATTCTTGCCTACAGGCCATAGCTCCTGAACCATCTCTATATATCATTCCACCGTCAATTAAATCAGATTCAAACTGTAAACCACCACTTTTATTAAGTACTACATATTTATAGGTTCCAGTGGGAGTTTTTCTAGCTACGGAATAAATATAATCAACACTAGACGTAATGCCAGCCAGGTCGTATCTATTGTATACCCCAACTATTGGACTTTCAATATATGTATCAAACTTTCCAGATATAGCCATAGAAGATTTTGTTACTCGTAAAATACAGGAACTCCAACCAGTAATATCACCAGGTTGTAATATACCATTAAGCCGCATTTCGCTATAGGTAATATATAAATAATCCAAGTCTATTCCCATATCCCAACCCTGAATATAGTTCGGGTCACTATTTAAATCCTCTGGAATTAACTCTGCATCAAACTCATACTCTACATAACTAGTCAAATCTAGTTTGCTATACTTCCTTACAATTAAGCGTTTTATAAAATTATAAATTACCGGAGGATTTGCAGGCACATATTTCATTCCCATTAAATATATATAATCTTTATCATTAGCTATTTTATTAAAAGTTCTTCCATCGCTTAAACTAGATAAATCGGTAGTAGTATACCCAATTAAATTCTTAGTAACTCTACAAATAGCCTGGACACTCGTAGTTTGATTAGTTCCTATAATCCAACAATAATTTTCATCTACTGTTATATCAAGCCCATTACGAAAACCAACTATTTCAGAATTACTAATATTACCCCCATCAATCAAACTATCCTTATAAATTCTAGTATTAAAAAGTCCTTGCTGATAAGCTCTAAATATATTTGCCCTATCAACAGTAAAACTAGAACCACTCGGAGTATTTGCAAATTCCAGTTCAAATCTATTTTTAATACTTAAAGGACCCTCTGTTATATCATGTGTTGTTACATAGAGATACCAAGGATATGCTGGAGGTTGGTCTAATAAATAAGCAAAAACTAGCCCAGTTTGCACCACTAATAAATTCAATACTATTCTCAAATCATTTAATATTGGATAATGACAAACAGCTTTACCATATTTTTTTGTTATTGTAACATAGGGTCTTCCAAGTAAAGCAGGGTCTTGAACTCCAGTAGGATATCCATATAGTATAGATAAATCATTGGTGACTGTTTTTAATTCTTCAATAGCCTCTAATCTAAATTTTCTTCCTATCCCCTGGTCTATAAAAGTTATGGGAAGTA
>Ga0315284_10005614_pt1 | contig 17846 bp, 14 predicted proteins | sample YL17G09_16_MG_FD_203696 | JGI IMG/M metagenome (GOLD analysis project Ga0315284, IMG submission 203696) | Sediment microbial communities from Yellowstone Lake, YNP, Wyoming, USA - YL17G09_16 | ecosystem: Environmental > Aquatic > Freshwater > Lake > Sediment | place: USA: Wyoming | collected...
ACACTTTGTGAAATCCCGCCTGCCTAAAGGAGGCCGTCTCATAAAAATTGCCAATAAATTTGAAGAAGGCCTTAAGGGGCTGTTTATTCCCGGTATATTCTTTGAGGAATTGGGATTCCGTTATTTTGGGCCTTTAGATGGGCATAATTTACATAGTTTAATCCCGACGCTGAAAAACATAGTTGATATCAAAGGCCCGGTGCTACTTCATGTAATTACCAAGAAAGGCAAAGGCTATGTCCCGGCAGAAAATGAACCCGTAAGATTTCATAGCATCGGCCCATTTGAGATTAGTACCGGCAGTCCTAAGGTTGGAGGCGCAAGGCCCAAAACTTACACCGAAGTTTTTAGTAATAAACTGATAGAATTGGCGAAAAAGAATGCCCGTATTGTGGCGATAACCGCAGCCATGCCTGAAGGGACAGGACTGGATAAATTCCGGGATTTATATCCCGAAAGATTTTTTGATGTGGGCATTGCCGAAGAACATGCAATCTGTTTTGCCAGTGGTTTAGCCAGAGAAGGGCTTAAGCCGGTAATAGCTGTATATTCCACGTTTTTACAGCGGGCTTATGATCAGATTATAGAGTGCATATCCTTACAGAACCTAGCTGTTGTTCTGGCTATCGACCGGGCTGGTATCGTCGGAGAAGACGGAGTAACTCATCAAGGCATTTTCGACATTGCTTTTTTAAAAAATATCCCGAATTTAGTGCTTATGGCACCTAAAGACGGGCTCGAATTAGAGGCCATGTTGGAGTTTGCTATCGCATTGGATAAACCAGTGGCTTTAAGATATCCTAGATCCGTTGTCCCTCAGTCTCGTTACCCTACCAAACCCTTAGAAATTGGTAGGGCCGAGGTCTTAAGGGAAGGCAAAGATTTTGTTCTCATTGCCTTGGGCAGCATGACGCCAGCCTCTTTTGAGGCAATGGAAATGTTAGAAAAAGAAGGTTTAAAAGGTACTTTAGTGAATGCGCGTTTTGTCAAGCCATTAGATCTAAATTTGTTTAAGGCGTTGACTTCGCAAGCAAAATTTATTTTCAGCACAGAAGAAGGTATTGTAGAAGGCGGATTTGGCAGTGCCGTTAGTGAAGCAATAGACAAGCTAGAGGGCAGTGGTTTGCCTTCCGATAAGCCAGAGGGCAATGGTTTGGCCTCCTTTGGCCAAAGCCATAGGCAAAGCCACAGGCCTGTGGTGATAAAAATTGGATTGCCTGCCGAATTTATACCCCACGGTTCAAGAGATATTTTATTGGATAAGTACGGATTAACTGCCAAAGGAATCGCGGATAAGATATTAAAAACAGTTAAACTGTCAAACTCAATTTAGCAATTTAACAATAGAATATATATGGCCAAAATAACTATTGATAGAGAAAAATGTAAGGGTTGTTTATTGTGTATTAGTTTTTGTCCCAAAGGTTTAATCAGTCAAGATAAAGGCCTAAACCGTCGGGGTGTAAATCCGGTAAGATTCAAGCAAAGCCCAGAATGCCTAGGTTGTGCGATATGTGCAGTTATATGCCCGGAGTGTTGTATTGAAGTATATAAATAAAATGTCTAAGAAGATTTTAATGACGGGTAATGAGGCGATAGCCGAAGGAGCTATACAGGCTGGTTGTCGTTTCTATGCCGGTTATCCAATTACACCCCAGAATGAGTTAATCGCCTATATGGCTGGCCGCCTGCCTGAGGCAGGCGGAATATTTATTCAGTCAGAATCCGAGTTAGGAGCGATAAATATGGTATTTGGTGCTTCAGCAGCAGGGGCAAGGGCAATGACATCTTCATCGAGCCCGGGCATAAGCCTGAAACAGGAAGGTATCTCATACATTGCGGGTGCGGAATTACCAGCAGTAATCGTTAATGTGATGCGCGGAGGACCCGGCTTGGGTAATATTTGGCCTGCACAATCTGATTATTTTCAGGCTACGCGTAGCGGCGGACACGGCGATTACCATTCTATAGTCCTTGCACCATCTTGTGTTCAGGAAGCATACGAGCTTATGTTTCTTGCCTTTGATTTAGCAGATAAATATCGCAACCCCGTAATTATTTTAGGCGATGGCATGCTGGGCCAGATGATGGAGCCCCTCGTGGTGAGTGGTGAGCGGTTAGTAGTAAGTAGTAAAAATAAAAGACCAATTAACCAATTAACTACTCACCAATTAACCAAGCCATGGGCGCTTACAGGTTGTCGTGGCAGGAGGCCTAATATCATAAAATCTTTTTATATGGTAAAAGGTGACCTGGAAAAGTTTAATCTTGCTTTACAGAAAAAATATAAGGTTATTCAACAGAAAGAAGAGCTTTACGAAAGCCTTTTTTTTAATGACGCCAGAGTTATTTTGGTTGCCTATGGGTCAATGGCGCGCATTGCAAAGAGTGCGTTAAATCAATTGAGGGAAAAAGGTGAAAGAATAGGATTTATCCGGCCCATAACCCTTTGGCCATTTCCTCAAAAAGCATTTACCCAAAGCCTAAGACCAAACATCAAATATCTGGTTGTTGAGATGTCTTACGGCCAAATGTTAGAAGACGTAAAATTAGCAGTCAATGGAAAGGCAAAGGTAGAATTTTTAGGCAGGTCCGGAGGCGGAATTCCTACGGAAGAAGATATTATAAGGAAGGTTGTAAAAACGCAATAACGAACATGGAAAAAATATTTAGTCATCCAAAATCTCTACGCAACGTTTCAACTCATTATTGTGCTGGGTGCGGGCACGGGATAGCGCACAGGCTTATTGCTGAAATAGTGGATGAATTAAACATTCGAGAGCGCGTTATCGGCGTGGCACCAGTGGGCTGCGCAGTAATTGCCTATGATTACTGGGATTTTGATTGTTCGGAGAGCGCGCATGGCAGGGCTTTGGCAGTAGCAACGGGGATAAAACGAGTAAGGCCACAGAATATTGTATTTACTTATCAGGGAGACGGAGACCTTGCCGCTATTGGCACAAATGAAACAATACACGCTGCTAATCGAGGTGAAAATATAACGGTTATATTCATTAACAATGCAGTTTATGGCATGACCGGCGGACAGATGGCGCCCACTACATTACTGGGCCAGAAAACAGCCACTACACCCCTCGGCAGAGAAATTAAATTTCACGGCTATCCCCTAAAGATTTCAGAGATGTTGGCGTTACTGCCTGCAGTAAAATATATTGAACGGGTATCACTGCATTCACCCCAGGAGATTATTAAGACAAAACAAGCGATAAAGCTCGCTTTTCAAAATCAAATTGATAATATTGGTTTCTCGTTAGTTGAGCTTTTATCTCCTTGTCCAACCTATTGGGATATGCCGTCCAGAAAAGCACTGGATTGGATAAAGGAGGTAATGATGAAAGAATTTCCCTTGGGTAGAATTAAATAAATAAGGTTACATCAGGTTACCTTATGAAACGTTATGTAACCTTTAAGAGTTATGATTGAGCGCATTATTATTGCAGGAGCAGGTGGACAGGGTATTATGCTTCTGGGCAAGGTTCTGGCAGAGGCAGCAATGCGAGAAGATAAATATGTAACCTGGCTGCCTTCATACGGAGCAGAGGTGCGCGGCGGAACCGCCCACTGCATGGTGGTTATCTCTGATGCAGAAATAGGCTCTCCTTATATTGAAGAGGCAGATACTTTAATTATTATGAACGGGCCTTCGCTAAAGAAGTTCAAAGACAGGATTAAAAATAAAGGCCTCTTAATTGTCAACAGCTCTTTAGCCAGCAATATTAAAGACATAGATAAACCCCGCCCCTGCGCACAGGGGCGGGGTAAAAGGATACATATTCTAAAATACCCCTTTACCGATTTAGCGGTGGGCTTAGGTAACATTAAGATAGCGAATATGATAGCCTTAGGGTGTTTTATCAATCAGAAAAACATCGTGAGCTCAAAGAGCGTTTCCGGAGTTATCCAGGCGATTGCGCCGGAAGATAAAAAGAACCTTATTGAAATTAACCAAAAGGCATTATTAGAGGGGATGAAATTAAAATGATGAGAGTTCGCTTTGCGCCTTCTCCGACGGGAAATCTTCATATAGGCGGGGCACGTACTGCACTGTTTAATTGGTTGTATGCCAAGGCCAAACAAGGCAAATTTATTTTAAGAATAGAAGATACTGATAAAAAGCGCTCGAAAAAGAAATATTTAGATGGGATATTAGGTAGCTTGCAGTGGTTAGGGTTTAACTGGGATGAGCTGTATTACCAGAGCCAGAGATTCGATATCTACACAGAATTTGCGCAAAAATTAGTTGATTCGGGTGCGGCCTATTTAGAAAAATCAAAGACTAAACACAACGCTGTTATCTTTAAGGTTACCCCGGCGAAGATAAAAATAAATGACCTGATTCACGGAGAGATTGAATTTGATACCGAGACTATCAAGGACCAGGTATTAATAAAATCTGACGGGACGCCCACCTATAATTTTGCCTGCGTTGTGGATGATGCAACAATGGGTATTACCCATGTGATAAGAGGCGATGACCACATCTCCAATACGCCTAAACAGATGATTCTTTATCGGGCATTAAATTTTCCTATTCCGGAATTTGCGCATCTTCCGCTGATTATGGGTACCGAGGGCGGTAGGCTCTCCAAGAGAACGGGCGCCACCGCCATTTCAGATTACCGCAAGATGGGTTATTTGCCGCAGGCGCTGGTCAACTATCTTTTACTTCTGGGTTGGGCACCGGGCGGCAATCGCGAAATTATCGATATTCAAGAAACCATCAAGTTATTTGATATCAAAAATATCAATAAAACTGCAGCTATGTTTGATTTGGATAAACTCAAGTGGATAAATAATCAGTACCTTAAGAAAGCAGATGCCGAAAAATTAACCGATGAAATAATACCTTTATTGCTCAAGAAAAGGTATATCAACAAAAATAATTTTGATAGAACTTACCTTGTTTCTTTAGTAAAATTATTCCAGGGCCGCCTTTCCCGGTTAACTGATTTTATGGAATGGGCGGATTTCTTCTTTGTGAAAAATATCAAAATAGACAAAGAGGCAAAGGAGAAGTTTTTCACCCAAGACTTATCAAGCGAATTTAAACTCTTTATAGAAAGATTAGAGAAATTAGATAGATTTGATATCGCTACTATTGAAGCCAGCTTTCGCCAATTAGTAGAAGAACTAAACATTGAAGCCAGAACCCTTATTCATCCTATTAGAATAGCCCTGACAGGAAAGGCCGTTGGGCCGGGTTTGTTTGAAGTTATATACTATTTGGGTCGAGAGCGGACAAAAGAAAGATTGATGAAATGGGTGAAAAAAGGAGGAAGCTCATGATAAAAAAAGCAACTCTGCTTTTTATGTTCATCGTTTTTATTATTACTGTTTTCGGATGCGAGACAGTTAAGGGCGCGTTTAAGGGAGGGATTGAGGGAGGGAGTGAGGGAACAAGGAAAGATTGGGAGGCCGCCAAAAATGTAGGAGCGGCGCTAATGAGAGCTGACGAATGGATACAGGAGAACCTCTGGTAAATATATCTTGCCCTCTCGGCTAATGGTAGGCCACAAGATTCTGGATCTTGCTATCATGGTTCGAATCCATGGGGGGCAGTTGCGCGGGTGGTGGAATGGCATACACGCAAGCATGAGGGGCTTGTACCGAAAGGTGTGGGGGTTCAACTCCCCCCCCGCGCACCATAAAAAAATAAATCCCAGCTCTGGCAATTTACTATAAAATTGCAAGATGCCGGGATTATTATTAGGCGTAAATTTTATTTACGCTGGTCTTTTACGTAGTTGCTTCTTTCTAAGCTCTTGGCAAAGGATTTTAACTCTGCGCCGACCTCGCCTATCTGGGCAACATGCTCTATCTTTCTGGATTCATTTGTGACCACGCCGATAGATACTGATAATAACGGTATTTTTTGTTTTTTGCCTTGGCGGTCAAGCCCAATAGTATAGCCTTTTTTTCTGTCCGTTTCATTATAAAATGAAGGGGATGTTTTTTCAAAATCAGCGATTACTTTTCTGCAGAGGTTATCTACAACATCGGGTGTAGTGACAATCACAAAGTCATCTCCGCCGATATGCCCAGTGAAATCATTCGGATTTCCTTTCTCTTGCGTTGATTGGATTAATATACGGGCGGTTTCACGGATTACTTCATCGCCGTGTTCGAATCCATATTTATCGTTATAAGATTTAAATTTGTCGATATCTATATAACAGACAGCAAATAGAGTCTTGCTTTCAATGCGGGACGAAAGTTCATTTAGAATTGAAACATTTCCCGGCAACCGCGTCAACGGATTTGCTTCCAGATCTCTTGCTGTGCGCCTTAAAATCATCCGGATACGCGCCAGGAGCTCTTTAGGCTCAAAAGGCTTTACTATATAATCGTCTGCACCCGCATCGATACCCCCAACCTTATCGCTCACCTCGCCTTTACCCGTGACCATGATTATGGGCAGGTGCCGCAGGAGTATATCTTTTTTAACTTCTATACATACCTGCCGGCCGTTCATCTTGGGAATAGCGTAATCAAGCAGCACCAAATCCAAGGGTTTGGATTTGATAATTCGTATTGCCTCTTCGCCGTCCATTGCCTTGAGGATTTCATAATTTTCTTCTGAAAGGCTTATCTCCAGCACATCCAATATATCCGGGTCGTCATCAACGAGCAATATCCGCGGCTTAACCACAAACCCTCCTTACATTACCGGCAGAGTGAAACTAAATGTACTTTCCTTGCCTGATTTGCTTTCTACCCAAATTCTTCCTTTATGTGCTTCGATGATATGTTTTACTAAAGATAACCCTAACCCTGTACCCTTTACCTGTTGATTTATAGGGTTATCGACACGATAGAATTCCTCAAATAGCATTGGAAGCGAATCCGGCGGTATCCCTATACCTGTATCTGATATGTCTACTTGGATAACGTTGTCTTCGGTATGGGTCTTTATAGTTATTTTACCATTTTCAGGAGTAAATTTCACTGCATTGCCTAAGAGATTAATAAATACGCGTTCAAGCTGTGTGCGGTCTGCCAGGACAGGAAGGATATCCTTTTGTATATTAGTAATTAATTCGATATTTTTGTTTTTGCATTGTATCGAGATAAGGTCAGCGACATTGGAGATTACGGTTTTTAGATCCAACTCTTCCATTTTCATTACTGCCCTGCCGGATTCGATACGGGCTATATCAAGGAGGTCATTTACCATGTGCACCAGTTCGTCGCTGTGCCGGTTAATCTTTTCGAGGCGTTCTTTCGCCGCTAGCGGCAGGTGGCCTAATTTTTCCTCCATAAGTATAGCTGCGTAACCTTTTATAGAAGTAAGCGGCGTCCTTAGTTCATGCGAAACGCTGGAGATAAAATCGGTTTTACGCTTGCTTATTTTCCTTACTTCATCTAGGGCGAGAGTCAATTCGCGCGTTCTTTCTTCAACTTTTTTCTCCAATTTCTGCTGCGCGTGCCAGGTTTTTTCGAATAAACGGGCGTTTTCTAAGGCTTGGCCGATTTGATTACTTAATATACTAATCAACTCTTCATCTCCTTCGGTTATGGCAACATCCATGTTTTCTGTACCTACAAAGAAAAAGCCTTTACTTCCTTCTTTAGGCAAAATAGGAGAAATAACAAAGGAATTGACCTTGAAGATGTGATTTATTTTTTCTCTCAACGCAGTATTATGTGGTACTGAGATAAACGAAAAGGTTTTTCCAGTTTTTATTAAATCCAGATATATATCTCTATCTGAGTTCACTTGGGGTTTTATTGCTTCTATCTCATCGTGAAGGTATCCCATACTTAGATGAGGGATGAATTTATTTTCTTTATCATCCCACAAGAATGCAAAGGCCTTTTCAAAGCCCAGGTTCTCAAAGGAAGTCGACTCTATTACTTTAAAGATTTGGCTTTCCTCCAAGGTGGTGGTGATTATTCGCGATAGTCTCTGCAGGGCATAAAGGCCGGTTACCTTTTTATCCAGTTCTTCCTGAGTTTTGTTTAATTCTATATCGGTGCGCACAATCAGTTTGGCCTGTTCATCCATTTCTTCCAGGGATTTTTTTAATTTATCCACCATAGTTTGCAACTTTTTTATTTTATCTATTTTAAGCATCAGGACGATTGCGAGGGAAACGATGGCGATTACAAGCGAGAGGACAGTAAACAGATTTGCAAGCCGCAGTAAATTAATTAGCTGCGCAGTAGGCATTATTTAGCCTCCGATGTTTAACACGGCGATAGTTTGATTATGAAAATAGGCCTGGCCCTGGTAACTTATCGCTTTCAATGGTGCTTGTTCGCCGTATGTGTATAAGCCCATTATAGGCGTATCCTTGCCAAAACCCTCTTTGATGATTTCTAATTCTTGATTTGCCTCTCTTCTTAAAAGCAGATATCTGGAAACCGAATCAAATACAAATACAAAATTTTTTATTTCACTTTTAGTAATATCCGCAACCGGAGCGAATAATATTTTTTTCGCTTCATTTAATGCCTGACGGGTAGCGTTAAGGCAGGATTCTTTTGTACCGATCATTAATCGTATCGTACTGCCTTCTATGGCATTGCCCTGTAAGCGTAGAGAGCCGTTATTTTCTATAGAGAGAATATTCCTGAGAAGATATTCTTGTTCTCCTGCAAGGTACATTCCTATCGGATAAAGTATAGAAATACGCCTTATTTCTTTTTGTAACTCGGCAAGGTCGCGCGCCAGATATTCTTCATAGATTTTTACTGCTGGCTCACCGTCTATCTCGTATATAATATTACCTTCAGATTTGCTTATTGTGCGGGGTTTGCCCAGGGGTTTCCATCCGTGTTGAATTCCTAAACCAAAATTTAATTTACCACCCCATAGTATTCCTACGGCACTGTCAGTGAGTACCTCTTGATTGAAATACAAGTAGGTTCTTAAAAAACGCATATTATCCGAAGCAGAAGCGCCCACGAGAGGGAAACTCTTACCCAATCTTTCCTGCAGGCCGTAAATGAGTTTTGAACCCTCGTCCATTAAACCATCAGAGAAAATGATGCTTAAGTCCCGGCGAATATCGCGAAAACCATAGAGCAGTTTTTCTCCCAGTTCTCTTCCGGCGCTTAAGGCGGTTTTTTCCTTTATGTCCCTGACGCAGGCAACATTAAAGTACACGTTCGCAGGTAGGCCCAAAAGCATGACTGCCAACCCGTGTTTAAATATGCCTTGATTAGAGATGATCGCTGCGCTACTGCAACCTACTATGGGCACGCGCCCTTTTAATAATACATTGATTGTTTTTAATAGGCTAACGCAAGAGAGGTCTATAGAGCTGAATACAATCGCCAAATCAATTTTTTCGCTATGTATATTTATGCCGGCTAATCGGGTTGCCTCTTTAGCTGCGGAAATAGGATCTTTATCTGTGCTTAAACCTATGCCTATATTCATAAAGTCCGCTACGCTCGCAATAAATCTTCTTTATCCATCCCCATAACTTATGTCCTTACTTATACCAAAAATTAGCCCAAAAAGCAACCAAATTATGCTGCGCAACAAAATTATTGACGTTATGATTAAGATTGTGTTATCATTTACGTATTAAATCGAAATTGGCCCCATCGTCTAGCCTGGTCTAGGACGCCAGCTTCTCAAGCTGTAAACACCGGTTCAAATCCGGTTGGGGCTATTACTTGTATACAACCAGATCCTTTGCAGTCATCTGATAAGCAATAGAGTTAAGACTGCAAGGGACGTTGGGGCTACCAATTTATTGAAGGGATTCTTCCCCGCCAATGGCGGGGGATCCCGCTAGTGATAAGGAAATGATATAGCGGGAAAATCCCGTTAGCGCTACCAGCGAGATTAGTTTATATTCTGAAAAAGGCGGTATTACCCATGCCCAATGGGTAGTAGCGCCTTTTTTATGTATAAAACGCTTTCCTAACCACTGAAAATTACCTGCCTGCCCCTGCCAGCCGGCAGGCTGGGGCAGGCAGGCATTGAAGTTATCCTAAAAAGGATAGACCTTCCTAAATCCTCTAGAGGAAGGGTCTAATCGCGAAGCGATTTTCTTGTTGACAATCCCATAAATCTGATATATCATATTATTCATACATTTCATACAAAGTAAAGGGGCAATATATGCAAGCTATTTTTAAAGGCAAAGCCTACGGCCCGGTAACGGTAGGCGAGAGAGGGCAGCTTGTTATCCCGGCAGAATTAAGAAAAGCGTTCCATATCAAGCCGGGCGGCCAACTTATGGTTTTTGCCAAGCTTGATAAAAAGGTAATCAGCCTTATGCCGATAGAAGATTTTAACAAGTTTCTGGAAAAAGCAGCAAAACTTATCTCGAAGCTGGAAAGCAAAGTACAAAAAAATACCAAGTGAGTATTATGCCAAAATACATAAAGTTTTTTATGGTATAGGAAAGCATAAAGCACTTTCCTAACCACTGAAAATCCTATGAGGTTATCGCGAAGCAATTTTCTTGTCATAGCATTATTATTGTTTAACGGCTTCTTAATCAGCGCAAGAGCCGAAGAAATTCTCACCTGGCAGGATTGCGTTAAAGAGGCAGCGAAAAACCACCCTGATTTGATTTCTGCAGCGGAGAATATTAACCAGCAGAAAGCCAGCAAAGCCATCACCGCAAGTAGCCTCTATCCTCAGGTAGACAGCAGTATGGATGCCTCTACGACGGCAACGAAGACCACCAGTACTATCACAGGCGTAACTACAAAAACGACCACGGATTCTTACTCCTACGGCGTGACCGGCACGCAGCTTGTCTTTGACGGCTTTAAGACTGTGAATAATGTGAACGCCGCTAAAGAAAACATAAAATCCGCGCAGCAGAATTACCGTTTTACTTCTTCGGAAGTCAGGCTGAATTTGCGCACTGCCTTTATTAACCTGCTTAAGGCTCAGGAATTAATAAGGGTAGCAGAAGAGATTATAAAAATCAGAAGAGACAATCTGATATTAATAACCCTGCGTTATCAGTCAGGGCTGGAACACAGAGGCGCCTTATTGACTGCAGAGGCAAATGTCGCCGAGGCAAGCTTTGAACTGGCGCAGGCAAAAAGAGACGTGGGCCTGGCCCAAAGACAACTGACCAAGGAAATGGGGCGTAAGGAACTTAAGCCCATGTTGGTTAAGGGAGACTTTGCCGTGCGCGATACCGCAAAAGAGAAACCTGATTTTGAGGTATTGGTAAAAAGTAATCCTTCCTTGCTGCAACTAGTAGCCAAGAAGAATGCCGCCTCCTTTGATATTAAATCTGCTTATGCAGATTTTGCTCCGAAGCTTTCAGGTAGCACCGGAGCTGATAAATCCGGTTCGCGCTGGCCGCCGCGAAACCACAGCTGGAATCTGGGTTTAAGTTTAACCATGCCGGTATTTGAAGGCGGGTTGAGGCTCGCCCAGGTTGCCCAGGCTGAGGCCTTATACAACCAGGCAGCAGCTAATGAAAGAAGCACAAGAGATAGCATTGTGGTCAGTCTTGAGCAGACATGGGCAACATTACAGGATTATATAGAAACCGTCCAAGTGCAGCGTAAAACGCTTGATGCTACAGAAGAGCGTTCAAAGATAGCAGAAGCGCAGTATTCCACGGGTTTCATAAACTTCGATAACTGGATTATTATTGAAAATGATTTAGTGAGTGCCAAAAAGGCTTATCTGGCTGCCCGGGCAAATGCCCTGTTTGCCGAAGCCAACTGGGTTCAGGCGAAAGGAGAGACGTTAGAATATGCGGACTAAAAAACTGAAAATAATTTCCGGATTTTTGATTTTATTGGCTGCTGCTGCGTTTTTACAAATGAAACTTAAACCCCCTAAGTCGGGCAATGAAATAGTTAAAGAGATAAAGCCGGTGCGGGGCACTATCCAAAATCTCATCTCTGCCACCGGCACGGTCCTGCCTAAGAACAGGCTGGAAGTAAAGCCGCCGGTGAACGGCCGGGTGGAAAATATCCTGGTTCAGGAGGGAGAAAAAGTAAAGGTTGGCCAGACCCTGGCCTGGATGAGTTCCACTGAACGGGCAGCCTTGTTGGATGCGGCGGCCGGCCAGGGAGAGGAGACTTTAAAATACTGGAAAGAGATATATAAGGCTATTCCTTTAATCTCGCCTATTGACGGAGAAGTCATTGTGGCGAAGACGCAGCCGGGCCAGACCGTCACTACCAGTGACGCCGTGATTGTTTTATCAGACCAGCTGATTGTGCGGGCGCAGGTGGATGAAACCGATATCGGCAAGATTAAATTAGGCCAGAGCGCAGTGGTTAATTTGGATGCCTATCCGGACACCAGAATCAAGGCCACTGTCGGCCACATCTACTATGAATCCAAAACCGTAAATAACGTGACCATCTATGAGGCGGATTTGCTTCCGGAAAATGTGCCGCTATTTTTCCGTTCGGGAATGAACGCCACGATAGATTTTATAGAGCAAAGCAAAGAAAACATCCTGTTGATTCCGCTGGAGGTGGTATATAAGGAAGGGGAGGGAGACTACGTTTTAGTTAATCAGAATAATGGCACCCAGCCGGTCAAAAGAACCGTTCAATTAGGCATCTCTGACGATAAAAACACAGAGGTAATTTCCGGCGTTACGGAAAACGAGCGGATAATACTCAAGACAAAAAAATACAGCCTGCCTAAAGCCACCAGCGGAACTAATCCGTTTATGCCCGGACGCCACTGATAATGATCGAGTTAAAAAATATATACAAGACATACTGGCCGCAAGGCCGTGGTTTGGCTTCCGATAGCCAAAGCCATCAAATGGGCGAGGCCCAGGTAAAGGCCTTAGAGGCTGTTTCTTTGAAAATTGCGCCCGGCGAGTTTGTGGCGATTATGGGTCCTTCGGGCTCAGGCAAATCTACGCTGATGCATATTTTGGGTTTACTGGATAGGCCAAATGCGGGAGAGTATTATCTAGGCGAAAAAAGAATTGACGCGCTTTCTGACCAGGAATTAGCCGCCATAAGGAACCGCCTGGTGGGTTTTGTCTTCCAGCAATTTCATTTATTGCCCAGGATGACTGCTTTGGAAAATGCTGCTCTGCCTTTGATATATGCGGGAAAACGGCATTTGAAGGAGAAAGCAAGAGAAGAAATCGAAGCAGTCGGGCTTGCGGACAGGATGAATCATCGGCCAAATGAACTTTCCGGAGGCCAGCAGCAGCGCGTAGCCATAGCCCGTTCATTAGTGAATGATCCCCTGATTATCATGGCAGATGAGCCGACAGGAAACCTGGATTCCAAAAGCAAAGAAGAGATAATCTCCATTCTCGAAGAGTTAAATCAAAAAGGGAAGACCGTTATCGTGGTCACCCACGAAAAAGAAGTCGCTGTCCACGCCAGGCGCGTTATTAACATGCGCGATGGCAAGATTATTTCTGATGAGAAATCGGCAGGCTTTAGCGCGCCAAAGCCTGCCGAAAGTCAGGTAGATAAGATAATTGACGCGGTTTTATCCAAGTCCGAGAGAAAAGCTAGGGAAACCGAATTCCTGGATTATCTGCGCCAGGCAGTTGGGGCAATGGTAGGGCATAAAATGCGTTCTTTTTTATCTATCTTGGGTATTTTAATCGGCGTGGCTGCGGTGATTGCCATGCTGGCAGTCGGCCAGGGCGCAAAAGAATCGATTGAAGCGCAGTTAGTATCTCTGGGCTCTAATCTTCTGATGGTCAGGCCCGGCTCACCAAGAGTTATGGGAGTGGCTTTACAGGCAGGGGCGGTGACGCGTTTTACTTTTCAGGATGTGGCAGCCATAGAAAAACTCGACCGAGCAGTAAAAAGAGTAAGCCCTTCGGTGACCGGCAGGGTGCAGATGGTCTATGGAAATAAAAACTGGAATACTCAAGTGGAAGGAGTGGGGGTAGATTACGCTTCCATTCGCGCTTCTCAAGCCGCGGTGGGAAGATTTTTTACTGAAATAGAAATAAAAATGAGGGATAGGGTTGTGCTATTAGGTACAACCGTGGTGAGAGAACTTTTCGGGGATGCAAATCCCGTCGGCGAAACCATAAAGATAAACCTGCTGAACTTTAAAGTAATCGGGGTGTTGCCTGCCAAAGGAGCGACCGGTTTTCACGACCAGGACGATACGGCGATTATTCCCATTACTACTGCCATGTATAGGGTCCTGGGGAAAGAATATATTGATTCTATTTATGTGGAGGCGCAAAGCCCGGATTCAATTGATACGGCGCAGGAAGCCATAACCCAACTCATTATAAAGCAGCATCATCTTGTTACTAAAGACGAAGAGGATTCATTCCAGATCCGCAATATGGCTGATATCAAGAACGCCTTGGAAACCACCACTAAAACCATGTCGTTATTATTGGGGGCGATTGCCGCCATATCGCTTTTAGTAGGCGGCATAGGGATTATGAACATTATGCTTGTGTCAGTAACTGAACGCACGCGTGAAATCGGTTTGCGTAAGGCAATAGGGGCAACCAATAAGGACATTATGGTGCAATTTCTTATTGAAGCTGTATTAATGTCGTTTATCGGCGGTATAGCCGGTATTTTGTTAGGAGGCGGCGTATCTGTATTAATAATTCTTTTTGCCGGATGGGCAGTGAGGGTTTCTTTGCTTTCGATAATACTTGCCACAACATTCTCTTTAGTTGTAGGGATAGTATTCGGGCTTTGGCCAGCCCAAAAGGCCTCAAAACTTGACCCGATCGAAGCATTAAGATATGAGTAATCTCTTAAGTATTGCGGAAGCCCGAGATAAGGAAGAAATCATTTACGAATACTAAATGAAAAGTAAGTATAAAATTATATTAGATTCTTCGGCACATTGCCTTAGAATCAAGCGAAAGTTTCATTAATGAAACTAACTATATTTAGATTCTGCGGCACATTGCCTCAGAATCAAGCGAAAGTTTCATTGATGAAACTTTCGCTTGACTTAGATTTTTTTATTTGATAATATAATTTAATAATAATCTAAAAATGAGGCTGTAAATATGTATGCTCGAAAAAGTAAATTGAAGAATATTTTAAGGATTACGTTTTCATTGTTTTTTATTATATTCGCCGGTTATAGCTATTCCTTAGGCGAAGAGGCTTCTGAGAAAGAGGATTTGATAACTATATATAAAGGAGAGATTAAGGTTATTGCAGTGTATAATCCCACAAAGGTCGTAATTAGTAATCCCAATGTAGCTGATGTTACTTCCATAAGTAAAGATGAGATGCTTATCGTTGCAAAGGAGCCAGGCACAACCAATTTGACTTGGTGGGATAGCTGGGGCGAACATGTATCACAGTTGGAGGTTTTTCTTGAGAATATGAGCCCGGTTAAGGAACGCATCGATAATCTTTTAAAAGAAATGAATTTGCCGCAAGTCTCGACGCGCAGTATGGATAGCGAGGGTAAGGTCTTGCTTTTAGGCAATGTAAGGATCTCCCAGGATATGGAGCGCATTAATCTGGCATTGAGTTCGCTTAAAGAGAAGCTCATCAATCTTGTCCAGGTAAAAGAAGAAGAGGCGGTGGTAGGAATCGATGTGCAAGTCTTAGAGTTAAATAAAGATGCTACAAATACTCTGGGATTTACCTGGCCAAGTAGCATCACTCTTACCGAAAGAGGGTCTGTTGGGATTAACACAACTACAGGCTCAAAATGGTCAACCTTCTTTAAAGTAGTATATTTAAGTCGTGATGCATTTAGTTGGACGTTAGATGCTTTGGTTCAGGAAGGTAAGGCGCGCATACTTTCCCAGCCCCGCCTCTCCTGTCAAAGTGGCAAGGAGGCTGAGTTATTAGTAGGCGGAGAGAAGCCCATATTTGCTAGCTATACTACTACAACAAGCACTGGGGCAACTGTAGAGTATAAAGAATATGGCATAAAACTAAAGATAAAGCCCACTGTAAACGAGGAGAAACGGATTAAACTGGCATTAAATGTGGAAGTAAGTGAAGTAGAGGCTCCAGAGAGTTTGGGCACGATAGCTCGGGCTTATCCTTTAAAAAAACGCAATGCTTCTACTGAACTCTTTCTCGATGACGGCCAGACCATGGTTATAGGCGGGCTTAAGAAACAAAAGACCGAAGAGGATATTCGTAAAGTTCCCTTTTTAGGAGATGTGCCTATTTTAGGTTTATTCTTCAGGAAAAGGACAACTACGAGAGGAGGCGGCCAGGGCGAGAGAGGCGATGTCGACTTGTTTATTACGCTTACCCCCACTATTATAAAAGAAGGCGTAGAAAAAGAAGAGGTTAAGCCCGAAGCGGCACCTCCTACAAAAGAAAAAATAACTGAAAAAGGTAGAATCAAAGAACCCGCTACTGCCATAAAAGAAGGCGTAAAAAAAGAAGAGGCTAAACCTGAAATACTGCGTCCTATAAGAGGGAGAATAGCTGAAGAGTCGCCAGTATCCGAATATGTCCGCAAAGTTTCCCAGCAAATACGCCGTAATTTCGTTTATCCTTTGGCAGCTAAAGAGGCTAATCTCGAGGGCTCTCTAAAATTAACCCTGCGCGTTTATTATACAGGCCAACTCCTGGATGTAGAAATCAGGGAATCATCGGGATCCGCCGTGCTCGATGAAAATGCGGTCAATATAGTTAAAGAAATTGCTCCTTATCCTGCCTTTCCTACGGAGATGAAACAAAAGGAACTCCGGATAGACCTACCTATTATTTATAAGACAAAATAATATCAAGAAGGGCGCAGATTATATCTATATTCAGCGCAATGGGTGCCGTAGGCAGAACGTTTATACTCCGCGGCCTAAACAGGCATAAAACATTGACTTACAGACGGGAATTGGTAGAATATAATAGTACGAATGGTTCTCGGCGGAATTGTTAAAATTAAGAATGAAATATGAAGCATAATTGGGGACTTATTGCCTTCGGCCTTATTGAGATAAGCATAGGTCTAGTTACTTTAATGGTGGTAATCACCAGCCTTATCTTAGGCAAATCCACAAAACCCTTAGAGGTTCTTATATTTGTTTTAACCACTTCAATTCTCTCTCTAAGTTTAGGCATAGGGATATTAAAACATAATTTAGTCAGTTACCATCTGTTACTCTTCTTCGCTACCGTAATTATCTTGAGTAAGATTCTTATTTTCGCCAAGATTATCACCTTAGCCGGCGCCTTAGAAACTCACCTCTACCCCGGCACCAAGAACATCATTTCCATTATTTATCATAGTTTATTAATCGGGTATTTTATCCATCCCTCGGTGAAAAAACAATTCACAAAAAAAGAAATGCCTTATTTTTCTCAAAAACCCACATTTTAAAATGGCCGATGAGCGTCTTTTTAGAAATTTTTGGGTAAGGTTAGATAAGTTCTTAGGGGCCATGGCGGTGGTGAGCGTATTTTGTTTAATCTTCATTGTGGCTCATCGAGCGCTCTTTGACTTAGATATTTGGCTACATTTAAAAACAGGTGAATTTATTGTTCAAAACAAAATTATCCCCTCCAAAGACATCTTCTCTTTTACCTTAAAGGCGAAGCCTTGGGTTGACCATGAGTGGTTCTTTCAGGTGCTCTCCTATTTAATCTATACTAAATGGCAAGCAGAAGGGCTCATCTTACTGCAATGTTATGTTATAATTCTTTGTTTTTTTGTTTTATTTTTAATGGGGCAGCGCAGTATAAAATCATATATGGAGGTAGCGGTATTTATCCTTGTGGCTGCCTATGCCTCTATGGTTAGGTTTAATATCCGGCCCGATATATTCAGTATGTTGTTCTTCGCCCTATACCTATATTTATTAAGATTCCACATCGATAAGAAAGGCATTTGGCTGCTTTTGCCTATCCAGGTTCTCTGGGTAAACTTTCATGGCTACTTTTTCCTTGGGCCGCTGGTTGCCTCTTTGTTTATCCTCGCTGAGTTTTTAAGG
>Ga0315284_10005615_pt1 | contig 17845 bp, 15 predicted proteins | sample YL17G09_16_MG_FD_203696 | JGI IMG/M metagenome (GOLD analysis project Ga0315284, IMG submission 203696) | Sediment microbial communities from Yellowstone Lake, YNP, Wyoming, USA - YL17G09_16 | ecosystem: Environmental > Aquatic > Freshwater > Lake > Sediment | place: USA: Wyoming | collected...
CATGTGCAGAAGGACGGGCAGGCCGGCCAGGGGCAGGGCGAAGAGGGCGTAGATGAAAAAGAAGTCGAGGCCGAACATTTAACAGTTGCCAGTTGTTAGTTGCCAGTTATCCGTTGTCAGTTGCCAGGAGTTGAGGTAGTTGTGACATGGGAAGGGGGAAAGGTCAATGGTTGTTGAGCGAGAGGGGCTGGGGTATTGTCGGGGGATGGTGGAAGAATCGGCAGAAGCGAGGGAGAGGATATCGTCGGGAGCTGCGACGCTCGCGGGGGTGGGGTCGATCGTGCTGTGGTGCTGGAGCGGCGTGTGCTACGCGGTGGGGTCGCGAGCGATGGGGGCGATGCCGTATCTGTCGCTGGCATGCGCTGTGGGAGTGGCAACCATCGCCATCACGCGCGCGCTTCGCGGACAATCGGTCGCCAGCCTGGTGCGAGTGCCGGCCCATGTGATGGTGGCGGGGTTCTTCGGGGTGGCGGTCTATTCGGTCATGCTGGGATGGGCCATGGGGACGGCGGACGAGAGCGACCTGGGTCAGATCATGCTGCTGAACTACCTGTGGCCGATCTGGATCGTGCTGTTGGGCACGGTGATGGTGCGAGACGGACGAGACGGTTCGCCGGGCGCGGGTTGGATGGTGGGCCTGGGGGCGCTCATGGGTTTTGGGGGCATCGTGGTGGCCAGAGGCATGGGTGCCTTTTCGCACCGGCCGGCGAGCTACGTGCCGCATGCGTTGGCGATGGTGGGCGGGTTTCTGTGGGCGCTGTACAGCGTCCTGCTGCGGCGGTGGCGAGTCCCGACAGAGAAAGGCGGGTCGACGTTTCACTTCATTGTGTGTGCGGTGCTGGCGGGGACGATTGGAGCGGTGCAGGGGGCGTGGAAGTCGCCGGGGAGCATGGATGCGTGGTCGGCGATGTGGGTGTTATTCGGGGGGATCGGGCCGGTGGGGCTGGGGTACTACTGGTGGGAGATCGCGATCAAGCGAGGGGCGGTGCATCTGGTGACGCTGCTGGCGTATTTCATACCGATCGGATCGGCGGTGCTCATCGGGTTGTTCTTCAAAGAGGCGATGAGCCGATGGCTGATCGTGGGTGCGATGATGATTGCGGCCGGGGCGTGGGTGGGGCATCGGGCGGCGAGCGAAGGTTGACGGCGCGTTTTCATTTGTGGGCCGGGGCGGTATCTTCGGTCAGCAGATGGCAGAGCCAGCGGACAATCGCAAGAAGTCGCCCTGCAGGCGCGAGGATGCAACAGAGGTGCTCAAGCGTCTGCGCCAGGCGGGGCACGTAGCGTATTTCGCGGGGGGATGTGTGCGCGATCTGCTGCTGGGGCTGGAGCCGAAGGACTGGGACATCGCGACGGATGCGCAGCCGAAGCGAGTGCGGGAGCTGTTTTCGAACACGCAGGCGGTGGGGGCGGCGTTCGGGGTGATCCTGGTGAGAGAGGGGAAGAGCGTGGTGGAGGTGGCGACATTCAGGAGCGATCAGGAGTATGTGGATGGGCGTCGGCCGACAGGGGTGAGGTTCACGACGGCGGAGGAGGATGCGCAGCGTCGGGATTTCACGATCAACGGTTTGTTCTTCGATCCGCTGGAGGGGGACCGGGTGATCGACTTCGTGGGTGGAGTGGAGGACCTGAGGGCAAAGAGGCTGCGTGCGATCGGAGTGGCGGGTGAACGGTTTGCCGAGGATCATCTGCGGCTGCTGCGGGCGGTGCGGTTCGCGGCGAGGTTTGGGTTGGAGATCGAGCCGGCGACGGCGGCGGCGATGCTGCGTGATGGGCCGTTGCTGAAGCGTATCAGCCCGGAGCGGATCGGGGAGGAGTTGCGGCTCATGCTGGCGACGCCGACGCGCGGGGCGGCATGGGAGATGCTGTGGCAGTTCGGGCTGCTGGAAGTGATCTGCCGGTTTCTGCCGATGGGCGCCGGGGTGGCATTCCAGCGGGACAGGTCGGTTTTTCTGGCGGTGGGAGGCGCAGACGAGCCGGAGGAGAGCATTCCGTTCGGTTTGGCGCTGGCGGCCGGGGTCCTGTGTGTGAAGTGGCAGGAGATGAAAGGGGCGGGGGACATCCGGCCGCTGCTGCAAAAGCCGGCGGTACACCAGATGGTGCGAGCGATGCGGCAGTCGCTGAAGATCAGCAATGAGGAGTCGGATGAGATAGAGGGGACGTTGTGGGGGATAGCCCCTCTGCTGGCGGAGCAGAGGCCGGGCGTGGCGACGATGAAGCGGTTCCTGGCCAAGCCGACGGCGGGGCTTTCGCGGATGCTGATGAATACGCTGGATCGAGTAGGGATCTGCTGCGAGCGAATAGCGTGGCTACGGATGGAACTGGGGGAGTTGGGGAAGACCGATTATGCCCCCCTACCGCTGATTGATGGGGACGACCTGAGGGCGGCGGGCCTGCAGCCGGGGCCGGTGTTCAAGCGGATTCTGGATGCGGTTTATGATGCGCAATTGGAGGGACGTTTGGACAGCAAGGAGCAGGCGATGCGCATGGCGGAGGAAATGGGCCAGTAGGGGTGGATCTTCGGGGATGGGCTTTGTCCGGTTCGGGGGGCGGCGTACATTGCTCTGTGGGCTTGTCGCTGGGAGCTGGCATGAACGACGCGGAACTGTTGCGGGCGTATGCCGGGAGCGGATCGGAGGAGGCGTTTCGCTCGCTGGTGGATCGGTGGCTGGAGAAGTTGTGGCGGGAGGCGGGATGGGGGTCGGGGTAGCCAAGGGGATCGAGGCGATGAGGGCGGCGGATCGGAAGAAGACGTTTGAGTGTCTGGGTGTAGAAGTGAATCGGCGGTCGAAGCCGATCGATGGTTTGATGGCGCTCAATCTCGCGCAGAGCCGGCTGGTGCGGCCGACGGTGAAGCTTGTGGGGCCGGGGCAGAAGGGTCTGGTTATCGAGGATGAAGCGGGTCAGGCGGCGTTCCTTGGGGCGGGTGGGGACGTGGGAGGAGGCGAAGAAGGCGTTGTACGGGCGGATACAGGCGTTGCTGGGCAAGTACGGCAAGTTCACGGGGGTGGCGATACACGCGTTGCCGATGTCGGATGAAGAGGCGGGGATGCGTTAGGGGTATGGGTGGGGTGGCGGACAGAGAGCCGACGGAGTGCGGGGGCGCGAATGCCGGGGCTGTCATCCAGAAAAGGGTTGGACGCGGGGGTCAGCGTTTCTGGCCGCCGAGCGAGCGGATGATCTGCTCGATGTCGCCGATCTGGGTGATTCTGAGGCCGAAGTTCTCACCGATTTTGACGGCCTCGCCGACGCCAATGGTTTTGTTGTTCACGAGCAAGTCGAGGGGTTCGTCGTTGCTCTTCTGGAACTCGATGATGGCGCCAGGGCCGAGGCGCATGATCTCGGAGAGGGTGAGGGTGCGTTCGGCGAGCTTGACGATGACGGGGACTTCAAGCTTGAGAATGCGACGGAGATCGCTGGCAGCGGGCTGCTTAGGGGGGGCGGGAGTTTGGGTCTGTAGTAGAGGCACGAGAGTTCAGATCCGGCGCGTTTGGCCGGCGCAGTTCGACTGTGAGTATTATCGGCACCGCGAGGAGGATGGCAATAGCGGAGATGGAGGGCTAATTGGAGGGGGCGGACGAAAGGGGTTCGGGGAGGGGGGCGGACGGCTGGCCATGTGGCGAGAGGGAGGGAGCGACGTGCCGGCGAGGGAAAAGGCGGCGGAAGAGGGCACCGATGTCGTCGAAAATGGAATAGGCGACGGGTGTCACCAGGAGGGTCAGCAGCAGGGACAGTGTCTGGCCGCCGATGACGACGATGGCGACGGCGCGGCGTTCTTCGGCGCCGGGGCCGGAGCCGGTGGCAAGGGGCAACATGCCTGCGACGAGGGCGAGGGTGGTCATGAGGATGGGGCGGAGGCGGTCGCGGTTGCCCTGGATGATGGCCGAGGCGCGGTCCATGCCCTGGGAGCGGAGGTTGTTCATGTGGTCGATCTGAAGGATCGAGTTTTTCTTGACGACGCCGAAGAGAACGAGGATGCCCAACGCGGAATAGAGGTTGAGCGTTCCGCCGGTGAACCACAGGGAGAACAAGGCGAACGGCACGGCCAGGGGCAGCGACAGCAGGATGGTGAGGGGATGCAGGAGGCTCTCATAGAGGCAGGCGAGGATCATGTACATGAAGATGATGGAGAGGAGGAAGGCCCAGATGAACTCGATGAAGGTTCGTTCGAGTTCGCGGCCGCGGCCGGTGACGCGGGTGGTGTAGCTGGGGGGGAGGTTCATGGCGGCGACGGCGTTGCGGAGGGCGTCGAGGCGGTCGGCCATGGCGTAGCCCGGCGCGATGCTGGCGCGGAGGGCGACGGTGCGTTGGCGGTCGAGGCGGTCGATGCGAGAGGGGGCGTTGGCGGGTCGAACCTTGGCGAGGTTGATGAGCTGAATCAGTCCCCCGCCGGCGCGCGGGAGGTAGAGGTTCTCAATGAGCTTGGGATCGTTGCGGTCGGACTCGGTCAGTCGAAGCTGGACGTCGTAGTCCTCGTTGGTTTCGGGATCGAGGAAACGGCAGACCTCCTCGTCGCCGCCGACCATCAGGCGCAGCGCGGTTCCGATGTCCTGGGCATCGACATCGAGGTCGGCGGCACGGGCGCGGTCGATATCGACGCGGAGCTCGGGTTTATCGAGGCGGAGCGAGGTGTCGGCGTCGAGGATGCCGGGGATCTGGGGCGGCCGGCCTGCGGATTCGCGCGTTTTGTCGCGGAGCTGTTCGGCATATTGGACGAGGGTGGCGATGTCGGGCCCGCGGATGAGGAAGTCGATGTCGCTGAAGCCGCCGCCGATGTTGAAGGCGGGGTAGCTGCGGACGGCGATGCGGAGATCGGTGTACTTGCGGAGGCGAGCGCGGAGCTGCTGCATGACATCGAGCTGGGTGTAATTGCCGCGGAACGCGGCGAGGGGATCGCCTTCTCTGAGGCCTTTCCAGAGGCGGCTGAAGCGGAAGACGCGTTCCTCGTGGGGCGCGATGCGGACGAAGATGTCTCCCCGGTTGACGCCGCCGATCCACCCGCCGCCGCTGGTCGAGAGCACGACGCGGACGGAGGGGAGGGACCGGACATCATCTTCGACGGCGCGGATCGCCTCATTCATGGCCTGGAGGCCGGTGCCTTCCCTGGCATTGACATTGATGCTGAACTCGCCCTCATCGACGTCGCTGGGGGTGTACTCCTGGCGCACCATGCGGTAGAGGGGCACGGAGCTGAGGATGACGGCAATTGCGAGCAAGGCCACCAGGAAGCGGAATCGCATGGTCTGCCTGAGCAGCCAGGTGTAGGTGAGGTCGATGAGGCGGTAGAAGCCGCGGCGGGAGCGGGCGATCTGGTGCTCCGCGGGGCCGCTGGCAGGGTGGGCGAAACGCAAGAGCCGCGGGCTCATCATGGGGGTGAGGGTGAAGGAGACAAGGAGGCTGACCATGACCGCCACGGCGGCGGTGATGCCAAACTGGTAGAGGAATCGGCCGGAGATGCTGGACATGAAGGAGACGGGGATGAAGATGATCACGAGGCTGAGGGTGGTGGCGAGAACGGGGAGGGAAATCTCGGCGGTGGCCTTGACGGCGGCTTCGAAGGGGCCGATGCGCTTCTCCTCGACCCAGCGGAAGATGTTTTCGAGGACGACGATCGCGTCGTCGATGACGATGCCGACCATCAGGACGAGGGCGAGCATGGTGACGCTGTTGAGCGTGAACCCCAGCGCCGCCATCATGCCGAAGGTGGAGATGACGGAGGCGGGGATAGCGACGGCGGCGATGATGGTGGATCGCCAGCTTCGCATGAACAGCAGAACGACGAGGCTGGCGAAGATGCTGCCGAGGATCAGGTGGATGTTGATCTCATGGAGGGCGGAGTAGATGTAGCGAGACTGGTCGCGGATAATCTCGAGATTGACGTCGGGGGGGAGCTGCTGGGCGATGCGGGCGAGGCTGGCCTTGGCGCTTTCAATGACCTCAACGGTGTTGGCTTTGGATTGGCGGCGGATTTCGAGGGAGACGGCGGGGGAGCCGTTGAGGCGGGTGACGGAGCGTTGTTCCTTGGTGCCGTCCTCGGCGCGGCCGATGTCACGGACTCGTACGGGAGCGCCATTGATGGTCTTGACGACGAGGTCGTTGAACTGGGCGGCGGTGAGGAATCGTCCCATGGTGCGGAGGGTCTGTTCGCGGATGGGGCCGGTGACGTTGCCGCCGGGCACGTCGGCGTTCTGACGGACGATGGCGTCGCGGACCGCGGTGATGGGGAGCCGGTAGGCGGCCAGCTTGTGAGCGTCGACCCAGATGTCGACGGTTCGTTCGAGGCCGCCGTTGATCAAGACCTCGCCGACGCCCTTGGATCTTTCGAGCTGGAGCTTGACGACCTTATCGGCCAGCTCGGTGAGCTCGCGGACGGAGCGGTTGCCGTAGAGGGCGACGGTGAGGACGGGCGCCGAATCGTTATCGAACTTGGAGACGATGGGCGGGTCGGCGTCTTCGGGGAGATCTTTGATGACGGTGGCGATGCGATCGCGGATGTCCTGGGCGGCGACATCGACGTCGCGGCTGAGGTTGAAGGTGGCGACGACGAGGCAGGTGCCGGAGCCGGAGATGCTGCGGAGTTCTTCGATGCCCTCGACGGTGTTGACGGCGCGTTCAATGCGGTCGGCGATCTCGGTTTCCATCTCCTCGGGGCTGGCGCCGCGGAGGGTGGTTCGGACGGAGACGGTGGGAAGATCGACGGAGGGGAATCGATCGACGCCGAGACGCATGTAGCTGGCTGAGCCGACCACGACCAGCGCTAGAATGATCATGGCGGCAAAGACGGGACGGTGGATGCAGATTTCGGCCAGCTTACGCATGGGGTCTGGACTCCGGCACCTATGGCTGCGAGGACATTGTAGCAGGGGAAGCGGACACTGTGAGGGCCGGCTGTGTGGCGGGCCTGGTCGCGGGCGCACCGGGCAGACGGAGGCTCAGGCGGCCAATGGTGCGCAGCAGATTCAGATGATAAAGCTTGTAGTTGAACCGTTCGCTGGCGAGTTGCAGCTCGGCGGAGAGGCGTTGGTCCTGTGCGGCGAGCCGTTCGAGGTTGGTGGCGAGGCCCGCGTTGTATAGTTCTTCGGCCAGACGCAGGGCGGCGTCGGCGGCCTTGGTCTGGACATCGAGTTCGGCGAGGCGTTCCCGGCTGGCCAGCACATTCTGGTGAGCGACCTCCACGTCCTGGATGATCTGGCGACGGAGCTGAGACTCGGTGAGTTCGGCCTGCCGGAAGATGGACCAGGCTTCGCGGACGTCGGCCTCGATCAGGCCGGCGGAGAAGATGGGGACGTTGGCGCTGATGGCGGCGGTCCAGTCGGTGTTGGACCGGATGTTGCGGCGTGCGAGGATGTAGCTGAGGTTGAGGGAGACGGAAGGGTAGTACTGCCCGATGGCGGCGTCCACGCGGTATCGCGCGGCCAGGACGACATCGGCGGCGGCGATGAGGTCCTGGCGGTCTGCGGCGGCGATCTGCTGGAGTTCGGGAAGCTGCGGCAGCGTCTCAGGGGGGCGAATCTCGTCGATCAAGGGGCTTCTGTGCATGGGGGCGCCAACGAGGAAGGCTAGCGTGGATCGGCCGTTGGAGACATCGTTCTGGGCGTTGAGGAGGGAGACCCTGGTGGCGGAGGCCTGGGCTTCGGTCTGTGCGACGTCGAGGGGGCGTGCAAGGCCGGCCTGTTGTCTGGCGCGGATGTCGCGGACACGTTCCTGCTGGAGAAGGAGGGTGTTTTTCAGGACCTCGACGGAGGCCTCGGAGCGGAGGATCTGGTAGTAGACCTGGGCGACGCTGAGGAGGACGGTAGCCTGAGCGTCGAGGAGCAAGGCCCGCTGCTGCTGGATGTTGTTGGCAGCGGCGCGGTAGTTGCTGATGTCGATGAAGCCGTTGAAGAGGTTCTGGCGGGCGTTGAGGGGCGCGGTGCCCTGGAAGGTCGAAGCGTTGCCCCCGCCGACGTTGCCGCTGGGTGCGAAGGAGAGGGTGGGCATGAAGTTGGCGGCGGCTCTCTGGCGGTTGATGAGGGACTGGAGATAGGCCTCGCCCTGCAGGCCCAATCGCTCGTTGTAGTGGTTGGCCAGTTCGAGGGCGCGCTCGAGGGTGAGGGGGGAGCCGGCGTCGAAGGCTTCGATGGGGCGATCGGCGTTGATGACGCTGCGGTGGGTGGCGACCTCTTTGGCCTGATCGACCGCGCAGCCGCCGACAACCGCGCACAACAACACGGCGAGGCACAACCGAACTCGCTGGCACAAACGGATCATCGCGAATTCTCCTTGAGCAGTCCATGGCGAAGGAGCCGCAGGATCTGGTCGGTGACGGCTTTCTCGCCAAGTTCCTTCGGGCCGTAGAGCACGGCCGATCGAACGAGGCCCGGGATGAAAACGGCGGTCAGATCGGGATGCGGATCGCGCCAGATTCTGCGTTCGGCGCCGCGACGGAAGACCTGCTCGATCGACGAGGTCAACTGGCGGCGCAGTTGGGCAAGGCTTTCGTGGTGTTTGACCGGGTCGATGGCGCGCAGGAGCTCGTACAGATACGGATGGCCGAAGGCGAAGCGCACGAGGCGCGCGACGACTTTTTCCACCGCTTCGGGCGGGGGGAAGTCGCTGGCCACCACCTGCTTGATCTGCTCGATAACCCGGGCCATACCGTCGTGGATCAGCGAACAGTAGAGGTCCTCTTTGCTCCTGAAGTAGATGTAGAGGGTGCCTTTGCCGACGTGGGCAGCGGCAGCGAGGTCGTCGAGGCGGACCTCGTGAAATGGCCTGGTGGCGAAGAGGCGTGCGGCGGCCACGGTGATCTTCTGTCGCTTTTTGGCATTCGGCCGCTGCATTGCTTTGCTTGCCCGGTGTTCTGGGGAGGATATACTGTTTACTCGGTCAAAACTGACCCGTCAGTATTGTAGAATGAACGCTGTGCGAGTCAAACAAGAGAGGCCCCGGTTGCGGGCACGGTGGTGTATGAACCCCAGAGATGCGAAAGGGTTTTGCTCGGTGGGGGCGATCGTGGCGGGTGTCGTGGCGCTCGTCATGCTGCCGGGCGGGTGCAACAAGGCCGAGAGCGCGCCGGTTTCGACGGTGCCCAGATCCCCCGTAAGCGTGAGCGTGCAGCGGGTGAAGTTGCAGCCGGTCCAGCGGACGGTGGACGTGGTGGGAACTCTGCGCGGCAACGAGGAAGCGGTCATCTCGGCGAAGGTCCCCGGGCGCATCGCGGCCATCTACAAGGACGTGGGCGACCGGGTCGAGGCCAACGAGGTGCTGGCGCAGATCGAGAAGAGGGATTACGAACTGGCGGTGAGCCAGAAGAGCCTGGCGATGCTGGAAGCGTTGGCGAAGCTGGGGTTGAAGGACCTGCCGGGAGCCGATTTTGACTTGTCGCGGGTGCCGACGGTTCAGCGGGCGAAGCTGCAGGTGGAGAATGCGGAAGCGAAGCTGAGCCGGGGCCGGCAACTGTACGATAAGAAGCCGTCGTCGCTCCTCAGCGACCAGGATTTCGCGGACCTGACCACGGCAGCGGCGGTGGCGTGGAAGAACCACGAGGTGGAACTGCTCACTGCGCAGACGTCGCTGGCAGAAGCCAAGGCGCGCAAGGCTGACCTGGAGGCGGCGCAGCAGCGGCTGATCGACACCACGGTTCACACGCCGGCGCCGGCGGGGCCTGCGACCTTGCCGGCCGGAGGCGCCGGGGCGCAGAGGAAAGCAGTATCCTACGTGATTGCCGAGCGGCTCGTGGCCGTCGGCGAATACATGATGGAGGGGATTCCCCTGTTCAGGATGCTGGAAGATGATCCGGTGAAGCTTCGGGCGCTGGCGCCGGAGAAGCACGCTGCGGAAATCGAGGTCGGCCAGAAGGTGCGTGTGGCTGTTGAGGCATACGCCGAGGAATTCTGGGGGCACGTATCGCGCGTGAATCCGCAGGTCGATCCGGCCAACCGGACATTCCAGCTGGAGGCGTTGATCCCGAACCCGAGGCATCTGCTGAAATCCGGGGGATTCGCCAGGGCGTCGGTGCAGACGCGGATGGCGCCGAACATCGTCTTTGCGCCGGTTGGTGCGGTGGCCAGCTTTGCGGGGGTGAGCAAGGTGTACGTGGTGCGCGACGGCAAGGCCGTTGCGATCGCCGTCGAGACGGGCGCACGCGTTGGGGACGACGTGGAGATCGTCAAAGGCCTTTCGGGGAACGAGTCGGTCATTGTGAGCTCGCTGAACAAGCTGGCGAACGGCGTGCCGGTGGTGGTATCGGAGTAGACGCCGGGGTATCATCGGTTGGGCAGGGCAGAGGATAGGTCGCAACGGACGAGCGAGAGGACCGCTTCGGGACGCATATGAGCAGCGAGGGCCGGCCATATCTGACGCCGTATCTCCAGGCAGCGCAGCGACACGGGGCCGGGTTTGAGTCGTTGCTGTGGGCAAGCCCCTCGTCGCAGCGAGCGCGATTCGAGGCGATGGCGAGCCTCTACGATTTCCACGGTAAGACAGTGCTCGACGCGGGGTGCGGCCGGGCGGATTTCCTGGACTATCTAGCGGAGCGGGGCATTGAGCCGGAGCATTACACGGGCATCGAGGCGGTCCCCGAGATGGTTCAGTCCGCGCGCCGGAAGCGCCGCCCACGCAGCCTCATCGTGCAGGCGGATTTCGTTCGCGAGCCAAGCCGGCTGCTGGCGGGGGCGGATACGATTGTGTTTTGCGGGTCGCTGAACACGTTCCAAGCCGCGGAGTTTCACAGGGCGCTTCGGGCGGCGTTCGAGGGTGCGGGAGAGGCAGTCCTGTTCAACTTCCTGTCCTCGCCGCGGTTGGCGCACGCCGAGTGGCTGAGGTGGCACGCGCCGCCGGAGGTGTTGGCATTTGCGCGGCAGATGACGGATGATGTGAAGGTCCTGATGGATTACCTGGATGGGGACTGCACAATGGCCGTACGCAAAGCTGCGGTCGGCGCTGATCGGGGGAGTTTGGCATGACCACGGGCCGGGTCGATATACACTCACATCTGATTCCAGGGATGGACGATGGTTGCGCGAACGTGGAACAGACAATCACGTGCGCGCGGGCGTTGGTGAGCGCGGGGTATACGCACGCGTTCTGCACGCCGCACATCTGGTCGCAGATACCTGAGAACAGTCCGGCGGCGATCGCGGAACGCACGGCGGAGGTGCAGGCGCGGCTGGATGGGGCAGGGATCCCGTTGCGGGTGATGCCGGGGGGTGAACTGTGTCTGCACCCGCAGATTCTGACGATGCCGCGGGAGGGGATTGTGACCTACGGCATGCAGGGGGAGGCGTGCCTCTTCGAGCTGTGGGCCGACGAGCTTCCGGAGTTTTTCGAGCCGGCCGTGCGTTACCTGAAGGGGCTGGGGTTGACGCTGATCCTTGCGCATCCGGAGCGGATGAGGGCGACGCAGGGCGACCCGGCGGTGATTGACCGGCTGCAGGGGATGGGGCTTCTGTTGCAGGGCAACCTGCAGTGCTTCAGCGATCCGACGGACTCGGCCTCAAGGCGAACGGCGGAGCGGTTTCTGGCGGAGGGGCGGTACTTCTGCCTGGCGACGGACATGCACAGGCCGGACACGGTGTCGCTGCGACTGCAGGGGCTAAGACGGGCGATTGAGTTGGCGGGGCATCGCGAGCTGGCGAGGCTCACGATCGAGAATCCGCGGACGCTGCTGGCGGAATAGAGGCGAGGGGGGATTGAGGTTAGAGGCGGGCCAACTGGTGATAGAGCGCGGCGGCGGTGCGCGTGCCGCAGTAGAGGGCGTCAAGGTCGAATTTCTCATTGGGCGCATGGACGCGGTCGTCGGGGAGGCCGAAGCCGACGAGGAGGGTATCGATGCCGAGGATCGACTTGATGTGGCCGACGACGGGGATGCTGCCGCCTTCACGCATGAAGACGGGCTCGGTGCCGAAGCCCTGTTTGACGGCGGCAGCCGCGAGTTTCATGGCGGGGCTGTCGAGAGGCACGAGCGCAGCGGCGCCGAGGCCATGTTGAGCGAACTCGACGGTCACGGTATTGGGGCATCGCTGGCAGATGGCTTGGCGGAAGGCCTGTTCGATTTTCCGAGGATCCTGATTGGGCACCAGTCTCATGGAGACTTTGGCGGAGGCTTTGGCGGGGATGATGGTTTTGGCGCCGGGGCCCTGGTAGCCTGCGGTGAGGCCGTTGATGTCGCAGGTCGGCCGGGCCCACTGGCGTTCGATGGTGGAGAAGCCGGCCTCGCCACAGAGGCCGCCAACGCCGAGATCCTGCATGAAGCGTCCTTCGTCAAAGGGGAGCTGAGCGAAGGCCTGGCGATCGGGAGCGGACAATGGAACGACGTCGTCGTAGAAGCCGGGGATGTTGACGCGTCCGTCGCGGTCGTGGAGGGTGGCCAGCACTTCGCAGAGGACATTGGCGGGATTGGGGACAGCCCCGCCGTAGATGCCGCTGTGCAGGTCGTGCGATGCGGCGGTGATGAAGACTTCCATGTAGACGAGGCCTCGCAGGCCATACGTGATGGCGGGCAGGCCGCGAGCGAACTGGCCGCTGTCGCTGACAACGGCGATGTCGGCGGCAAGGTCCGCACGGCGTTGGCGAAGAAATGCTTCGAGGTTCTTGCTGGCGATTTCCTCTTCGCCTTCGATGAGCACGATGAGATTGACGGGCAGCCCCCCGTGTCGCTGCCAGGCGCGGATGGCTTCAATGTGTGTCCAGATTTGGCCTTTGTCGTCGGAAGCGCCGCGGGCGTAGATGGCGCCATCGCGTTCGGCGGGCTCGAAGGGGGGGGTGGTCCACAGTTCGAGGGGCTCTGGCGGCTGGACGTCGTAGTGGCCGTAGAGGAGCACGGTGGGCCGGTCCATCTGGCGGGGGCTAGCGCCAAGGACGATGGGGTGGCCGCGCGTGGGTTCGACGCTGGCCGAGAGACCGGTTTGGCGGATCTGATCGGCCAGCCAGGCGGCACAGCGGGCCATGTCGGGCAAGTGATCGGGCTTGGTGCTGACGCTGGGAATGCGGAGGAGGTTCTTGAGGGCGGCGACTGAGTCACTGCGGCGGGATTCGATTTCGCCAAACACGCGATCAAGCATGGTGAATCCTGGTCAGGGACAGAAGCGGTGATTATGGCATAGGCGAGGAAAATGGTAAACCGAGGAAAAGCGGCAGGCGGGTTGCGGAAAGCCACCGCGCGGAGCTAATCTGCCGACCATGATCACCGCATACACCCTTTTCGGCAGCGGGCGAGTCTCCGCGGCGACGGATCATAAGGCTTTGGCTGTTGCGTTGCGTGATGCGACGGCTCGTTTCTGGGTGGACCTGGAGCGGCCCACGGATGAGGAGATCGCCATTCTCGACGAGGTGTTCGGGTTCCACCCGCTGGCAATCGAGGACTGCATTCAGTACACGGAGCGGCCGAAGGTCGAGAGCTACAATCACACGGGGGACATCTGCAAGCAGGGGTATTTCTACATGGTCGTGCACGGCCCGGACCAGGAGACGTTCCGGGAGCAGCTGCGGACGAAGGAACTCGACATGTTCGTGTCGGAGCGTTACCTGGTGACGGTGCACGACGAGCCGATGGGATCGATCAAGGCGGTTCATGAGCGGGCGAAGGTGGATGCCCGGGTGGTGCTGGAGCCAGGCATAGACATGCTGCTGTACAACCTGCTGGATCACATCATTGACAATTACCGGCCGATCCTGGATTACCTGGGGGAGACGTTGGACGGGCTGGAGGAAGAAGCGTTGAGTTTGCCGACGCCCGATCTGCTGGGGCGGATCGCGGGCAAGAAGCGTGAGCTGCTGAATTTCCGCAGGGTGGTGGGTCCGCAGCGCGAAGTGATCGCGCAGTTGACCCGCGGGGAGGTGCCGTTCATCCGTGAGACGACGCGGATCTACCTCCGCGATGTGCTGGATCATCTGAACCGCAGCGTGGAATTGGTCGAGTTGTACCGCGACCTGGTGATGGGGGCGCGCGACATCTACCTGTCGAGCATCAACAACAACCTGAACCAGATCATGAAGACGTTGACCATCATCAGCGTGGTGGCGCTGCCGATGACGGTGATCACGAGCTTTTTCGGGATGAACTTTGCGAAGATCCCCGGGCTGAATTCGGCGGGCGCGTTCTGGGGGATGGTGCTGTTCATGTTCGGAGTGGTCGGGACGATGCTGTACGTGTTCCGGCGGAATCGATGGATCTAAGCATGACGGTGCGTTGCCGGGAACGCGGAGCGCAGGGCAAACAGAGGAGCTGTGAGGGAGCGATGCGATTTCAGGCGGACACGGCTGGGGTGGCCTGCTGGGCCAGTTCTTCGGCTTCCTGGTTCATCTTGTAGAGGACGTAGAAGGAGTTGAGACCAACGTAGAAGTAGCCGCAGGCGAAAATGAGCAGGAAAGGCACGGAAGCCACGCCGTAGCCCCAGAAGAGGCTGATCCAGATGCAGCAGGCCATGTAGCAGCCGAAGGCGACTTCTAGGATGGGGATGGAGAGGCGAGAGAAGGTGAAGACGCGTTGCGGGCGGTAGGTGCCGCGGCGGACGCCGGTGACGCCGTACTTCATGGTACGCACAAACTCGCTGGGTTTGCGGCGGATGACGCCCCAGATGGCTTCGAAGACGGCTTTGGCGTTGTTGAGACTGACCCCAACGCCGAGGGCCATGAGGAAGGGCACGTAGAGCAGCGCCTTCCAGCCGGCTTCACGGCCGAGGAGTTCCCGCTGGCCGAAGACGAAGAAGGTGCTGGCCGAGCAGGTAGCCAGGATGAAGAGGGTAGCGCTGAAGATGTGCTGGCTCCAGGGGTAGGGCTTCAGGGGGCTCATCGCATAGAAGAAGATGGGGTACATCAGGACGGTGACCAGGACCATCATGGGATAGACGACGGTGTTGGTCAGATGAAAGAAGGCCTCGATTTTGATGCGGAGGGGGAGGCGTTTGGAACGCAGTATTCCGGGGAGGAGCTTGATAGCGGTCTGAAAGCCGCCCTTGGTCCAGCGATGGGCCTGCTGTTTGAAGCTGATGATCTCCGGGGGCAGTTCGGCCGGGGCACAGAACTGAGGGAGGTAGACAAACTGCCAGCCTTTGAGTTGGGCGCGGTAGCTGAGGTCCAGGTCTTCGGTGAGGGTATCGTGTTGCCAGCCGCCTGCGTCGCCGATGGTTTTCCGCCGCCAGACACCAGCCGTGCCGTTGAAGTGCATGAATCGGCCGCTCCGGTTGCGGGCGGTGTGCTCGATGACGAAGTGGGCATCCAGGAAGATGGCCTGCGTCCTGGTCAACAGCGAGGCGTCGCGGTTGAGGTGATCCCAGCGAACCTGGACCATGCCGACGTTGTCGTCCGTGAAGTAATGGATGAGGTTATGCAGCAGGTCGCGCGGGGGGATGAAATCGGCGTCAAAAATGGCGATGAACTGGCCGGTGGCTTCCTTGAGGCCCGCCTCAAGGGCGCCGGCCTTGTAGCCGACGCGGTTGTCGCGGTGGATGTACTTGATGGGAAAGCCCTTGGCGACCCACTCTTCGCAGGCTTGCCTGGCGATGTCGGCGGAGTGATCGGTGGAGTCATCGAGGACCTGGATTTCGAGCTTGTCCAGAGGGTAGTCCAACTGGCATGTTGCGCGGATGATGCGTTGGGCGACCATGTCCTCATTGTACATGGGCAACTGGACGGTCACGCGTGGCAGGTCGTCGAAGCAGCCCTTGGGTTGGTAGATGTTGTGTCGGTGCTTGATGTAGAGGTAGACAAGGATGTAGCGATGGAAGCCGTAGAGCGCTACCGCGCAGAGCGTCCCCAGATAGCATGCAACCAGCAGATACCAAGCCACATGATTCCACATAGGACAGCGTCTCGTACGTGTTTCCAGAAGCCCATTCCGCGCATCCATCGGCATACGGGAATCGCGGGCGTTATTGCACGATCACCAGTTCCCCTGCGGTTGCGTCAGATGGAGACGCTGCACACACCGCCACACTCAGGTCCGGCGGTACGCTCCCGGCCCGTACCGCGCGCTCGGCTCAACCACAGAGGGTATTTTACGAGACTTGCGGCGAACCTGTCAATGCGTCGCGCGGTGCCTTGAGCGAGGGGCTGGGAATGATGGGGGCGCCCAATTCTGTGGTGAAGCGGAATCGGGCAGGAATGGCCTTCGCGGGAGACGAGCCATAAGGCAGGGAGCTGAGCCGCGGGTCTGGCTCAGCCCCGGATGACCCGTCATGAGACGCACGAACGCATCGAGAGGGCAAGGTTGGGGGGAGCTAATCCTGGGAAGCGTCCGGCTGAGCTGCCGGAGCGGGTGTCTCGGGTGAGGGGGGCTGAGCCTCGCCGTCCTTGCGTTTGAGGGCCTTGGCGGCAAACTGGTGCTTGCGTTCGTTGCGCTTACGGCGGAGGCCGGCGCTGTGCCGGGGAGTGCCCTTGACTGGGGCGGATTCCTCGGTAAGAAGCTGCAGCAACACCAGGCTGCCCGCGTCGCCGATGCGGTGTTCGCTGAGCTTGATGATCCGCGTATAACCGCCGTTGCGACCGGCGAATTTCGGCGCGATGTCGCTAAAGAGCTTCTGGATGAGCGTCTGGCCCGTGAATTCCTGCTCTTTATCGACGAGACGCCGATCGTTGAGCATGGCGATGACGCGGCGGCGGGCCGTCAGCGTATTGGCGCGTGCGGCGGTGATGAGTTTCTCGGCGAACGCGCGGACTTCTTTGGCCTTGGGCAAGGTCGTGCGGATCTTGCCGTGCTCAAAGAGGCTCTGGACGAGGCTCCGGCGCAGCGATTTGCGGTGTTCGGTGTCACGGCTCAGTTGTCGGCCGCGTAACATGTGACGCATGGTCAACTCCTCGAAGGCAATGTGCGCGATTCGGTTGTTGAGCTCGCGATTGCCATGATCATCTTCTGGGCCAGTACCTTCTGCTGGTGCTCCACACGGCTTACGACTCGCGGGGAAGGCCGGGGGAAGCGGGCGGCGGTTCGTCGGCAGCCAGGCTGACGGCGGTGGCGGCAGCGGCGAGGTTGTCCACGTCCATGCCCAGGCTGAGTCCTAAGTCGGCCAGCTTCCGTTTGACTTCGCGGAGGCTCGTCTTGCCGAAACTGCGAACCCTCAGCAGGTCGGCGTCGGTTTTCTTCACGAGGTCCCGGACGGTCTGGATTTTCGCGGATTCCAGGCAGTTGTTGGCTCGCACGGAGAGGTCGAGATCCTGGACCAGCATGTTGAGTTTCTGCTGGAGTTCGGGATCGATGAGCGGGGCGTTCGCCTCGCGGATGGCGGCCAGGGCCTCGTCCGTGGCTGTCTCGGAACCCATTTCGAAGTACTGCACAAAGGGGTTCAAATGCTTTCGAAGGATCTTGGCGGCTTCGACCAGGGCCATTTCGGAGGTGATGGTGCCGTTGGTCCAGATCTCCAGGAACAGCCGGTCGTAGTCGGTTTTCTGGCCAACGCGGGCATCCTCGGTGGAATAGCGGACGCGTGTGACGGGAGAGAAGACGCTGTCGACGCTGATGACGCCGATTTCCTGCTCGTCGGCGTCGCCGAGGTGTTCGCTGGCGGGGATATACCCGCGGCCCTTGTCGACGGTCATGGTCATCTCGAAGGCGACGTCCTCGGTGAGGGTCGCGAGAACGAGGTCCTTGTTGATGATGGTGATAGCGGGGTCGGCCTCGATCATGCCGGCGGTGATGGGGCCGGCCTTCTGGGCGGTGAGGCGCATTTCCTTGGGCTCGTCAGCTTCGAGCTTCACCACGAGGCTCTTGACGTTGAGGATGATGTCGGTGACATCCTCCATGACGCCCGTCAGGCTGGAGAACTCGTGTTCAGCGCCTTTGATCCTGACGGTCTTGACGGCGGCGCCCTCGAGCGAGGAAAGCAGGATTCGGCGAAGGCTATTGCCCACCGTCGTGCCGAAGCCGCGT
>Ga0315284_10005616_pt1 | contig 17844 bp, 15 predicted proteins | sample YL17G09_16_MG_FD_203696 | JGI IMG/M metagenome (GOLD analysis project Ga0315284, IMG submission 203696) | Sediment microbial communities from Yellowstone Lake, YNP, Wyoming, USA - YL17G09_16 | ecosystem: Environmental > Aquatic > Freshwater > Lake > Sediment | place: USA: Wyoming | collected...
ACCGCCCGCCATGGCTGTAATGCGCCTGCCGGTTCCCGTTCAACCAGTAGGGGTCGTCCCGGCGGTCGTTGCTGCCGCCGCTCAGCCGCTGCTCAAACACCGTGACATTCAAGGTCGCCAGGTCGATTTTCAGCGGTTGCCACATGGCCGGAAAGGCCTCACAGATCCGCCCCACCAGCAGGTACCGCCCGGCATCCGTCCGGTACTCGTGGACCCACGCCGGGTGAAACGCCAGGTCCGCGTCCGCGACCTTGTACGAACTCTCCGTCGTCAGCAAGGCCCGCGTCGCCCGGTGAAATACGTTGACCTTGGCCTGGCCATCTTTCCATTCGATCGTCGCGCACCACGCCCGCCGGTTCGGGTTGAACGTCCCGATGCCGCATACCTTGCCCGGCTCCAGAGGGTGCAGCAAGACCCGCGCGTCGCACGGCGGCAGCCCTTCTTTCTCGCCGATCTTCACCAGCACCTTGCCCTCTGGCGAGACGATCCACAGCCCGGCGTGTCGCGTGGCGATCCAGATGTTCCGCCCGTCCCAGGCGATGTCGTCGAAGTGCGACTGCTCGTCGACGAACAGTTCCTCCAGCAGCCCCGGCTCCCGCTCGCAGACAACCACCCCGCTGCCCCAGAACACGTCCATCTTCTCGCCACAGGCGATCATGTGCCGCAGCCCCCTCCAGTACGAATCCTTCAGCAGCGGCCACTGGTCGGATTTCGGCGTGCCGCTTTTTCCCGCCAGCGTCTTCAGCTTCATGCCGATGTCGCTGAACCTTACCCGCGTCGGCGTGTCGTCCGGCGGATGGCCAGTCCTGTTCGGGACATTCGCGTGGGCCATCCCTGGCGCCAGCCCTTTTCTGATCTCCGTGGCCAGTCCCTCGATCCGGGTCTTCAGCGGCAGGTTGACCGCGGCCAGATTCGGCATGCTCTCCAGGTCCGCCTGTAGCCTCTCCACATCCTCCAGCAGATCGTCCGCCGGTTGTTTGGCGTCATAGCGCTCCGAAAACACGAGCCGCAGTTTGCTGAACCGCGATGCCAGCGCATCCACCCGCCGCTTCGACGCCGCCACGTGGTCCAGGTAGTCCACGTACTCCTGCCGCGAAAACCGCCCCGGATACTTCAACTGCGCCGCGGTGTAATCGTAGACCACCAGCGCATAATCGCTTTCCGGCAGCACGTTCTCCATCATGTCCACCAGGAAATCGAGGTCCTCCTTGTCCTGCACGAGCTTGTCGCTCCGTATCAGCGTCATATTGTTGAAGTAATGCCGCCAGACGCTCAGACCATCCTTCGGCGCCTCCGGCAACGCCAGTGCCAGCGGCGTGATGTCGCGCAGATACTTCTTCCGCGCCCGCTCCACATCGGGCAACATCTGTGCCCCGAGATTGCGATGGAAAAATTCACGGCCCTTGAAGATGAGCTGCATGGTTAGCCGATCCGCGTTGCCAAACCGGATCTGCCGATTGCGAATCAGGTACTCCAGATGCCCCAGCGCCACGTGCCAGACCGCCAGCCGGTCACGCGCCTCCCGGTCATACCGCGCCCACTCGGCTTTAATATGCCTGTCGTCCGGCAGCGCCACCCCGATGATTTTCAGATACTCTTCGACCAGTACCTTGCGCTGCGCCCCGTTGTCTTCCAGCAACAGTGCCGCCTCTCGCAACCCCGTCGATAATTGAGGGTTGCCCAACACGGCAAACGTGTCGGCCCGGGCCACTAAGGCGGCGAACTGTTCCTCCGCCGTCAGCGACTTCTCGACCTCGCCGCCGGCTCGGCCGCTGACGCGTGCCGCGGCGCCCCCCCGCAGGAACTCGGGCGCCGCCGACAACTTCATGCTCTCCTTGATCATCTCGCTTTTGCCGCCGCCGTTGGTCACCTTGAGCGTGAGTTGGACGCTTGGCTCGCCGCCGCCTTCGGCCCGAACCACCTCATACTCACCTTCCACGAACTTCGGCGTCACGCGGGCGACCTCCCCGCCGGCGAGGGCTAATTCAGCGGCTATCCGCCGCGCCTCTTCGGTCTCGATCACCGCCACACCCGGCTGCGCCGCCAAGGCATTGCCCAACAGGTTCGCGTACCCGCTTTGCAGGTGGTCGTATGTATGTTCCAGGTTGCGGCAGACAAACGGCGGCACGCCATAGACCCGTTCCACACCGTGGGCGAAGTGTTCCCGCACTTGCCGCACCCTCGCCGCCACCTTATCCGCCACGACACCAACCTTGCCCGGCGACCACGGGAGAGCGTCCGTCCGCAGCCGCGCCCCGGCCCGTGTGTCGCAGATGACCAGACGCACGAACTCGTGGCCCTCCACCGTCTCCTCGGACAGGAGCAGCAGCGCGTCCGCCTTGAGCACCCGGCCGATATCGCGGCGACGGCTCGCTGCTTCGGCGGCGAACAACTCGGCCAGGGCCCGCTCCTGGAACACAGCCTTGATCTGCTCGCGGTCGACCAGCACAACGCCATTCATCCGCGACAGCGACACCGTTACCTGGTCAGCAAGACCGGACTGAACGAGTTTGTCCGAGGCCAGAACGGCCCAGGTCTTGAGCGCCCCTTTGCCATCCGCCGGTCCGGCCGTTGCCGCCTCGCCTGAGCCGGCAGCCTGTGCGGCGGCCGGCCCCTGACCAGCGCCAAGCACCACCGCAAGAGCGATGACCATCCGCCAGGTTACTCGATATCTGTTGATCTCAAGGATTCCGATCACAGACGTTTCTCCTGATTCTCCTTTGTCATGCTGTCAACCTTGCAAGACTTCCGGACCAACCCGCGGGCCTCGGCAGCCTGGCCAGGCTGGTCCGCCTTGCAGGCGACGCACTCCACCGTATCGCGCGGCGGACCCATCGCAAGACGTTCATAAGGCGTTCTTTCGTGGCGGTAGACATGATACCGCCCATTCTAGACACTTTAGACGCTTCTGGCACTTGTTCGTTTCCGGGAAATGCGTGGTTTCCGCTTTATCCACGACGCGGCCCCATTGAAGCGGGCTCTGCTGACCCCGACGGACTGGCAAGAATCTTTTGCGACGCCCTTGGTTGAGCCTTTCACGCCTTTGACCTGCTCCTTGCACGATCGGTGATACCGTTCGATCTTGCCGTTGGTCTGGGGATGGTATCCTCTTTCATCAACCAGCACAGATCGTTGCCGCGGAACCCCGTAAGCCTCGATTTGGACCTGCTGTCGAGTAGATTTTGGTTGACAGGCCATCCCGCATGGGACAAAATGAGTGAGTACTCGCTCAGTTAGGGGCGTGACATGGCCAGAAAAACTACCGGACTCGACAAAATCAACGCGGCTGCTGTCCGTAATGGCATTAGGATAAGCGTAACCCGTTATGCAACAACACCTTATCGTCGGTCGGCGTGCCCTCGTTCTCGCTGGCCAACAGAATGGCGGGCCAGGAACATAGGGCTTCTTGATGATTCCCAAGTCACATCGCACTGTATTATCGTAAGGAGAATGGCGTAAGTCCTTGTCCTGACAGGGGATGCACCTTATCCTAATGCCATTAGCTGCTGTCCGAATCATTGGGCTGAGAGGCTTCGCCCACGCTACGACCCAGGAGATCGCTGAGACGGCAGGGGTCTCCGAAGGGCTTATCTATCGCTACTACAAGACGAAGCTCGACCTGGGCCTGGAGCTCTTCAAGAAGCATTACGGCGAGGTGCTGTCGCTGATGAGGGAGGAGAGCGCCCGCCACAAGGAACCGCTGGAGCGGCTTCGCCATGCCGCCAAAGCCTACTATACCTGGTTTGATGCCAACACCGACGTGGCCCGGTTCGTCATCAAGACCCACTCGGAGTTCCTTGATCTGGTCGACGAGGATCAAGGCTTGATCAATCTCACGAGCGACGCCCTGAAGGACATGTTCGGCGAAGGGTTGTTCTCACTGGTTCCCGGCGACATTCTTGCGGCAATGTTCTTCGGCACATTCTTCCAGGTTTCCGTGGAAGCGCTTCACGGCCAGGTGAAAGGGCCTCTGGCCCCGCGTATGGAGCCGATCATCGACGCACTGGTTGCGTTGATCGCTCAAGCCGGTCCGCGCAGCCTGGGCCCTGGCAGTGCTCCCCACCCGACAGAGAGCGGTGACGAGAAGTGACCTCGGCCGTGGGTTAATTGTTTGGTACGGCCGCCATCGGCAGTGAGTGCTTGTGGGGGAATGGCCATGATGCAGACAGCACCGCAATTGCCGACTGCCGCTCCCGGCGCCTCCCGTGACAAGCCCATTGCCGGCAAACCTGTGTCCATGACACGGTTAGACTTCTGGCGGGCCTACGCCACGACGATGCGTCCGTACCTGTTGCCGGTCTCGGGACTGGCAGGACTGGTCGGCATGAGTTTGGCGGGCCCCTTAAGTCCTTGGCGGTTTGCCCTGGGTCTGCTGACCTTTACTCTCTCCTATGGCTTCGGGCAGGCCCTTACCGACTGTTTTCAGCAGGACACCGACCGGCTTTCCGCACCCTACCGCCCACTCGTTCGTGGCCGCGTGAGCGCTGCCCAGGTCCTGGCGGTATCGCTCACGGGCCTGGTGCTGGGAGCGGTGACGCTGGCCCTGCTGAATCCATGGAACCTGGCTGTGGGCGCCGCAGCAGTGGCGGGGCTTCTGATTTACACGCCGCTCAAGCGCCGCTGGTGGGCCGGGCCGATTGCCAACGCCTGGGTCGTGGCCCTGCTGCCGATCATGGGCTGGCTGGTCAACCCAGTGAATAGTCCCGCTCAACTTAAAAACGAGTGGCTGGTCCTGATTGTCGCCCTGGCAGCTCTTGCGGCCTATGCCAACTTCGTCCTCGTGGGCTACCTCAAGGACATCGCGGCCGACCGGCAGGCGGGTTACGAAACGTTTCCGGTTCGCTTCGGCTGGCGGGCCACGGCCCTGTTGAGCCACGCCTGGGCGATCTCCGCCCTGGTGGCCACGGCGGCCGTCGTCTGGCTCTTGACCAGCGGACGATGGCCCTCGGCTTGGGTGGCCTGGTCGGTGTTGGGCCTTGCGGCCCTGGTGACCCTTGTGGCCCAGGCGATGTTGCACCGGATCGACCGCGAGGAGCAAGCCAACCGTCCGATCGTTCTCGTGGTTCGCGTTTTTCTGTTGCTGCAAGCGGCGATAACCGTGGCGGCGCAGCCGATGTGGTGGCCCGTAGCCGCCGCATTCTGTGGGGCCTTCGAACTTCTCGTGGCCATGCGACCGGACAGGCGACAGGTATGAGAACCTTGGTGCTCCTTAATCGCGGCGCTGACGGCGGGAAGGCGGCCATCAAGTGGCGGCGCCTCGAGCCCGATCTTCGCGGACTGCTGGGCGGATCGCCGACCGTGTGTGTGGAGACCGAGGATTGGGCGGAGGCGGTTGACGGGGCAGCGAGCGCCGACGAGTGCTTGATTGTTGCCGCCGGGGGCGACGGCACCGTGCATAAGGTCGCAGACCTGATCCTTGCGATCTCCTGCCCTGTGTCGTTGCGAATCGTTTTGGGTGCGATCGGCCTGGGATCGAGCAATGATTTTCACAAGCCGCGAAACGGCGCGGCCGACATCGCCGGTGTTCCGGTCCGCTGCGCAATCGCCGGAGCGGCTGCCCAGAACGTCCTGCGTGTCGCGTATGTCGACGATCGCGGTGCGCATCACGTCAAGTACGCGGTGACCAGTTGCAGCCTCGGCATGGTCGCCGCGGGCAACGACCTTTTCAATCGATGCTGGGGACCGGTGGGCCTGTCCCGGCGGTTGAGCGCCGCCGCCGGCATCGGGTGTGCTTCGCTGGCCGGCCTGCTTCACGCTCGAGACCCGTCTGTCCAGCTTTGGATCGACGGGAGCGACGTTTACCGCGGTCAGGTTTCTTTGCTCAGTGTGTATATCAACCCTCACTTCGCCGGTCGGCTGCGATACCTGGGGCCAACCAGTGTGTCATCGCCCTACATGGGGATTGTGGTGGTGCCCGCGATCGGCCTGTGGCGGCGCGTGGGACTTCTCCGCCGCGCCGCTGGAGTCGGGCTGGGCGCTGGCGGCGACGTGCAGACGTGGGAAGGTATAAGCTGCGAGATGAAATTGAACGAGGCGAGCCCGCTGGAGATCGACGGCGAGGTGGTCAGGATTCGTGAGGCGAGAGTCATGCTGGTTCCCGGGGCACTGAGGGTCTGCCGATGAAAGAGGTGATTGTCGAGAAGAGGCTGGTCGGTGAGATCGTGCGGCACTTGCCGCGACGTCCTGCGGTGGACGGTCCGGCGGAGGTGTCGCTCACCGACTTCGATCCGCGGGGCCGCGACTTTCTGGCCGTGGCGGCGGATGGCCTGAGTGAAGAAATTGCGACTGGCCTTTACGCGGACCCGTATACGATTGGCTGGATGACCGTGATGTCGCCGATGAGCGACCTGGCTGCGGCGGGAGCGCGCCCGCTCGGCGTTTCGGTGATGCTCAATCTGCCGGTGGACTTGCGGCGAGCAGAGCGAGCGGCGTTGGCCCGCGGCATGGGCGGCGCGTGTCGGGCCCTGGGAACCGTTGTGCTGGGCGGTGACACGAATGTCTCGGGCCAATACGTGGTCGGGGCCTGCGCGATCGGGCTGGTGTCAAAGGATCGCGTCGTGACGCGGGCAGGAGCCCGAGCAGGGGATCTTCTTTACCTTTCTGGCCGCGCGGGCCTCGGCAACGCCTACGCTCTGTCCCGGTTCGATCCAGCCAACACGCTCCAGTCCTTTCCGTTCCGGCCACAAGCGCGGCTCGCATTCGGCGAACTCCTCGGACGCTACGCCTCCTGTTCCATGGACACCAGCGATGGCGTGATTGCCACGCTGGACGAACTGTCGCGCGTCAATGGGGCTGGCTTCGTCATAAGCGAGAGTCCGAACATGGTGCTCGACCGACGGACGGTGAACGAGTGCATCCGGCGTCACCTGCCGCCATGGATGGCCTTGGCGGGATGCCACGGAGAGTTCGAAATCGTCTGCAGCGTGCGACCTGCGTCCGAGTCGGCGTTTCTTGCGGCAGCACGCAAACGGGGGCTCACGCCGGTCAAGTTGGGCCGCGTGGTCAAAGGCCGGGGCGTTTCGCTGGCCTGGGGTGGCAAAGCGGTGCCGATCGACAGCGGATGGCTGAGGAACCGAGCGGCCGCAGCCGCCGGCGACGTGGAGGCGTATATCAGGGACCTGGCCAAGTATGCCGCCAAGGTGGAGCGATGACATGAAAAACCATGGGCGAGAAAATCGCAGTCACGGCCGGCTGGATATCGTCAGGTTCCAGGCCAACCCAAATCTATCGCTCGATGATCGCGTGGAGCAGTTCGCCACGTTTCTTGGCGCCGAGTTGGACGACGGGCTCATGGTGGCCAGGCAGGTCGTCAGCCCGATGGACCGCGAGGTGCTGGTGCGCGACGGCACGACGGGGGCGGTCCGCCCGATGCTGATGTTCGGCTCGAACAACTACCTGGGCCTCGCGAACCACCCCTACGTGCGGCAGTGCGTCAGGGAGAGCCTGGATCGGTGGGGCACTGGCCTGGGTGGGCCGCCGCTCTTGAACGGGACGATGGGGCTGCACGCTCAGCTCGAGGAACGAGTGGCCGTGTTTAAGAAAAAGGAGGCGGCACTGATCTATTCCTCCGGTTTTGCCGCCAATACCGGCTGGCTTGGGGCCTTGGTTCGCCACAAGGACGTGGTTTTGGTCGATGAACTCTGCCACGCGTCGATCTTCGACGGGGCGAGGGCCTCGAAGGCCAGGCTGATAAGCTTCAAACACAACTCGGTGCCCGACCTCCAGGAAAAGCTGGCCCAGGCGCGAAGCCATAATCCGGTGAACCTCTTCGTGGTCGTCGAAGGCGTGTACGGGATGGATGGTGACGTAGCTCCCCTGGACCGGATCGTGCCAGCCTGCCAGGAGTTCGGCGCCTTCATCGGCCTGGACGACGCTCACGGGACGGGCGTTCTCGGTGCCACTGGCGGCGGCGCCGCCGAGATGTTCGGCGTTGAGGACGAGATTGACCTCGCCATGGGGACGTTCAGCAAAGCCTTGGCGGCGAGCGGGGGATTTGTGGCGGCCCGCCGGGAAATCGTCGATTATCTGCGGTTCTTCTCGCGCTCGTATTTCTTCTCGGCGTCGATGCCGCCGGTCGAGATCGCGACCATTCTGGCGGGGTTTGATCTCATGGCAACTGAGCCCGAGAGGCGCGTGCGGCTGCACAAGAACGCACGCTGCCTGGTCGAGGCGCTGGCCGGCATTGGGGTGCTGACGAGCACGCAATCGGCGATCATTCCGGTGTACATCCCGGAGCCGATTCGCCTGGTGTCGCGACGGCTGCACGAAGCGGGTGTTTTCGTCAATGCGATCGAGTACCCGGCGGTGCCGCGCGACGCTGAACGGTTCCGCGTCAGTGTGATGAGCGAGCACACGCGTGCGGACATGGATCGGCTGGTTGCTGCCCTGGACGAGGCGCGCCATGGTTGAGCCCGTGAGTTCGAGTACGACACAAGGAGGGCGGGAGCGATGAAATTGGCCGGGGCGTGTGTGATCATCACCGGGGGCAGCCAGGGGATCGGGCTGGCGACCGCCCGGGCGTTCGGGCGAGCCGGGGCCCGGGTGGCGCTGGCGGCACGCGGAGCGGAGCAGTTGGAGGCTGCCGCGAAGTCGATTCGCGAACGGGTGGCGGAGTGTCCGCAGGTGCTGGCGTTGCCATGCGATGTGGCGGACGGGGAGGCTGTGCGGCGAGCGTTCGAAGAGGTTCTCCGCGCGATGGGCCGCATGGATGTGCTCGTCAACAATGCCGGCGTCAGCCTCTATGGCGAGGCGGAGGCGACGCCGGTTGATGCGGTCCGCAAGGTGATGGAGGTCAACTACTTCGGGGCCGTGAATTGCATCGCCGCAGTGCTGCCGGTCATGCGGAAGCAGGGCTCCGGAGTGATCGTCAATGTGGCTTCCGTGGCGGCGCTTCATGGCGTTCCCTTCCTGGCGGCGTACGGTGCCACAAAGGCAGCCTTGGTCTCCTACAGCCAGAGCCTGCGTGCCGAATTGCACGGATCGGGCATCGACTTGGCCACGGTCTATCCCGGCTACACCGAGACAGAGCTTTTCAGCAAGGAGGAGGTCTACGGAGCCGTCCATCGTCCGGCAGGACCGTACGATTCGCCCGAGACGGTGGCCGAGGCAATCGTCGAGGCGGTCAGACGGCGGCGAACGGAGGTGGTTCTTTCGCGGGACGGCCGGCGGTTAGCCCTGGCCAGGCGGCTCGCGCCATGGCTGGTCGAGGTGGCGATGGTGCGTCTGGCGAAAGCGTTGAGGGATGGTCAGCGATGAACCGGCGGAAGATACAGATCATCGTCCTGTTTCAGAACCTCGGGCAATGGCGACCGTGGTACGCCAAGTCGCCGGCGCCGCCATTGACAGGGTTGCTGCTGGCCGCGCTCACGCCGCCGATCGTCGAGGTGGAGGTCCTGCACGAGATGGTGCGGCCGGTCGACTACGCGACCGATGCCGACTGCGTGGCCCTGAGTTTCATGGACTATTGTGCGCCGCACGCGTACGAAGTCGCCCGGCGTTTCCGCGCGGCTGGCAAGACGGTCATCGCCGGCGGCAAGTACGCGACGTCGAACCCGAACGACGTTCAGCCGCACGTAGACTGCGTGGTGGTTGGCGAGGCGGAGAGGGTCTGGCCGCGGGTGGTCGAGGATTACGTGGCCGGGCGACTGGCCGAACGTTATGACGCGCCGGCGGCGCCGCCGTTGGAGAACCTCCCGCCACCGCGCTACGATCTGGCCGAGAAGAGTTTCGCCGTCCCGGTGGTTACCGAGGCCACGCGCGGTTGCCCGTTCCAATGCTCGTTCTGCCAGTTGACGGTCGCCCGGACGCTATTCCGGATGAGGCCGATCGCGGACGTGGTGCGGGACCTGAAGGCCACGGAGCGTCTGCCCTGGCACAAACGGCGCACGGCCATGCTGTATGACAACAACCTCGGCGGCGACATCGGTTATGCCAAGGAACTGCTCCGCGAGATGGCGAAACTGAAACTGCTGGCTTGGGGCGCACAGTTCAGCTTCGACTGCCTGCACGATACGGAGTTTGTCGACTTGTTGGCCGCATCGCATTGCCGCATGGCCTTCATCGGCATGGAGTCGCTCAATGATTTGAGTCTGGCCCACGTTCACAAGACGCATAACCGAGTGAGCGAGTACCGCGAACTATTCGGTCGCTTGCGGCGCCGCGGCATTTTGGTGTTCGCGGGGTTGATGTTCGGCCTCGATGCCGACACACCGGAGTACCTTGCGGGACTGTCCGAGCAACTCCGGGAGGCGAGCCCGGAGGTGCTGCTGATGTCGATCGCGATTCCGATTCCGGGCACGCCGTGGCACAGAGAAGTGGCGGAGGCGGGGCGGATCGTCGATCTGGACCTGGCCCACTACGAGGGCGACCACCTGGTCTTCCGACCGCGCCTGGTCGGCGCTGCGGAACTCTTGGCTGCATACCGCGAAAACAATCAACGATTCTTTTCCCGGCGGGCGACCATCGGGCGATGGATCCGTTTTCTGAAGGCCCAGCCCGCGTTCGGTCTGCTGCCCGGGAGCGTCCTCGACACCCTGATCTCAACGGCCATCTATTTCAAGTTGACCGCCTTCCAGAAACATCATGCCCAGCGGCGAGTATTCAACACCACCGCCGGCGAGTCGTAGGGGCGACATGTATGCACGTTCCTTTGTGCGTGCGGGGTGCCGTGCTGTTACTGTTAGCACCACCACCTCCCCGGTCGCCCCTCGCCAACTGTAAGATGACCTTGAAGAACTTGACGTGCTGCTTGCTGAAATCCAATTTTCCGGCGGCGCATAAGATCGAGCACAGCACGATTCGGTTTTCGCTCGTGCCGGTCACAATGTACGAGTGCTGCAAGGTCTTCCATCGGCGCCTGGCCGCAGAGTAGGATAGGCTCCGGGCGATTGGCGTGGCCTGTTGAGAGCAGGCAACAGGAGGCCTTATGGACGAGTACCTGTTTCAGTCGCGGGCATGGAGGCTGAGCACTTACGCCTGTGGCGCCGCCATGATCGGCCTGGCCGTGTACTGCGCCTCGATAACAGTCCCCATGGTGCACAGAATGTGGTTTCATGGCGAGGCGCTTCTCTCGAGCCCCGAGAACGCGCAGGCCATGGCGGACCTTGCGCAACGGGCAAAGGAGGACCCGGAGGCGGCCGCCGGGCTGCGCGGGATCGAGGAGAGCGACGCCAAACTGCGCGGAGTCCGCCCGGCCATGCGAGTGATGGCCGCCTGGATGGTGCTTTGGCCGGCGTTCATCGCAGGGATGGGGGCGGCGTCTATCGACCTCCCCTTGGCCGCGTTGCGGCAACGCCGGCGGCGTACTCAAGAATGGCTGACAGCACGTTGCGGCCGGCCGGTGGGGAACCAGTTCTCGGGCGGCATGGCGGTCGTCTTGGTGCTTTACGTAATCGCATACGCCGCCTTTCTGCCGGCACTGTACTTCACCTTCCCGGCAATCTCCGAAGAAACGAGCCCGACGTTGCTCATCTATCTTTGCGTGGGCGAATCATTTGCCGTTCTGTTCCTTGCCTGGTTCATGGTGGGCAGAGTGCGGTGGTCGCTGACTCACGATTGGCGGCTGCGGCTAGGCGCGGTTCCGGTCGAGCCCGGCGTGCCTGTAGCCTTTGAACTCTTCCGCGAAAGCGGCAAACCCCTGGGCCCCGGCCTGCAGGTGGAACTCGTCGGACGGAAACCGCGTTGGAACACGGCCAAGGACAGGATGAGCCTCAGCAACAACGGTGGCTGGACCCGGCCTATCGAGGGCCAGGTGCATGTCGATCCCGCGCCGGACCCTTCGGTCACTGTGACCGGGACACTCGAGATAGACCCCGCGAACCTGACGGCCACGGCCCCCGCCGGGCGGCGGCCCCGGCGGATGCTGCCGTTCCTCCGCATCCGCCAAGGCTGGTGGCGCCGGTGCATCATGGATATTCCCGCCCCCGCCCTGTACGTGGTGCAGGGCGGCCGGTGACTAGGTTCGGATAGCGCCGCCACGCAGCGGCTGACCCCCTCAGGCGCTGACGGGGGTTTCGGCGGAAACAGCCGCCGGAAACGTGACGACAAACGTAGTGCCCTTGCCCCGCTCGCTCTGCACGTCGATCTTCCCCAGATGCACGTCAGCGACTCGTTTGACGATGGCCATGCCGAGGCCCGTCCCATGAGCGACGGCTTTCTTGGCCTCCTGGCCGCGGAAGAATTCCTCGAAGATATGCGGCAGTTCGTCAAAGGGGATGCCGATGCCGTTGTCGGCGACCTCAAGGCGCGCCTGGCCGGCAACCGTGCCGACGCGAATCACCACGGCGCCGCCGACCGGTGTGTAGCGGATGGCGTTGGAGACGAGGTTGTCAACAAGGTCGCCGAGACCGTCGCGCGTCCCGCTGACGATCGCCGACTCGGCATGCACCTCCAGGGCAAGCCCTTTCTCCTCGGCATGCGGCCGAAAGAGGTCGGCTGCACCGCGGACGACCTCGGCCAGTTCGACCGGCTCAAACCGCTGCTCGATCGCGGGCGTCCTCAGGCGGCTGTAACGCAGGAGGTCGTCAATCAGGTCGAGCATGTTCTCGGTGCGATGGACGGCGCGGACGACGAGGTCCCGGCCCTTGGCGTCGGCAGCCATCTGGTGCGTCGCCGCCTTCAGGAGGCTCTGGAGGGCGCCGACGGGGGCACGCAATTCGTGGCTCGTCTTGCGCATGAAGGTCGACTTGACGAGTTCCAGGGCATGCAGGCCGTCATAGGCCGCCGCCAGTTCTTCCTCGCGGCTTCGCAGACGCGCAGCGATGCTCGAGGCGACAAAGACCGTCGCGTAGGCCGCAAACGTCGTCACGAAGCAAACCTGGAGGACGAAAATCCAGTGCTGTGCCGCACCCGGCGCAACCAGCGGCTCGTAAACGGGCGGGCCGGCGCCGACCATCACCTGCAGTGGATAGTGCGCCGAGGGCAGCGCAAACTCCCCCCATCCGATGAGGTTCACGAGGGCAGCCGCGAGCGTCGCGTAACCGAAGGCCGTCCACTTCGAGAAGAACTCGCTCGCCACAATCGTCGGGAACACGAACAGGATGACAAAGTGGTTCTCCACGCCGCCGATGTAATGAACGAGCACTGCCACCATCAGGAGGTCGCAGATGATCTGGGCATGCGCGAGCGCCCTGATCCACCGCTTCGGGGCGTGCTCGCTCTGGTACAAGACCCGGGCGCAGAGCGAAAAGAGAGCGTTCAGAAAGAACATGGCGAACACAACGACGACAGCGGCAATGACCTCAAAGCGGACATCAAACACGAACCAGCCCAGCGCCATGAAGACCATCGCCGCCAGCCCGGCCACCCAACGGACCCCGACAAACCAGCCCAGGCGCTCAAACAGCACCCGCTCGGTGAGCGTCAATGCGCGGCTGGGCTGTTTCGGGCGTTCATCCATGGCTGCACGCCTGTTCTTACATCAAGCATGAGATGCCCGCTGCGAGGTTTCAAGGGCAAACATTTGAATCCCCTCCCCCGCCAGACGAACGGCGCCGGCCATCGCGGGACTCAGACCGTCGGCCTTCTGAAGGTCGACCGGCTGGGCGGCCACCAGGGCGCACACCGGCTCGGCTCCGAGAATCTCGCCGGCCAGCCTGCGAACCGCCTCCGCCACAACGGAGAGGGCGATCGCATGCGTGGAGATGTCGACTTCGCGGATGGCCGCCGCCGGCACCAGAGCGACCCGCCCGGGTTCGGCCCCCAAGTCGGCGGCATCTACAAACAGCACCGCGCGGCAACCCGACGTAACGATCGGCACGAGGAAACTCTCGGGAACCGCCTGGACGTCAAACAGATGAAGGCCCGCGACCGGGCGAATGGCCGCAACGACAGCCGGGCCGAACCCGTCGTCGCCGCGCAGCGGGTTGCCGATGCCGACCACGGCCACGGGACGGGGCACGAGCGCAAAGAGCGCGGCCGCAAGGTCCTCCGGCCTGTCGCAGAATACCAGGCTCTGGCCGGCCATCGGCGCCCTCCTTCGGGTCAGGCGCCCCAGGATTCGCGCAGCACCGCCGTCCGGCGGCACGTCGGGCAGAGGACGCGCAGGGTGTCGCTGCGGTCGAGCGGCCGGTCGGAGTCGCGGCGCACCTCGCGGCCGACAAGGCCCAATTCGCCATCGGCCAGCAGGATCAGCGTCGGGTTGGCGTAGCGTTTGGCGCCGAGGCGTTCGGCCACCCAGAGCAGGTGGTCGCGTGTGCCGATGGTCGCTCCGCAAACCTCGCAGAGGACCAGGGTCTTCTCGACCGACTCGATGCACTTCGCCCGGTCGAAGCAGGCCAGGTCGAACTCGTTGGAGAGGCGGATGCCTTTTTCCGTCGTGCAATTGAGTTCGCACTGGCCGCAGTAAATGCACGCCGCAAAATGAAGGTCGAGGCGGCGGACGGGCGGGGCGGCCTTCGTGTCGTCGCTGACGACAATGCACTGGCTCGGGCAGACCTCCGCGCAGGCCCCGCACCCGATGCAGTCGTCCTTGTAGTACTTCGGCTTACCGCGGAAGATCGCGGGCGGCACGTGGGGCTTCGCGGGGAACGGGTCGGTGGACGGGCCCCGGATGAGGGCTTTTACGGCTTCGCCCAGTTCCCTCAGTTTCGGCTTCTTCATGACTTGGACTCCAGGGGTTCGGCGGCGGGGTCGCCGTCGTCAGCCGGCTCGGCCCGCTCGGCCGGCGGATGGACGCCGTGCAGGTCCTCGCCGAAACGGTCGATCACGCTCCCCTCCCACAGCCTCACGCCGGACCGGTACGCCCCGCGCGCGATGGCATGGGCGCCGACGGGCGACGTGAGCAGGATGAACACCGCGCACAAGAGGGCGCTCACGCCCATCTGCCACCGGCCGGCCTCTGCCCCATGCAGGAACGTGCCGAACAGGATCATGCATGTGCCGAGCGTCACGCACTTCGTGGCAGCCTGGAGGCGGTTATAGACGTCGGGCAGACGCACCAGCCCGATGCACCCGAGCAGGTCGAACGCCACACCGATGCCGATGATCCACTGAGCGATGGTCTCATTCATCGTATTGGCGACCCTCCAGGTATTTCGCCAGGGCAATGGCGCCGATGAACGACAGGAGCGCCCAGGCGATCCCAATGCTCATGTAAAACGCCTGCCCCGTCCACATCGCCATGACACAGCAGAACCCCACCACGAGGGTCCCCAGGATGTCGATGGCGATGGCGCGGTCCGGGGCGGTCGGCCCGCGGCTGATGCGGTAGAGGCACATGAAGGCCGCTACAAGCAACCCCGCCATCACGATCATGAGAAAGGAGACGAACGGTGTCATTCGAAGATCCTCCTCAAGAGACCCTCGAACGGTTTGACGATCTGCGCGGTGTGCTCCTCCGGGTCCTCGCCCCGGACGTTGATCCAGTGGACGTACAGGTCCTGGCCATCGATGTCAACCGACAGGGTTCCCGGCGTCAGGGTAATAGAGTTGGCGAGGAACGTCCGGGCGATCTCGCTCTTGAGGGTCGTATGCACCTTGACGATCCCCGGCCGGATCGGCATGTCGGGATGGAGAACCCGGTAGGCCACGTCGAGGTTGGACCGGACGCAGAGATAAAGGAAATACGGGATGTAAACCGCCAGAAAGAACCACCGCCGCGGGTTGAACATCTTCTGCATGTTGTCGGGATAGATGTGCGCCAGGAGCGTCGCCACCAGGACCGCCATCATCGCGCCCACGAGAACCTCGCGGACCTGGAGCGACCACGTCAGGAGCAGCCACAAGACAAACGTGAAGAGGATGCAGAGGAGCGATTTCATGGCAAAGTCCTTTCCATCGCCGCCGGCCACGCCGAGAAGAAAAAGGTGTCAAAGAAAAAGGTGTCAGGAACCTTTTTCGGAAAAATGCGAAAACGCCCCATTTTCCGGGGGGTCCGCGAAGAAAAAGGTTCCTGACACCTTTTTCTTCTCGGCGCGATCCGCCACAACCGTCGTCGGCCCCTTGGCCGGCGCCGGGAGGCCGGCCTGGACCACGCGAACCGCCGGGTCCACCAGGCGGCTCTTCACCGCCGGCAGGATCACCAGGGAACTTGCAAAGCAGAGCACCGCCAGCACCAGGGACGCCAGGCACATGCCCGCCGGCACCTCGCGGGCCCGCTCCACCGCCTCGGTGGCTTTGCCTCCGAGCACGTACCGCTGCACCTTGGCGAACGATAGGAGCGTCACGAAACTCACGATCACCGTGATGACCGCCAGGGTGTAGAAACCGCCGAGCACCAGGGCCAGCACAATAATGAGTTTGCTCCAGAACCCGTTGAGCGGCGGGACGCCCGAAATACTCAGGGCGGCGATCCGCAGGCAGGCCGCCGTCACGGGCATCTTCCGTCCGAGGCCGCCGAGCAGTTTCAGTTGCCGCGTGCCGGTCGCGTACTCGACGGACCCCGAGCAGAGGAACAGGAGCGACTTAAAGATCGCGTGGTTGGCAAGGTGAAAGAGGCCGCCGAAAACGGCCAGCGCGACCACGGCCTCACTCACGCCCCGGGCATGCATGGCGGCCGCGGCCCCGAGGGCCATGACCACGTAGCCCATCTGGCTGATCGAGTGATAGGCGAGGAGTCGCTTGAAGTCCCACTGGCCGACCGCCAGGAGCACCCCCACGACCATCGAGGCCCCGCCCAAAGAGATCAGCACCCAGCCGAGCAGTTCGCTGCCGCCGAAGACCGAGAACACCACGCGCGCCAGAGCGTACACGCCGCACGCCTTGATCAGCACGCCGGAAAGCATGGCGGAGATCGGCGCGGGGGCCGAAGGGTGCGCGTCGGGCAACCATGCATGGAACGGCACCATGGCCGCCTTCAGGCCGAAGCCCATGAGGAAGAACGCCGCGGCAACATAAAGGGGCTTGCTCGGCCCCCCGCCGGCGGCGACGGCCTCGGCCACCTTCGCCCAGTTCAACTGGCCCGTCACGTTGTAGACGACGGCGATACCCACGAGGAGGAAGGTGCTGGCCACGGTCCCGAGGGCAAGGTACTTCAGGCTCGCCTCCAGTTCGTCCGCCTCGGTCCCGAACGCCACCAGCGCGTAACTGGCGATGCCCGCAATCTCGATGAAAACGAAGATGTTGAAGAGGTCCCCCGACAGCACAACACCGTTCATTCCGGCCAGCATCAGCATGAACAGGCCGTAGTACAGCGACGGATTCGTGTACTGCCTCATGTAGTCCATGCTGAACAGGAGCGTCAGGAGGCTGACCACGCCCACAATTACCAGAAGGAATCGTGACAGACCGTCCGCCAGCAGGCTGATGCCGATGGGAAATTTCCATCCGCCAATCCACAGCACCAAGGCCTCTTCCGGCGCCGCCAGAAGCACAAGGGCCAACACCAGCACGGCGGCGACCATCAGGATCGGCAGAATCGCCGCCCCGCGGCGCGTGCCCGTCAACCGCCCGAGGATCGGGATCAGGAAGCCCCCCGCCAGCGGGATCGCTATCAGAAGCGGCATGAGTTTCTGCACGGCTCTATCCTCTCAGGTTACGCATCCGCTGCGTGTCAAACGTCCCGTACTTCTCATAGAGGCGAAGCCCGATGGCCACCACCAGGGCCGTGACGCTCAGGCTGATGACGATACTCGTCAAGACGAGCGCCTGCGGAAGCGGGTCCACTGCGCCTGCCACCAGGGCGGGCTCGTTGGCCATGCCGCCCGTCAGGATCGGCGCCATCGGCGGGGCGCCCTTCGTCGCGCGATAGCCCACCAGGACCAGGATCAGGTTGACGGCATAGTCGAGGATCGCCAGGCCGACGATGATCTTGATGACGTTGCGTTTCGCCACAATGGCGTACAGACCCACCACCAGGAGGATAAAGGCGAGCAGGTATGGAAGCATCGACAGGGTCATAATTCCTCT
>Ga0315284_10005619_pt1 | contig 17831 bp, 13 predicted proteins | sample YL17G09_16_MG_FD_203696 | JGI IMG/M metagenome (GOLD analysis project Ga0315284, IMG submission 203696) | Sediment microbial communities from Yellowstone Lake, YNP, Wyoming, USA - YL17G09_16 | ecosystem: Environmental > Aquatic > Freshwater > Lake > Sediment | place: USA: Wyoming | collected...
CAGCGAACAGCAGGAGCGCGATCATCAAGAGGAGGTGACCGGTTTTCATCAGGCGCCCCTCGTCGTATATACCGTCAGGCTCATCGGCGAAAGGACGTCGGCCTGCTCCAGTGCGCCGGACACGGTGATCGGGTCGCACTCGTAGTGCTTGCGCACGGGGTCGTTTACGATCTTGCGCACCGCCGTCGCCTTGCCCGTCGGCATCTGCACCAACACGCTCCGGCAGTTGGAGTAGTCGTCATTGATGACCAGCAACGTGCGGGAGCCGTCAGTGTTGTCCACCGCGACCGCGTGCAGCGTCGCCGGCTGCCCCACGGGGGAGGTGATCACCGCGCGCAGGATGCGTGCCCCCCGGCTCAGGTAGCGCATCAGTGTGCCATAGCCGTAGTACGGGTCGCGCAGCGGAGCGTCGCTCCCATCGACGGTCTGAATGAGCTGCCACCAGCCGTCGAGGTTAGCCGGGTTCAGCCAGGCCCAGCGCAGCACGCAATCGGCGCCGCCCGCAAGGGCGCGCACTATGAACTCGGATTCCAGCACGGTGTTATCGTGCCGCGCGATCCCGGCCGGATCGCCCGACTCCCAGCCGTAGTGGAACATCCCGAGTTCGGTCACCAGGTACGGCTTGCCCCGTTCGTGCGCGTGAGCGCGGTACTTGGCAAGCTGATCGTTGATGGTGACAGATATCGGGTCGCTGCCGATGGCGTTGCTCTCCGAGTCCCAGTCGAAGTGGCTGTGGTAGTGGTGCATGCAGTAGGCCTGGATGTGTGGGTCGGGATCGGCGCCCATCTCGAGCATGTGGGGGATTGGCCACTTCTGATGGCTGTGAGTGTCGGGGCCCATGTTCCCGATGTGGGAGAGCCCGGCCTCGTTCAGGCCCTGCCGGATCGCCGCCAGCACCTCTACGTAGCGCACGTGGTCGTCAATGCCCGGTGGGGTGGCGCACTGGTGGCTGCCGGCGAGCGGCTCGTTGAAGTGGTTGTACCACTTGACCGCCTTGCACCCCATCTCCTCAGTGACATGCTTCAGGTAGGGCACGACGAAGTGGTTCACGTAGCCGTCGATGTCTTCGACGCCAAGGTTGTAGCCATCCTCGTGACCCCAGGGATGAGGCGCGCCCTCCCACGGCCGGAACTGGAACGCGTCGGGGATGAACCAGGAGTCTACTATGAGGTTGACGCCGCGGGCCTCGGCCCACTGGTTCAGGCGGCGGAGCTGGTCGAACGAAGCGTGGCCCGGCTGGAACCGGCCGCGCTCGTCGCACATGGCGCGCGCCGACTGGCCGAAGCGCACAAACTGGATGTTCAGCCAGCTAGCGTGATCGAAGACTCGCTGCCAGCGCACCTCGTCATCAGGCGAGGGATATGCAATCGGCTCATAGGTGGAGAACCAGTTGAACCCCAGCCCCTCGGCCATCGTGTGCACGACCTCGTCCGACACCGCGATGGTCTGCCTGGTCTTGTCGGCATCATAGTACCTGAAGGGCATGCCTTCCTCCGTGGGACGGTCGCGGCCTGAACCGCTCAGTATTTCCCGTACTTGTCCAGCAGCTCGATGGCGTAGCAGTAATTCTCCCACGACACCGTCGGCGGGACGGAGTGGTCGGAGTGGAAGATGTAGCCCCCGCCCTTCATCGCCACCGGCACCTTGGAGCTGATCTCCTCCTCGATATCGGCCTTGGTGCCGCTGAGCTTGCGGATGTCGATATTGCCGTAGAAGGTGATCTGGTTGCCATACATCTGCTTGAGGTTGCGGACATCCATGCCCGTCTTCGCCTCGATGGGCTGAAGCGCGGAGAATCCGGCCTCGATGAACTGCGGGATGAGAGCATCGATCTTGCCGCAGGAATGCAGGATCACCGGCTTGCCATGATCGCGAAGATAACGGCAGATGCGTTGGTGCTGCGGGAAGAGGAGTTCGCGATAGAGCGCGGGCGAGAAGAGCGTGGTGTTCCGGTAGCCCAGATCGCCATAGAAGAAGGCGCCGTCGAAATGGCCGCCGGCGGCGAAGATCGCCTCGATCATGTCGACGATCATGGTGGCGTAGGTGTCGAAGACATCGCGGATGAGCTCGGGGTCATCCATCATCAGCGTGAAGATCGCGGTCTGGCCAAAGACCGGCCAGGCGAGTTCATAGGGCTCGGTGGTGCGGTAGCAGACGAACTTGTTGCTGGCGCGAGCGCGATCACACTCCTCTTTGATGGAAGCGGAGACGCGGCCTGCCGTAACCTTCAGCCGGCCTTTGTGCTCGAACCAGTCGGCGCGGGACTTGATCTTGTGGTCGTACCAGTGGGGCGTATAGCCCGACTTGCGCTTCAGGTCCTTGCGCAGGACGCCGTTGGAGTCCCAGGCGATCACGTGCTCGTCGGTCTCCTCGACCACCTGGTAGTCGAACCCGAACGAGAAGTCCCCGCCACCGATGAAGTCGAAATCGAAGTCGAATCGCTCGCTGAGATCCTCGTCCTTGGCCATTCCCTCGCCCAGCCAGCGGTCTATGGTCTCTCCCCACGGGGACTCGTCGCGCCCGACGCGGTCGGGGATACCTCCGGTGAGTATCGTCGCAATGCGTTCTCGAGATGTCATGACAGACTTCCTTTGGCGGTAAGTATCGAAGTCACCAGCTACCCGGGCGCGTCGCCCCAGTCCGGAACATCGAGCATCTCGCCATCCTTCAGCGCCGACTTGTGTGCCATCACACCCGCGGCCATATAGCGGGCGGCCTCCCAGGCGTTGATGGCGGGCATCCGATCCTGCGCGACCGCCTCCACGAACTCGTGAACCAGATAGGCGTGCGAACCGCCGTGGCCTCCATACACTCCCTCACCGCTCTTATTGCGGCTGAAGGCGGCGAGCACTTCCGGCGGCAAGGGGTCGCGCATCTCCTCCAGCGTCAGGTCGGTGTAGCCCGCGGGGTCGCACCAGCGATCGTTCTCGAAGGAGCCCTTGGTGCCGTAGACGCGGAAGGTCTCGCGCCCGGGCATGCCGATCTCGCGGTGTTCGCAGATCCGCATGACGGACCCGTTGCTCATGCGGAAGAACGCGGTCTCGTTGCTCGGCTCCTTTCCGAAGTAGGCGTCGCCGGTGCGGTTGTAATAGGGCGCCGCGCAGACCTTGGTGGCATGGGCGCGCATCACGCAGATGGGGCCCGAGGTGGAATGGGTGGGGTAGTGCATAGGCCCGTCGATGACCCCTCGGCGCTCGTACTCCTTCTCCATGGCGATCCATTCCTGCCCGGAGGTCGAGGCCCGGCGATGGCGCTGCACCTCGCGCAGGTTCGAGTACGGGTTGTCGCGATCGTGGTAGTACTCGCCTTCGGAGTAGACGAAATCGCCGAACCCGCCCTCGGCGGCGCGGCGACGGCAATACATCGCGCCCGCGTGATAGTATGTCGTCTCGCCCAGCATGTAACGCATCCCGGTGCGCCGGCAGGTGCCGATGATACGGTCGCACCATTCCAGGATCTCATCGCCATCGGGCACCGAGATGATGGGCACCGCGCTGTAGACGTGCTTCCCTGCCTCCATCGCCTGAATCGCCTGTGGCGCGTGCAGCCAGGGCTGGGTGATGATCACCAGCGCGTCGAGGTCGGACTTGCAGAGGTCGTCGAGAGAGTAGTAGGCGTCGGAGCCCGAGAACTTGGCGCGCACGTAATCGCGCTCGGCGAAGGCGGCCACTCGATCCGGCTCGCGATCGCAGAGGGCGATTCTATCTACCAGAGGATGGTTTGCGAACAGCTCCACAAACGCGGACCCAAACGACCCGAGGCCCACGAGGCCAACGCTGATCCCCATGTAACAGCTCCCTGCTGCACGGCGTAGTCGCGACTACGCCGTGAGTTTCGGCTCGCGGGGACGCTGGTCCTACTGGCGAAACTCAGTCAAAGCGCCGAATGATCCGGCTGCCGATCCAGGCGCCGAAGAAGAGCGATGGCAGGAAGAGCCAGGCGCTGGCGGAGAGAGATGGGATCGCGCTGAACGCGCCGCCAATGCCGCAGCCCCGCGCGAGCTGAATGCCCCAGCCCATCAGCACCCCGCCGATCAGCGCTCTCGCCACATCGCGCCCGCGCCGTGGGAGGCGCACCCGCGCCCGAGTCGCGTGCGCCGACGAGGCCAGCGACCCCAGTACCAGGCCCGCGTCGAGCGTGAGCAGCGGTAGCGCCGCTTGCCAAGCCGACTGCGACAGCGCGCCTGCGAGGGCGGGGCGGACGAGGGCGAGCGGATAGGCGACAGTCCACGGCGTAGCGAAGGCAACCTGCGCGGTGTCGATCAGCCCCAGGGCGATGCCTCCGGCAATCGCGGGAGAGATCAGGCTTCGCCAGCTTCGCGCCGGCCAGCGGATCGCCGCGCCCTGGGTCTTCATCACGGCCAGCCAGACGCAGAGGAGCGCCAGCACTGCGACTCCGGCGGCGGGCAGCGCGCCGAAGCGGTCCCCGAGCCACACACCTTGCGACTGCGTCCTCCATGACTCCGGCAGAAAAGCGGCGAACGGATCGAGCGCGGCTCCAGCGACGATGCCCAGCAGCGTGAACCAAGCGACGAGGTAGCCCTCACCAATGCGCTGGAGCGTGCCGGCCGCGCACATACCAGCCAGACTCATCCCCATCCCGAACAACGTCGCTCCCACCACAGTGCCCGCGCCGAACGGTATCACCAGCAGGTGGGTCTTCGCATCCAGCCCGGCCTGAACACGCAGCGCGCTTACCACCGCGAACCCCAGAGTTGCCACCACGAGACCTGCCATCACCCCGTTGAACGCATCTCGGCTGCGCAGCAAGAACAGCTCGAATCCAGCCTTGGCGAAGCAGAACCCACTCCTCTGCAACACCACACCGTAGGCGAACCCGAAGGCAGCGAAGACGATGAGCAGCTTCACTGGACCCACCAGGGGGGTGAACCACGATCCAGGGCCCAACTGGCCCTGCTCAGCGCTCCGAGATACTTCGCGATCTTGGGCACAGCCCTATCACTTCCTCAGCATGCGGGCCGGCCCAACTGAGGCCGGTCCAGCGCAAGAACTCCCGAAATGCCCGTCAGCGCCTTCTGTTGCCCTTTGGAGAACCGCAGGACAAACAGCAGCATTTAGAGTATACTACGACTATATGAACGGTAGGAGAACATGCTGAGGCTATCCACTAAAGCACGGTACGCGTTGCGGGCGATGATCGAGCTGTCTGTGCGTCAGGGTCAGGGCCTGGTGCAACTGAGAGAGGTCGCGGAAGCGCAGAACCTCTCGATCAAGTATCTCGAGCAGTTGACCATCTCACTCCGGCATGCCGGCCTGGTGAGGGCGGAGCGCGGGCCACAGGGGGGGTACCAGCTCTCGAAATCGGCAGAGCAGATCACGGCGCTAGAGATCGTACAGGCGGTAGAGGGGCCGCTGCACCTGATCGACTGCCTGGTCCAGGATGGCGCCTGCGACCGCACTGGCGCTTGTGCTGCCCACGGTCTCTGGCGCAAGCTCAACGGCGTGATTGGGAAGCTACTGGTGGAGACGACGCTGGCGAGTCTGCGCGACGAGCAGCGGGCGCTGGCAGAGCCGCTGGCGAGTTACCAGATCTAGCGGGGCGGGCCCAGCCTGGTCGTTTCGCGTCTCCCCACTCTTCGCGGCCCTTTCTCCGGGCCAGCGCCGGCTAGCCCCCCCACCGGTCTTCCTCCGGCACTTCCTGGTCTCCCCGGGCTATCGCGAAAGCATTTTCCGGTCACCTCTTGACAGAGTTCGTTAAATCTGTCACAAATGTACTAGTCCTATATGTCCTATCGCTTAAGTAGGCATTGTGGGTGTATTCAGCGGTGGGTCGCAGCGGGTCGGCCGGTGTTTGGGCCGGCCTGGTCGCAGGACCGCCAAGGGATTGCAGAATCTCCTTGCGGTCGGTCGCAGGAAGATCGGCACGGGTTCCGAGATTGAGTTTGTCAGTTCCGGTTGACAAAGAAGGCTGAGAGGCAGGCGGCAGACGGCGTCCGATGCGTTATCCTTTCCGGCGTCTGCTTACTGCAACCGAACAGGGCGGGGCTAACCAGGTGTCAGAATCCATCGCTCTCATGACAAGCAGGCGCGACGGCTGGGCTGTCCAGGTAGTTGGCGCAAACCATAGGCAGACGCGGGTGGAGACTCGCGAGCGGATCGCGGTTGACGGCGATAGCTGCTCGGAGTTGCTGGCGCATGCTCGCGTCACGCTGGCGGCCGACGAACTGGCGCTCCTTCGCACCTGCAACCGCGTCGAAGTCTACTATTACGGGCCCACAGGCAGAGGCCATCGCCGCGCGGCGATGGCTTTGCTGTCAGAGGCGATCGACTCCGACGAACCGCTGCCTCTGGACCAGGTCTACTACCACTCCGGGGAAGAGGCCATTACCCATCTGTTCGAGGTGGCGGCCGGCCTCGACTCCATGGTCCTGGGCGAGCACGAGATTCTCGGTCAGGTGAAGGCGGCAGTGGCGGAGGCGAGGGCCAGGGGATTCGGTGGTCCGACCCTCACGCGCCTCTTTAGCCACGCGGCGCGCGCGGGCAAACGGGCGCGCCGCGAGACCGCGATCTCGTCGGGGATCTTCTCCGTTGGCCAGTGCGGAGCGAGGATGGCCCAGGACGTTCTGGGCGACCTCCAGGGCCGACATATCCTCGTGTTCGGGGCCGGGCGGATCGCGAAAGTGACCGCCAAGCACCTGGCTGCTCTCGGGGCGAAGTTCATCACTGTCTTCTCCCGGACCTACGACCGGGCCTGCGACCTGGCCGACCTGGTGGGAGCGAAGGCGATCACCGCTGACGATCTCATGGCGACGCTGAGGGAGAGCGATGTGATCGTCGGCTGCGCCTCGGCGCCCCACCACGTGATCACGACGGAGCACATCCGGGAAGCGATGGAGGGCAGAGAGGAACGGCCCCTGGTCGTGATCGACCTGGGAGTTCCTCGCAACGTCGACCCTGCCATCAGCAGTCTGCGGAACGTCCACCTCTTCAACATCGACGACCTGGAGGTGGTGGTGGCGCAGTATGCGGGGGAGCGCGAGCAGGAGGTGGCTCGCGTCCGCGCCATCGTGCGAGACGAAGTGACGGCCTTCCAGCAGAAGACGGAGGAGGCCAAACTGAAGCACATCATCGCCGAGCTGAGAGGGCGGGCAGAAGTGGCTCGGCAGGAGTGCCTCAGGCTGGCCTGTCGCAAGCAGTGCTCGGAGGAGGAATCCGAGCTAGTGAACTACGTGACGGATTTGCTGGTTCGTAAGTTGCTGCATCGTCCTATTGCGGTGATGCGTGAGGCCGCGGCGGGCGAAGACGCAGGTGAAACAGACATTGTTGCTGCGGCCCGGAGGTTGTTCGGCCTCGGGGACGAGGCGGGCGCCGGTGAGGAACCCACGGCGAGCGAGGCCGAGGGAGACGTTCACAAGGTCACAGCAACGAAGTCGGTCCAGACCTGAAGTCGGGGGAGGAGCGAGTGAGCGGCTCACAGCTGTTGGGAAGATTGCGAAGACTGAAGAGGGGAGCGCTGGTGGCCGGCGCGGCCGGCGTGGCCGCCTGGGTGCTGTTGCTTCCCTCAGTGCCGGCGCTGCGCGCCGAGCAAGCAGCGCCCATCCCGGCGAAGGCCGCCACTTGCGCGGCCTGCCATCCTGAGGCGACGGCGACGTGGGCGAAGAGCCTGCACCGCCGGACCGTGGGTGCGCCCCAGATTCCTGAGGCGAAGCAGGGATGCGAGGGTTGCCACGCCGGCGCTCAGGAGCACATGGCCGACGTAAGTGACGCCAGCAAGCGGCCGACGCTGAAGAAGATGACCGCGGATCAGGTGACAGCGGTCTGCCAGCAGTGTCACCGCGGTGGCGCGCAGGCGATGTGGGACCTATCGGCCCACGCTCGCAGCAAGGATGCGTGCCTCAGCTGCCATGATCCACACAATGGTGTGGGCGAGCACATGCTGAAGGCGGAGGAACCGGAACTCTGCCAGGAGTGCCATCCGGACGCCGTGGCCGAAGGGAAGCTTCCTTACCATCATCCCATCCAAGAGGGGAAGATGGTCTGCACCGATTGCCACAATGTCCATGGTGACCAGCGGGGTAACCTGCCCGAGGCCTCCAATGGCGAGATGTGCTTCAAGTGTCACGCGGAGAAGGCCGGGCCGTTCGCTGGCGAACATCCGCCCGTGACCGAGGATTGCACCATCTGCCACCGGCCTCACGGCTCGCCGGTGCCCAAGATGCTGATCCAGGATCAGCCGATGCTCTGCTTGCAGTGCCATTCGGGGCACAGCGATGGGCACCGCTCACCGACCGTTGGCACCAGCCCGAACAACCCGGACACGCTGCAGGCCATCGGCGGCTTCTACAACAAGTGCACGAGTTGCCACAGCCGCATTCACGGCAGCGACCTGCTCTCCGGCACGGGCAACCCGACATTCATGCCGGGTTCGCCTCTGACGCCACTGGGGAGCGGCCAGGCCGCCAGCGCTGGCTACAGCCTGGCTGCGGCTGATGCCAACATGTGGGGCTTCGCCGATATCGATCTGACAGGTATCAGCGAGGGCAAGAATCCCACCTACGTGCGCCAGTATGACGGCAAGAACTACGGCATCCCGACCTCTCGGGCGAGCGTTCTCCGGTTTGGCCAGGAGGATGATCTGCGTTTCGAGGTCACGGATCTGCCGATCGGCGATTCAGACATCAGGCTCCGCACGGGCAACCCGCGGTATGACTTCCAGTTCCGTCAGTCGGGCCTGACCCATCGCTTGGGTCGATACGACGAGAATCTGGACGTCGTGATTCCAGGCAACCGGGTGAACACCACCGACCTCACCAGCGGGAAGCAGGACTTCCACATCGACCGCACCGTGGTGGATGCCCGGCTCGCCGCGCGCTGCCCGAAGCTCCCGAACGCCAAGTGGCTGCTGAACTACTGGCAGGAAGCGGAGCACGGAAGCCAGCAGTTCCTGTTCCTCGAGCGGTGCGCCTCCTGCCACAAAGTGCAGACGGCAGAGCCGATCGATCGAGTAACGACGATCACCTCCGAGGGCGTCCAGGTGGACTTCCCGAAGACCTCCCTCCGTTTCCTGCGAGGTCAAGAGGAGTTCAGCAACCGGGCTCCCGAGGAGTTCTACAACTTCGCTGGACGCTCGTCCGTCTTCAGCGGGCTGGCCCCGCTGTATGGCGTGGCGAGCACGCGAGCGACCACCAACGACCTGCGCGTCGCCAGCGAGCTGAACCGGCGCGCTTCGATCAGCGCTCTGTACCGGACGCGGGACCGCAATGACCGACTGGGCGGCGCCAAGAGCGACGTCCGCAGCCTCGGCGGCGGCGTCAACTACGCGCTTTCCCCTGCGCTTCGAATGCAGGCGAGTCACTTCCAGCGAAACCTCGATGTCAGCACCGACACCGAGGAGGGAATCTCCCGCGGCCGCGACACCAGCCGCGTGGACCTGAGCTTCACCGGCCTGCCGAATGCCGTGTGGAGCCTGGGCTACGCCAGGGAGAACGTGACGCGGGAAAGCCAGCGGGAAGTGGCGCCCAAGAGCGACTCCAGCATCTGGAGCACCGCGCTCCAGTATCGGCCGATGTCTCGGACGAACCTCCAGGTTCGCTATCGCACCACCAACACCGACCACAAGGGCATTGCCGGCTTTGAGTCGCTGCCAACGACTTCTCGGCTCCTGGGCCTGCCCAATAACGGGAAGCTGCTCTCTGCTGTACTGGGGTACAATCTCGCTCCGAACACGCTGTTGAGCGCGATGTACACCAATCGACACGACAAGTTCGATGTCGAGGCTCGCGCCGCCAGTCAGAAGACGCGGACCGAGGGGGCCCAGCTCAGCCACTCCCGGGCGCGGGGCCGACTGAGCGCGGGCTACTACCGCCAGACGGGCGATACCGGCGCCAACGTCATCTACGGCAACGGCACCTATGTCCTTGCGCCCCCGCTCACCGGGGTCGCCGGCGACTATCCACCGATCGAGTCGACCGACGCGTTCCACTATCGCTCGACCATTTCCACGGCCGACGGTTCCTGGTGGCTCACGTCTCGGGCCCGGCTGTTCGGGCGCTATTCCCGGACGCGGGCCGATGGCCGCCAGAACCTGTACGGACTTGGCGACTACATCGACAACAACCCTGATCTGAACGGTGTGACGGTCATCCTCAACCCGTTCGACGTCACCATCAATGATCTCTGGCTGGGGGCAGGCTACATGATCGACAAAGAGACCGAGATTGTGGCAAGCCACCAGAGGGCAACCTGGACTGACTCGGCGAACGTGACCCACGACGGAGATTACACCGTGTGGAGAGTGGGCGTCCGCAAGCAGTTCTAGGACTCCTTGGACTGAGGTAGAGGTTGACGACTGGGACTACTGAGCAGAAAGTCGAGGGGGGCGCTGTCCAACCTGGCAGCGCCCCCCCTGTCAAAGCAGATCGGCCCGGTTTGGTGGAGCGTCTGGCATCAGTGCGGCTGACGTTGTGGTTGCTGGCCCTGCTGGTGATCGCGATGGCGGTGGCGTCGTTCATACCCCAGAACGCTTCGCCGGAGGCCTATCTACACGTACTGGGAACGCTTCTGGGGTCTCTGGTAGCGAAGACTGCGCTTCGCGATATCTACAACTCGTGGTGGTTCATCGGGGCTTTCGTGTTGTTGGCGCTCAATCTACTCGCCTGCGTAGTGCGACGCTCGGGCCAGCTTCTGCGGCAGGAGCGGCAGGCGCCGGAGCGAGTGACCAGGCAGGACACCACCGCCCGCGCCCATCGCGGGCAGTGGCGCGCCGCCGGCGCGGTCGACGCGACGGCCGAGGCGCTGGCAGCAGCGCTGCGGAGAAGAGGCTATCGGATGCTCTTCACGGCCGGCGAGGAAGCCGGCCAGCGGGGGCTGGTGGGGCGGCGCGGTCGCCTGGCGCCCTGGGTTTCGGTGATCGTACATGTCGGGATGCTCGCCGTTCTGATCGGGGCCGGATGGGGCAAGCTGCCGAGCAACGGGTATCGGACCACCGCAGACCTACAGTCGGGTGAGACGTTCCCGGTTCGGATCGGCGACGAAGCCTTCGGGATCAAGCTGCTCGACGCCGGAACGAAATACAGCGCGAAGGGTCAGCCGAGCGACTACTGGGCGAAACTGGAAGTGCTGGAGGAGAACCAGGTCGTCCGTTCCGTCATGATTCGGCCGAACCACCCACTGAGATATCACGGGGTCAGTGTGGTGCTTCAGTCGCTCACTTCCGGCGCCTCTGCCCCGGGCGCGGCAATGGAGTTGGCGCTGGAGGTGACCAAAGGTGATTCGCGCGAGCAGGTGCAGATCACCATCACCGACGAGGGCGCGGTCGATCCGATGAGCAGCTACCGTCGCTTGACGAACCCTGCGTGGATGGTGATCGTGACCGATCTGCGGATGGGGGATGATTCCGGCAAGGGCGGCCCGCAGGCGAAGGTCATGCTTGACCCTGGCGGTCCAGCCGTCAAGGGGGAGATGCCCAAGCACGAATGGCAGGAGGTCGGTTGGGTCGGCGAAGAGGGCAAGGAGGTGGCAGGCGCGCGGCTGCGACTGGTCCACGGGGCAGAAGCGGCCCCGCCCGCGGCGGCGCAGCCCACCGCGGCCGTGCTCTCCCTGGATCGTGACATCGGGCTTCCCATCGTATACGCCGGCTTCATCATCATGGCGCTGGGGGTGATGCTGCTGCTGACGAGTGGGCGCAGCAATCTGGTTGCCCTGGTAGCGAAAAAGGGCCAGGGATCGCAGGTCTTCCTGGGAATCTCCAGGTCGGCCTCCGCGAGAGACGCGGAGGCGTTGCTGCAGCAGGTGCAATCTGAAGTTGGGGCCTCACGCGAGAGCGAGGCAGCACTCGTTGACGGGGGTGGAGGACGATGAAGAAGGTCACTACAGGGGCTATCGCAATGGTGGGAGTGGCGCTGGCATTGTTCGCCGGCGCGCCTGCCCGCGGTGGAGCGAGTGGCGCCGCCTACCTGGGCCCGAAGATGTGCATGGCCTGCCATAGGGCCAGCAATGCGGCCGCGGTGGAGGGCTGGCAGGCGTCGGCCCATGCTCGCGCCTTCTGGAAGATCGATGAGGCCGATGACACCCACAAGGTGGTGGCGGATTTCGCCAAGTCGGCTCCCTTCTCCAAGGACCAGGTGGCCTGGGTGGTGGGCGCGGGGAACCGGCGCCAGGCCTTCCTGGATAAGGACTTCAAGCTGCTCCCGGGGGAGTGGGTGGTGAAGTCCAGCTCTTGGCAGCCGCGCGACGCGGTGGACGCGAAGAAGGACTGCCTCGGTTGCCACACCTCCGGCTACGACCCGGCGAAGGGCGCCTGGGTGGCGGAGGGTGTGACCTGTGAGATGTGTCACGGGCCCGGTTCCACGCACGCCGGCTCCTCCGACAAGCTGGGCACGATCGTGCGAGTGCAGCAGTTGGCGCCCGATCGGCGCGCCATGGTGTGCGGCCGCTGCCACTCCCAGGGAAAGAGCAAGGACGGTCAGTGCACCTTCGCCGCCGGCTTCACCCCAGGGGACGACCTGGACCAGTCCCTCGACTTCACCAAGGACGTGCCCAAGGGCGCCATGAACGCGCAGTACAACGAGATGCGCTTCGGTGGCGGCAAGCACCTCGCCGCGGGCACTGTCTGCACCACCTGCCACGACCCGCACGGGACGGGCGGCGCGGCCATGGCCTTGCGCCAGCCGGCGCCGCAGCTCTGCCTGAGCGACCAGTGCCACGGCGGCGGCAAGCTGAAGGTTCCGCCGCATAGCGAGGCGACCATCAAGGCGGTGAGCTGCGTCATGTGCCACATGCCCAACGACTCCCACGCCTTCCTCACGCCGCACACCTAGTCGGCGAGAGCGGTGGGACCACGTCGGCGTTACCGTAGATGAAGCGGATATTGCGTTCAACTCGAAAGTAGCTCTGCATGCTTGGAACCGAGGGTCTGCTGTTCCAGGTTGCCATGGGACTGTACCTGGCGGCCTTGCTGGGGTATCTGCTACGCTTGACCACGCGGGCGACGAAGGTCGGCAGCGTGGCCACTCTGCTCGGCTGGCTGGGGGTAGCGGCGCAGACCGCGATCTTCGTGATGCGCGGCGTCGAGGCGCGACACGTGCCCCTGGTCACCATGTACGAGTACCTGAGCGCGTTCGCCTGGATGGTCGCGGTCGCTTACCTGGTCTTCCAGTGGCGCGCGGGAAAGGACACTGACGGCGCGCAGGCGGCCGGCGCACCGGCGCTGCTGCTGGCGGTGGCCCTGCTCGGATACGCTTCCACACTGCCCGCCCAGATGAAGCAGAGCGAAGAGCTGATGCCGGTGCTCAAGAGCGACTGGTTGATCCTCCACGTCTCGGTGGCGGTGATCGGCTACGGCGCGGCCGGGCTGGCCAGCGTACTCGCCCTGCTCTTCTTTATCAGTCACAAAGCGGGTCCGACCACGCCGTGGGTGCGAGAGCGCATCCCCTCTGCGCAGGTGCTCGATCAGGCCGTCTACCGGGCGGTGCGTTTCGCGTTTCCATTTCTCACACTGGTCAATGTCACCGGTGCAGTGTGGGCCTACAGCGCGTGGGGCCGATACTGGGGCTGGGATCCGAAGGAAACCTGGTCGCTGATCACCTGGCTTATCTACGCATTCTACCTGCACGCGCGGCTGCGCGCCGGTTGGCGTCCGCCGCAGACGAACGCCGTGGTTGTCGCAGGGATCGCGGCCATCCTGTTCACTTTCCTGGGAGTCAATCAGCTTGCGGCCTTTTCCAGCAGCCTGCACTCGTATGCCTCCGGCGGCTGAGGACCGAGGCGAGACACCCTCGGTCACTCCGAGGACTGCTGGCAGCCGGCGCTGGTTCGCTCTGCTCCTGCTGGTGGTAGCGGGGCTCGCGCTCGTCTCGCTCGACGGCGGGGCGATCGCGGGCCAGGCGGTGGCCGTCTCCCCCGACGTGCTGCGGGATGAGAGCTACTGCCTGGGCTGCCATGGCCTAGATGCGAAGGCCAAGAAGGCTCCGGCAGTGGACGCCCACCTCTTGCATGCCACGGCCCATGACACGACAACCTGCGTCGATTGCCATCGCGACATCAAGACGGTGCCCCACACGCCTCCGGCCCAGCGGGTGGACTGCGGCGGCTGCCACAGCGAGGAGGGCAGCACCGAACTGGTGGTCCCGGGCGGGAAGAAGCCCGTGGCGATGGGCACGCACGGGCTCCCTCACCAGAACAAGATCGTGGGGCTCCCGGCCTGCACCCGGTGCCACGGCGCCCACGACCTGCTTTCCCCAAAGGACACCCGGTCGCACCTGAGCCGAAAGAGCATCTCCGAGACCTGCGGGTCGTGTCACACTCGGCAGGTGTCCCAGTACCTCGAGAGCGTCCACGGACAGGCCCTGGCGCGGGGGAACGCGGACATCCCGGTATGCGATACCTGCCATCCCGAGCACCCACGGGCCTCGCGGCAGGGCATCGCGCAGAAGGGCGTGGTGGCCACCTGCACGGCTTGCCACGAAGACCCGGGTCTGCAGCAGCAGTACGCGGTCCCGGCCAACCGCCTTGCCAGTTACATGGGGAGCTACCACGGCGCGGCCACCGAACTGGGCGACAGCCACACCGCCAACTGCGCGAGCTGTCATAGCCAGCACCTGATCCTGCCCTCCAAAGACCCGCGGTCGAGCGTGAACCGGAAGAACCTGCCGGAGACCTGCGGTCGCTGCCACCCCGGCGCGGGAGTGCATTTCTCGCAAGGCACCATTCACCTTCAGCCTGGCCCCAAGCGCGACCGGCTGGTGTTCTGGGTGAAGGTCGGCTACCAGATCTTCATCGTAGGTCTGATGGCGTCTTTCATCGGTTACATCTTCCTGGACTTGCTGGCGCGGGTGCGGGGCAAGTTCGGCCGTAACGGACGCCATCGTCCCGACCCCAATGAGCCGCAGTTCGAGCGGCTAAGCCTGAACCAACGCATCCAGCACTGGTCGCTCATGACCAGTTTCGTGGCGCTGCTGGTGACCGGCCTACCTCTGGCCTCGCCAAGCTCCGAGATCTCGCAGCGAGTGGTGACATTCCTGGGCGGGATGGGGGCGCGGGCGATCATCCATCGCGCCGCCGCCATCATGCTCATCGCGATCGCGATCTACCACCTGTTCTATGTCTTGCTCTCCCGCAAGGGCTACCGCGATTTCCAGCAGTTGCTCCCCGGGATACTCGACGCCAGAGATATCGTCATCATGCTGGGCTTCTACCTCGGTTTCACGCCAGTGCCAGCTCAGTTCGGCCGCTACAACTTCATAGAGAAGTTCGAGTACCTGGCGGTGGGATGGGGGTCCGTGGTGATGGTCGGAACCGGCGCCATGCTGTGGGCGCCCGGCACTACCCTGATCTTGCTGCCGAAGTGGACCATGGACGTGGCGCTGATCACCCATGGCTGGGAAGCCATCCTGGCTTTCCTCGCCATCATCATCTGGCACATGTACAATGTGCACTGGAATCCGTCGATCTTCCCGATGAGCCGCGTCTGGCTAACCGGCAAGATCGGTCTGCGCGAGTTCCAGGAGAACCACCCACTCGAGTATGATCGTGTCATCCGCGAGCAGAAGGGGCCGGCGGGCCAGGAAGAGCGGGTGGGATGAGCCGATTGCGACTGTGCCTCTGCATCTCCATCATCTCTTTCCTGCGCCGACTGCGACTGCCCTCCGTCGGCTGGGCTATCCCGGTCCGGGCGCTGCTCGTGTGTAGGCGCAGCCCGCTGCTCGCCTTGCTGGTCGCGTGCGCCTGGCTGATGGCATTCTCCGCGTCAGCGCGCGCCGGCGGCAAGCCCAGCCTGCTGCAGATCTCGGCGACGCTGCTGCAAGACGACGGCTTCTGTCTCGGCTGCCACGGCCGAGCTTCCCATGCGAAAAACGCTCCTCTGATAGACCGAGCAACGTTGCAGGACTCCGCGCATGAAGGCCTCAAGTGCTCCGGGTGCCATACCGCAATCACCACCATCCCCCATCCCCCCCGGCCGGCCCACGTGGACTGCACTCCCTGCCACCCCGGCGACACCAGGCAGGCTTCGCTCAAGGCGCAAGCGGGCAAGGAGGCGCCGCTCGACCAACACTCGACCGCCACCCGGCATGGCGCGAAGGGCCTTCCGGAGTGCGCCAACTGCCACGGGACACACGGTATTCGCCTCATCTCGGACGTGAACTCCCGGGTGGGGAGGAATAGCATCGCCTCCACCTGCGGGGCCTGTCACCAGCAGGAGGCTCGACTGTACCGAGAGAGCGTGCACGGCGCGATGACGCTGCGCGACAATCCAGACACCCCGACCTGTGTGACCTGCCACCCTGAACACGCGCGGCTGGGGAAGCGCGGCGTCTTCCAGCACGGGGTGGTGAAGACTTGCGGGTCATGCCACGAGAGCGCCGCGTTGGAGGCGAAGTATGCCATCCCGGGCGACCGTCTGGCGAGCTATCTGGGGAGCTACCATGGAATCGCGACGAAGCTCGGCTACCAACGGACCGCGAACTGCGCGAGCTGCCACGGCAATCACCTGATTCTGCCGTCTGAAGACCCGCGCTCCGCGACCAATCCGGCAAATCTTCCGCGGACGTGCGGGAAATGCCACCCCAAGGTGAATGAAAACGTCGCGCGGGGGAAGGTGCACATCATGGCGACGGCGGAGAGCGGGGGTCTCGTGTACCGGATCAACGTGGCCTTCAAGTGGTTCACGCTCTGCACTATCGGGGCGCTCGTGGGTCACATCTCCCTGGAGTTGTTCGCCCGGACGCGCAGGCGGCGTGGAGGCTTCGAGTGACATCCCGATCTCCCAATGAGGCGAGGGAAGAAGGACGGTCTGCGTCCAGCGGCCTTGGGTGGTCGGACCTGCTCCGAGAGGTGGGCGAGGGGCTCCGGCAGGAGCGGGCGGAACTGGAGGGGCAGGTCGACTGGCGCGTGCTGGCGGAGACCGAGCGCGAGATCGCCGCGGAAGTGGCCGTGGATGCTCGGCGCCGGCTGCGGGAGCGCGTGGCGCAGCGCGTGGAGGCGGCGCGCGGCGACCGGGCGGCAGTGGGCGAGGAGATCCTGCGCTTCAGCATCTGGTTCCGCCTCCAGCATATTGGGCTCATGCTAAGCACGTTGGCCCTGATCGTGACGGGCCTCCCACTACGGTATGCCGAGCAGGCGTGGGCGCGAGCCTTCTTCACCTGGATCGGAGGGGTGCCGATCCAGGCTATCACCCACCGCGCCGCCGCTGGCCTGCTTATCTCGGTCGGCGTGTTCCATATGGTTTACATCACGCTGACCCGCGAGGGCCGGCGTGAGCTGATGGCGCTGGTACCGCGAGCCAGGGATGTGGGTCATCTCCTCCACAACCTGGCCTACTTCGTCGGACTGACGCGGCACGGACCTCGGTTTGACAGGTTCAGCTACGTGGAGAAGTTCGATTACTGGGCGGTCTACTGGGGCATCGTGGTCATGGTCGGCTCAGGGCTGATGCTGTGGGCGCCCGAGATCACGATGCAGCACCTGCCGAAGTATGCCATGGACATCGCCCAGACGATCCACAGCGACGAGGCACTACTTGCCGCGGTGGCGATCATCGTATGGCATTTCTACAATGTGCATTTCGGCCCCGAGCATTTCCCCTGGAGCCGGACCTGGCTCACCGGCCGGGTGCCTGCAGAGAGGATGCGAACGCACCACCCGCTGGAGTACGAGCGACTTCGCCGCCCAGAGGAGGCGCCGATGCACGAGGAGGAGAGGGAGACCGTATGAGCCGGGTGAAGCGCTACCTTTGCCTCCCCATCACCCCGCTCCTGCGTCGGATACGGCTGCCTCTCATCGGCCGGAGCGTCCCTCTCTGGGCGTTGCTCGCCATCGGGATGCCGGTCGTGCTGTTCGCAGGCGGGTCGGCGGTGGTGCTTAGCAACCAGCCCA
>Ga0315284_10005621_pt1 | contig 17831 bp, 21 predicted proteins | sample YL17G09_16_MG_FD_203696 | JGI IMG/M metagenome (GOLD analysis project Ga0315284, IMG submission 203696) | Sediment microbial communities from Yellowstone Lake, YNP, Wyoming, USA - YL17G09_16 | ecosystem: Environmental > Aquatic > Freshwater > Lake > Sediment | place: USA: Wyoming | collected...
GCCGCTGGCGGGCGGCGAGGGGGCGCTGCTGCGGGTGGAATGCGCGCGGACGGGGGAGAAGGGGCGCCGGGGGCCGCTCAGCCTGAGCGGGGTGACCCTGAGCGATGCCGCGGGCGAGCGCCTGGCCGCGGCCGTGCGCAAGTAGCGCGGGGCTAGCGCGGGCGTCGCCGCTTCTTCTCGGGCTCGCCGCCGGATTCCCGGAAGAGCAGGCGCAGGGGCGTGCCCTCCAGGCCAAAGGAGGCCCGCAGCCGGTTCTCCAGGTAGCGCCCGTAGGAGAAGTGCACCAGATCGGGGTTGTTGACGAAGACCACGAAGGTGGGGGGCGCCACCTTGACCTGGGTGGCGTAGTAGATCTTGAGCGGCCGGCCCTTGATGCTCACCGGGCGGGCCTGGGCGGCCTCGGTCACGATGCGGTTGAGAGTGGCGGTGGGCACGCGCATGGTGGCCTGGTCGGCCACGGAGATCACGGTTTCCATGAGCGGCTGCAGCCCCCAGCCATCGAGCGCGGAGACGAACGCCGCCGGGGCATAGGACAGGAACACCAGCTGGTGGCGCAGATCCCGGGTGAAGTCGGCCATCAGCTTGCGCTGCTGCGCCGTCCCCAGCTCCACCTGCTCGGCGGCCTGGGCCTGCACCAAGTCCCACTTGTTCACCACCAGCACGGCGGCCTTGCCCTGCTCGTGGGCATAGCCGGCGATGCGCTTATCCTGGTCGGCCACGCCCTGGGTGCCATCCACCACCAGCAGGCTGACGTCTGCGCGCTCGATGGCGGCGAAGGAGCGGAGCACGCTGTAGTACTCGAAGGACTCCTTGACCTTGGAGCGGCGCCGGATGCCCGCGGTGTCGATCAGCACCAGCCGGTGCTCGCCCCAGTCAAACGGGGTGTCCAGGGCGTCCCGGGTGGTCCCCGGCTCGCCGTGCACGATGGCCCGCTCCTCCCCCAGCAGGGCATTGAGCAGGGAGGACTTACCGACGTTGGGCCGGCCCACGATCGCCACCTGCACCCGCTCCGGCTCCGCCTCGGCCTCGGCCGGCGGCAGGGGCAGGTAGTCGGCCATGCGTTCGAGCAGCTCCCCAATGTCCATGCCGTGGATGGCGGACACCGGGAGGGGCTCCCCCAGGCCCAGCTCGTAGAATTGGGACAGGTTCTCGGCCCGGCGCGCGCTGTCTATCTTGTTCACCACCAAGAGCACCGGCTTGCCGCTGCGGCGCAAGAGGTCGGCGGCCTCGAAATCCAGGCTGCTCAGCCCCTCCTTGCCGTCCACCACCAAGAGGATCAGGCTGGCCTGCTCGATGGCGAAGTTCACGTGCTGGCGCACCTGGGCCAGCAGTGGCTCCCGGGAGAGGTCTAGCCCCCCGGTGTCCACCACCGAGAAGGGCTTGCCGGCCCATTCGCAGTCGGCGTAAAGCCGGTCCCGGGTGATGCCCGGGGTCTCCTCCACCACCGCCAGCCGGCGGCCGGCGATGCGGTTGAACAGGGTAGACTTGCCCACGTTGGGCCGGCCCACGATGGCCACTACCGGTTTCTCACGCACGGGTAACCTCCTCCCGGCCGCACAGGGCCCGCCAGAGCTGGCGCGGGCCGGCGGCTGCCAACAGCGGGCGCCCGGCTGCCCCCGCCACGGCCGCCAGCTCCACGTCATCCAGGAAGCGGCCCTCCGCCAGGCAGGAATCCGGGATGGCCACCGCCTCGCCCAGGGGCTGGGTGCGCAGCGCGGCGAGCAGGTCCCGGCCCAGGAGCAGCCCGGCCACCGTGACTGGCGGGCCAAAGAGCGAGTTCTCGACGGCGAGCACCTCCGCCGCCACCCCGAGCTCCCCCAGCCGGGCGGCCAGCGCCGCCGCCAGGGGGCGGGCCGCCAGGCCGGTGACCAGGGTGAGCGAGCGATAGCGGGGCTGCCAGCCGGGCCGCGGGCGCAGCCGGCCGGTCTCGTTCAGGAACTGCCGGCTCATCCCCACTCCGTTCTCAAGCTGCGGGAAGCCTTCGTAAGCCGGGGCCGGCGGGAACGGCCGCCCGGCCAGCAGGTAGAACTCGTCGGAGAGGTACACGAAGCGGCTGTCCAGCCTCGCCAAGAGCTCCCGCTGGCGGGCGTGCACCCAGCGCACGGTGGCCCGAGCCTGGGCCGGGGCGACCCCCCGGATGCCGGGCAGCCCCTCCCGGTGCGCAGTGAGCCCGACCGGCACCACCACCAGCGACGCCACCCCAGGATAGAGCGCAGCCAGGCGCTCCACGGTGTCGGCCAGCACCTGGCCGTCGTTCATCCCGGGGCAGAGTACCACCTGGGCATGCACGCGGATCCCCGCCGCCGCCAGGTCGCGCAGCTGCCCCAGCAGGTCGGGGACCTGCCGGCGGCCGAGCATGCGGGCGCGCAGCGCGGGGTCGGCCGCGTGCACGGAGACGTAGAGCGGCGACAGGCGCAGGCGGACCACCCGCTCCAGGTCGGCGGGGGAGCAGTTGGTAAGGGTGACGTAGTTGCCGCACAGGAACGAGAGCCGGTAGTCATCGTCGCGCACGTATAGAGAAGGGCGCAGGCCTGGCGGGAGCTGGTGCACGAAGCAAAACGGGCAGCGGTTGGCGCAGGTGCGCGTGCCGTCGAACAGCAGCGAGGAGAACACCAGCCCCAGGTCCTGGTCGGGGTGCTTTTCCAGGCGCGCGGTCCGCACGCGCCCCTGGGGAGTGACCCAGCCCAGCTGCACCTGGTCCTCGGCCGCCAGGAAGCGGTAGTCCAGGTAATCTTGGGGCACGGTGCTGTTGACCCAGCGCAAGGCATCGCCCGGGCGCATCCCGGCCGCCTGGGCCGGGCTGCCCGGCATCACCTGCGCCACCCGGGCCAGCGGCTGCCGGTGGGCACGAGGTCGGGTTATGGGAGCACGCTGGGGCATGGCTGGCGCTTTCTACGCGAGCTGGGACAGGCTGGCCACCACTTCCCGGATGATCCAATCCGGGGTGGAGGCGCCGGCGGTGACGCCCACCCGCGCCACCCCCGCAAACCAGTCGGGAGAGAGCTCGGCGGCGGTCTCCACGTGCTCGGTGCGCACCAGGCCGCTGCACAGCTCGCGCAGGCGGGCAGTGTTGGCGCTGTTGCGGCCACCCACCACGATCATCATATCAACCTGGGCGGCAAGTTCAAGGGCGCCCGCCTGGCGCTGGCTGGTGGCGGCGCAGATGGTGTTGAACACCCGCAGCTCGTGGCAGGCCCCGACCAGCCGGGCGGCCACCGCCTGCAGCTTGGCTGGGGTCTGGGTGGTCTGACTGACCAGGCCCACCTTGCGGCCGGTGAGGGGGAGGCGGTCCAGGTCGGCCTCATCGGAGACCAGGCTAGCCTTGCCTGCGGCCTGGCCCAGCAGGCCCATCACCTCCGGGTGGCCCTGGTCGCCCAGGATCACCACCTGGTAGCCCTCGCCGGCGAGCTGGGCGGTGTAGGCGTGGGCCTGGGCCACGAAGGGGCAGGTGGCATCGAGCAGGCGCAGCCCGAGCTCGGCCGCGCGCGGGGCGAGCTCGGGCGCCCCGCCGTGGGAGGGGATCACCACCGTGCTCCCGGGGGAGGCGTCGGCCAGGGAGGCCAGCGGGCGCACGCCCTCCTCTTCCAGGCGGGCCACCACCTGGGGATTGTGAATGAGGGGACCCAGGGTGTGGATGGGCCCGGTGGCCTCCCGCTGGGCGGCCAGCACCAGGTCCAGGGCGCGCTTCACCCCGAAGCAGAAGCCGGCGTGGCGGGCTACGGTGACCTTCATGTCGCCCGGCCGGTCACCCGCTGCACGAAGGAGGCCAGACGGGCCAGGGCCTCCTCCAGCAAGGGCATGGAGGTGGCATAGGAGCAGCGCACGTAGCCCTCACCGCATTCCCCGAAGGCGTTGCCGGGCACCACCGCCACCCGCGCCTCCCGCAGCAGGCGCTCGGCGAACTGCTCGGAGCCCAGGCCGGTGTCGGCGATGGAGGGGAAGGCGTAGAACGCCCCCCGGGGCTGCGCGCAGGGAAGGCCCATCTCGTTCAGCCGGGACACCACCACCCGGCGGCGGAAGTTGTACTGCTGGCGCATGCGCTCCACCTCCCGGAAGCAGGAGCGCAGGGCCTCCACGGCCGCCTTCTGGGCCATGGTGGAGGAGCACATGATGGTGTAGCCGTGGATGTTGCTCATGGCCGTGATCACCTCCGCCGGTGCCGCCGCGTAGCCCAGCCGCCAGCCGGTCATGGCAAAGGCCTTGGAGAAGCCGCTGAGCAGGATGGTGCGCTCCTTCATCCCGGGCAGGGAGGCGATGGAGGTGTGGTCGCCCTCGTAGGTGAGCTCAGCGTAGATCTCGTCCGCCATCACCACCAAGTTGCGCCGGCGAGCCAGGTTGGCGATCTCCTGGAGCGCCGCCGCAGGCAGGGTGGCGCCGGTGGGGTTGGTGGGGTAGCCGAGCAGGATGGCCTTGGCGGCGGGCGTGACCCGGGCCGCGATCTGGGCGGCGGACACCTGGAAGTCGTCCTTCTCCAGGGTGGGCACGGCCACCGCGGTGCCGCCGGCCAGGCCCACCAGGGGGACGTAGGAGACGAAGCAGGGCTGGGGGACCAGCACTTCGTCCCCGGCGTCGAGCAGGGCGCGGTGGGCCAGGTCCAGGGCTTCACTGCCCCCTACGGTGACGATGATCTCGGTCTCGGGATCGTAGTCCAGGCCGAAGCGCCGGGCCAGGTAGGCCGCGATCTCCCGGCGCAGCTCGAGGGTGCCCCGGTTAGTGGTGTAGTGGGTGGCGCCCTTTTCCAGGGAGAAGATGGCCGCCTCGCGGGCGCTCCAGGGGGTGACGAAGTCGGGCTCGCCGATGCCGAGCGAGATGGCGTCCGGCATGGTCTGCACCAGGTCGAAGAACTTGCGGATGGGGGAGGGCGGCAGCGTGCGCACCTTCCCGGAAAGCAGCTTGTCCAGGGCCATCTAGAGCTCCACTGGGATCAAGGGCTGATGGAGAGGCGCTCGGATTGCTTCTCGCCGTCCTCGATCACGTCGCCATCCACCTTGTAGCGCTTGAGCACGAAGTGGGTGGCGGTGCTGATCACGTTATCCAGGGGAGCGAGCTTCTCGGCCACGAAGTAGGCGATCTCCTTCATGTCCTTCCCCTCCACCACCACGTGCAGGTCGTAGGTGCCGGACATCAGGTAGAGCGAGTGCACCTCGGGGAACTTCATGATGCGCTCGGCCACCGCGTCGAAGCCCTGCCCCCGCTGCGGGGCCACCTTCACCTCGATGAAGGCAAAGACGTGCTCCACGCCCAGCCGCTCCCAGTTCACCACCGCCTTGTAGCGGCGGATCACCCCCTGCTCCTGGAGGCTCTTGACCAATGCCTCCACCTGGGCGGGGGCCAGGCCGGTGCGCTCGGCGATTTCGGCCGCGCCCAGCCGGGCATCGTCCTCCAGCAGGCGCAGCACTTCCTCGGTGGGCTGGCTCATTTGCCTCTCTCCTTGAACAGGGACGCGGGCACTCCGCCGTTGGCCCGGGGCCGGGTGAAGACGAAGATCACGGGCGCCTGGTCCTTGTAGTTGACGGTCATGCGGGCGGGCAGCCAGAGCTTGCCCACCGCCGCATAATCCCAGTGCATCTCCTTGGTGGTGCTGGTGTTGTCGGCGCGCTTGATGTCCATCACTATGTCGGTGATCAGGAGCCGGCCGTCCCGGGGCGTGCTCCCGGTGATGCGGCGGGTGATGCTCACCCCCTCCATGGTCAGCCAGTTGGTGGAGACCTCGTTGCCCGCCTTGTCCAGGTAGGTGGTGAAACGGCGGACGGGGTTCTGGTTATCCAGGGCTTCTCCGATCAGCACCTTGCCGCCGGTCTTCTCGTCAACGCCGATCTTGATCTGGTAGCGGCCTACCACCTCCGCAAAGGGCTTGGGGATGAGCTGGGCCAGGTGGCCCTCCAGGGCGGAGGCGATGGGGGTCGCCGCCGACCGCATCTGGTCGGAGCTCCCGGCCGCCACCACCCGCACCTCTCCCGGCCAGCGCCAGTAGAGCTTGAAGGTGGCCTGGGAGCCCAACTGGGCGGCCAGGGCATCGCTGTAGGGCTGGCAGGTGAACTCGGCGCCGAAATCCTTCAGCCCCAGCTCCCGGTTGTAGTAACGCAGGCTATCCCACTGCTTGACCAGGTCCATGGGGTTCCAGGCGGCCTCCGGGGCGGCCGGGGCGGGGGCGGGCTCGGCCGCGAGCAGGCAGCTACCGAGCGCCAGCAGCAGGAGCAGCAAAGCAACGACGGTCCGACTGTGCATAGGCGTAACTCCCAGGGAAGGCATTGCCCTACATTTACCCATGAACCGCCCTTCCCAGCACTCCTGCGGCGCATTCCATCAGGGATTCCGCCAGGGTGGGATGGGCGTGGATGATTCCGGCCAGGGTGGCGGCGGTGGTGCCGGTGGCCACGGCCAGGGCGGCCTCGGCCACCAGGTCGGTGGCATGGGGCCCGATGATCTGCACCCCCAGCAGCCGGCCGCTGCCGGCCTCCGCCACCATCTTCACGAAGCCGTCGCGCTCCCCCAGGGCGACCGCCTTGCCGATGGCCCGGAAGTTGGTGCGGGCCACCCGGCAGGCCAGGCCCCGGTCCGTGGCGGCCGCCTCGGTGAGCCCCACCGAGGCCGCCTCCGGGCTGGTGTAGAGGCAGGCGGGCACCGCGTCATAGCACATGGTCTCCCGGCCGCCCAGGGCGTTGGCGGCCGCCACCTTGCCCTCGGCGCTGGCCACATGGGCGAGCAGCATGCCGCCCACCGCGTCCCCGATGGCGTAGAGGCCGGGGATACTGGTCTCCATACGCTCGTTGACCACCAGTGCCCGGCGAGAGATCTCCAGCCCCAGCTCCTGGGCGCCCAAGCCTTCCAGGTAGGGGGTGCGGCCGACCGCCTGGAGCACCAGATCGCAGTCCACCCGCTTCTCGCCGGCCTCCGAGGTGATGGTCACCCGGTGGCCGGCCGGGCCGTCGGAGATGGACTGCACCTGGGCCGGGGCGTGAACCGCCACCCCCCGCTTCCGGAGGATCCGGGTGAGCTCGGCGGCCACTTCCTCGTCCTCGGCGGGCAACAGGTGGGGCAGCATCTCCACGATGGTCACCTGGCAACCCAGGGTGGCAAAGAGGTAAGCGAACTCGAGCCCGATGGCACCCCCGCCGATCACCACCAATGAGGCGGGCACCGCGTCCAGCTCCAGGGCCTGGTCGCTGTCTATCACCCCCGGCCGGTCGGCCCCCGGGATGGGCACCCGGGCGGGGACCGACCCGGTAGCGATGATGATGCGGGGGGCCTCCAGCAGGGTCTCCCCGTCTGGGGCCTCCACCCGTACCCGGGTGGGGCCGAGCAGAGAGCCCTTGCCCGCCAGCACCTGGACGGAGTGGGTGCGCATGATCATCTCCACGCCCGCCCGGAGCTGCTTGACCACTTTTTCCTTGCGTTGCAGGGCCTTGGGCCAATCCAGGGCCACCCCCTCCACCAGCACCCCCAACTCCCGGGCGCCACTGCGGGCGAGCTCGTAGGCCTCCACGCTGCGCAGCAGGGACTTGGTGGGGATGCAGCCCCGGTTGAGGCAGGTGCCGCCCAGCTCCCGGGCCTCCACCAGAGCCACCCGGGCTCCCAACTGGGCGGCGCGGGCGGCGGCCACGTAGCCGCCTGGCCCGCCGCCGATCACCACCAAGTCTGCGGAAAGCTGCCTCGGAACGGGGGAGGAGCTCATACTTCCCAGGTTACCTTTCTGCGGATAAACGCGCGATGCGGCCGGGGGCCACCAGGTCGGTGGGGCAGGCCTTCAACACTTCCTTCCAGACCGCCAGCGCCTCCGCCTTGCGCCCCAGCTTCTCCAGGCAGTGGGCGTAGGAGTGGCGGGCGAACATGGGCGAGGGGAGCTCTACCGCCCGCTTGAGGTAGGGCAGGGCCGCGGCCGGGTCATGGACCGCCCGCATATAGAGCAGGCCGAGCTCGTGGTAGAGCTGCCAGTGGTTGGGATTGGCGGCGATGCCAGCCCGGTAGCGGGCGATGGCGCCTGGGGTGTCGTTTTCGTTCCAGGTAAGCCAGGCCCCGGTGGCATGGGGCTCGATGAAGGTGGGGTCGAGCCTCACCACCAGGTCGCACACCTTGACCACGTCCTTGAACGTCCCCTGGTCGCCCACAATGGGGGCCTGCCACCAGAGGATGTCCACCAGGTCGTCGCGCACGGAGGTGATCACTTGGCGCGCCTGGGAGAGGGTGACCGGCCGCGGGCGGAACTGCAGGGAGCCGGCGACATTCGTCGCCGGGAGCAGCACCAGACCCAGGAGCAGCGGAGCGCAGGCCGGGGCCCGCATGGAGGCCTCCTCTTGGCCGAGGGCAGTCAGCCGGTGGGTAGATTCTAGTGGATTTGGCGGGGCGGGGCAAGACGAGCCCCCGGGCGCCGAGCAGGGGAGGGGTAGGGGAGGAGGGGTCAGCGGCGGTAACGCTCCGCCACCCGCAGCCGGTTGAGCGCGCGCATCAGGGCGGCGCGGGCGCGGTCCACGTCGGTGCCGGACACCTGCTCCTGGAGCCGGCGCTCGGCGCGGGCGCGGGCCTCATCGGCGCGGCGGGTATCGATCTCCTCCGGGCTCTCGGCGGAGTCGGCGAGCACGATGGCCTGGTTGGCAGCCACCTGCAGGAAGCCGCCGCTTACCGCATAGATGCGGAGGTCGCCCTCGGCGGTGGTGAAGTACAGCTCTCCCGGACCCAGCGCCGCCAGCAGGGGGGCATGGTGGGCGAGCACCCCCAGGTACCCTTCCACTCCCGGAGCCACCAGGCTGGAAACCGCCCCGGAGAAGACGGTCCGCTCCGGCGTGACCAGGTCCAGGTGGAAGCTCTCGGGCATCAGGCGGTACCCGCCATCTTCGCGCCCTGGGCGATGGCTTCGTCAATGGTGCCCACCAGGTAAAAGGCCTGCTCGGGCAGGTCGTCGTGCTTGCCCTCCAGGATCTCCTTGAACCCGCGCACGGTTTCGCTGACGGGCACGTACTTGCCGGGGATGCCGGTGAACACCTCGGCCACGAAGAAGGGCTGGGAGAGGAAGCGCTCTGCCTTGCGGGCCCGCTGCACCAGCAGCTTGTCCTCGTCGGAGAGCTCGTCCATGCCCAGGATGGCGATGATGTCCTGCAGCTCCTTGTAGCGCTGCAGGAGCTGCTGCAGCTCCCGGGCCACCCGGTAGTGCTCCTCGCCCACGACGTGCGGGTCGAGGATGCGGGAGGTGGAGCGCAGCGGGTCCACCGCCGGGTAGATGCCCCGCTCGAAGATGGCCCGGTCGAGCACGGTGACCGCGTCCAGGTGAGCCATGGTGGTGGCCGGGGCGGGGTCGGTGATGTCGTCGGCCGGCACGTAGATGGCCTGCAGGGAGGTGATGGAGCCCCGCTTGGTGGAGGTGATGCGCTCCTGCAGGGCGCCCATCTCGGTGGACAGAGTAGGCTGGTAGCCCACGGCGGAGGGCATGCGCCCGAGCAGCGCGCTCACCTCGGAGCCGGCCTGCACGAAGCGGAAAATGTTGTCGATGAACAGCAGCACGTCCTGGCCCTTGACGTCCCGGAAGTACTCGGCCATGGTGAGTGCGCTCAGGCCCACCCGCAGGCGGGCGCCCGGGGGCTCGTTCATTTGGCCGAACACCATCACCGTCTTGTCAATGACTCCGGACTCCTGCATCTCCAGCCACAGGTCGTTGCCTTCCCGGGTGCGCTCGCCCACCCCGGCGAACACCGAGCTGCCGCCGTGCTCGGTGGCGATGTTGCGGATAAGCTCGGTGAGCAGCACCGTCTTGCCCACCCCCGCGCCGCCGAACAGGCCCACCTTGCCGCCCTTGGGGTAAGGGGCGACCAGGTCCACCACCTTGAACCCGGTCTCAAAGATGTCGGTGGCGATGCCCTGCTCCTCGAAGGAGGGAGCCGGCCGGTGGATGGGCAGGTGGTCCTCCGCCTGCACCGGGCCCCGGTCGTCAATAGGCTCGCCGAGCACGTTGAACACCCGGCCCAGGTTGCCCTGGCCCACGGGCACCCGGATGGGGGCGCCGGTGTCGGTCACCTCTATCCCCCGCACCAGCCCCTCGGTGGGGGCCATGGCCACCGCGCGCACCACGTCATTGCCCAGGTGCATGGCCACTTCCACCACCAGGGTGCGGTTGTGCTTCTCGTCCCTGATCTGCAGGGCATTGTCAATATCCGGCAGCTGGTCGGGGGGGAAGCGCACATCCACCACCGGACCGATCACCGCCACCACCTGTCCTGACGCCATCAATTGTCTCCCGTCTCTCGTTACGACACGGCCTCGGCAGTGCCCACGATATCGATCAGCTCGCGGGTGATTGTGGACTGCCGGGACTTGTTGTACTGCAGGGTCAGACTATCAATCAGCTTCTCCGCGTTGTCGGTGGCCAGGCTCATGGCCACCACCCGGGCGGCATGCTCGCTGGCCGCGGAATCGAGCACCGCGGTGTAGACCAGGGTGCGCAGGTAGCGGGGCATGAGCAGCCCCAGCAGCTCCTGGGGGGCCGGCTCGTACAGGTAATCGCCCACGGCCCCACTCGCCTCCGGCCGGGACACGGGCAGGAGCTGCTGGCGGATGACCTCGACCCGGGTGCCCCCCCGGAAGCGGGTGTATACCAGCTCCACGTAGTCCCACCTGCCCTCCCGGTAGAGCTGCCCCACCAAGTCGGCGATGGGCGCCACCTGGGCGGAAGCGGGCTCGGCGCCGAGCGGGCTGAGGGCCGCCTCCGTGGGCAGGCCCAGCCGGCGCAGGGAATCCGTGCCCCGCCGCCCGATGGTGATGGCGCTGGCCTGGGGCAGGGCCCGCAGCCGGGCCACCGCCTCCCGCACCACGCTCACGTTGAAGCTGCCGGCCAGGCCCTTGTCCGCGCTGATCACCACCACCCCGGAGCGCTGGTGGGGCCGGCTCACCAAGTAGGGGTGCTCCACCTCGCCCCCGGCCATGCGCGCCACCAGCTCGGCGAGCTGGTGGGCGTAGGGGCGGGCGGCCCGGATGCGACCTTCTGCCCGGCGCAACTTGACCGAGGACACCGTCTTCATGGCCCGGGTGATCTGCTGGATATTGGCTACCGAGCGGATCTTGCGCCGGATATCCCTGGTGGACTGCATGGCTTAGGCTTGCTCCCAGCGTTGCTTGAACTCGGTGATGGCGGCCTTGAGCTTGTCCACCAGCTCGGCGGGGAGCTGGCCGGTGGTGGCGATCTGGTGGCCGAGGTCCGGATGGGTCTCCGACAGCCAGGCCAGCAGCTTGCCCTCGAACTCCCGCACCCGGTCCAGGGGGAGGTCGTCCAGGAGGCCGTTGGTGCCGGCGAAGATGGACATCACCTGCTCCTCCACGGGCATGGGCCGGAACTGCGGCTGCTTGAGCAGCTCCACCATGTGCAGGCCGCGGTTGAGCTGGTCGCGGGTGGCCTTGTCCAGCTCGGTGGCGAACTGGGCGAAGGCTTGCAGCTCCCGGAAGTAGGCCAGGTCCAGCCGCAGCCGGCCGGCGACCTGCTTCATGGCCTTGATCTGGGCGCTGCCGCCCACCCGGGAGACAGAGATGCCGGCGTTGATGGCCGGGCGCACCCCCGCAAAGAAGAGGTCTGCCTCCAGGTAGATCTGGCCGTCGGTAATGGAGATCACGTTGGTGGGGATGTAGGCGGAATAGTCGCCGAGCTGGGTTTCCACGATGGGCAGGGCGGTGAGCGAGCCGGCGCCCCGCTCGTCGCTGAGCTTCGCCGCCCGCTCCAAGAGGTGCGCGTGCAGGTAGAAGATGTCGCCCGGGTACGCCTCCCGGCCCGGCGGCCGGCGCAGCAGGAGGGAGACTTCGCGGTAGGCCTGCGCGTGCTTGCTCAGGTCGTCGTAGATCACCAGGGCGTGCTTGCCCCGATAGGTAAAGTCCTCGCCCATGGCGCAGCCGGCGTAGGGCGCCAGGTACTGCATAGGGGCCGGGTCGGCGGCGGTGGCGCTCACCACCGTGGTGTACTCCATCGCCCCCTGGCGCCCCAGCACGTCCACCACCTGGGCCACGGTGGACTGCTTCTGGCCGATGGCCACGTAGACGCAGTAGACGTCCTTGCCCTTCTGGTTGATGATGGTGTCCATGCAGATGGCGGTCTTGCCGGTCTGGCGGTCGCCGATGATCAGCTCCCGCTGGCCGCGGCCGATGGGGATCATGCTATCAATGGCCTTCAGCCCGGTTTGCAGCGGCTCCCGCACCGGCTGGCGCTGCACCACGCTGGGGGCGGTGAACTCCACCGGCCGGGTGCGCTCGGCGTGGATGTTACCCTTGCCGTCGATGGGCTGGCCCAGCCCGTCCACCACCCGCCCGGCCATGGCCTCGCCGGTGGGCACCTGCACGATGCGGCCCGTGGTGTGGACGGTGTCCCCCTCCCGGATTTCGGTATCTGGCCCGAGCAGGATGCAGCCGACGTTGTCCTCCTCCAGGTTGAGCGCCAGCCCGTAGACGTCGCCCGGGAAGGCGATCAGCTCGCCGGCCATGGCATCGGAGAGCCCGTAGACGCGGGCGATCCCGTCCCCCACCTGGAGCACGGTGCCCACCCCCACGGTCTCCAGCGCGGCGCCGTAGCGCTTAATCTCCTGCTCGATGATGGAGCTGATTTCCTCAGGTTGAATCCGCATCTAGTTGCCTCGCCTTGGGCGTCACTGCGCCCGCAATTGCTCCCGCAGCGTTTCCAGCTTGCGGCGAGCCGTGCCGTCAATCACCCGGTCCCCGATGCGCACCGCCACTCCCGCCAGCACCTGGGTGTCCACCTGGGATACCAACTCCACCCGCTTGCCGGTGAGCCGGGCCAGGGCGACTTGCAGCCGCTCCTGCTCCGGCCCGGAGAGCGGCACTGCGCTGGTCACCTGCGCCTGCACCTGCCCCCGGCGCTCATCCGCCAGGGCCCGGAACTCCTGGGCGATCTCGGGCAGGACGGCCATCCGCCCGTGCTCGACCAGGATCTTCAGGAACACCACCGCCACCGGGGAGAGGGTGCGGCCGAATACCTGGTCGATCACCTGCTGCTTCTGGGCCACCGGAATCTCCGGGTGGGCGAGCAGCCGAGCGAGCTGGGGCGCGTCTGCCAGCAACTGCTGGGCCTGGGCCAGCTGGGCCTGGAGCTGGTCGAGCTGGTCGGCGCCGGCCCCCACCAGGGCCTCAGCATAGCGGCGGGCGATCTTGCGCTCGATGCTCACTTGCTCTGGGCCTCCAGCCGCACCAGGAAGTCGGAGATGGCCTGGCGGTGCTTGGCGTCATCCAGGCCCACGCCCACCGCCTTTTGGGCGGCGGCGATGGCGAGGTCCGCGACGTCGTTGCGCAGGTCCAGCAGCGCCCGGCGCTGCTCCCGGCGCATCTCCTCCTGGGCGCGCTCCAGCACCTGCTGGGCATCGCTGCGGGCCTCGGCCAGCAGCCGCTCCCGGGTGGCGCGGGCCTCCTGCACCGCCTCTTGCATCTTCTGGCGGGCTTCCTCGGCGATGGCGGCCAGCCGCTGCTCCAGCTCCTGCCGGATCTGCTCGGCCCGCGCCTGCTGCTGCTCGGCGTCGTCCAGGCGCCGCTTCACCTCTGTGGTGCGGGAGGCCATCAGGGCGGACACCGGGCCAAACAGAAAGCGCCGCAGCAGCCAGAGCAGCACCAGGAAGGTGACGATCTGTACCAGCAGCACTCTCCAATCAAGCCCCAGGGCTTTTAGTGCTTCCATGCTCGGTCCTTTTGGTCTGCTAGCGGCCCAGCAGCTTGATGATCTCCGCGGTGACGGGCAGCCGCGGTCCCAGGATGAACAGGGCGATGAGCAGCGCGTAGATGGTGAGGGATTCGATGAACGCGAGGCCGATGATCAGCGCGAACTGAATGCGGCCGGTAGCCTCCGGCTGGCGCCCGATCGCCTCCATCGCGCTGGCCACCGCCCGCCCCTGCGCCAAGGCGCCGGCAAAGGCGGCCACGGATACCGCGAACCCCGCGGCCAACACCAACCCGAACAGATACAGCATCTGAACTTCCTCCTGTGCTTCTTGGCAGTTGCGCGGGCGGTGCTCCCGCGCGCGACAGCTAGTGTGCTTCGGCCTCGGGATGCGCCATGGTGCCCGCCAGGTAGGCGGCCGTGAGCAAGGTGAACACCAGCGCCTGCACCGTCCCGGTAAACAGCGCCAGCAGCATCATGGGCAAGGCGAACGGCAGCGGCAGCCCTACCAGCAGCCCGTGCACCTTGAAGCTCAGAAACGACATCCCCACCAGCATCGCAATCACCGTTTCCTCGCCCAGGATGTTGCCGAACAGTCGCAGTGAGAGGCTGATGGGCCGCACCAGCTCCCCGATCACGTGCACGGGGAAGATCAGCGGCACCAGCCACCAGATGTCCCCGGTGAAATGCTTCAGGTATCCCCAGGGGCCGTTGTTCTGGAGTCCATAGTACTGCACCACCACGAACACGATCAGGGCCAGTCCCAGGGTGATGTTGAGGTTGGCGGTGGGACTGGCGAACCCGGGGAGCAGCCCGAGCAGGTTCATGAGCAGGATGTAGAGGAAGAACGTTCCCAGAAAGGGGGCGAACTTGGGGCCCTGGTCCCCAAGCAAAGTGCGGCTGAGCCCCTCCAGGGATTCCACCGCCATCTCCAGCACGTTTTGCAGGCCGTGCGGGATGCGCTCGCGGCGGCGCATGCCCACGTAGCCGATGACGGCCAGCATGATGGCCACAAACACGGAGAGGGGGATGGCCATGGGCACCCAATGGGGGATGAGGGCGAAGCGGGGGATATGCAGCGAGCCCAGATCGAAGGGACCCAGCTTGATCAGGTAGAGAAACTCCAGCCAAGTGCCCTGCTCTTGCTCCATCACTCGCTCTCTAGCCGGCCGGGGGCCGGCGACGAGCCGCCGTCGGCCTCCCCCTGCCGGTACTGCCGCACCACCTGCATCGTAGCCGCCAGCGGCACTAGCCCTACCCCCAGACAGAGCCCGGCCAGCTCGGCCAGCCGCCAGCGGGCCAGGGCAAAGAGCAGCCCCACCAGCACGGGGTAGCGCAGGGCCAGCAGCAGGTAGAGCCGGGCCCGGCGCATCCGCCCGGCCCGCGCCAGCGACTGCATCATGTGCTCGAAATAGGCGATCGCCCCCAGGCTCAACCCTCCGCCGATGGCGACGCCAGCGCCGTAGCGCCAGCCGAAGGGCAGCAGGGCCAGGGTAAGCAGGGGCCACCACAGCAGAGCCATGCGGTAGGTGCCTGCCAGCGAGGGGTTAGCAGCCATTAACCCGAGCCCGATTCCCGCAGCATCTGCAGCATTTCCACCACGCCTGCCACCATTCCGATTACCAGCCCGAGCGTCGTCAGCCAGGGGAAGGTCCCCAGCTTCTGGTCGGCCAGGTATCCCAGTCCCGCGCCCAACAGGGTGGCCGCGGTGAGCACGAACGCCACGCTGGTGAGCGTGAGATAGCGTATGGGCCCACTCGGCATCCGCATCCCTCCCGGTCCGCCTGCTTGGCCGGGATCCGGCCAAGCGCTGCCAGGGTCCAACGCTTCGACCCGCAATATTAGTGCGCTCACCCCGCGGTGTCAACAAGTCCGGGAGCGCCCGCCTACTGCCCTGCGGTGGGCGCGGGAGCCGGGCTGGCCGGGGCGGCCGTCTCCTGGTTCGGCGGGGGTGCGGCGGATTCCTGGTGCTGTTCGGGGGGCGAGGGGGCGGTCGGCGGGGAGGGCGGGGCGGGAGCATCCGGGCGCACGGAAAGGGTGAGGCCGGCCCGGGCCCGGCCGCTGGCGGCGGTGACGGTGAGCTCGCCCGGGGAGGTGCCGGCGGTGAAGGTGGCGGTGGCAGTGCCGCCCGCGGTGCGGGCGAGCTCGGTAATGCTGCCCCCGGTGGTGGAAAAGGCGACCGGGGTGCCGTCGGGCACCGGCCGGCCCTGGGCGTCCTGCACGGTGGCGGTGACGGCAGCGGTGCTGCGGCCGTCCGGCGGCAGGGTGCCCGGGCTGCCGGTAAGCGCGGCGGCCGCGGCCGGGGAGGCGAAGCTGACGGTGCGCTGGGTCACGGTCTCCCGGCCGTCGGCATCCCGGGAGCTGATGCGCAGCTCGTTCTCGCCCTCCACCAGCGGCACGCGGGCGCTAAAGGCTCCCTTGCGGTCCACCATCGCCAGCTTGCCGCTCACCGTCACCTGGCAGCCGGGCTCGGTGCGGCCGGCCAGCTCCAGGTAGGGATCCGGGCTGGAGGTCTGGCTCAGCGGAGGCTGGTCAAGCGTGAGCAGGGGGCCGGTCACCCCCTCCTGGCGGGACCAGGCGGCGAGCTCGGCCTCGGTGAACCCGGAGCGGTCAACATGCCCGCCCGCGACCAGCGCCCCGGTGTGGTCGCCCACCAGCACGCTCCCCTCGGCCCCGTCCAGGCTGACCTTGCCCTCCAGCACGGAGATGCGGGTGTTGCCCTGCCGGTCCACGGCCACGGAGAACACTGTGCCCCGCACCGCGGCCACCACCGTCGGGGTTTCCACCTCGAACTTGGAGCCCGCGCGGATGATGCGGCGCACCCGCAGCCACACCTGGCCCCAGTTGAGCCGGACCCGGGTCTGCTCGGTCTTGCGCAGGGTGTCAGCCCGGGAGTGGCGCAGCACCAGGGTGGTGTCCGGGCCCACCTTGATCCGGGTGCCGTCGGCCCAGCGCAGGCCAACCAGGCCGTCCCGGTCGGTTTCCAGGGTGTCGCCCACGCTGAGCAGGGTGCCTTCGGCCACCGGCTTGCGCTGCGGGTTCGACTGGCGCCAGTAGCGGGCATGGCCGCTCACCTGGTCCACGGCCACCAGGCGCTCGACCACGAACAGGCTGCCCGCGAGCAGCCCCAGCATCACCACTGCCAGCAGGCCGCCGAAGAGGACGATCACCGCGCTCTTGGACATGGGCCTACCCTCCCCTCTGCCGCCGGCAGGGGCTGCCTGCCAGCCGGCAGGAGTGCGCTGGACACATCATTCCCAGCAACCCGCCCTCCCTAACGCCGGCTGCTATTTCTGCGCCGGCTGGGCGCGGCCTCCCCGGCAAAGCAGGGGGGCAGGCCACCGCCTGCCCCCGCGAGCTTGGCGCTCGGAGCTAGCGCACCTGGGCGCCGTTGGCCACCGGGCGGTCTACCGTGATCACCGAGGCGCTCTGGGCATCTCCGCAGGCCAGGATCATCCCCTCCGAGCGCACCCCCCGCACCACCGCCGGCTCCAGGTTGACCAGCAGTACCAGCTGCCTGCCCATGAGCTGCTCGGGCGTGTAGGAGAGGGCGATGCCGGCCACCACCGACCGGATCTGCCCGCCGCCCAGGTCCAGGTCCATCTTCAGCAGCCGGTCCGCGCCGGGCACCCGGTCCACGGCCACCACCGTGGCCACCCGCATTTCCACCTTACCGAAATCCGCCATCGTGATCATCGCGGTCTCCCTATCGCTCGCGGTCTAGTATCCGGAAAAGCCCCCGAGAACCGGAGGCTTGGCTCGCTGGCTAGTGGCAGGTGGCGCAGTTGCGGCTGCTGCAGGAGGAGCAGGAATGCCCGCCGGAGGGGCCCGCGGGGCCGGAGGGCGAGGAGGAGGGAGAGAAGAAGGTGGACATCACCTTGCGCACCTGCGTGCCCCCGCACTGGGGGCACTCCAGTCCCTCCCCGTTGCTGCCCATGCGGCACAGGGTCTCGAAGCGGGTGGCGCAGCCCTGGCAGGTGAACTCATAGATCGGCATCCAGGTTCCTCCGCCAGCACTCTAGCACCCGGTCTTTTCCGGTGTCAACCGGGGGCCAGCCGGCTCAGGGGCCGACCACCCGCAGCACTCCCGCCATCCCGCTCCCCAGGTGGGTGCCGTCGCCCGGGCGGCCGTGGAAGGCGCAGTGAAAGTAGATGTTGGCTCCCACCTGGACGGTGGTGGGCACGGTATAGCTCCAGGACT